>Ga0210384_10002705_pt1 | contig 21335 bp, 14 predicted proteins | sample IncBWH2MmetaG_FD_160574 | JGI IMG/M metagenome (GOLD analysis project Ga0210384, IMG submission 160574) | Forest soil microbial communities from Barre Woods Harvard Forest LTER site, Petersham, Massachusetts, United States - Inc-BW-H-2-M | ecosystem: Environmental > Terrestrial > Soil >...
GTGGTCCTGCCCCGCGGAAGTGACGCGGGTGGCGCGCGAGGTGGGCACCGAGGGCAAGCTGGGCGGGCAGGCCGACGTGCAGGGCGTGTCGGGCACGTGGAAGGACCTGACCGACTCCGTCAACTCGATGGCCTCCAACCTCACGTCCCAGGTGCGCAACATCGCCGACGTGACCAAGGCCGTGGCGCAGGGCGACCTGTCCAAGAAGATCACGGTGGACGTCAAGGGTGAGATCTCCGAGCTGAAGAACACGATCAACACCATGGTCGACCAGTTGCGCTCGTTCGCCGCCGAGGTCACGCGCGTGGCGCGCGAGGTGGGCACCGAAGGGCGGCTGGGCGGCCAGGCGCAGGTGCAGGGCGTGTCGGGCACCTGGAAGGACCTCACCGACAACGTGAACTTCATGGCCGGCAACCTCACGTCGCAGGTGCGCGGCATCGCCAAGGTGGTGACGGCCGTGGCCGACGGCGACCTGAACCGCAAGCTCACCGTGGAGGCCAAGGGCGAGATCGCCGCGCTGGCCGACACCATCAACGGCATGACCGAGACGCTGGCCACGTTCGCCGACCAGGTGACGACGGTGGCGCGCGAGGTGGGCGTCGAGGGCAAGCTGGGCGGCCAGGCCAAGGTGCCGGGCGCGTCGGGCACGTGGAAGGCGCTGACCGAGAACGTGAACGAGCTCGCCGCCAACCTCACGACCCAGGTGCGCGCCATCGCCGAGGTGGCCACCGCGGTGACGCAGGGCGACCTGACGCGCTCCATCACCGTCGAGACCCAGGGCGAGGTCGCGTCGCTGAAGGACACGATCAACGAGATGATCCGCAACCTCAAGGACACGACGCAGAAGAACACCGAGCAGGACTGGCTCAAGACCAACCTGGCCAAGTTCAGCCGGATGCTGCAGGGCCAGAAGGATCTCGTCACCGTGGGCCACCTGATCCTGTCCGAGCTCGCGCCGGTGGTGGGCGCGCAGCAGGCCGAGTTCTACGTGCTCAACGCGGGCGGCGAACCGCCGCGCCTGCGCCTGTTCGCGAGCTACGCCTCGGGCGGCCAGGCCACCCACGGCAAGGAAGTGCACCTGGGCGAGGGCCTCGTCGGCCAGTGCGCGGTGGACAAGCGCAAGCTGCTCCTCACCAACGTGCCCTCCAGCGCGTTCCGCGTGGCCTCGGGCCTCAGCGAGAGCGCGGCGATGGACGTGCTGGTGCTGCCCATCGTGTTCGAAGGGCAGCTGCGCGGCGTGCTGGAGCTGGCGTCGCTGGAACGCTTCAACCCCGTGCACGAAGGCTTCCTCGACCAGCTGACCGAATCGATCGGCATCGTGATCAACACCATCGAGGCCAACACGCGCACGGAGGACCTGCTCAGGCAGTCCCAGTCGCTCGCCGAGGAGCTGGGCTCGCGCCAGGAGGAGCTGCAGCAGACCAACCAGGAGCTGCAGGACAAGGCGCGCCTGCTGGCCCACCAGAACCAGGAGGTCGAGCGCAAGAACACCGAGGTGGAACAGGCCCGCCAGGCGCTGGAGGAGAAGGCCGAGCAGCTCGCGCTGACCTCCAAGTACAAGTCGGAGTTCCTGGCCAACATGTCGCACGAGCTGCGCACGCCGCTCAACAGCCTGCTGATCCTGTCCGACCAGCTGTGCAAGAACCCGGACGGCAACCTCTCGGCCAAGCAGGTGGAGTTCTCCAAGACCATCCACTCGTCGGGCAACGACCTGCTGATGCTGATCAACGACATCCTGGACCTGTCCAAGATCGAGTCCGGCACCGTGGCCGTGGACGCCAGCGAGCTGCGCGTCGACGATCTGCACCGCTCGGTGGAGCGCGGCTTCCGCCACTTCGCCGAGTCCAAGCACGTCGACTTCAACGTGGAGCTCAGGCATCCGCTGCCCAAGACCATGGTCACGGACGTCAAGCGGCTGCAGCAGATCATCAAGAACCTGCTGTCCAACGCGTTCAAGTTCACCCACGAGGGGCAGGTCACGTTCAGCATCTCCACCGCCACCAGCGGCTGGTCGGTGGACAACGACGAGCTGCATCGCGCCGGCACGGTGCTGGCGTTCATGGTGCGCGACACCGGCATCGGCATCTCGCCCGACAAGCAGCAGATCATCTTCGAGGCGTTCCAGCAGGCCGATGGCTCCACCTCGCGCAAGTACGGCGGCACCGGCCTGGGTCTCGCGATCAGCCGCGAACTCTCGCGCCTGCTGGGCGGCGAGATCCGCCTCGTCAGCATCCCCGGCAAGGGCAGCGAGTTCACGCTGTACCTGCCGCAGAGCTACAACCCCGCACGCGCCGGGCGCCACCCGCGCGCGAGCGCGAGCCCGGCGGTCGCCTACCAGGCCGACACCGCAGCACGGGCCCACGGCACCCCCGCCGCGGCGAAGGACGAGAACCTGGACGACTGGCACCACGAGGCCGGCGACAAGCAGGCGAACGACGCCGTCGCCTTCGCCAACGCCGCCGACGACGACCGCGCCAACATCGCCGCGGGCGACCGCGTGCTGTTGATCGTCGAGAACGACCTGGACTTCGCGCGCGTCCTGCTCGCCGGCGCGCGCGCCGCCGGCTTCAAGGGCCTGGTCACCAGCACCGGCGCGAGCGCGCTGACGATGGCGCGCGAGTTCCACCCGGCGGTGATCACGCTGGACATCCACCTGCCCGACATGCCGGGCTGGCGCATCCTGGATCGCCTGAAGGGGGATCTCGTGACGCGCCACATCCCGATCTGCATCATCTCCACCGACGACGCCCGTGATCGCGCGCTGCGGTCGGGCGCGCTCGGCTTCCTGGCCAAGCCGCTGCAATCCGCCGACGAGGCCAACGCGGTCATCGCGCAGCTGCACGCCTACGCCGAGCGCGGCACCAGGCGCCTTGCGGTGGTGATGCCGCCGTCGCCGCGCCGCAGCGCGTTCATCGCCGCGCTGGACACCGACGTCGACGTCGTGCTGGCCGAGGACCGCGAGTCGGCGCGCCACGCACTGGCCGGCGCGGACGCGCTGGTGGTGGAGGACACGCTGGCCGACTTCGGGCCGGAGGACGTGCTCGACGCCATCGCCGAGCGCCGGGGCATCTGCCAGCTGCCGGCGGTGCTGTACCACGGCGGCGCGGCCGAGACGGGCAACTGGAACCAGCGCCGCGCCGGCCTGACGATCGCCGAGGCCGCGTCGCTGCCCGAGCTGCGCATGCAGGCCGCGCTGTGGCTGCACCGCAGCCCGGCGGCGCTGTCCGACGAGGATCGCGACCTCATCGAGGGCCTGATCGCCGACCGCGACGCGTTGAAGGGCCGCAAGGCGCTGATCGTCGACGACGACATGCGCAACATCTTCGCGCTGGCCACCGTGCTGGACGAGGAGGGCATGGTGATCGTGTCGGCCGACAACGGGCGCGAGGCGATCCGCCTGGTGCGGGACGATCCGACGATCGACATCGTGCTGATGGACATCATGATGCCGGAGATGGACGGCATCGCCACCATGCAGGAGATCCGCAGGCTGCCGCGCGGCCGCGAGCTGCCGATGGTGGCCGTCACCGCCAAGGCGATGAAGGGCGACCGCCAGAAATGCATCGAGGCCGGCGCCTGGGACTACCTCTCCAAGCCGGTCGATCCGCGCCACCTGATGTCGGTGCTGAGGGGCTGGCTGTGCCGTTGACCGCCACGACCCCCGCGGCGCCGCCGGCGCCGGCCAGCGCGTTCGGCGCCCTGGCCGGCGCCGCGGAACAGGCCAACATCCTCATCGTCGACGACCTGCCCGAGAAGCTGCTGGTCTTCGAGACGGTGCTGGGCGACCTGAACCAGAACCTCGTGTTCGCGCGTTCCGGCGCCGACGCGCTGCGCCAGATCCTGCGGCGCGACTTCGCGGTGATCCTGCTCGACGTCAACATGCCCGACATGGATGGCTTCGAGACGGCCTCGCTGATCCGCAGCTACAAGCGGGCGGCGCACACGCCCATCATCTTCATCACGTCGTACGCCGACGAGATGCAGACCGCGCGCGGTTATTCGCTGGGGGCGGTGGACTACATTCCGTCGCCGGTGGTGCCCGAGGTGCTGCGCTCCAAGGTGCGCGTGTTCGTGGAGCTGCACATCCTGCAGCGCCGCATCGCGCGCCAGGCCGAGGAACGCATCGAGCTGGCGGCGTCGGAGGCGGCGCTGCGCGCGGCCGAGGAATCCACCCGGCGGTCCAACCTGCTGGCGGGGCTGAGCCACGCCCTCAGCGGCGTGCTGGACGTTCGCGAGGGCATGCACACGCTGCTGGCCCACGTGGTGCCGGCGCTGGCGCCCAATGCCACCGTGGCGGTGGTCGACGAGCGCGGCGTCATCGTGCAGGCGGCCACGCGCTCCAGCCTGTTCGAGGACGATGCGGCCAGCATCGACCTGGCATCGGCGTCGCTGCCCAGCGCGCACTTCGCGCTGCTGCGCCAGGCCCTCGAGGTGGCGCCCGACGACGCCCGCGCGCCGGCTTCGGTGCTGGTGGACGGCGCGCTGCAGATGCTGCCGCTGGTGCACGGCGACCGCTTCCTGGGCGGGCTCTGGATCGACGGCGAACTGACGCCGCTGAGCGTCGCGCTGCTGGACGAGGTGGCGGCGCGCGCGGCCATCGCCTTCGCCACCGCGCGGCTGTACGGCGCCTTGCAGGTGGAGATCGCGGAACGCCGGCAGGCCGAGGCACGGCTCGAGGAGGCCAGCCGGCGCAAGGACGAATTCCTGGCGATGCTGGCGCACGAGCTGCGCAATCCGCTCGCGCCCATCCGCAACGCCGTCGAACTGATCCGCCTGGCGGCCCCGGCCGAGGCCAAGGTGCGCTGGGCCGCCGAAGTCACCGACCGCCAGTTGCGGCAGCTCACGCGCCTGGTCGACGAGCTGCTGGACGTGGCGCGCATCAGCCAGGGCAAGGTGGTGCTGCAGACGCAGTGCCTCGACCTGGTGACGCTGGTCTCGCAGTGCCTGGACTCCCAGAACGACCTGCTCGAAAGGCGCCGCCAGACTCTGGCCGCGTCGCTGCCGGGCATGCCGCTGCACCTCAACGGCGACTCGACGCGGCTGGCGCAGATCATCAACAACCTGCTGTCCAACGCGATCAAGTACACGCCCGAGGGCGGCTCGATCTCGGTGAACGTGGCGCATTCCGAGCGCGACGACGGCGAGTTCGCGGTGCTGGAGGTCAGCGACAACGGCATCGGCATCGACGCCGAGCTGCTGCCGCACGTGTTCGAGCTGTTCGAGCAGGGCAAGCGGGCGCTCGATCGCACGCAGGGCGGCCTGGGCGTGGGCCTGACGCTGGTGCAGCGCCTGGTGCAGCTGCACGGCGGCGAGGTGGTGGCCAGCAGCGCGGGGCCGGGGCTGGGCGCGCAGTTCCGCGTGACCCTGCCGTGCCTGGGCAGCGTCGCCGTGCCGGACGCGGCGGACGATGGCGACGTCCGCCTGCCCGGCGCCGCGGTGGCGCGCCGCATCCTGGTGGTGGACGACAACGTCGACGTGGTCGAGACCACCACGATGCTGCTGTCGCTGTCAGGCCATGCCGTGCACAGCGCCAAGGACGGATTGCAGGCCCTGCACGCGGCCGCGCAGTTCCGGCCGCAGGTGGTGCTGCTGGACATCGGCCTGCCGCTGATGGACGGCTACGAGGTGGCGCGGCGGCTGCGCCAGATGCCCGAGATGGCCGGCGCGCTGCTCGTGGCGTTGACCGGCTACGGGCAGCAGGGCGATCGGCAGCGCGGCAAGGACGCGGGCTTCGACGTCCACATGCTCAAGCCGGTGGATCCGCACGCGCTGGCCCGGGTGATCGAGGGCCAGGCCGTCGCGCACTGAGGGCTCAGGTCGCGAAGGTCGTGCGCCTGAAGGGGGAGGGCCGGCGCTGCGTGATCGAGTCGCCGGGACGACCCTTGGGCGCGATCATGCGGTCGAGGCGGGTCAGCAGCGTGGGCACGCGCAGCGGCTTGTGCCAGACGTCGCAGAAGGTGCTGCCGGCCGGCATGAACTCGGCCTCGGCGGTGACGGCGATCGCCGGCGTGTCCTGCCAGCCGGGAATCAGGCGCATGCGTTCCAGCAGCTCGGTGCCGTGGCAGTCGGGCAGCCGAAGGTCCAGCAGCAGCAACGACGGCCGCAGGCCGGCGGCGGCCGCCATCGCCGTGCGGCCGTCGACCGCGACGACCAGGTCCAGCTCGGGCCGCAATTCGAACACCGTCTGCATCAGCAGCACGTTGACCGGATGATCCTCGACGTACAGCACCACTTCGCGCATGTCATTCCCCTGATGTCGCTGGCCGTGCCAGTCGTTCGCTCGTCGACCAGGCGAATTCTGAGCAATCGGCATGCCCGGGCAGGCCGCGCGATTCGCAGCGGGGACGCCTGTGCGAAGGCAGGGCCGTCGGCATCTCTTTCGCGCGCCGCCGTCGCGGTACGTCGCTTGCCGATCCAGGGCATCGGGCCGCTCGCCCGCCCCAACCCAAGGAATACACCATGACCTCGAGTCGACTTTCCGCCCTCATCGCCGGCCTGGCCGTCGCCGCCACGCTCGGCGCCTGCGCCGGCATGACTCCGCGCGAGCACAGCACCGCCGTGGGTGCGGGCATCGGCGCCGCCGCCGGCGCCGTGCTGACCGGCTCGCCCGAAGGCGCCGTGGCCGGTGCCGCGGTGGGCGGCGTCGTGGGCAACCAGGTCAAGCGTTGAGTGCTTGATCGCCCATTGAAAACGGCGCCTGCGCGGGCGCCGTTTTCAATGGCTGGCGCGACTTCACTCCGGCGTCGCGTCCACCTTGTCGGCCGCGTATTCCTTGAGCCGGTTGTAGAGCGTCTTCAGGCTCACGCCCAGCGCGGCCGCGGTGCGTTCCTTCTGCTGGTTGAAGTGCTCCAGCGTGGCCAGGATCAGCTGGCGCTCGGCGTCGGCCATCGAGGTGCCGATCGAGATGGTGATGGACGGCCCGCCGTGGCCGGCCGCCACCGGTGCCGGGGCCTGGACAGGCGCCGCCGGGCTGCCCCTGGGCGAGAACATCGACGACGCGTAGACGCTGCCGGGGCCGTTCGGGTCGTCCGGCAGCCATTCCTCGTTGATCGAGTTGCCCGACGCCATCACGTAGGCCCGCTGCACCACGTTGCGCAGCTCGCGCACGTTGCCGGGCCAGCGGTAGGCCTGCAGGCGTTGCGTGGCCGCCGGCGTGAAGCTCTTGGCGGTGCCTTCGCGCTCGCAGATGGCCGAGAGGAAGTGCTGCGCCAGCAGCGGCACGTCTTCCACGCGATCGCGCAGCGGCGGCAGCTCGATGGGGAACACGTTGAGGCGGTACAGCAGGTCCTCGCGCAGCTTGCCGGAGGATACGACCAGTTCCGGCGGCCGGTTGGTGGCCGCGATGACGCGCACGTCGGTTTCCTGGGCCACCGTGGAGCCGACGCGCATGAACATGCCCGTCTCCAGCACGCGCAGCAGCTTGACCTGCAGCTCCAGCGGCATCTCGGTGATCTCGTCCAGGAACAGCGTGCCGCCGTGGGCGCGCTCGAAGAAGCCCTGGTGCTGGCGATCGGCCCCCGTGAAGCTGCCTTTCTCGTGGCCGAAGATCTCGCTCTCGATGAGGTTGGGCGAGATCGCGCCGCAGTTGACGGCCAGGAAGGGGTGCTTGCGGCGGCGGCTGAGGTCGTGCACCGTCTGCGCCACGACCTCCTTGCCGGTGCCGCTCTCGCCGGTGATGAACACCGAGACCGCGGTGACGGCAACGCGCGATATCTGCTCATAGATGCGCCGCATCGGAGGCGAACGCCCCCAAAGATGGCCGAAGTGCCCGGAGGCCTCCCATTCGGCCGTGAGCGAGGCCAGCTCGGCCTGGATGGCGGAGGGCCGCATGACGCGCGACAGGATGCCTTGCAACTGCTTCATGTTGATCGGCTTGACGAGGTAGTCGGCCGCGCCCATGCGCAGGGCCTGGATCGAGCTTTCGAGGCTGGCGTGGCCCGTGATGAGCACGATCTCCGAGTTGGCGACCAGCTGCGCGTCCTGGAACAGGTCCATGCCGCTGCCATCGGGCAGTTGCAGGTCGAGCAGTACGAGGTCGGGCAGTTGCAGGATGATCTGGCGGCGGGCGTCCCGCATCGTCCGGGCGATCGCGACGGTGAAGCCCTGGGCGGAGATCAGGGCCGCCATCGTCTCGGCAGAGTCGGCGTCGTCTTCGACGATCAGCGCGTGGGTCATGATGGTGTCGTGTCTTCAGGCAGTCGTTCGGCTCGCCGGGCAGGGCAGGGCGGGGCAAGGTCGTCATGACCGGCGCCTCGAACCCGGGAGACGCCGTCGTCTCGTGCTTTGAATCCCTCTGGAGGATACGCCGAGTGGGATTCATTCTGCCCACGGCCGAGCGCATTCCTTGTCAGACGATAGCTCGACCGCGGCGGGATCTCCACCTACGGACAGCGAGCCTTCAGGTCAGGTATGGGGATTGCCTTCGAGTCGTCGCCCGGTGCTGCCCGACCGCGGCAGCTCAGCCCTCGGCCCACGCTCACGTCTCCGGGATCCTCCAGCATGTTCCACATCCTCGCCTGGCTCGTCGTCGGGGCCCTGATCGGCGCGGTCGCCGGCCTGCTGATGCGCAACGACGACGACCAGAGCGTGTTCGTCAACGTGCTCGTCGGCGTGCTGGGCGCGCTCATCGCCGGCTGGATCGTGGCGCCGTATTTCGGATTGCGCGCGGGCGACCCGAAAGTGCTGGACTTCGGCGCGCTGTCGGTGGCGCTCGTCGGCGCCGTGATCGCGCTGGCCCTGATGAGCTTCCTGCGCGGCCGGCGCCGCCGCTGAACCGGTGGCACGGGGGTTGCCCGATCAACGGGATAGCCACCGCTTCCGACAGGAGACCCACCATGCCCGCACCCTCCATCCGGCCCGCCGCCGATCCACTCGACGACATCGACCGCGAATCCGGCGGCGTCGACACCATCATGGACCGCCAGGACCGGGCCGACCTGCCCGGTGAACGCTCCGACCAGCCCCGGTCCGGCAAGGGCGACATCTACATCGACGCCGCGCGCGACCTGTCGCGCCGCTCGCTCGATCCGGACCAGGACGCGCTCGATGCCGTTCTGGACGCCGAACGCGTGGTCGACGGCGACCTCGACATCGATCTCGTCCGCGACAGCCTCGCGCCGGCCGATGTGGGCCTGGGCCCGGACGACGACGACACGATCGACGAGACCGAGCGCGCGGGGGACGACGCCATCCGCTGATCCGGGCACCCGGAGCGCCGCTCATGGGCGGCACGCCACCTCATCGTCCGGGGGCTGCGGCGAGAGCGCGCGCAGGAACGCCACCAGGTCGCTGCGCTGGGCGGCGCCGAGTTCGCTCGGACTCGCGTCCGCGTCGGCGGCGTGCGGCCTGACGGCGTCGCACAGGCTCGCAGCGCTGCCGTCGTGCATGTAGGGCGCCGTCGCGGCCACGCCGCGCAGGCCGGGCGTGCGGAACGCGTTCGGCAGCGTCCCCGGATGGCCGGCGTCGGGGTGGCCGTCGGCGTCCTGGGAGTGCACCCGCGAGGCGTGCAACGCGTCGTCGCTGAAGGCCGGGCCCGAGTGGCAGGCCGCGCAACCGGCCCGGCCGGCGAACAGGCGCAGTCCGCGCAGCGCGGCGGCGGAAAACCCGGCCGATGGCGCGCCATCGCCCGCGGACGCGGCCAGGCGGTCGCGCCAGTCGTCGAACGGCGCGCGGGGCGACGCGAGCGTCTCGACGTAGGCCGCCAGGGCCAGCCCCACGTCGTGTTCGACACGCGCGTCGTCCGTGCCCGGCGGGCCGCCGAACACCGCGGCGTAGCGCGCCGACAGCGCCGCGTCGCCGCGCATCAGCGTCGCCACCTGGGCCTCTGTGGTCGGCATCTCGCGCGGGTCTGCCAGCGGCCTCAGGGCCTGCGCCCACAGGCTATCGTGCGCGCCGTCCCAGCCGTAGTGGCGGTGGCGCGCGGCATCGAGCAGGCTGGGCGTGTTGCGCGCGCCGATCGCGACGCCCTGCGCCACGACCCGCCCGTCGGCGAAGCCGCGCCACGGCTCGTGGCAGCTCGCGCAACGCAGGCCGGTGGGCGACAGCCGCGGGCTGTGGAACAGCAGCTCGCCCAGGGCGATGCCCGCCGGCTGGCCGGAGGCCGGATTGGCGGAGTCGCGCACCGGCGCCGGAGGCCACGGGCCCAGCGCGAGGATGGCGGCGCGCTCACCGGGCGCGTCGCCGGCCCGGGCCAGGGACGCGAGCAGCAACACGCCGGCGGCAGCGGTCCTAGCGGCTGCCCACGGCGGGCGCATGGGCGGCCTTCCAGCTCGCGACCTCGCGCTTGAGCTGCGAATACTCCGTGCACGGCGTGAAGCACAGCTTGTCGAGGGCCCTCAGGTGCTCCTCGGCCTGGGCGATGTTGCCGGTCATCAGGTAGGCCTCGCCCATGTACTCGTGGGCGCCGCGGTGGCGCGGGTTGATGGCCAGGGCCTTGTCGTAGTGCAGGAACGCGGCGTCGAGGTTGCCGGACCTGCGATAGGCGTAGCCGAGCCAGTTCTGCGCGTCGGCGTCGCGTGCGTGCTCGGGGCTCCGCGCGACATAGGACTCCAGCGTGGTGATGGCCTGCGCGAAGCGGCCGGCCTCGATCTCGGAGACGCCCTGGCTGTACTCGGGATCCACGGCGGACAGCTTGCCGTCGGGCAGGGTGGTCATGCCCCCGCCGCCCCCACCGCCGCCGCTTCCGCCGCCACCGCCGGAGGCGAAGGCGGCGGGCGCGACGAGGGCGGCGGCCAGGATGGCGCAGGACAGGCGGACTGACGGGGCTTGACGCATGGTGGGATCCTCTGTGGCGGCGGGTTCGTGTCGGAGGTGGATTCCGGCGCGAACGCCGGCGGTTCACTCGCGCGGGCAAGCATACCCAAAGGGGTGTTCCGGCGCCCTATCATGGGTAGCAACACCAACTCGCCGGCCCGGTCCGGCGGCGCTATCCTGCGTCAACAACTCCGCCCATCCTGGATGGACTCTGCCCCCACCGCCGAAGACGACCGCCGCCTCGACCTGCTCCGGACGCTGGATCTGCTGTCATCCGAGCCGGATCCCGCGCTCGATCGCCTGACCCGGACCGCCGCCGCCGCCATCGGCTCCGAGATGGCCATGATCACGTTCGTGGCCGGCGACCGCCAGTTCGTCCGCTCGCGCGTGGGCACGGCCGCCACCGAGGCGTCGGTGCGCGAGAGCTTCTGCATCCACGTGCTCGAACGCGGCGCGCTGGTGGAGACTGCCGATGCCACGCGCGATCCGCGTTTCGCCAGCAACCACTTCGTGCGCGGGCCGCGGGCGATCCGCTCGTACGCGGGCGTGCCGGTGCTGTTCGACGGCCTCGTGCTGGGCACCCTGTGCGTGCTCGATTCGCGCGTGCGCGCGCTGGCGGACGACCAGCGCGCCATCCTGCGCGACCTGGCCGGCATGGTCGAGGGCCTGCTCCAGTCGCGCCACGAGCGGGCGCTGCTCGTGCAGGAGCGCCAGCACGCCGTGGCCCTGGCGGCCGCCCTGGGCGAGTCGGAGCGCGCGAGCGCCGAACGCGATCGCCTGCTGTGGCAGACCTCCACCGACGTCGTGATGATGATCGACGAGGACCAGGTGATCCGCTTCTGCAATCCGGCCATCCTGCGGGTGCTGGGCTACCTGCCCGACGAGGTGGTGGGCAAGCCGCTGGCCGTGCTGCAGCCCGAGCGCCTGCGCGCGGGCCATCGCCACGGATTCGACCGCTACCTGGCCACCGGCGTGCGCCACCTCGACTGGCGCGCGATCGAGATCGCCGCGTTGCACCGCGACGGCCGCGAGATCCCCGTGGAGATCTCGTTCAGCGACATGCAGATCGACGGCCATCGCATCTTCGGCGCCTTCATGCGCGACATCACGCAGCGCATCGAGCACCGCCAGGCCCTGCAGCGCAGCGAGGAGGGCTACCGGCGCATCGTGCAGACGGCCGCGGAGGGCATCTGGATGATAGGCGCCGACGCCGTCACCACCTTCGTCAACCCGAAGATGGCCAGCATGCTGGGCTACACGGTCGACGAGATGATGGGGCGGTCGATGTACGACTTCATGGACGAGCACGCGAGGACGGAGGCGCGCGAGAACGCGGCGCGGCGTGCGCGGGGCATCTCCGAGCAGCACGATTTCCGGCTCTCCCGCAAGGACGGTTCCGACCTGTGGACGGCGATGAGCACCAGCGCCGCGTTCGACGACGCGGGCCACTACGCCGGGGCGCTGGCCATGGTCACCGACATCACCGGGCGGCGGCGCGCCGAGGACGCGCTGCGCCAGCTGGAGGCCCAGCTGCGCGAGGCGCAGAAGATGGAGGCCATCGGCGTGCTCGCCGGCGGCATCGCGCACGACTTCAACAACGTGCTGGCCGGCATCCTGGGCAACACGGCGCTGGCGATCCAGGATCTGCCGCCGGGCCATCCGGCGGCCGCGAGCCTGGAGCAGATCCGCAAGGCGGGACTGCGCGGACGCGGCCTCGTGCAGCAGATCCTCGCGTTCGCGCGCCGCCAGCCGCGCGAGGTGGTCAGCTGCGAGCTGCGACCGCTGCTGGAGGAATGCATCGGCCTGCTGCGCGCGACGCTGCCGGCGGGCGTCACGCTCGACACGGCGCTGGCGGCCGAGCCGCTGTTCGTGATGGCCGATGCCACGCAGGTGGAGCAGGTGCTGATGAACCTGTGCACCAACGCCTGGCACTCGCTGGGCGGCAAGCCGGGGCGCGTGGCCGTGGCGCTGGCTGCCGTCGACCTGGACGTGGCCGCGGCGCGCCACCTCGGCGCCGGCCTGACGCCCGGTGCGTATGCGCGGCTGCGCGTGGAGGACAACGGCCGCGGCATGGACGCCGAGACGCGCGAGCGGATCTTCGAGCCCTTCTTCACGACCAAGGCCGTCGGCGAAGGCACCGGCCTCGGGCTGGCGGTGGCGCACGGGATCATCGCCGCGCACGGTGGCGTCATCCGCGTGCAGACGGCGCTCGGGCAGGGCAGCGTGTTCGAGATCTACCTGCCGCGATCGGCCGGCGGCAGCGCTGCCGAACGGTCCCAGCCCCTCGCGATCGCGCACCACGGCCATGCCGAGAGCGTGCTCTACATCGACGACGACGAGGTGATGGTGGTCATGGTGGAGCGCCTGCTCGAGCGCCTCGGCTACGTGGTCACCAGCGTGCACGACCCGGCGCGCGCGATCGAGATGGTGCGCGCGGCCCCGGAGGCCTTCGACGTGGTGGTCACCGACCTGAACATGCCCGAGCTGTCGGGGCTGGACGTCGCGCGCGCGCTGCAGCGCATCCGCGCCGACCTCCCGCTCGTCATCAGCTCGGGCAACCTCCCGGACCAGCTGCACCACGAGGCCCGCCAGGCCGGCGTGCGCGCGCTCATCCACAAGCAGTACACGCTGGAGGAACTGGGCGCCGTCATCCACTGGGTGCTGTCCGGCGGACAGCGGCTGGGGATGGAGCCGTTGCGGATGTCGTCGCGCTGACGTGAAGAAAGGGGCCTCGCACGCGAGGCCCCGGCCCGGATCCCCGACTTCAGGAGATCACTGCACGACGAACACCACGGCGGTGCGCGCCGGGATCGAGAACGTGCCGGTCGTCGCGTCGTAGGTCGCCTGCGCCGCGCGGGCGTCGGCGGCGTTCGCGGCCAGGTGCACCGGGTGCAGCACGAACGCCTTGGCGGCCAGCGGCGGGATCACGATCTGGTGCGCCTGCTTGTCGACGTTGACGAAGTAGGTGAGCTCCTGGAAGTTCGCGCCGGCATAGCCGCCGCTGCCGTCGATGTCGCCCACGATCACGGTGGGCACCTGGGCAGAGCCGTTGTTGTAGAACTTGAGCCGCGCCTTGATGTCGTCGGGGCTGGACATGTGCAGCAGCGACGTGCTCTTGCGGATGCGCAGCAGGTCGCGGAACTGGTCGCGCGTCCAGGCGATCTGCGTGGCCGTCGGCTTGATCTGCGCGTTGGCCAGCAGCGGCTGCTGGATCGTCCAGTCGGCGCCGTTGACGCCCTGCAGCGGCAGCCCGGCACCGAAGTTGTTGTCGGCGTAGCTCCAGTCGAGGCGGTTGAACCAGTCGCCCGAGTCGTAGCTGTTCTTGTCCAGCGACTTGCTGCGCAGCGTGTCGACGCCGGCGTGGTAGTAGGCCACGCCCTGGCTCAACGACACGATCGCGGCGCCGAGCATCTGCACGCGGGCGCGGTCGTCCTGGCTCGTGGCGGTGGGCAGCTTGTAGACGCCGGCGTCGAACAGGGTCTGGCTGTCGTGGTTCTCCACGTAGTTCACAGCCTCCGACGGATCGACGACGAAGCCCAGCGGGGTGCCGCCGTCGTTGATCTGCTCCAGCGGCAGCGCGGCGTCCCAGCTGGTGGTCATCACGTAGCTGCGCAGCGAGCCTGCCAGGCCGGCCTTGATCTGGTCGCTGGCCCACAGCAGGTCGCCGGCCGTGTGGCTGCCGCCCAGCGCGTTCGGGTCGTAGACCAGGCCGTTGATGTACCCCTGGTTGGACACCATCGCGTTGCCGGTGTCGAAGCCGCTGCCGCCGCGCACGGCGTCGCGCAGGTACGGGTTGAACGAGCCGATGCCGGTGCCGTTGAGGCTGAACATCGAGCCCTGGACGAAGCGGGCGCCGTTGGCCACCGCGCCGAAGTTCCAGCCTTCGCCCAGCATCTCCACATGGCGGCCCACGGCGGCGTCCACCTTGGCCTGCGTGGCCACGAGAACGTCGCGCGGCAGCATCCCCATGATGTCGTAGCGGAACGAGCTGACGTGGTAATCGCGCGCCCAGACGAGCACCGAGTCGGCAACGAGCTTGCCCATCATGTGGTTCTCGGCCGCGGTGTCGGCGCAGCAGGAATCGGCGAGCTGCCCGCCCTGCGAGGTGTAGCGGTAGTAGTAGCCCGGAACGATCTCGTCGAGCACCGAGTGGTCGTTCTGGCCGGAGGCCGTGGTGTGGTTGAAGACCACGTCCATGCCCACGCGCAGGCCGGCGGCGTTGAGCGCCTGGATCATGCTGCGGAACTCCACCACGCGCGTCAGGCCCTCGGCCGCCGAGCTGGCGTAGCTGCCCTCGGGCGCGTTGAAGTGGTACGGATCGTAGCCCCAGTTGAAGCAGTCGGTGGACTGCGTCGCGGCCACGGTGGCCTGCTGCGTCTGGCCGTCCGGCGTGCCCGAGGGGCTGGGCGTCGTGCAGCCCGTCTCCGGCACGGACGAGAAGTCGAACATGGGCATCAGGTGCACGTCGGTGAGGCCGGCGGCGGCCAGCGCGGCGAGGTGCTTCATGCCGTTGGACGCCGTGTCGGTGAACGCGAGGTACTTGCCGCGGTGCGCGGCCGGGACGGTCGGATCGTTGTCCGAGAAGTCGCGCACGTGAAGTTCGTAGATCGTCTGGTCGGTGGCCGTCGCGACCGTGGCCGGCGGCGTGCTGGCGTCCCAGCCCGCGGGCTTGGCGCGCGCGTCGTCGAGGTTGATCACCTCGCTGCGCACGCCGTCGGCGGCCAGCGTGAGCGAGTACGGGTCGGTGACCAGGTTGCGCACCAGGCCCACGCCGCGCACGAACACGGTCACGCCGTAGCGGTAGTACGTGCCGCTGGTGTCGGCCTGCACGGTGACGCTCCAGATGCCGGTGGCGGCGTCGAAGGTCGCCACGTCGGCATGGGCGGCGTTGCCGGTGGCCGTGTCGTAGCGGTACAGGATCACGTTCTGCGCGGTGGGCGCCCAGAGCCTGTAGCGGGTGCTTCCGTCGGCCACGGTGGCGCCCAGCGTCTGCGTCGTCGCGGCGGCGTACAGGTCGTCCAGCGCGCCGGCCACCTGCAGCGTGGTCGCGTTCTGCACGTTGCCGCCGCTGTCTTCCTGCACGATCACCACCTGGGCCTTGTGCAGCGCACCGAGCGAGGCCACGTCGGCGTCGCGGACGGTGTAGAGGCTGCCCGCGCCGAGGTACTGGAAGCGCGTGGCGACGTCGGCGGGAACGCTGCCGGTGAAGTCGTCGAGCGTGATGGAGCCGTCGGCGCCGGCCACGGGCAGGTCGAGCCCGGCGTTGACCTGGCCCGTTTTGGACCAGTACAGCTTGACGGTCTGGCCGCTGGAGACGGCCGGCCACTGCACGATCCTGCTCGTGAGCCAGTAGGCGCGCGCGTCGGTGGTGGACACGTTGCGCAGGTCGGGCACGCTCGCGTAGACGGTGGCGTTCTGCTGCACCACCCAGATCTCGCCGACGTGGTTGGCGACGCTGAGGTTGGCGTAGCTGACGACGATGTTGCTGTCGCGCCCGTCCTTGTTGGCCTGGTTCGGCGCCATGCCGTGGATGATGAACTGCAGCGAGGTCTGGCCGGCATGGGTCGTCGGGTTCAGCACCGGGACGTCGAAGGCGACTTCCGAGGCGCCCAGCGCGTAGTTGGGCATCGCGCTGAACGGCGTGGGGTTGTTCCAGTCGCCGTAGGCCGCGCCGCCCAGGCGGCTCGAGTCGAGCCCGCTGCCGTCCCACAGGTGCAGGCCCCAGGTGCTGTAGTCGTTGGCGTAGCGCAGGTAGTGGACGCGGACGGTGTCGATGTCCACCGGGGCCGCGCCTTGCGGGTTGCTCGTGTAGGTGGTCAGGTCGTCCTGCACGCGCCAGATCTCGTTGGCGCCGGGCTGCAGCGTGTAGGACTGGTCGGCGCCGCCGTCGTCCTTGTTGTCGCCGACGTGCAGGATGTAGCCGACGACGCCCGTGGTCGTCGCCAGTTGCACGTTGAAGTAGACGCCGAAGCTGTCGGTGCCGTCCGGCACGAAGCCCACGTTCCACGTCGGCGACACGGCCGCGTTCCACGTGTGGATCATCACGCCCGTGTAGTCGCCGTTGGTGCGGTGGTAGTGGATCTTCAGCGTGGTGGGCGCGGAACCGGCGGGCGACGAGGCGGCCAGCGGCGGCGGCACCGCGTCGAGGATCTTGCGCAGGTCGGTGGAGTTGCCGTCCGCCAGCGTCGGATCGGCGACGGGCGGCGTGATCGGGGGCGCACCGCCGTCGCCACCAGCTCCCCCACCGCAGGCCGCCAGCGTGAGTGCCACGGCGGCGCCGGCCAGGACATGGCGCAGGTGGCGCCACGTTGTCATCCAACTTGTCTTCATGATGTCTCCGATGTGCGTCCGGCGTCTTGTGCTCCAGGCACCACACCGGTATGGCGGCATCGTATTGAAGTAAAACTACATTAACAAGTCAGCAGTTTCCCTGGAATGTTTGCGTAACTACATTCTGGTTGTAGTCACGTTCTGAGCGGCAAACCTGGCTCGCCGGGCAGCCGCCGCTCATGAAAAACGGCCGGGTGATCCGGCCGTCGTGGAAGGACGCGTGACGCGTTTCAGCGCTGCTCGTTCGAGCGGGCGTGTCGGATTCGCTCGCCGGTTCTCAGTTGGTGTAGTTCTCCACGGTGCCGACGTCGCGCGGCGCGGCGCTTTCCGGGTCAGCGCCGAACTCGCGCTTGGCGCGACGCTGGCGCAGCAGGTCCCAGCATTGGTCCAATTGCTCGGCGACGCTCTTCAGGCGCGCGGCGTTCGCCTCGGGCGCGACGGCGTGCTCCCGCAGGCGATGCTCTTCGTCGACGAGCGCGGTGATGCGATCGAGGATGGTCTGGTCTTCCATGGTGCCTCCTGGCAGGGCTGGCGATGGCGATGGCGGGTACTGCGGCAATCGGCGCTCCCTGCGCCGACCAGCGTGAGGATGCGCCTTCGCGCCGGCCGTCCCGCGGCCAGGGTCATCCGGGACGACGCCCGGGCGGACCGCCGAACATCGGACCTAGGGTTTTCATCAGGGCCGTGACGACCGTTCGGCGCGTCCCCCCTGTGGACAGGCCGTCGCGGCCAACGCATACTGCTCGTTGGTGTTCGAGCATCGAACCCGAGAGAGTTTTCGCCGATGCGCGCGTGAGCGGCACGAGTGGGAACCACACGTCGAGCGCTTCGGCACGAGGGATTCTCACCATGGTGGCAACTGCTCAGCGGATCGAACGTCTCGATCGGCTCGAACGCATCATCCAGACGCAATCGCTGCTGGTCCAGGCCGACCTGGCGCTGAACCCGTTCATGCAGCTGGTCATCGACAAGCTGCGCGAGCTCACCCAGGCGCACGGCGCCTCGGTCGATTTCGTCGACGGCGACCACACCGTGGTGCGGCGCGCCAGCGGCGCCATGGCGAGCCACCTGGGCCTGCGCATCGCCAATGCCACCAGCCTCTCGGGCGCCTGCGTGCGCACCAGCACCGTCCAGCGTTGCGACGACTCCGAGATCGACGAGCGCGTCGACCGCGCCACCTGCCGCGTGCTCGGCGTGCGCTCGATGATCTTCGCGCCGCTGCGCCACGGCACCGCCGCCGTGGGCGTGCTGAAGGTCCTCTCCGCGCGGCCGAACGCGTTCGACGACGGCGACGTGCAGATGCTGCAGCTGATGGCCAGCGCCATCGTGGCAGCGCTCGCCAAGAAGGCCGCGCTCGACGCCCGCAACGAGGCCGAGGCGCGGCTGCGCACCAGCGAGGAACGCATGCGCGCGCTGCTGGAGCATGCGCACGACGCCGTCATCTCCATCGACGAGCACGGCCGCGTGTCCCAGTGGAATCGCGCCGCCGAGCGCCTGTTCGGCTGGTCGCCCATCGAGACCATCGGCCAGCCGGTGGCCGACCTCATCGTGCCGCCGGCGTTCCGCGGCGAGGTGGCCGGCCTGGTGGCGCGCTACGCCACGGCCGAACGCCTGGAGGACGCCCACCAGCGCGTCACGCTGCAGGCCATCGATCGCGGCGGCCGCCAGCTGTCGGTGGAGGTGAGCCTCACCGCCACGCGCGTCGCCGGCCGCTGGGAGCTCACCGCGTTCGGCCACGACGTGTCGGAGCGCCGCGAATTCGAGGCCCGGCTGCGCTCCATGGCGCTCAGCGACGGCCTCACCGGGCTGGCCAACCGCCGCGGCTTCATGGAGGCGCTCGACAAGGCCATTTCGCGCCACGCGCGCGGCGGCCCGCCGATGGCGCTGCTGTTCCTCGACCTCGACGGCTTCAAGCAGATCAACGACGTCCACGGCCACCACGTGGGCGACCTGGCGCTGCAGACCTTCGCCCGCCGGTTGGAAGGCTGCGTGCGCAAGGGCGACACCGTCGCGCGCCTGGGCGGCGACGAGTTCACCGTGCTGGCCGAGGGCATCGTCTCGCTGGAGCAGGCGCGCGCCATCGCCGACAAGATCATCGACGCGATGAAGCCGCCGCTCGAAGGCCACAAGCTGCGCCTGCGCGCCAGCATCGGCATCAGCCTGTACAAGGCGCCGGCGGACGCGTCGCGCTTCCTGCGCGAGGCCGACCACGCGATGTACCACGCCAAGCACAACCACGACGAGGTCGAAGGGGTGTCGGCGTTCATGTCCGACGTCGAATTCCTGGACTGAGCAGCATGACCGAACCACCCTGGAAGCACGACGGCGTGCGCGTCGTGCCGGCCGACAAGCTCGACCCCGGCACCGCGCAGACGCCCGGCATGGATCGCCGGGCCGCGATCACCTTCGCGCGCACCGGCGCCCAGAAGCTGTGGGCCGGCACCGTGCACATCCATCCCAACGCCAAGACCGGCGCGCACCACCACGGGCCGCTCGAGAGCGTGATCTACGTCGTCAAGGGGCGCGCGCGCATGCGCTGGGGCGAGCGCCTGGAGTTCACGGCCGAGGCCGGCCCCGGCGACTTCATCTACGTGCCGCCGTTCGTGCCGCACCAGGAGATCAACGCGAGCCCCACCGAGACGCTGGAATGCGTGCTGGTGCGCAGCGACGGCCAGGCGATCGCCGTCAACCTCGACATCGAGCCCGCCGAGCCGCCGGAGAACGTGCCGTGGGTCGATCCCACGCATCCTGCACCCTGATCACCCGGCGAAGAACTGGTCGCGCGCCGAACTGGTGACGGCCGCCACGCAGGGATGCGTGATGCGGCGCTCGGTGGAGATCGCGTGGAACTCCTCCACCAGCTCGTCGCTGCGGCCCACCACGCGCACGCCGTACTGCGCGGCCGTCTCCGACTCCAGCACCGCGGGCGTCATGAACACGCCCCGGCCTTCGCCGCCGAACGCCTTCATCAACGCCGCGTCGTCGAACTCGCCGATGACGCGGGGACGGATCTTGCGCGAGGCGAGCCAGAGGTCGAAGCGCTGGCGCATCGCCGACGCGTGGCCCGGCAGCAGCATCGGGGCGTCGTCCAGGCAGGCCGGGAACGCGCCCTTCAGCGAGCGCTTGAGTTCGGGGGTCGCGAAGAAGCTCATGGCCGTCGTGCCGAGCGCGTGGTTGAAGGCCTTCATGCCGGCCTGGCGGCCCAGCGGCTCGTCGGCCAGCACCATGTCCAGGCGTTGCACGGCCAGCTGGCCCAGCAGGTCGGTGAGCTTGCCCTCGTGGCAGATCAGGCGCACGTTGGCGGCCGCGGCCAGCGCGGGCTCGAGCAGCCGGTAGGCGATCGACTTCGGCACCGAGTCGGACAGCCCGACCCGGAAGTCGAGCGCGGCCGCGGCACCGCTGGCCTTGCCGATGCGCGCCTCCAGTTCGGCGCCGAGCGCGAAGATCTGGTCGGCGTACCCGACGGCCAGGTGGCCTTCGCCGGTGAGCTCCAGGCCGCGGCCGACCTTGCGGAACAGCGCGCAGCCCAGCCTGTCCTCCAGCAGCTTGATCTGGCCCGACAGCGTCTGCGGCGAGATGTTGAGCTGCTGGCCCGCGCGCACGACGCCGCCGGCCTTGGCCGCGGCCCAGAAGTAGTGCAGGTGCTTGTAGTTCATCGTGCGTCCTCATCCTGCGGTTTTCACGAAGCTTGACCGCGTCCAATTCGACTTTACGCTGAATGTCGCCCTGCCTACAGTGACGGATCCCCTTTTCACCGCCAGGCCCGCCATGGAACTGCTGCTGGATCCCACCCTGTGGGTCGCCTTCGCGATGCTCACGACGCTCGAGATCGTGCTGGGCATCGACAACATCATCTTCCTGACCATCCTCGTGGGTCGCCTGCCGGCCGCGCAGCGCGACGCCGCGCGGCGCGCGGGGCTGGCCTTCGCGATGCTCACGCGCATCGGCCTGCTGCTGTCGCTCAGCTGGGTGATGGGGCTCACGGCGGAGCTGTTCGCGGCGGCCGGGCAGTCCATCAGCGGGCGTGACCTGGTGCTGCTGGGCGGCGGCGCGTTCCTGCTGTGGAAATCGGCGCGCGAGATCTTCGAGACCGTCGAACAGCGCGAGGAGGGCGGCCCGGCCCCCGCGGCGCGCGGCGGGGTGGGACGGTTCTGGAGCGTGATCGCGCAGATCGCGGTCATCGACATCGTGTTCTCGCTCGACTCCGTGATCACCGCCGTGGGCATGGTGGACCGCGTGGGCGTGATGATCGC
>Ga0210384_10002707_pt1 | contig 21333 bp, 14 predicted proteins | sample IncBWH2MmetaG_FD_160574 | JGI IMG/M metagenome (GOLD analysis project Ga0210384, IMG submission 160574) | Forest soil microbial communities from Barre Woods Harvard Forest LTER site, Petersham, Massachusetts, United States - Inc-BW-H-2-M | ecosystem: Environmental > Terrestrial > Soil >...
AGAAACTCCAGATCGGGCCTGGCCGCTGCAGGTTGACCTCCACCCGGTCGACGTGGATCGGGCTCCCGGTCGTGTTGTCGAAGCGGATCGCGCCGGCATCGTAGATCGGACCGGCGCCCTGGAAGACCACGTTGGGATCGCCCTCCCAGGGCGTCGGGAACGGCAGGTTGGGGCGGAAGCTGTCGGCGTAGCCGACGAACAGCGCGAGGCCCCGCAGCTGCTGCCACTGGACGACGGCGAGGTTGGAGGTCTCGATGCCGCTCGAGGCGTTGCCGAACGAGGCCTGCCAGGTGTCGGTGCCCGAGAGCGTGCCGGTGTAGATGAAGGTCGCGACCCCGGCGGCGTTGGTGGTGGCCGTGCCGCTCTTGCCGGCGTTGGGGCCGCTCGCCGCCTGGAAGGTGACCGCGACGTTGGCGAGCGGCTGACTGTTGGCGTCCTGGACCGTGGCGGTCAACGTGTACGGGCTGCCGAGCGCGCTCGAGCCGACGGCGGGCGCCAGCACGAAGGCGCCGTTGGAGTGGATGCCGGTGGTCCCGATGAGACGCCACTGCAACGACTCCTGGCCCTGGAAGCCGCAGTTGTAGAAGAAGTCGAAGCCGCCGGTGTCGAGGATGTGGCCGGTGTCGAAGTAGTCCGTGGCCACGCCGCCGACGCTCACCGTGACCTTGGGCACCCGCGGATCGTTGGCCGCAGGAGCCTGATTGCAGCCGACGATCGGGAAGTCGCTGGTGTCGAAGTCGAACGCGCTGAGCTGGGTGAGGATCATGGTGCCGTGCGCCGGCACGACGAAGCTCCCCCAGAGGTTGAAGACCGGCCCGGGCCGCTGGAGATCAACGCTGACCTGGTCGATCGTGATCGCCGCATCGGTGGCGTTGTCGAGGCGGATGGCGCCGGCGTCATAGACCGGTCCGCCGCCGAGGAAGACGGCGTTGGGCGAGCCCTGCCAGGGGGTGGGGAAGACCCCGCTCGGCCGCAGGTTGTCGGCATAGCCGACGTAGACGGCGAGCGCCTCACGCGCGAGCTGGATCGCGCCCACCGCGACCGTTGCCCCGGGCACCAGGGTGAACGGCGCGGTCGTGGTGATGGCGAAGCCGGGCGCCGCGGCCTCGAGGCTGAACGTGCCGGCGGCCTGGGTGAGGGTGAAGGCGCCGGTCGCGTCGGTCGCGGTCACGTTGAGGGTGCCCACCACGGTGACGGTGGCGCCGGCGATCGGGGCGCCGCCGGCCGCCTGCACCACGGTGCCGGTGATGGTGCCGAGGGGATCGAGAGTGAGGGTGCCGAAGCTGAACACCGCGCCCGGCCCGAGGTTGACGGCCGAGGTGGTGCGGCTGCCGAAGCCGGTCGCGGTCACCGCGACGCTGTAGGTGCCGGGCGGCAGCTGCAGGGTGAAGTTGCCCGCGGCGTCGGTCGTGGCGGTGAAGGTCGACGCCGGGGCGGAACCTTCCGCCGGGTGCGCCTGGCCTGGCCGCCTCGCGATATGCGGCGCGGCGCCGGCCAGCGACATCGCGGTGATGGTGGCCCCGGCGATCGGGGCGCCGCCGGCCGAGCTCGCCACGTGGCCGCTCACCACCGCCGGGTTGGCCACCAGGGTGATGGTGCCGAGCGGGTGGGTGACGCCGGCGGCGAGGGAGAACGACGGCAGGGTCTGGGAGGCGTAGCCGGCCTGCGCGGCCGTCACCGTGTAGGTCCCCGAGGGCTCGGTGAGCGTGAAGTTGCCCGAGGCGTCGGCGAAGGCCGTGTCGCCGTTCTCGGCCAGCGAGACCGCGGCGCCGGCGAGCGGCGAGCCGTCGAGGGAGCTCACGACCGTGCCGGTGATCTTGCCCGGCGCCGGCTGCAGGCGGATCGTCCCCGCGGCGAAGCTGCCGCCGGCGCCGAGGGTGAACGGGGTCGTCGTCGCCGGCAGGTAGCCGAGCTTCGACACCGTCAGGGTGTAGAGCCCGGCGGGCGCGGTGAGATTGAAGTTGCCGGCGCCGTCGGTCGCCGTGGCGTTGGCGGTGCCGGTGATCCGCACCGTCGCGCCGGCGAGCGCCTGGCCGTTCTGGTCCACCACGGTGCCCGTGATCGTACCGAAGGCGGCCACCACCTGGACCGCCACCCGCACGCCGCGGCCATCGTAGGTGTAGGCCAGGCCGTCGCCGGCGGCGAGGAGGTTGCGCGACGAATAGGTGAACGTGGCGCTGCCCTCGGCCATCTCGTTGCCGGCGGGGTCATAGCTGATGGCCCGCGAGACGCCGTTCTCGACGACCGAAGAGAGGGTGGGGAGCGTGCCGTTGTAGCTGAATGCCGCGGTACGCGAGGAGCCCAGGGCGAGCGCGGTCATGTTGCCCATCGCGTCGTATTGATAGCTGCCCGGCCCCCAGAGCGCGCCGCCGGTCGCGGCGCCGGTCAGCCGGAAGAGGTCGTCGTAGGCGAAGTCGCGGTTGAAGGTCGCATCCAGCGCGTCGTGGATGGCGGTGATGTTGCCGGCCGGATCCTCGCTGTAAAGGTAGTCGGCGATCGGCGCTGCGCTGCCGTCGAGACGGTTCTCGACCGGCCGGTAGCGCAGGTCGTAGCGCCGCGTCTGGGTGGTGCCGTTGCCGAAGACGAGCTGCGCCTCCGGACCGAAGGGCAGGTAGCTGGCCGAGGCGACGTAGGTCGTCGTGCCGGAGGCCGCCGAGAATGGTCGGTCGGCGAAGTCGAAGGTGTAAGCCACCTGGCGGCCGGAAGGATAGGTCATGCCGCCGCGGTTGCCGTTGGCGTCGTACTGGAAGGCCGTGCCGTACGTACTGCCCAGGATGCTGCGGGCCTCGGACTTCAGCAGCCCGCGCCGCTCGTAGGCGTAGGCCGTCGCGCCCGAGGGATCGGTCATCTGCGCGAGCCGTCCCTTGCCGAAGCTGCCCGCCGCGGCGCTGTCGTAGCTGTAGGTGACGGTCTCGACCGGCACGCCAGCGAGCTGCGAGGTGCTGGTCAGCACGCGGTTCGAGGCGTCGTAGGTCCGCGTCGTCGCCGCCCCGCGGGCGTCGGTCGTCGCGACCAGGTTGCCGGCAGGGTCGTACTGATAAGTCGTGGTGCCGGTGACAGGCGAGTCCTGGCGCTCGAGGCGGTGGAAATCGTCGTAACGATAGCTCGTGGTGTTGCCGTTGGGATCGGTGACGGAGGCCAGGTTGTCCATCACGTCAAAGGCATTGACGGTCGTCGCGGCGCCGCCGGGGGCGCTCCCGAGGGTCTGCCGGACCGAGGTCATGCGCAGCAGGGCGTCGTAGCTGTAGTTCGTGTTCGGGATGGCGTGGTCCTCGTCCTGGACGGTCGACAGCTGGCCGTCGAGGTCGTAGGTATTGAAGGTCCGCGAGCCGGCCGGCACCGGATGGAGGACTCCGGCGAGACGGTTGTAGACGTCGTACGCGAAGCTCTCGCTTCGCTTAGTTGTCCACGCGCCGCAGGCGGGCGCCGGAGCGCCGCAGCTCTGATCCTCCTCCGTCACCTTGTCGCCGATCACGTTGAGCGTCAGGTGGCGCCGCTCGAGCTGATTGCCCGCGCCATCAAGCCGGATCGTGTCGAGCAAGCGGTTGGTGCCGTCCTCGTAGCTGTAGGCCATGCCGTTGCCGCGCGGCAGCACCGTCTTGACCAGGCGATCCCGGCCGTCGAAGGTGAAGGTCGTCGTGTAGTCGCTCGCCTCGCCGGCGACGCCCGCCGCGGCGCGCGAGGTGCTGGTGACGACGCGGCCTCTGGCGTCGGTCTGCCGCGCGGTGACGACGCCGTTCGGATCCACCGCAGTCAACGCCGTCCGGTACTCGTCGTAGTTGTCGAACGTCGAGACGTTGCCGCTGGGATCGGTGACCGATTGGAGGCGGCCGCGGCGGTTCGCCGTCGCGTCCGTGTCGGTGTAGTAGCTCTGGCTCGTCACCTGCACCACGTCGGTGCGCGGACCCGCGGCCGAAACCAAGCGATGGCGCGCGTCGAACGTCCGCGTCGTCGTGTGGACGGTCGGCGCGGCGTTGTTCGCCAGCAGGTAGCCTGATTCCGCCGTCGTGAGAGCGGTCTCGGGCGTGCCCGAGGCGTTCCAGGTAAACGTCGTCACCTTCTCGGCCCCCGGCTTCGCCGCCGACGGCTCGTCCACCTCGGTCAGGAAGTTCGGCCACGGTGCGTAGCCGTAGAGGTAGGTCGTCGTGCGCTGCTGCGCGGTGCCGACCGCCTCGGTCCTCGCCGTGACGTTGCCGTCGCTGTTGTAGGTGTACTGCGTGATGAAGCCGTTGCCGTCGGTCCGCGACGCCACGTGGTTGTCGTTGGTATAGGTGAAGTGCTGGTCGTCGCTGCTCGCGCCGCCGCAGGTGGGGCAGTCGCCGAGGATCTCGGTCGGCAGGTAGCGCCCCTTGCCATAGACCAGCGTGAACACCGACACCTGGCTGGTCATGCCGTCGATCGCGTGAGTGACACGGGTCTGTCCGCCCGCGGGGGTCGCGTACTCGAAGCTGACCTGGTCGCGGCCGCCCTCGGCCACCGAGCTGACGCCGCGGTCCAGGAGGTCGTAGGCGTGGCCTTCGAGCAGGTACCCCGCCTCGTCCCGCGCCGCGCTCAGCAAGCGCACCACGCCCTGGCTGTCCGTGACGTAGCTGAACGTCCGCCACGGCTGGCTGCCCGTGTGCAGCGGATCGAAGAGTTCTGTCAGCACGTTCCCCTGGTAGCCCAGCCGCCAGGTCTCGCCGCCCGGCAGAGTGACCTGTACCAACTGGCCGCCGCTGTAGGCCAGCTGGATCTGTCGCCCCTCGGCGTCGGTGATACTCACCAGGTTCCCCTGGCCGTCGAAGCCGCCTTGGAGCGTGTTGCCCCAGCGGTCGGTGGTCGAGAGCCAGACGCCGCTCGCCGCGTCGAAGGCGGTCGTCGTGCCGTCGAGGTCTGTGAGCTGGTACTGGCTGCCGACCGCCACCACCCGCCCGCGCAGCTCGCCCGGGCTGGCGGCGATCCACGAGCCGTCGGCCTGGCGGACGTACTCGGACTCGTAGCCCTCGGCGGTGAGGTGGTAGAGGCTCGAAGCCACGCCGTCGACCGAGCGCAGGGTCTGGGCGTAGGGGTGGGTCCAGCCCAGCCCGGCGGGCGAAGCGACCAGAGCCGGATAGCGTGGCATCTCGCTGTGGTACGACAGGCCGAAGCCCAGCGACAGCGGCGATTGCGCCAGGGTGAAGAACGGCACCGTGAGAGTAACGTCGCCCGAGCCGGCGTTGATCGGATGGCCGGCGGCGGCTGCCGCGCCTTCGGCTCCCGCCGGACACGTGCGACGGTCGGTGCACGGGGGGCCGGTGGCGTTGATCAGCTCGGTGTGGGCCTCGGCGGGAGAGAACAGTCCCGCCGTCGTCAGGTAGGCGATCTGGGCCGACACCCCCTTCGACTCGCCGCAGCCGACGGTGACACTGGTCGTCCAGGTCCCGCTCTCGAAGTAGATGAAGCTCCGCGCCAGTACGTCGGTCGGGCTCGTCGCCGAGCCCAGGTAGAGGACCAGGTGATCGCTCTCGGCCAGGGGGTCATTGAAGCACGTCCCCCCCGGGGGCCAATCTCCCGTCGACGTACAGTAAAAATTGGGCGCGTCGTAGTCGACCGAGACCGCGTAGGTGTCGGAGCCGCCTTCGTTCTTGACCAGCACGGCGCGGAGATTCGAGAGCCTCGGCTGGGAGTAGGCCGGCGGCGGCGAGGAGCAGCAGGCCGGCGGCCCGAAGGTCACCGGCGGATGGCAGGTCGACTCGGGGCTGTCGGCGGCAATGCGCAGCTGCGAGGAACTGCCGTCGAAGTAGAACGTCGGTCCCGCGGCGCTGGGAAAGCACTGCTGCGGATACGTGCTGCAGCCGCCGGTGAACTTGTAGCACTGTGCCCGGGCGGCGGCGGGAGCCAGCGCGGCCAGCACCGCCATCATGAAGACGAGCTGCCGCCTTCTCGGAGTGAACATCCCAACCCCTCCTTGGCGATGGAGTCGTTGCCCGCCACCACCGCGTTGTTCCCGCGGACCGCGGAAACCGAGAACCTGTGACCGCCGCAATCAAGCAATACGGCCGTCGGACCAGAATCGTCTAAAAGAAAGAAGCGGCGACACCCTCTCGCATCGCTGCTCGTGTTGTCAAGCCCTCGCGGAAAGATTCATCGATGCAAATGCATCGATAGATCCTCTCTCCGCCGCCAGCGCCGGTGGCGCCTTCCGCCGCATCTCCCAGCTGCCCGGAGACGGTGTCGCGATGCCTCGTACACGGTGTTGCCGCAGCAGGCACGCACTCTATTGCGTTAGCATCTAGTCGTGCGCCAGAATCAAGCCCTCTTCCATAGCGGGAGGCATTTGGCCGCGATGCACTCCGCTGCCGAGCCCGATTGGCGGGATTGTCTCGTTGGCGCTGAAGTGGATCACCAGTATTCTGCAGAACCAGGAAGAACGACCGGATGCCCCGACCGCTCGCCCCGCCGCTCAGCGCGGCCCTCAAGACCCTGCGCACCGCACGGGGATGGACCGAGCGGGAGCTGGCCGCCGCGGCAGGCACCACGCGCAAGCTCGTGTCGGCCTACGAAACCGGCAAGGACAAGACCCTCTCGCGCGAGAAGCTCGATAGCCTGGTCGCGGTGATGGGCGGCGATGCCGCAGACGTAGACCTCGCCCTGCTCCTACTTGGTGCGCTGGCGCCTGCGGCCGAGGGAATCGCCTTCGTGCCCACCGCGCCCTCTGCACCGGAGGTCCATCGGGCGAGCCGGATGGCCGCTCGCGTAGGACTCACGGCGGCACACCTCACGCGGACGCGGTTGCTGGGCCTGGCGCGCGCGCGGCGCGAGGAGCGGGCGCGGCGCGAGGCCGTCCGCCTCTGGAAGCTGCTGCGAGGTGAGACGCCGGCGAAGCGGCGGGAGATGATCGCCAGCCGGCGCGAGTTTCAGCAGTGGGCAGTGGTCGAACGGCTGTGCACCGAGAGCGTGCGCGCGGCGGCTGACGACGCCAGCCAGGCGCTCGAGCTGGCGAGCCTTGCCCTCGCCGCAGCCGAGCTGGTGCCGGGAGATGATGCTTGGAGGGCGCGCCTCCAAGGCTACGCCTGGGCCTTCATCGCCAATGCCCGCAGGGTAGGCGGGGACCTCACCGCCGCCGAGGAGGCCTTCGGCACCGCTTGGAGGTTCTGGTGGGCGGGCGCCACAGCCGGCGACAGACCGCTCGGAGAGTGGCGTCTGTTGGACCTGGAAGCGTCGCTGCGGCGCGAGCAGCGCCACTTCGAGGTGGCCGCCGAACTTCTGGAACGGGCGCTCGCGACAGCACCTGCTTCGGCGCGGGCGCACGTATTGATGAAGAAGGCTGTGACCTTCGAGCAAGCGGGGGCGATCGATGCGGCAGTCGCCGCGCTCCGGGAAGCGGCGCCTCTGGCTGAGGCGGTGAGCGAGCCCCGAGATCGCTGGGTGCTGCTTTTCAACTTGCTGGTGAACCTCTGCCATCTTGGGCACCACGGCGAAGCGGAAAACCACCTGCCAGCCCTCGGGGAGCTGACACTCGAGCTGGGCAACCGGCTCGACACTCTGCGGCTGGCCTGGCTCACCGCCAGGGTTGCCGCTGGGCTGGGGCGCAGCGAGCAGGCGCGGACGGCGTTCGATAGCGTGCGAAGAACGTTCGCTCTTCTCGGCAACGCCTACGATGCCGCCCTGGCATCGCTCGATTTGGCCATCCTGCTGCTGGAGGCCGGCGAGAAGGGCGCCGTCCGCGCACTGGCAGCGGAGATGGCATCGATCTTCGACGCGCAGCGGGTACACCGCGAGGCGCTGGCGGCCTTGGCGCTGTTCTGCGATGCGGCGAAGAGCGAGACCGCGACCGTCGAGCTCGCGCGGCGATTGGTGGAGTACCTGGAACAGGCGCGCCGGATGCCCTGGCTGCGCTTCCAAAGTGAAAAATGAGAGCCAAGTCATCACCGGCTGCGATGCGGCGCGGAATGAGATCGCGCGGTACCGCCCCACGACGCAAGGGGGTCGCGCCAGGGGACGAGGAGGTGCGCGAGCCCCGCGGCGAGATGGCTCTCCTCGTCGGCGTTCTGCGGGTGCTCAGCGGCTACACACAGACCAAGATGGCGAAGGCAGCAGGCATCCACGCCAGCACCCTCAGTCGCTACGAGGAAGGGCGGGCGGTGCCGCCCCGAGATACCCTCGAGCGCCTGGCGGCAGCGGCCAGGGTGCCAATGTGGAAGGTGGACGGCGTGCTGCTGCCGGTGATCGGCCTGGTGCGAAGCGACGGAGACAGCCTGGCAGGCCGCGCAGAGAGCGGGCCGGACCCGCGGCAAGACATTGCAGCCATCGAGAAAGGCATCGGTGCCGTCGCATGTCTGGCGGTCGCCGACTTCCTGGCGGAAGGAGCCGGTTCCGAAGATGCCAGCACCGAGTTGACAGAGCGATGGCGCGGCGAGCTGGCGTCGCCCGCGACCGCCGAAGCGACGACCTCCAACGCCGGGGCAGGCGATAGGCGCCAGCGCGAGGCCTTCGAACGTTTCTGCGCGCGATTGTGCGATGAGAGCGTCAAGGCGGCTGCCAACGACGCCCGGCGGGCGCTCGCGCTGGCGAGGCTCGCGCTTTCGCTCGCCGACCTGGTTCCCGGTCAACCGGCTTGGTGCCACCGCATGGCAGGTTCCGCATGGGGCTTCATCGCCAACGCGCAGCGAGTTGGCGGTGATCTGCCAGCGGCGGATACAAGCTTCGATGCCGCTTGGCGGCAGCGGCAAGCCGGAGCTGCCGCCGGAGAGGGGATTGCCGCGCTCGGCACCTGGCGGCTTCTCGACCTCGAGGCGTCGCTGCGGCGCGAGCAGCGCCAGTTCGAGGCCGCCCTCGAGCTGCTCAGCAAGGCATTGGTTGGCGCCCCGACCGAATCGAAAGGTCGAATCCTGCTCAAGCGGGCCGTGACCTTGGAGCAGGCAGGAAGAATCGACGAAGCGGTGGCGACACTGCGGGAAGCAGCGCCACTGGTCGAGGCCGCCGCCGAGCCCCGCGAGCGCTGGGTCTTGAGATTCAACCTGCTAGTGAACCTCTGTCACCTCGGATCCCACGAGGATGCCGAGGCCGAGCTGCCGGCCCTCCAAGTGCTAACGCGCGAGCTGGCCAACGACCTCGACCTCCTGCGCGTGCAATGGCTCAGTGGCCGGATCGCCACCGGCCGAGGGAGGAACGAGGAGGCCCGCGGCGCCTTCGAGCAATTGATCCGCGACTTCTCACGCCTGGACAACGCCTACGATACCGCTCTGGTGTCCTTGGATCTCGCGCTTCTCCATCTCGAGGCAGGAGAGACAGCCGAGGTCCGAGTGCTGGCCGCAAAGATGGTGTGGATCTTTGGCGCGCAGAGGGTACATCGCGAAGCCCTCGCGGCACTGACGCTGTTCTGCAAGGCCGCGGAGAGCGAGACCGCAACGGTCGAGCTGGTGCGGCACGTGCTCGATTATCTGGAGCGCGCCCGGCGAGACCCGGAGCTGCGCTTCGAAGATACCGACTGATCCACACCCGGCGGGCGGTCCTGCGGCCGGCGCCGTCGCGGCAGCGGCGGCGCGTCCCGGAAAACCCTGGCACTCCGCCCTCCGCATAAGTGTTGCGCGTGACGACCAGACCTCCCCATCCGCGACACACCGAGCGACCTGATTCCCCGCGCGGCGTCGGTCTTGTAGTTCAGGAGGTCAGCGCCGCGACCCCGGAGAGGTTCTTCCGACGCATTTTTGGCCGTCGGGATCAGCGCTACAGCCATTCTGCGGTCTGACACGTTGGCCCTGGGCGGCGCCCGTGCAATGACCGCTGGGGTCGATGCTGCAGCCGTTCAGCGGCCAGAGGGCCCGCAGCCAATCCCAAACGCCACTAAATACGTACCCGCTCGGCATCGCCAGGGCGAGCTTCGGTGCTGCGTGCCAAGCAAGGGACGAGCTGCCCGCGGCAAGCGGCAGGCTCAGGGCGGCGGCGAACGCTACGGCCAGGGTGATGCGGCGGAGCAGACGAGCGGGCATGAGTGACTCCTTTCAGAGAGAACCGCGCGCGGGACCGTGAATGGGCCGCTGCGGGTCTCTCAAGACCTCTGTGCGCGACGGAGGCGGGACAAAGTCCCCCTGTTCTGCGATGGAGTTTGCACCGCAACGCGAGGAAATGGGAAGGGCGGGAGTCGCTCTTGACTGCGCACAAAGGGAGCACGAGGCGGTCGCCAGCCTCGAAACGAGCGCGGCAGGAGCAGCCCGTAGCGGCGGCCAGGAGGCACGCTCTTCGGACAAAAGCCACCCTCAAGGCGAGGGGGTTTGCTTCTTCGGCGGCTACATGTTTTTGGCGGTTACGCTCTTACGACATCAACAGCGCGGGCGCTGGACGGCCGAAGCTGAGCCTGTCCGAGCAACCGCGCGAAGTACACGCCGCTTGCGCGCGCCCAGGCCGGCCAGAACCGTTAAAGGAGCAGCATGGCCAGCAGCGTCGAGTCAGAATCACTTCCGCGGGTCCCGCGCCGACCGTTCGGGCTGGCGGCCGGCCAGCGACGCTGTCTACCCGCCCAATCGGTCGCATGACTGGACCGCGGCAGCCGGACATTCGTGGCCATCTCAGCCTGCAGGCCTTGGCCGAGTTGGTCATGGCTGCGCGGGGTTCCCAGACGGTTGACCGCGCACTGCGGCATCTGCTAGCGCAGTGTCGGATTTGCCGCCGGGGAAGCGACGCCCTGCGTCGCCTCACTCGCGACGCCCATCATCCGGACTACGTGATCGTCCTCGCGGAGGCCCGGGAAGCGCCGACCCTCTGGCGTCAGCTCGCGGCGCTGCCTCACCCCAGCCAGCTCGCGGCGGTCGAGACCGACGAGAGCTACCAGCGCTGGGGCCTCTGCCGGCTGCTGCAACGGCTGAGCGGCGAGGCCGCGTGCCGAGATCCCGAGAGCGCGCGGCGGCTGGCGAACCTCGCCGTCCGCATCCCGCCGTTCCTCGAGCCCGCATACCACCCTGATTCCATCCGGGATCTCCAGGCCCTGTCGTTCTGCTACCTCGGCAATGCGTGGCGAGCGCTCCGCGAGCCCCATGGTGCGGCCGATGCCTTTGACGCGGCACGCGCTCTGCTGCTTGCCGGCACCGGCGATCCCGAGATCGCCGCCGAGGCGCTGGCGCTCGAAGCCCGCCTGCTGCGCGACCGGCGCGAGCTGGCCCAGGCCGCAGCCTTGCTGGACCGCGTGGAGGCGATCTACGCCGCTGCCGGTGGCCTTGGAGAGGGTGCCGAGGGCGCCGTTCTCGATGACGGGGACCCCGAGCGGGCCGCCAAGGCTCGGCTTGACCGGGCCTGGTGCCTCTACCACCTCGGCCGCGTCGACGAGGCTCGCGGCCTTCTCGAACCGACAGCCGAGCAACTCGACGCGCGACGCCACCCGCGCGCGGCGCTGGCGGTGCGTTCCGGGCTTGCCTGGTGCGCCATCTCCCTCGCAGCGCCCGACACCGAGGCGAGCTTGGCCGCCGCCATCCAGATCGCCGGCCAGGTGGGAAACGACGCCGATCGCCTGCGCCTGCGCCGCGCCGAGGCGCGGGTCGACCTCGCCGCGGGTGAACGCGGTCTGGCCGAGCAAGCGCTCCGTGCCACCGCGGCAGGCTTCATCGAACACGACCTCGGCGTCGATGCGGCGCTGAGCTTTCTTGATTTGGCCTCGCTTTACCTCCGTGAGGGCGCCGAGCAGTCGATCTTCCGGCAGCTGTCCGCCGACCTCTTGCCGGTCTTCTTCCGTCCCGAGGTCGGGCGCGAGGCCATGGCCTTCCTCCTCTGGTTCCAGCAGGCCTGCGAGACAGGGAAGCTCACGCCCGGCATCGTCGCCCAGGTCGGCCAGAGCGTCGAAAGGCAGCGCCAGCCCTCGCTTGCCTGGTGGTCGGCGCCCGAGATCCCGCCCAAGGAGGGGACCGGCAATGCCGGTGCCGCGGTCCTCGGCTAACGCGCCGGCGCCAGCTCCGCCAAGACCGGGCGGAGCGACCGACAGCGCGGCGCCGCGTGACCGCGCGGCCGAGGCGCCGGCGCCAGCTCGTGATGCGGGGCTCGGTGACACCGGAGAGATCCTCGCCGCCGCCCGCGAGGATGGCAAGCTGCTGCGCCAGCTGATGGCCATGCCAGCCTTGGAGCGGATCGAGGCCGCCCTCGGCGACGTGCGCTTCCGCCGCCCGACCCTGGCTCGAATGCTGGCATTCAAGGCCGAGAGCGCCCTCGGCGATCCTGCCTGCGACCCTCGGCCGGTTGCCGAGCTTGGCGCCGCCCTTGCCGGGACCCTGACACGCGAGCCAGGGGCCGAGGCGCAGCGCACGGCGGCATGGGCCTACTGGTTGCTCGGCAAGGCGCTGCTGCGGGCGTGGCAGTGGCGCCTGGCCCACGATGCATTCCAGAGCATCTCTGCCTTCATCCCTCGCGGCAGCCTGGCATCGGAGGGGGAGGCATTCGCCTGCCTGGGCTTCGCGCAGCTGCATGAGGATCTCGGCCATGAGCAGCAGTCGGGGGCGCTGTTCCTGCGCGCCGCCTATCTCCATGCGAAGCGCGGCGACCGTCCACGCGAGGCCGCCTGCCAGGCGCAGCTGGGCCTGCTGCTTCACCGGAGCGGCGACCTGGAGAGCGCCGCCCGGCCGCTGCGGGCCGCGCTCCGCCTCTTCGACGCGGCGTTTGCGCCTTCGCTTGCCGCTCGCTTGCGGCTCACGCTCGCCGGGATCGAGACCGTGCTCGGGCACAGGGCCGCTGCCGGCGACGAGCTGCGCCGAGCGCGAGCGCTCTACCCGCTGGCGCCGTCTCCCGCCGAGGAGATCGAGCGGAGCTGGGCCGAGGCCAGGATCGCGGCGGCGGCAGGCGAGAACGACGAGGCCGAGGCGCTGTTCGAGCGAGTGCGCCGCGCGCTGCTCGACCGCGGCAGCTTCGCCGAGGCGGCGCAGTGCAGCTGCGAGCAGCTCCTGATCCAGGTCGAGAGCCGCCGCTACGACCGTGCCGGCGAACTCGCTCCGGACCTGGCTCGGGCCTTCCCGCCGGCGGGCCAGCCCTGGGAGCTGGAGCTGGCGGCCTTGGCGCGTCTGGCGGTCGAGGAGGAGGGCGCGCGCTACCAGGCGAGCTACGAGCTCAGGCGCCGCCTGGGTCGCCCAGAGATCGCCAAGTCAGGCCGACTGCCGCTGCTCGTGCCGGCGCGGGTGCATGCCGACCGCCTGTTCTGCGGCTGCGGCGAGCTCGAGGACCCGATCGGTGCAGCCGGCGACCTGTAGTGGCGGCATGCTGGTGCGCGCGGATGTGGGCGCGAACCGAGCCATCGAGGACGACCTGCCCCCGCTTTATGCACGGCTCCGCAGCCGCCTGCGTCGCGTCCTCTATCGGTACCACATTCCAGCGGATGACTGCGAGGACCTCTTGCAAACGACGCTGTTGCTCGCCGTCGCCAAGTGGAACGACATTCGCGACCCGGAGGCTTGGCTCATCGGCACGCTCCAGAAGCGCTGCACCCTCTATTGGCGGGCGCGCAAGCTCCGCAGACAGCGTCGGGTTGCAATGCATCGTCGCCACGCGCGCTGGGCGGCGGAGCATGGCTTGCACCCGCTTCCGCCCGAAGTCAGCCTTCCAGCTCTCCTCGCCACGCTGCGTCAAGCGGCCGCCAACAAGCCACTCCTAGCCTCCGCCCCTACTGACCACGCCGGTCCTGTCAACCGCCGCCTGTGCGCAGACCGGCGACCGAGGTCCGGCGCCAGCTGGAGGGGGGCCCGGCGCAGCTCCCGGGCCACGGCGGCGTGGGCCGCCGTGGCGCGAGTCCGTGCGGTTCGTGAGAGACTGCAGCGGGCCAATGCGTCTCCTTGCTCATCTCTTCGCCAACAATCGCACCTGGGCGGCGGCGATGACCCGCCAGGATCCGGAGTTCTTCCAGCGCCTCGCGCTGCAGCAGGCGCCGCAGTACCTGTGGATCGGCTGCTCGGACAGTCGCGTGCCAGCAACCCAGATCGTGGGTCTCATGCCAGGAGAGATGTTTGTTCATCGGAATGTGGCCAACGTGGTGGTGCACACCGACCTCAATTGTCTGTCGACGATTCAATTCGCTGTCGAGGTGCTTTGTGTGCACCACATCGTCGTCTGCGGTCACTATGGCTGTGGCGGCGTTCTCGCCGCACTGCGGGGAGAGAAGTTGGGGCTCGCCGACAACTGGCTTCAGCATGTGCGGGACGTGCGGTTGCGGCATGAGCAGCACTTGGCGACGCTCCCCAGCGACAAGGAGCGGCACGAGAGGCTTTGTGAGCTCAACGTCCTCGAGCAGGTCTGCAACGTAAGCCAGACGACGATCGTGCGAGATGCCTGGCAGCGCGGTCAGGAGCTGGCGGTGCACGGCTGGATCTATGACATCCGTGACGGGCTGCTGCGCGACCTCAACGTCTGTGTGACCGGCGAGGGCGAGTTGGCGGGCGTCACGACTCAGATGCTGTCTGTCGCTGGGGGCCCTGTATCGAGTTGACCCCTGGTCGCGCTCGAGGCCTGACCCACTCGCGAGCAGATCCGACCGCCCTGCAACTGGAACGCATGTCGCGCCGAGGCCTTGGCCCGCGGGCGAAGCAGTGCCATATCATTCGCTCTACTACAACCTCGTCGGTCATCCGTTGATAGCCGGGATTGGGGCGTACAGGTAGAGTCCTCGCGGCCCGCACGGGAGCGCATCCCAATGCCGAGGATGGACCAGCTCGGCCTCTCCGAGTGAACGATCAGCATCTGCCTCGCGTCCTGATCCTGGAGGACAGTTCCGCCGATGCCGGGCTCGCTGTCCACGAGCTGCAGCGGGCGGGCGTGGACTGCCTTCCCGAGCGCGTCGATGCCGAGGTGACGTTCCTGGCCGCCCTCGATCCCGCCCCTGACCTTATCGTCGCCGCCTACCACCTACCAGGCTACGGCGCCGTGGAGACGTTGCGGGCGCTCGCCTCCCGCGACATCGAGGAACTGTACAGAGCTCAAACTTCGGCCATGACGTAGGGAGTCTATCGATGGAGGACGAAGCCAAGAACCCGTTGCGGGACCGCGAGAAAACCGACGAGAGCTTACGCACCGAGCGGAGGAACACCGACAATGCGATGACCGTGAGGCGCGCGGACATAGAAAAGGACGCCGATGCGCTTGTCGGGCTCGCTCGCGATCAGGCGGACGCGGTGCTGGACACGGCGCGCGACCGGGCTGACCAAGAGCTTGACTCGGCCGAGCGGGGAGCTCAGGGGCGCGCGGCGATCGTCACCGAGAGGGCCCAGCTAGACGCGGTCCTCGAGGATGAGCGAGCCATTGCCGACGAGGCTCTCCGGCGCGAGCGCGTGGAGCATTCCCGCATCCTGGCGCTGCTGCTGCCGTTAGAGAGGGAGACAACCGATAGGCACCTGCTCATCGAGCGGGCTCGCTCCGACGACAGGCTCGGGCGGCGGGACGACTTCATGGGGATGGTCAGCCACGATCTGCGCAACCTGCTGTGCGCCGTAGTCATGGAGGCAACGCTGCTCTCGGACAAGGCCTCGGATTCCGAGGAGGGTCGGCGAACCGTAGCGGGGATGAACCGCCTGCAACAATATGCCGCCCGCATGAGCAGGCTCATTGGGGACCTGATCGACATCGTGAGCATCGACGCCGGCAAGCTCTCGCTCCGGCCCGAGAGCTGCGACGCGGACGCGCTAATCGCTGAGGCTGTCGGCGCGTTCGCGGCCTCCGCGTCGCAGAAAGGGATGTTCCTCGGATCCGAAACTGTCGGCGGCATCCTCAAGGCCGACTTCGATCACCAGCGGATGCTTCAGGTTCTTGCCAACCTCATCAGCAACGCGCTGAAGTTCAGCCCTCGCGGAGGGAAGGTAACTGTCCGCGCTGACATGGCCGGTGACGAGCTTCATTTCTCCGTCAGCGACACCGGTATGGGCATACCCGCCGGCATGCTGGAAGCCGTGTTCGAGCGTTTCTGGCAGGTAGGCAAGGACGATCAAAGGGGCCTCGGACTCGGCCTCTACATCTCAAAGTGCATTGTCGAGGCTCACGGAGGCAGGATCTGGGTCGAGAGCAGGCTTGGCGAGGGGAGCTCGTTCCACTTCACGATTCCCAGTGTGGTTTGGCACCCGGCTTGACGCGACGGAACCGTCGTCACCGGAGGGCTCAGATCGGTGGATCTGAAATTCAAGCACGTCATCGCTGTGCAGCGTGTCCTTAGCATGTCGGAAACGCAGCGTAGGACGATCTCGTAGCGGCGGCCCGGTCGACGTCCTACTGCAAGTCGAGCGGTCGCCCGACTACCGGCGCGGGTCCAGCGCAATATGCTGGGAGCGTAGGAAAAGGCCAGCGGCGAAGCGTCTGGCCCGAGTCGAGGGAGATCGGACCATGGCGAGCGCACGGCGGATCACGGCATGCAACAAGACCATCGGTAGCCTGGTGTTCTACCGGGGAGAGCAGGAGGCCGTCGCGCGAGAGCGTCTAGGACTCCTTCAAGACATCAGCTCGAGCGACCTGGTTCTTGCGACGGAGGAACGACTGCGCGCAGGAGCGAGGCTGCAGCTGCGGATTTACAGCCAGGAGGCGCCCCCGGGCTGCGCCGAGGCGAGCGTGCGGGGGGTCGTGCGGCAGGCGTCCCAGGACTCCAAGAGGACGGCGGTCTCCTTCTTGGACTCGGGAGCGCTGGGCGCCGACAAGTTCCAGAGCTTCCTGCGAATGCTCTCGCCCGGCCTGCGTGGCGCCTGCGCACCCCTGCTAGGGTAGTGTCCAGAATCTACCTGGACAATACCTTCGGCCCGGGCGGCGAGGTCGAGTACACCCGGGCTGAATCTGTTGCGCCGAGCACGGTGCTCAGTGCCCGAAGCTGTCGAGTATCTGCGTCGTGGGGAGAGCGCCGAACTGGGCGCGGAAGTTGAAGATCGAACGCGCCAGATTCACGACTGGCTGTGGACACTTTGGAAAAGCAACCCCCGTCGCCACGTGAAACACATTGTGCCGTCGCTGGCGCCCGAACCAGGTGATCCGCCAATCGAGTGACACGGTCTCGGTGGTGAACGAGGTAAAGAGATCGGAGGCGTCGAAGCTGCAATCGGTCTGAATACCTGGCCGCGCGAGGTTCAAGGTGGAGCGCAGCTCCTCGAACAGAGTGCCGGTCACCGGGCCCTTGCTTACCACCGTGAACGGCGAGGGGAGATGCCACCAGAACACAGTCTCAACGACCTCGCCGTTCGGCATCACGAAAAGCGCCAGCCAGACGTCGGTAGGCATCTCTGTCGATCCGGGGGGACCGATCTCGAAAAGGGGTCCCTCCACCACGAACAGCGGTGTCGGTTCGTTCGCTGCCAGCAATGGCGCCGGCGATGCCAGCAGGCTCACGAGCATCGCCGACGCGGCCAACGCGATGGATACCTCATTCTGCGGCAGGCGGAGCATGTGTCATCTCCTTTGGGGAGTGCGAGGCGTTATCATAGTTTACGGAACGAACCCGTGCAGCGTTGGGCTGACCGGCGCCAGCCGGTCGCTCCGGTGGACATTCGCCTCGTCATCGCGGGCGGCCTCCCGCGAGTCCGGCGCGGCAGCCGGTACCCGCCCTTTGGCCGGGACGCTCACCACCCCGGCCATTGGGCCGGCGCCATCGCCGTGCAGGCCGACCTGCCGCCGGGCCGGCCTGTCACTGAGGCGCCGGGCTGACGCGGGCCGCCGGCGCTCCGGTCACGGCGGCAGCAGCTTGCCGTCGCGCACCCACGGCCGGCCGTCGACGCTCACCGTGGCGTCGGCGAAGAAGTTCCAGCGGACGTAGCTGCCCTTGACCTGGCCGCCGAGCTCGGAGTTGTCGCCCAGCGAGAGGCGCACGACACCCGCGCCGTAGCCGTAGTAGGGCACGAAGGGCGTGTCGGCGGGCACCGCCAGCTCGGGGTTGAAGCCGAGAGCAAGCTCGCGGAACGAATGGGCGGCCTCGCCGCCCTGAGTGAGCTCGGCCTCGGCGGCGGCGCGCGTGGCAGGCTCGGCCGGCCCCGGCTCGACGATGACCTCGACCACCTTGCCGCGCGTGAAGCGGAGCTTGACCGCGCCCACCTGGCGGCCGTCCCACACCGCGGGCGGGAAGGCGATGGTGCCCTCGACGGAGTCCTCGAGCGGCGCGACGCGCACGGCGCCGCAGGGGATCTCGATCTCGCGGTCGACCAGCACCCGCGCCTGGCGGGCGCGGGCGGCCGACGCATCGCCGTCCTGGAAATTGACCGGCCGGTCGCCCGCGCGCCAGCGCAGGTCCGTGCCCGCCGGAGTGGTGACGCGGACCTCGCCCGTGCGCAACGCCGCGGCGAAGCGCCGCTGGACCTCGCCGATCGCCTTGCAGTCGGAGTGGAGAACGGCGCGCTGGTAGATCGCGTCGATGGTCGCTTCCGGCGGCAGGAAATGGCCGGGCAGCGCGACCGCGCTCGGCGCTCCCCCGCCCAGCCAGTGGAAGTGGACGGTGCGGCCGTGCCCCTCCCGCAGGACGTCCTGCATGGCGGCGTACTCCGGATTCTCCGGCGTCGCCCCCGGCAGCATGACGGCGGCATCCACGTCGCGCAGCCGCTCGCGGAGCGCGGCGCGCGAGGCGGCCACCGCCCGCGCCGCGGCGCCCGCGCTCAACCGCGACGCGGCCGGCGGCGGCAGCGGCAGCACCGTCCAGCACCCCATGTCGACGCCGCCGGCGCGCATCACCTCGTAGCGCAACGGCGCCACCAGCTCGGAGAACAAGCCGGGCCAGGCGACGAGCAGCACCTTCTCCCCCGGCTGCAGCGCCAGCTGCGCAACGATGCGCCGGGCCAGTGCCGGGTAGTCGAGGGCGGCAACCTTGGGCGTGGGAGGCATGGGCTGGGCTGCCATGGCGTCGAGCGTCGAAGTGGGCGGCGCCGGTGGCCGGCCCGAAGGAGCTGCCGCGGCCGTGGCGGGCGGGGCTGCAGCCGCGGCAAACGCCCCAGGCACGTCAGACGCGCCCAGGACAAGGATCGACGTGACCATCATACTTGCGAGAAGGATCCTGCTGCGCAATGCACTCACCTCCCGGCGCCTTTCGCCTGGACGCCCCGAGTAAGTAGAAAGGCCTTGCGTGAACCCGCCGCAGCTCCCGCAGCGCTAGCCTGGGCGGCGGAGCATCAGCCCGAGGCCGACCATGGTCATCACGTCCTGGCCGGACTGATTGCGCATGGTGTAACGCAGCTTGATCAGACCACGGTCCGGCTTGCTGCGCGAGGGCATTGCCTCGAGCACCTCGATGCGCACGGTCAGGGTGTCCGCCGGCCGCACCGGCTGCAGCCAGCGCAGCTCGTCGACCCCCGGCGAGCCGAGGCTGCCGGTGATCCCGTCGCCGATGCTGCCCGTGCCGCTGCCGAAGGCGTGATCGACCACCATGCGCATGCAGAGCGCGGCGGTATGCCAACCGCTGGCGATGAGGCCGCCATAGGGCGAGCGCCTGGCGGCTTCCTCGTCGACGTGGAAGGGCTGCGGATCGAACTGCCGGGCGAACTCGACCATCTCCTCACGGGAAATCTGCCGCGGCGGCGTCTCCCCGACGTCGCCGGGATGGAAGTCCTCGAGATAGAGAGCCATGGATGCGCTGGGCGCGGCCTGGTCCGTCTGTCTAGTGCGGAGCGAGCAGCCGCAGGGTCGCCTCGTCGAACAGCGGCTCGTCCTGTCCCACCCGCACGAAGAGGACCTTGCGCGCGCCGCTCGCCGGCTGTGCCTCGAAGTACTGGATCCCGTCGGGAGCCACGCCCCAGTCGCCGCAGGGAGGATCGGGAACTCCGTCCTCGGCCTTGGCCTTGGCGTCCAGCTCCTTCTGGTAGGCGGTGTCCGGCACGAAGGTGAACCGTTGCGCGCCGGCCGGCGTGGTCCCCTCCGTGTAGCGCCGCGGCACGCAGCGCGCGGCCACCTTCTTGTCCGTGTGCTGGGCAAAGATGCGCCGGATCCCCGCCTCCGGGGTCTCGCCCTGAAGGAGATCGAGGACCTCGACCACCGGTTCCGTCGTGCCGCCGCCGTCCGACCACCGGATGAGCAGGGCCGTCTTGGCGACCTGGAAGTCGATCTTGCGGAAACCGAAGTCGCACCGCTGCACCCACGCTTCGAGGCCGAGCGCCGGGTCGGAGATCTTCCGCCAGGCGCAGCCCTTCACCGGCTTCCGCGACGGCCCACCCGCCGCCGCGCCCGCCGCGGCCGCCGGCAATGAGGCCACGAGGAGGAGCGCCGCCCAGGCGAGAGGTCGTCTTGTCATCGGGGAAATTTACCACCGCGGGGGGGCTGCGGCGGCGTCCCTCCGCCGGCACGGTAGTGGCTCAGTCTCCTCTGCCTCCCTTTGGGCGAGGGGTGGTGAAGGCAAGGGCGGAGGACTTTGAATGCCTCGCCCAAAGGGAGGCGGAGGAGACTGAGCCACTCCCGCCGGCAGGGTCATGCCGCGGTCAGCGGCAGTCCTACTTCACGCGGTAGCAGGTCTCCTCGTCCTGCTTGATCCAGGCGCCGTTCTGCTGGATCTCGCCGAGATGGGTGACCTCGTTGTCGCCGCGCCTGACGAAGGTGTCGCGGGTGGGAATCCTCGTGCCCATCGTGTGGGCGTCCCCGACCCACACCATGGTGTTGCCTTCCCACCCGGCGGTCGCCTGGGTGCCGTAGCCGCCCATGCTGTCCACCTGCCCGGCGACCAGCTTCTTCAGCTCGTCGCTGTAGCCCCAGTGCTCCACGGCGGTGAGCGGCATCGGGTTGACGCCGGTCTTCTTCTCCTCGTAGCGGAGACTCATGAAGAAGCCGTTGAGGTCCCAGCCCATGTTCACCGTGCCGCTGGTCGGGTGGGCCTTCCCCTCGAGATAGCCCGTGCCTGCGCACTGCCAGTTGCCGGCGAAGAACTTGAGCTGGTCGAGCGCCGGGTTCGGCGTCGGCATCGGCATGGCGGCCGGGGCCGGTACTGGTGCTGGCGCCGGCGCCGGCGCGGTCATCGGCGGCTTGGCGCCGCCGGCGGCCTGGGCCCCCGCGGCGGCTTCCGCCGCCAACGCGGGCACCGCGAGGGCCATCGCCACGAGGAGCATCCCGACCGATCGCGAGCTTCTCATCCCCCTCTCCATCATCGTCTCGAGCTTCATCTCATCCCTCCTGGTAGGTTCCGTTGCAGCCCGGGGCCGCCTCGGGCGGCGACGCCGCGCCCTTCTACAACCGCCGAGTACTACGCCGGCGGCCGCCGGCCGGATGAGACCGTGTCTCTCGCCGGCCTGCCGGCCCGCCGTCCCGACGGCATCCGGCTCGACGCTTCCTGGTGTGAAGACAGTATAGCTTCTCGGCCGGCTCGTCAGCGACCGAACAGCTTCAGGATACCCAGCGACATGCTTGGCAGGTAGGTGATCAGCAGCACGCCCAGGCCGAGGATGGCGAGGAAGGGCAGCACGTGGCGGTAGAGACGCGGCA
>Ga0210384_10002708_pt1 | contig 21327 bp, 11 predicted proteins | sample IncBWH2MmetaG_FD_160574 | JGI IMG/M metagenome (GOLD analysis project Ga0210384, IMG submission 160574) | Forest soil microbial communities from Barre Woods Harvard Forest LTER site, Petersham, Massachusetts, United States - Inc-BW-H-2-M | ecosystem: Environmental > Terrestrial > Soil >...
CAACTTATTCAGGTAGACGGGATTCCGCGGATTCTGATCGGTCAGCCGCTTGTAGACCATGGCCGCTTCGCGATAGTCCTTCCGCACCATGTAGAGGTCGGCGAGCTGCTCGTCGGTGAGCTCGGGACGTACGACAATAACGGAAGAGTCCGCCGGCGACTGCGCGGGCGCCTGCACAGGCACGCCACCCGGCACCACTGGAGTTACCGGGTCTTCGAACAGAGATTGACCTGCTGACGGAATCGAAAGAGTGAAAAGGAGGATGCTTGCTGGAAGCGCCAATCGAATCGAGGTCATGGCGGATCTCCCTTCTCCGGCTTTGGCTTGGCCTTGTCGGGGTCCTTCTTCTTGTCCCCAAAGATACCAAAAATCTTCTGTAAAGGGTTCTTTTTCTTTTCGGCGGGTTGTGCCGCAGGATCAGCGGGCCCCTGTCCCGTGGCATTGGGCGGCCGGTTCGGGTCGTAAGGGACGATGGGCTGCCCATTGGCGTCCACCTGCGCGGTCTTGGGCTGGCCGCCGAAAACGCGGGAAAGTACCGAGCCTGTCGAAGAAAAGATACTGCGCCCGCCGTGAAGCTCGCAGAATTGGGTTGGAGCCGAGCCCGTGACGTAGACTTCTTCCCGCGTGGTCGGACAGTTTGCGGTGGCAAGTTCCAGCGATTCCGGATCGATCAGTACGGACTGCACACCCTCCGGCATCGTGAATTCCTTGACGTCGCGGTACTGCGCCATGGACGTGGCGCGAATCATGAAGTCCGCCCAAATGGGCCCTGCCACGGCGCCGCCGGTAAATCCCAGGTCGCGATTGTCATCGAAGCCGATCCAGATGACGCAGAGAAGATTGGAAGTGAAGCCTGCGAACCAGCCGTCGCGGGAGGTGCCCGTTTTTCCGGCGGCCGGCAGCGTAAAGCCGCGCGCGCGAACGCCGGCCCCGGTGCCTTTATTGAGCACATCCTTCAGAACGCTGTCGACAAGAAAGGCCACACGCGGATCGAGTCCCGCATGCGTCTGTGGCGTGAATTTTTCGAGTTCCGCGCCGTCGGCGCCAATCACGCTGTGGAGAAACTGAGGCTCGGCACGCGTTCCGACGGTCGCGAAGGTGGTGTACGCCGCAGCGACATCAATGGGCGTCATTTCATACGCGCCGAGCGCCACCGCCGGTGTCGGCTGGATGTTCATGCCCAGGCCCATCTTGCGCGCAACCTGGACGACCCGGCCGTAGCCGATGAGCTCGGCTACTTTGACAGTCGCTACGTTGAGCGAATTGGTGAGCGCATCGCGGACGGTCACCCGCCCCATGAATCTTTCGCCGTAGTTGTTAGGAGTGTATTCCTTGCCGTCGAATTCGAACGTGGTGGGCTCGTCGTCGATGGTCGTCGCCGGCGTGATGATGGGCTGTACGCCGTCGACAGCGTTGTCGAGGGCCGCAGCATAGACGAACGGTTTGAAGACTGAACCGGGTTGGCGGTGCGCAAGAGCATGATTGAGCTGGCTCTGCCCATAGTCGCGCCCGCCGATGACGGCTTTGATTTCACCGGTCCGTGGATCGAGAGCGACCAAAGCTACTTGCGCTTGGGGAATTGGCTCAGTGCTTCCCTTCTTGGCCATTTCCTTGCGCCACTTGTCGTATTTTTTCGCGAGCAGCAAATCCACGTTTTTCATGCCCGCATCGACAGCGGCGGACGCGGCACGCTGGAGCTGAGGATCGAGTGTCGTATAAACGCGGAAATTCTCGCTGAGCAATTCGTTTTCCGAGTACTTGTCGAGCAGGTGGTCCTTGACCATATCGACGAAGTAAGGAGCGTCTCCGCCGGAGACGGAGGTGCGCACGATTTTAAGCGGGGCGCGCTTCGCATCCTGTAAATCCGGTTCGTTGATGTACTTATTCTCGAGCATTTGCGTGAGGACGCGGTCGCGGGCCTGGCCTCCGCGCTCGGGATGCCGGTCAGCGGACGAATAGTAATTTGGCGCACGAATAATGCCCGCAAGGTAAGCGCTCTCGGCGAGCGACAATTGCCTCAAATCTTTTCCGAAATAGGCGACGCTGGCCTCGGCGAACCCGCGGATGCCGAAACTCCCGCGGTTGCCGAGATACACCTCGTTGGCATACATCTCAAAAATCTGCTGCTTGGTGAAGCGCTGCTCGAGTTCGATGGAAACCATGGCTTCGGCAAGTTTTCGCCGCCAGGTTCGCTCATTGGAGAAGAAAAACGTGCGCGCCAATTGCATGGTGATGGTGCTGGCGCCCTGGTAGTGCTGGCTGCTGTGCCGCACGTCGGCCCACGCGGCACCCACGATGCGGATGAAATCAAATCCACCGTGCTCGAAGAAGCGCTTGTCCTCGGCGGAAAGAATGGCGTCCACCAGAGTGACGGGCAAATCGTCGTAACGCACGCGGCGGCGTTTTTCACGCGCGCTGTCGAAAAGATTGGTGATGAGGTCCGGCTCGATTTCCGCGCTATCCAACTCAGTGCCGCCGCTCAGCGGCTTGATGGATTTCACGGTCTTTCCGCGGAACTGCACCGCTAAAGCGTTCTTCTCCGCGAAATAAGAATGTTTTGACGGGCGGATATCGACGGTGCTGCCCTGGACGGTGAACTGGCCGCGCGCGTTCTCGTCATGCTCCGGGCGATATCCCACGCGAGTGAGATACGCGGTGAGCTCCTCGGGCCCCCAGGCCTGGGCGACGGAGATGTGCTCCGGCGCGGAGAAGATCTGCGTGGTGTTCTGGAGGATGTTACCGGAGAGGCGCGCATCGATCATGCGCGAATACTTGACGTAGTAGTAGGTGAATATCCCGCCGGCGGTCAGGAAGAGGGCAAAGACGATGCCCAGGATCGTCAGGCCAATTTTCGAGGTAAAGAATCCTTTTTGAATGCGAATGCGCAAACCGTAGCTCCCGAGGGCTGAAGTTAATTGTCTCGCAAGAGCGCGCCGTAGGAAAGGCGGAGTTCCTCTATGCCAAACCTCCAGGAATGAATGAGGACCGGGAGACGGGGCAATGAGGCATCAAAACAGCGCCTTGTTTTCGCTCGATGGAGAAAAAGTGAGGTCCTTATGATAGAAAAGCAGGTCCACCGGCACGGTGTAGTTCAAGGAGATCTTTACCACGGCATTGCTCGCTGCCACCTTAATGTCTTCGCGCTTCGCGGGAATGTCCAAATCCTGTATGACCTTGAATATATTGTCCCGAATCTGCTCTTCGGTATAGCGGTTCACCACCGCATAGCGGGCCTGCTCCTGCATTTTGTCAGAGAGCTGGTACTCCGAGATGTAAGGAGGGACGAATTTCACTCCGGCATAGATGACCAGGGCAATGATCGCCGTATAGATGACGGCCTTGAGTTTGCCCTCACCGCGTTCGGAATGGCTTTGCGCGAAGGCGCGTCGGCCTCGTTTGTCAAAAACAGACAAGAGATTCATCTCCTTGAGCCGTTTCAGCCGCAGCTTCCAAGCAGCGGCACGGCCAGGCCTCATGGTTCTTTGTAGTAACGCTAGCACTCGGGCGGTAGAGTGTCGAGAAGTTGGCGCGAGCCAGTTTCCGGAAAGGAACGGGGGCTAGTAGGCGCGGCCAAAGATGGCGCGCTCGGTGGCAGGCTGGCCACACCCGACGCAGGCGCCGGACCCGCCGGGCTGTTCGATGGGGATGCAGCGCATCGTGGCGCGGGTTTCTTCCTTGATTTTGGCTTCGCAATCGGCACTGCCGCACCAGAAGGAGAAAGCGAAGCCGTTTTCGACGGCCTTTTTCAGGTCGTCGCAGGTTTTTGCGTCGTGGGTATTGCTCTTTCGAAACGCCAAGGCCTTGTCGTGCAGCGACTGCTGAATCTCGGCCAGCAGCCGCTCGACTGTCGCGGGTAAATCGGCGAGCGAAGCGCTGATCTTCCCTTCTCGACCGGGGCGGTCGCGGCGCGCTAAGACTGCGGCCTGCTTGGCCACGTCTTTGGGGCCAAGTTCTATACGCAGGGGAACACCGCGCATCTCCCAATCGTTAAACTTCCAGCCGGGGCTCTGGCCTTCGCGCTCGTCCAGCGTGACGCGGATGTTGGCTGTCGCCAACTCAGTCTTCAGCTTTTTCGCGGCGTCGAGCACGCTGGACTTTTCTTCCTCGGTCTTGAAAATCGGAACGATGACAGCCTGATAAGGGGCGAGCTTCGGCGGCAGGATGAGTCCCTGGTCATCACCGTGCACCATGATGATGGCGCCGATCACGCGGGTAGAAAGCCCCCAGGAGGTCGTCCAGCAATGCTGCAATTGGCCATTCTGGTCGAGGTACTTGACCTCGAAGGCTTGTGCGAAGTTTTGTCCCAGGAAGTGTGACGTGCAGAATTGCAAAGCCTTGCAATCTCCCATCATAGCTTCCAATGAATAGGTGGTGTCGGCGCCGGCGAATTTTTCAGTATCGGATTTTTTCCCGGGGATTACTGGAATCGCTGCGTCGTTCACCGCGAAGTCAGTGTAGGCGTCGAGCATCTGGCGCGTTTCGAATTCGGCCTCCTCGCGTGTGGCGTGCGCGGTATGGCCTTCCTGCCAATAAAATTCGAGCGTGCGCAGAAAAAGCTTGGTGCGCAGTTCCCAGCGCACCACGCTGTTCCACTGGTTCATCAGCACCGGCAGGTCGCGATAGGATTGAATCCACTTCGACCACATGTGGCCGATGATGGTCTCCGAAGTGGGTCGAATCACCAGTGGCTCCGCGAGTTCTTCACCGCCGCCGATTGTCACCACTGCAAGCTCCGGCGAAAATCCTTCGACGTGATGCTTTTCCTTTTCAATAAAGCTCCTTGGAATGAGCAGTGGAAATGCGACGTTTTGATGGCCGGTGGCCTTGAAGCGGCGATCCAGGGCCTGCTGAATGTTTTCCCACAGGGCCCAGCCATAAGGGCGCACGATCATGCAGCCGCGCACCGGCGCATAGTCGGCAAGCTGCGCCTTCAGCACCAGCTGGTTGTACCACTCGGAAAAATCTTGTGCGCGGGTAGGAAGCTTTTCTTCAGCCATGCGGCGTTTTGTCCGTTTCTCTCAGGAGCAATAACAGCGAGTGCGTAAACTCAAAAGCGTAGCGGACGCGCTTCATGCTGTCAACGAAGCCACGCAGCGGTTCCAATCCGTGCCGGGAAGCGTTCTCAGGTTCACCTGACTTTTGAGCATTCCTATCGTCTAATTCCGCGGATAGGGGTGCGCCATGGCAAACCTTCGCCAAGACATCCAGTTCGGATTCCGCATGCTGCTCAAGAGCCGTGGACTTGCCGCCATCGCCATTTTTGCGCTGGCCCTGGGCATTGGCGCGAACACCGCCATCTTCAGCGTGGTCAATACGGTGCTGCTGCGGGCACTTCCCTACCCGCAGCCGGATCGACTGGTCTGGTTCTGGGAATCCCAACCCGGCCTGGAGCAGGGGCCCTTCTCCGCCGCCGACTTCCTCGATTACCAGGCGCAGAACCAGTCGTTTCAACAGGTCGCCACTGTCCGCCGCCTCAGCTTCAATCTCACCGGACAGGGGGCCGCCGAGCGCATTCCCGGGATGGTCGCCACACCCAATGTCTTTTCTCTTCTGGGTGTTCACCCGATCCTTGGCCGGGACTTTGTTCCTGAGGAAGGCGCCTTCGGGTCGCCGCGCCGCGCGCTTCTCACTTACGGCTTCTGGCAAAGCCACTTTGCCGGTGACCGCACCGTCGTTGGCCGCCCCCTCACTCTCGACAACCAGCCCGTGCAAATCATTGGCGTCCTCCCGGCCAACTTCCGCTACGGCGGCACGGACGTTCAGCTCTGGGTCAATCCGGTTAACGTCGTCCCCGAAGTCTTCACCGCCTTTCCCGACTGGGAGCGAACCATCCGCAACAATCGTGAAACCCACTACCTCTCCATCATCGGCCGCCTCAAGCCGGGCATCGCGCTCTCGCAAGCGCAGAGCGATATCAACAACATCGTTGCGCATCTGCACCAGCAATATCCCGTCACTACGGGCCACAATGTACAGCTGATTCCGCTGCGCGAGCTGTCGGCTGGGCCCGTGCGCCAGACCCTTGTCGTGCTACTCGCCGTCGTCGGCCTCGTCCTGCTGATCGCTTGCGCCAATGTCGCTAACTTGCTCCTGGCGCGCGCGGTGGCACGACGGAGGGAAATCGCCATCCGCACGGTGCTCGGCGCGGGCCGTCTGCGCATCGTGCGCCAGCTTCTCACGGAGAGCATGCTGCTCTCGCTCGTAGGCGGCGCACTCGGTCTCGCTCTGGCCTGGGTACTGGTGCGCCTGCTGGTCGCCGCCAGCCCGCAACAGTTGCCGCGGGTTCAGGAAATCACTTTGGACTTGCGTGTCCTGCTCTTCACTCTCGGCGTTTCACTTTTGACTGGGTTGCTCTTCGGGCTCGCGCCCGCCATTGCCGCGACCCGTCATAGCCTTGGCCATTTCCTGAAGGAAGCTGGGCGTGGCGGGGCCCAGGGCCTTGCGCACAATCGCCTGCGCGGCGTCCTCGTCGTCGCGGAAGTCGCGTTTTCGCTGGTTCTGCTTGTTTGCGCCGGGTTATTGGGGCGCAGCTTCGTGCGCATGCTCGAAGTCAATCCCGGCTTCCGGCCCGATCATATGGTCACGATGTGGATGAATTTCACAAGCGCGAACTACGCTCCTAAAGGCCGCTCCACACAATTTCTTGATCAACTTCTTCCGCGGGTTGCCGCGCTGCCCGGCGTCGAAGGTGTCGCCATCTCGAATGACCTTCCCCTGGAAGGTGACGACACCACCACGGGCCTTAGCGATGTCGAAGGCCGCGCGCCCTATGCTCGCGGCCAGCAACCGCTCGTCGGAGTGCACGCCATCAATCCTGGCTACTTCCAAGCCATGGGCATTCCGTTGCTACGGGGCCGTGAATTACTCGCCTCCGACAGCGCCAACTCAAGTCCTGTTCTGGTTATCAACCAGAAGCTTGCCGAAACCCTATGGCCCGGACAGGATCCTTTAGGCAAGCACTGCAACGTCATGGGTGACAAACCATCGGAAGTGGTGGGCGTGGTCGGCAACGTCTTGCATAACGGTCTCGGAGAATCCGTCTCTCTCGAAAGCTATCACGCGTTTCCGCAAAATCCCTGGTCTTACGTCGGGCTTGCGGTGCGCACACACGGCGATCCCGGCGCCGTGTACGGAGCGGTGCGCAGCCTGGTGGCGCAAATCGATCCTGAGCTGCCCGTACACGACATGCGCCCGATGGAGCAAGTCATGGCCGAAACGATGGCTTCACGCCGCCTCACGCTGTGGCTGGTGGGTGCATTCGCCGCGCTCGCGCTTATGCTGGCCTCAGTGGGCATTTATGGCGTGATGAGCTACGCCGTCACGGAACGCCTGCACGAAATCGGCGTGCGCGTGGCGCTCGGAGCTCAGCGGCGCGATGTGCTGCGCCTGGTCGTGGGCCACGGCATGCGCCTTGCGGCCATCGGCCTGCTGCTCGGGAGCATGGCTGCCTTTTTCGCCGCGCGCGCCATGACCACTTTGCTCTTCGGCATACGTCCCAGCGATCCGTTTACCTACATCGGCATCGCCATGGTGCTCGCGCTTGCCGCGTTGGCGGCCTCCTACATTCCCGCGCGCCGGGCCACCGCCGTCGATCCAATGGTGGCACTGCGTTACGAATAAACCCGCGTCGCTTGCTGGCTTCTTACTCAAGCTTCGCGGTCGCACTTGCCCGCTTCCCCAATCTGAATATCCATCGCCAATTTCCTGTCCGAGCGTATTAGAATACGGCTCCGGCCATACCATCTTCGAAGGAGAAACCGCCGTATGAAACGTATTGCTCTGAGCCTCTTGCTGATTCTTTGCGTTGCTCAAGTTGCTTCCGCGCAGGACTGGGCGCGCGCCAGCCTGCAAAAATCTCCGCGCCATAGCGAGTGGGTCACCATCAAGCATGACGGCCGCTCGGTCGAAACATTCGTCGTTTATCCCGAGTCCAAGGGCAAAACGCCCGTGGTACTGATCATCCACGAGATTTTCGGTTTGTCCGATTGGGCGCAGGAGCTTGCGGACGAAGTGGCTGCCGCGGGTTACATCGCGGTCGCGCCTGATCTTCTCTCCGGAATGGCGCCGAATGGCGGACGTACCTCCGACTTTGCCGAAGGCAAGGCTAACGAAGCCGTTAGCCATCTCAACCCCGACCAGGTGACCGCGGACTTGAACGCCGTAGCGGATTACGGCATTAAGCTCCCTGCTTCGAACGGCAAGCTTTTCGTCGGGGGCTTCTGCTGGGGCGGTGGCCAGACGTTTCGCTTTGCAACCAACCGCGGGGATCTCGCGGCTGCTTTCTCCTTCTATGGGCCGCCGCCGGACAAGGACGCCATGACACGCATCAAAGCGCCGGTTTACGGCTTTTATGCCGGAAACGATGCGCGCATTGGGGCCATGATTCCCGATGCCATCGCAAACATGAAGGCCGCCGGCAAGACCTACGAGCCTGTGACCTACGAGGGCGCGGTCCACGGATTCATGCGCTCCGGCGAAGCGCCGGACGCCAAGGATGCCGACAAAAAGGCTCGCGCCGACGCTTGGGCCCGCTGGAAGGCTCTTCTGAGTAAATAAAGTTGGTGAACGAGGACCGATACCGTTCAGCCCTGTTTTTGTTCTAGCTCCGCCCAGCGCGCGTAGAGCTGATCCACGGCTTTCTGCGCTTCCGTTATTTCGGCGAGAGCATCCTGAAGACGAATGCGATCTCCCATTACCTGCGGATCTTCGAGAGAAGAGTGTTTGAGTCGCAGCTTCTCCTCGGCCTTGGCGATGTCTTGCTCGATACTGGCAAACTCGCGGACCTCTTTGAAGGAGAGTTTCTTCTTAGGAGCAGAAGACGGGACGGCTTCTGTACTTATAGCTGCGCGTGAACTCGCCGCCGCTGGAACTTGCTTGGCCCTAGCCAATTGAAGCCGCTGCCAAGCGTCCCATTGCGAGTAATCGGCAAAGCGTTCCGCTGTGCCCAGACCATCGAGCCCAAGTACCACCGTCGAAACGCGGTCCAGCATGAAGCGGTCGTGCGTTACCAGCACCAGCGCTCCGCTATATTCGAGCAGGCTCTCTTCCAGGATTTCCAGGGTCGGTATGTCGAGATCGTTAGTAGGTTCGTCGAGCAGCAGCACATCGGCCGGCTGGAGCATCAGTTGGGCAATCAAGACGCGTGCGCGTTCGCCTCCGGAGAGCCGACCGACGCGCTGCTCGAGGTTCTCGCTCGAGAACAGAAACCGCTCCGCCCAGGAAGCCACATGAATCACGCGGTCCTGATAAATCACCGCGTCGCTGTCCGGAGCCAGCGCGCGGCGCAGCGTGGTGTCCGGATCGAGTTCACGATTCTGGTCGAAATACACGATTCGCAATCCATCGGCGCGCCGGATCTTTCCGGATTCCGGTTTGATGTCTCCGCGCAGCAGCCGTAGCAAAGTTGTTTTGCCGCTGCCGTTGGGTCCGACCAGCCCGACGCGAATCCCCGAAGTCACGCTGAAGTGAATATCTTTGAACAGCGTGCGGCTCCCGATGCCGAAAGAGATGCCGTCCAAGGTAATGAGTTGTTTGGTTTTCCGATTGGTTGCGGAGAAATCAATCTCCGCGCTGCCGGTGCGGCTGCGCGCATTCATCGCCGCAAGCTCGCCGATCATTTCGTGGGCCTTGTCGATGCGCGCTTTCGCTTTCGTGGCACGGGCTTTCGGTCCTCGCCGCAGCCACTCCAGTTCTGTATGCACGCGATTCTCGAGTGACTCCTGCCTCTTTTTCTGCGCGTGCAGGTACTCTTCCTTCGCTTCCAGGAAACTACTGTAGTTTCCGCTGACGCGCAGCGCCCCATCCTCGTAAGCACGATTCAGCTCTACCATCTCGTTCACAACGTTTTCCAGAAAGTAGCGGTCGTGGCTGACCATCACACACGCGAACGCCGCGCTTTGCAAAACCGTTTCGAGCCATTGAATCCCCGCGAGGTCCAGATGATTGGTCGGCTCGTCAAGGAGCAGGATGTCCGGCACCTGCACCAAAGCCTCGGCAATCGCCAGGCGCTTGCGCCAGCCGCCGGAGAGTGTCGCGGCTTCCGCATCCAGTTCCACAAAACCGGCGCGGCCCAGCGTCTCCGCGGAACGTGATGCGCGCTCCCCGTCTGGAACCCTCGCTCGCTCAAGCGCTCCCTCGATCACACTTCGGATGGTTACTCCCGCGGCGAACTCCGAAATTTGGGCGACGTAACTCAGCCGCGTTCCCTTTCGAATCGCCACATCCCCGCTGTCCGGTTTGACGCCCCCCATCAACATCTCCAGCAGCGTGGACTTGCCAGAGCCGTTCGGCCCAACTACGCCGATGCGATCGCCAGCAGAAACCGTGAACGAAATATTCTGGAACAACGGCGCCGCGCCGTATCGCTTCGAAAGTCCCTGCGCGCTGATAATTGGAGGCAAATTTCTCGGTCTTCTCCCGTTCTTAGTTTAACCTTGAGACCAGCCGCCGCGGAAACTCACGGGCGGTTGCTCGCCGTTCGAATGAGATGCACCGTTGATCCACAAATTTGACGCTCTAATCCTTGGCGCTGGAGCCGCTGGTCTGCTTTGCGCTATTGAGGCCGGCAAGCGCGGGCGGCGTGTGGCCGTGCTGGAACGCGCCGACCGCATCGGCAAGAAAATCCTCATCTCCGGCGGAGGCCGCTGCAACTTCACCAATCTGCATTGTCAGCCGGAAAATTTCCTCTCCGCGAACGAACATTTCGCTAAGTCCGCCTTGGCGCGCTACACTCCCTCCGATTTCATCGCCCTCGTCGAAAAACATCGCATCCCGTACCACGAAAAAACGCTGGGGCAGCTTTTCTGCGATCGTTCCGCGCAAGACATCACCGATATGCTGGAAGCGGAATGCCGCGCCGCCGGCGTGCAGATCTTTCTCAACTGCAAAGTCCAGGAGGTGCAGCGAACCGCGCAGTTTGTCGTTCGCACCGAAGCGGCAGAATTTCAATCATCAGCACTCGTCGTCGCCACTGGCGGACTTTCCATTCCCAAAATAGGCGCTACTCCTTTCGGCTACGAGCTCGCGCGACAATTCGGCCTGAACATCATTACCACCAAGCCCGGCCTGGTGCCCTTTCTTCTGGGCGGAAAAGACTACAAACTCTACAGCGATTTGGCCGGTGTCTCGGCCGACGTCATTGCGTCCGCCAACAATCATTCCTTCCGCGAAAAAATGCTCTTCACCCATCGCGGCCTAAGCGGCCCAGCAATCCTGCAAATTTCATCCTATTGGGAGAAAAACCAGCCTATCCAAGTCGATCTTGCACCTGATCGCGAGGTCACATCGGCGATTCGTGCGGCGAAAGTCCGCAACAGCGCCGCGGCGCGCGCTGCATTTCTGGGAATTCTGCCGAAACGCTTCGCCGAACTTTGGCTGGAGGCAAACGCACTAGCAAACTGGACCGACGACTCTCTCGCACAACTCGAGAAGAATATTCATGCCTGGCGTGTCGTCCCCGCTGGCACGGAAGGCTACGAAAAAGCCGAAGTCACGGCCGGCGGCGTGGACACCGATGAGCTGTCGAGCAAAACCATGGAGAGCAAGAAAGTCCCGGGGCTATTTTTCATCGGCGAAGTTGTGGACGTCACCGGGCATCTGGGCGGTTTCAATTTTCAGTGGGCGTGGGCTTCGGGCGCAGCAGCCGGACGCGCTCTATGAGGGAACCGAAGCACGGCGAGTACCCCCGCGCGGCGCGGCTGCTGGCGCTTGCGCGGCCTTTGCTTCTTCGTAAGCCGCATATTCTTCGTACGGGCCCTTGAAGTCTTCCACCTTACCGTCCTGAAAATGCCAAATGCGCGTGGCCACTTCGTCGATCACATCGTGGTCGTGCGTCACCAACAACACCGTGCCATCGTAGCGCTGCAGCGCGATGTTCAGCGCGTTGATGGATTCCAGGTCCAGGTGATTCGTGGGCTCATCCAGCACCAGAAAATTCGGCTTTTGCAGCATCAGCCGGCAAAAAATAAGCCGTGCCGATTCACCGCCGGAAAGCGCGCGAGTCGGCTTCAGCGCATCTTCGCCGCTGAAAAGCATCTGCCCCATCAGCCCGCGCAGCTCCTGCTGGGAAGCGGAGGGGTCGAACTGCCACAGCCAATCGATGGCCGTCATGCCCTTGGTGATGGACTCGCCGTGGTCTTGCGCGAAATACCCCACCGCCACTTCGTGTCCCCAACGCACCTCGCCGCCGTCGATCGGGAATTGCTGGGCATCATCGTCGATAAATCCAGGGGCATTGCGAACCAGCGACTTCAGCATCGTGGTCTTGCCTGCGCCGTTGCGCCCCATCAGAGCGATTTTTTCGCCACGTATTACGCTCGCCGAAAATCGCGGAATCACTTTCAAATCATCGTACGATTTCTCGACACTGCGAATCTCCAGCGGATGTTTTCCCGAATTTCGCTTCATATCGAACTTGATATAAGGACGCTGGATGTTGCTCCGCGCGAGCTCCGTCGTTTGCAGCCGCTCGACTTCTTTTTTGCGGGAAGTAGCCTGCGCGGAGCGCGTGCCCGCCGAAAACCGCGCGATAAAATCCTGCAACTGCGCAATTTTTTTTTCGCGATTAGCGTTGTCCGCTTCGATCCGGCCGCGGATCTGCGTCTTGGCCACCACCATGTCGTCGTATCCGCCGATGTACATGATGATCGTTTCGTAGTCGATGTCCGCTGTATGCGTGCAAACGCTATTCAAAAAGTGCCGGTCGTGCGAAATGGCGATCAGCACGCCTTCGTAATCGCAAAGATATCTTTGCAGCCAGTGCACCGAATCCAGGTCCAGGTTGTTAGTCGGCTCGTCCAGCAGCAGCGCCGTGGGATTTCCGAAGAGCGCCTGCGCCAGCAGTACACGCACTTTTTGCCCGCCCTGTAATTCGCCCATCTTGCGCTCGTGCAGCGTGTCTTCCACGCCAAGCCCGTCGAGCAGCACCGCGGCATCCGCCTCCGCCGTGTATCCGCCCTCTTCTCCGACGATGCCTTCCAGTTCTCCGAGGCGCATCCCGTCGGCATCGGTCAGTTCATCGTGCGGCTTGGCATACAGTTTGTCGCGCTCTTCGAGCGCCTTCCACAGCGACGCATTGCCCATGATCACGGTGTCAATCACGCGGTACTGGTCAAAGGCAAACTGGTCCTGCCGCAAAACACCCATTTTTTTCGGCCGGGTAATGGAACCGTTCGTCGGCTCCAGCTCCCCAGTCAAGATCTTCATAAACGTAGACTTACCAGCTCCGTTGGGTCCGGTGACGGCATAGCGCCGCCCGGCCATGAACGTACACGTCACGTTCTCAAAGAGAACGCGCGGCCCAAACCGCATAGTGATATTGTTGACCGCCAGCATAACCTTCTAAGTATAGCGTGGATTTGTTACTCGCGCATTTCCAGTCAGACAAGTGGTACGACCGGGAAACAATTTGTTGCTTCATTCATTGCAGCCCTTCGGAAGGGGCCTGATAAACCGTTTTTTCTTGACTTACCTCCGCATAAATCGCAGAATTTCTGCGGCCAATGAACGCTCGTAAGAGGCTCCAGTCCCCTGTTCCTCTCGAAGTTAAGCCCCGATTGTCGTTGTCTTCGTTCCACTGGCACACCCAGCCCCCAGGAGGGCCTCATGAACCTATTCAGATTGAAGATGCGCCTAATCGCGCCTTTTGTAGTTACCTGTTGTTTGGTCGGCATTTACAGCCCGGTCGCACAGGCGCAAATCTACGTGAGCGACACTAACATCGCTAATTTCACAGGGCCCATCACCAGCTATGCCCAACTCAGTAACTTCGATTCAGGCGATGTGCCGGGTCCGACATTCACCCCGACGGGGCCCGGGCTGGCTGCTAATGCGTTTCGTGTCTATATCGGCGGCACTGGTGCTGCGATCACCGGACTACCCGCTGGCAACTGGATTCTTGCAACATTCCCCAGTGCGGTGTCGACGATCGTGGTATTCCCAAACATTGATCACTTCGGTTCTGCCTACGATGGCTATCAGTACTCGATCGCAGCAAGCAACGACGGCACGCACTGGACGATGCTGTTCGATGCCACAAATGTGAATCCCTGTGTGAACAACTGTGTGGTGAACGGCGGCGGCGAGCCTTTCACATTGGGCACGTCTACTGGGACGAGGCCGTTGTTTGTGAACAATGTGCTGACTCCCAGCACGAATAATCCCAACGGCATCATCGGCTACGAGGCGTTTTTCGACTTTGGCACGGCTTATCAGTACTACGCCTTCGGTACGAGCACAGTAGCAGGCCCTGTGAACGCGGAGCAGGAGTTGAGTGCGGTGGGCACGGGCCCGGCGGCGATCACGCTTCCGCTGAAGGGAAACGGTGTCACCAATAGTTTTCAATTCGGGACACATCTGCTGTACAACGTGATTTACCCAGCCGATTTCAGCGTGGCGGCTGGAACGACCATGACGATCTCGCCAAACGTGCTGGCACAATCGGATTGCAACAGTGCGATTCGTCTAACGTTTCCGTCAACCGATAGCACACCGGGGCCCACATGCACGACATTTACAGATGAGAACAATTTTTCGGTTATTTTTGATGTCGCCTGCTCGCTGAATGGAGCGTCCTCGACGTCACAACAATGTCCAAAGACGACAGGCTTCGACCCATTTGTTGCTGGGGCGGTCCACAGCAGCGAAGACATCAGCAACATCCTGACGTACACCACGAATGACGCGACTCCGGCCGCTCCACAGATGCTCACCGCACCCGAAGGAAGTAACGGTAACGCCTGGGTCGCTTATGGAGTGGGGTTTCTGGCTGATCCCGTGTCGCCGGACCCAACGCGCGGCAGTGGAGGCAGCGATTACAATTCAATGGTGGTCGCGGCCGACTTTTTCTCGACCCCGAATTCGCCCTCGCCATTTGCGATTCCGCCGTATCAGTTCGTAGGTTACGGCTCACCGGTAGCGAATCAGGCCCCCGGTGTGATTAACACTGCCAAAGCAGGGTCCTCCATACCACTTAAGTGGCAGCTCTTCTACCCAGTTGCGTCATCCCTGGGCTTTAACGGGGGTCCAGTGAAAAACCTGAACTTCCCCCCAAATGGCTACTTGTCCCTATTTGCAGTCCCCAGCTGTTCGGCTGGCAACGTAACTGTGACCACCAACTCTATACCTGTTGATACTGAAACCAGTTCGGGGTTTATCAACGACGGAAACGGGAGTTACCACATCAACTGGAAAACTCCGAAGTCCCTGGCAGGCAGTTGCTTCACGATAACCCTCAATGTGGGCGACGGTGTGCAGCACAACGCCGACGTCCAGTTCAAGTGATCGGAAGACGAATCGATAGTTCCGTGAGATTGGGGCCGGGCAATTTGCCCGGCCCATTTTTTTATCGGTGGGAGTCAACTTTCTTGGGACTGGCTGAGTGTTAATTCTTTGCGGTGGAGGCTTGCGAAGCCTCGGCGTAGAAGGATTTCAGATCCGGGCGCTCGAGTGTTTTTTCAGCCCCGGGTTCTTTGCGAACCTCGTCCCAGATTCGAACGGCATCGCGAAAGTGATTGGCAGCTTCCGACGGATTACCGCTCGCGCGCAACCCAGTTCCGAGCAGATAATGCGCTCTCGCCATCAACATCCGTAGCGACTGAGACTCGCTTTGAGTAAGCGCGTTCTGAGCCTCACGAATGGCATCCGAATAGTTCTTATCATGCAAGAGCGCCTGCGCAACGTAGATCGAGGATTCCAGAGAGGCGTACTTGAGGCCCATGGTGTTGGCTTGTTCCGCAAGACTTCGGAATGTAGCGAGGGCGCGACGTGAGTCGCCTTCTTGCAATTGAACTTTCGCCAGGCCGAGCTGGGCCGTAACAACATCCTCGCGTGACTTGGCGCGCTGCGCAGCTTCCAGTGCACGCTGATAAGAGGTTCTAGCGGACTTCGAATCACCGCGGTAAAAAGCCTCGTCGCCCTCGGAAGTCAAGATTTCCGCGAGAGCCGCGTCGCTCTTCAATTCGCGCGCGAGGTCGCTGCCTTCCTTGAAAATGGCCTGAGCCTCGGCGCCGCGCCCGGCCTGGATAAGAGCATTGGCAGACCCGTTGACAGCCTGAGCCATCCATAGACTGCGGTCCTTCATGTCACGCAAAGTGGATACCGCCTCGCCCGTCGAATTCACCGCAGCCCCCAGGCGTCCCTGGTAGCCGAAGAGAGTGCCGAGACTGGAAGAATCAAGCGCGGCCCCGCGTTTATCGCCGGCTTTGCGCTCGAGATCCAAAGCACGCAGATGGTTCTGAATGGCCTTGTCGTATTGTCCGGTCTTGGCCATGGTCGCGCCGACATTAGAGAGCGTCTCGGCAAGTTCATCGGGACTGTTCAGCTTCTCGCGAATCTGCAGTGCTTGCTGGAAGTAGATGAGTGCGTCCTGATACTCGCCCTTGGAAAAATCGACATTGCCGATGTCGTTGAGGCAATAGGCTTGATATTTTTCGTCGCCGCTATCCCGCTCGATCTGCAGCGCCTCCTTGAAGTTCTGCAGAGCGGCGTCGTGCTGACCGCGATCCTCGTAAAGCTGCCCGATGTTGATCAGTGTGTTTCCAACTTCTTTCTTGGCCCCGATTTCCCGACGAAGACTAAGCGCCTTTTTGAAGCCGGCTAGTGCCAGGTCGGGTTGGCCCATGCGAATCTGAACCTGAGCAATTTCACTTAGATTGGCGGCCACTCCGCGCTTCTTGCCGAGACGCGTATTGATGTCCATGGATTGCTGGTAGTTGCGCAGCGCTTCTTCGGACCTGCCGAGCAGCTTATAAGACACACCGGTAGCCTGCAGAATCATGGCCTGCTGCTCGAGATTCTCTATCTGGACCGCAATGCTCAGTGCCCGGCTCAGGGAATCCAATCCAGCCTGCGGATCGCCGCGCTTGCTCTGCACGCGCCCCGTGGCCAGGAGCGCATCCAGGCTCTTGGGGTCAGACTTCAGCACATTGCCATAATGCGTAAGGGCTTTATCGAGTTCACCGCTGTCTTCATACAATCCACCTAGGGCGTACTCCACGTCCTGATTGTCGGCCGTCGTTCTCGCAAGGTTTTCATAGGCTTCGATAGCCTTCTTGGTGTCCTTCATCACCCGCGCGTGATTCGCTTCGATCAGGTACTTCTCCGCCATCGGCAGTTGCTGGCTGAGTTCCAGAGCCTTACGCGAATTCTGCTCCGCTTCCGTGTCGTACCCCAGCGCCGAGTCCGTTTCCGCCAGCCGCGAATACGCCAGGGCAAACTGAGGATCCTCTTGAACGGCCGCCTGGAGCGTTTTGACGGCATCGAGATTCTTGCCCTCGCGCAGCATCTGCACGCTCTGGTTGTATTCGCGCAGCGCGGCCACTGATTTAGTGCTCGGCTGGAACGAGCTGGCCTTCAATTCCTTCATTACGTCCGAAGAAACCGACAGATTCTTTCGAATCAGTTCGGCAAGCCCGTCCACCGTGCGTGGAATTTCCTTCTCGCTCGCCGCTTCAATTTTCAACGGCGCCCGGCGATTGTGTTTCAAATCCAACAGAGTCGCGTCAATTCGAATCTGCTCGCCGAACTTGACGTATTGTCCCCACACCACGGTATCGGCACTGCTGAACTGCGCGATCCGCTCCACCATGGTGGAATCAATTGTGGCGCCCGGGGTAATCCGCAAATCCGATAGCACTTGATGCAGACGGTCCGGCGAAATCGTCCGCAGGTGCGCCGACTGTCCCACGTCCGTGTTCAGCATGTCCGCCAAGCTCGGCCCCAGCCAGTCGATCGACAAATCCGTTGAAGCATTTCTGAATGGCAAAATTGCCAGCGATACCTCCGGCCCTACCGGCGTCTTGCTTCCGGTCTTGGACGTGAGTTTCCCGCTTAACCCCCACCCGCCAAATACCACGGCAACTGCCACTGCCCCCGCAGTGATCCACTTCCAGGGAACCGCATCCTTGGCGGCCGGCCCTGGCATCACGATGGAAGCCGAAATCGGACGCTTCCCCTGCCACGCGTCCAGATCCGTCAGAATTTCCTGCGCGTTCTGATAGCGCAAGTTCAGATCGCGCTCCAGGCACTTGCTCACGATGTCGCTCAACCCCTTCGGGATCGTCGCATCGATTTCCGCAGCGGGCAGCGCGCGCTCCTGATTTCGCTTCAGCAGGCTGGCCATCGCCGTGTCGGCCTTGAACGGCATCTTGCACGTCAGCAGCTCATAAAAAATCAGCCCCAGGGCGAACAGATCGGACCGTCCGTCGAGCGCCTTCCCCATCGCCTGTTCCGGCGACATGTACTCGATCGTTCCCAGCAGCGCGCCGGTCTGCGTCATGCCGTCCGATTCCAGCGAGCGCGCCAGCCCGAAATCCATCACCAGGATTCGCCCCTGCTTGTCCTTCATAATGTTCTGAGGCTTGAGGTCCCGGTGGATTACGCCCGCGCTATGCGCTGCCTCCAGCGCCATGCATACCTGCCGCATAATCTCGACGGCTTGCTCCGGCGGAAGCTTGCCGTTGTCGAGAAGCAGCTTGCGCAGGTCGCATCCCTCCACAAACTCCATGGTGATGAATTTCACGCCGTCCACTTCGGACAAGTCGTGGATGCGAATCACGTTCTTGTGTGTCACTTGCCGCGCGGTCAGCAGTTCCTGCTTGAATCGCGCGAGAATCGCCGGATGCACCGCCATTTCCGGCCGAATCAATTTCAGCGCCACCGGATGATCCACCTCGCGGTCCAGCGCCTTGTACACCGTGCCCATTCCGCCTTCGCCGAGTATGTCCAGAATCTCAAAGCGCCCGCCGAGCACGTCGCCGGTTTGCAATTGATTTTGTCTTGGGAATTTTTCAGAAGGCCGCTGCTTCCCGGTGCCGGAAGTCGGGGAGGCCTCCACGAACGTCGCGTCCCCTGCCGCGGCGCTCAAATCGCCTGGCGGCGTGGGCGGTCCTCCAATAAAAGTCGCCCCTTCGTCCCCGCGCGGCACGTCACTCGCAGAGCTGTCGCCTTTGACCGGCGCACGCAGTCCGGCCGGTCCGCCCATACCTGTAGCTTCTGGGCTGGCTTTCTTTGGCTTGGGTTCTTCCATACCGTTACTAGACGTTGACTTGACGCACCACTAGTGCCCCTCCGAGGAGGGGAGACTGCCTCCTAGTTCAGGGAAGTATATACCTTTGAGGACTTTAGACGGTATTCGCGTTTCGAGATTCTTCGTCGGTGCTTCCTTCTCATGGCAGCCCAAAAGTAAATAGTGCTGACCCGGCGGCCACCGTTACATACTGTTTTCCGTCCACAGAAAACGACATCGGCGAAGCGTACACCGAAGACCCGCACTGGAAATGCCACAAAGCCTTGCCCGAAGCTGCGTCCAGCGCAATCACGTTCCCCTCGGCGTCGCCCGTAAACACCAATCCGCCGGCAGTAGAGAGCACCCCGGCCCAGGTCGGCGAACTATGCTTCCATTCCCACTTGAGCTTTCCCGTCGCGGGATCAAGTGCTCGCAACGCGCCCCAAAACGGCTGCGCCTCATCGTTCGGAAAATAAGCCGAGCCATAATACGCGTGTCCCGCCTCATACGGCTGCGGCGCGGTCGCAAAGATGTCGCACTGCTCGCGCGCTGTGACATAAAAAAGTTTCGTCTGGGGATCGTACGTCGGCGACATCCAGTTCGTCGCTCCCGCTGCCCCCGGGCAAACGCGATTCCCTTCTGGCGTCGGCGACGCGTTCTTGTCCCCCACGGGACGCCCAATCGCATCTTTCGAAGTGCTCCAAGTAACTTTCGCGTAGCTCGTGGCGGAAAGCAGTTTTCCGTTCGTGCGATCAATCACGTAGAAAAATCCGTTGCGATTGGCTTGCGCGATCAGTTTGCGATCTCCGTCATCGATCATCACCGGAACTTGCGTCGCATCGTAGTCGTGTTCATCGTGCTGCGTGAATTGGAAATGCCATTTCAATTTTCCCGTGTCCGGATCGAGCGCCAGCAACGAATTGCTGTAAAGATTGTCGCCGGCTCGGCCTTCCCCTCGATTCGAAGGCGATGGGTTGCCGGTCGTCCAGAATGTCGTATTCGTTGCGAGGTCATAGGTCCCCGTGATCCACGCCGGTGAGCCGCCGATCTTCCATGATTCACCTTCCCAAGTCTCGTGGCCGGGTTCGCCGGGACCGGGAATCGTATAGAACCGCCATTTGCGCGTGCCCGTCGCGGCATCGTACGCATCGATGAATCCGCGAATGCCGTATTCGCCGCCGGATACGCCCACAATCACCAGATTCTTAATCACCAGAGGCGCTAGCGTGAAGCTGTAACCCTTGGCATGCTCCGCCGTATTCACTTCCCAGACCACATTTCCCGTCTTGTTGTCGAGCGCCACCACGTGCGCATCCAGCGTTGCCACAAAAATCTTGTCACCCAGAATCGCAACCCCGCGGTTTACTCGCCCGCAGCACGGTCGGATGTCCGCAGGGAGCGCCTGCTGGTATTGCCAGATGGGTCGCCCCGATCGCGCATCCAGCGCGAAGACGCGATCGTCCTGCCCGGTGCCGTAAAGAATTCCATCCACAACCAGCGGCGTCCCTTCAAATTTGCCGCCCGCCATCGTCTGGTAAGCCCACTTGGGCACCAGCGATGCCGCATTCGACGAATTGATTTGATCCAGCGCGCTGTAACGATGCCCCGCGTAATCTCCCGAATACATCAGCCAGTTTTGCGGCTCCTTCGAAGAGTTCAGCAGCCGCTCCGCCGTTACCTGCGCGGAACTCAGAGGAGCCATGAAACTCAACACTGTAACCGCAACCACGAAAACCATCAGCACCCCAGCCACACCGAAACTTGTCATTCCGAGCGCAGCGCGCCTTCTGCGTCCCGGATGACTTTGCGGGACGAGGAATCTGCTTTTTCTTCCACCATCCATCGACGCCACCCTCATTGCGCACCTCCCTGCGAGCTCGCCGCCAGGAGGAAGGCAATCAAATCCTTCAGATCTTTCTCCGGAAGCATTTTCGTGTCGTACGCCGGCATTAACGATTCTCTCGATTTCTGGAACGACCGCAGTTTCGCCTTCTCGAACGAGTGCAGTCGTTCGCTCCTGTCCAACATCTGCACGGTAAAACTGTCTTCATTCAGAATCACTCCCTGGTACAGCGTGGCGTCCGCCGTAATCACCGTCACCGTCTCGTACTCCTGCGCAAAGTCTTTCAGTGGCTCCGAGAGTCCGACCGCCAGCCGCCGGCTGGGACTCCTCACCGAGTCCGCCAGATAGTCCACAGACCGCGAAGACCCCGTCGTCGTGAGATCCGGCCCCAAGCGCCCTCCTTTGCCATTCACCATGTGACAAGTCGCGCAAGCCGCGTTGTTGCCATAAAAAAGCTCTTTCCCCCGTGCTGCGTCTCCTG
>Ga0210384_10002709_pt1 | contig 21319 bp, 19 predicted proteins | sample IncBWH2MmetaG_FD_160574 | JGI IMG/M metagenome (GOLD analysis project Ga0210384, IMG submission 160574) | Forest soil microbial communities from Barre Woods Harvard Forest LTER site, Petersham, Massachusetts, United States - Inc-BW-H-2-M | ecosystem: Environmental > Terrestrial > Soil >...
CAGTTGAAGAAATTGCTCATTACCAGCAGTATTCCGGCGGAAGGAAAAACCTTCGTTGCCGCGAATCTAGCTCAGTCCATCGTCCGTCAACCGGACCGCCGCGTCCTGTTGATTGATGCTGATTTGCGCGCTTCCAGACTCCATCAGTCCCTCGGCGCGCCTGGGGGTCCCGGGCTTACTGATTATTTACGCGGTGAAGTCGACGAATATGCGATTATTCAAAATGGACTGGATGGGAATCTCTGTTTTATTCCAGGCGGCCAACCAGTTTCCAACCCTAGCGAACTGCTCCTGCGCGATAAGATGAAACATCTGCTGGACGCCATGAGCGAAATTTTTGATTGGGTCATCTTGGACTCGCCCCCGGCATTGCCCGTTCATGACGCCAGTATGTTGGCGGATATATGCGACGGAGTGTTGTTCGTCGTAAGAGCTGGAAGCACCGATTCTGAGATAGCCCAGCGGGTATCGGCAGAATTTCGCGACAAAAATTTGTTGGGTGTAGTTCTGAACCGCGTCGATTCCGCGGATACGTATAACAATTATTATTACGGCTATGGCAGCGACGGGGACGGAATTTCAGCGAAGAAGTAAGTCCCGGACGGTTGAGGCTGCGTTCTACCGATTAGCTTTCGACCGCAGGGGCAGATATTTTCGCGGCTGGCACGTTCGGGGCTGGCTCGCTCGTCTGTAATATCCAAAACACCGGAACCATTAGCAGCAATCCGATCATAAAGAATACCACTCCGCCTTCGCGGTGAAGATTGCCATAAAGAAATCCCGGATCGACATAGGTTGCCAGCATCGTTAGCGTAACGATCCGAATGCCGTTCTTCACAATCATTACTACAAACCCGGCAAGCACGAAGACCATTTGTTTCCACCAGGTCCGCAGAAAAAAGTGACCAACCAGGATTGCCAGAACCAGCAAAGCGATGCTGGAGCGAATGCCACTGCATTCCCGCGCCACCTCAATACTGAAACGTGGTAGATGGAATACGAAACCCTCTCGGAGAACCGGCAGCGGTGTTAGTCCAAACAATAATGCCGAAATTTCCGTGGAACCCTTTTGAAGAAAATACACCACCCTATTGAGGAGAGCTTCCGGAAGCGGAATAAAAAGAAACAAGAACATCAAAGGAAATCGCGCGGCATTCAGTGCCTCTCTTCCGAATGCCAGTGCGAAACCGGCGATCCATGCCAGCACCAGGCCAAACGCGCACAAAGATGGTGATACCGGCTGGGTTCTAATACTCCAGAGAACCGCCGCTATGCCAGGGGCCAAAAGAGCGAGGCAAACCGCGAAATCGGAAGACGGGCTCTTAAAGATTCGTCTCCGGTCGACGAACATCAACCAGGCAGATATAAACGGAATTAGAAGAATGTGGGAAGCATCGTCGTTCCCGAATGAATAACGGAGGAGAGCAGCGAAGGCGGTCCAGGAAACTGCAATGCTACAGACCAACCAGATCGCGAACAGCAGCCAGCGCCGGTTTGGGTGATCTACAAAGCTCAAAGCGAGACCCCGCCTGCATACCAAGGCATCGAGCAGATTTGACGCGCCTCACAATTGACGCGCTTGACTGCAATGCTATTTGCTAAATGTCTCGGTGCGACGCACGTAATGGCGGTCGTAATAATTTCGATATTCCCCAGAGCGCGCATGGTCAAGCCACGCGGTGTTCTGCTGATACCAATCCACGGTGCGTCGAATGCCTTCTTCAAACGAAACTTTGGGCGACCAACCTAATTCTTTTTGGATTTTTGAGCTGTCCAGAGCGTAGCGGCGATCGTGCCCTGGCCGGTCTTTCACGTACTGCATCAACGATTCTGGCTTACCGAGATGTTTGAGAATGGTGCGGACAATCTTGAGATTGGGCTGTGGCGCTCCTGCTGACACGTTATAAATCGTTCCGGGCTGAGCTTTATCCAATGCCAATGCAATGGCGCGACAGTAATCCTCGACGAATAACCAATCTCGTTCCTGCATGCCATCGCCATAAATCGGCAAAGGCTTGTCTTCGCGGGCATTGGCGACCATTAACGGGATGAGTTTTTCGGGGAATTGATAGGGCCCATAATTATTGGTGCAGCGAAGAACCACCGCCGGAACCCCATGGGTATTGGCGTACGCAGAAACGAAATGATCAGCCGAGGCTTTGCTGGCGGCATACGGGCTGCGCGGGTCCAGCACCGTCTCTTCCGTGAAACTAATTCCTGCCGCCGCGCTGCCGTAAACTTCATCAGTACTGATTTGCACGAATTTCGGTAGCTGGAAACGCTTCGCGGCATCGAGTAGACATTGCGTGCCTAAAATATTAGTGCGCAAAAACGGAGTGGCGTCTTCGATGCTGCGATCCACGTGCGTTTCCGCCGCGAAATTTACCAGCGCGTCGAGACCGTTCTTAAATACCGCATCCACCGCTTGTTTGTCGGTGATATCTCCGTGTATGAACTGATAGCGCGGATTTTCCGCGATATCCGCCAGACTCTCGGGATTGCCCGCATACGTTAGACTGTCGAAATTGATGACGTTGACATCACGTCTGCTGTTCAACAGATGGCGAACAAAATTTGATCCGATAAATCCCGCTCCGCCTGTAATCAAAACTTTCAAGCGCGTTCCTCCTGTGGCTTAGGACGAAAATATTTGCGACAGCTCATTGAGGCAATCTCTACTCCGAGTTGCGGGTATGTCTCGGGGCTGGCCCTCGCCCCGGGGTCTTATTCGCACCGGTGTCTGCCACGAGGTTTGTAGCGTGCAGCAACGATTCGAATGTACCCGCGTCGGTCCACCAGCCGTCAAGGACACTGTGCGTCAGGCTTTTCTCAGCTAGATACATATTATTTACGTCTGTGATCTCCAGCTCGTTACGCCAGCTGACCTTCGTCTTTCCAATTTTTTCGAAAACGGTCGCGTCGTAGAAGTAGATGCCGGTAACCGCGTAATTGGACTTTGGAGTTTTGGGCTTTTCTTCAATGCCCAGGATCTTGTCATTTACTATTTCCGGGCAGCCAAATCGCTCGGGATCTTCCACTTCTTTCAATAGAATGTGCGCTCCGGCGGACTGTTTTTCAAACGCTTCCTTCGCACCGATGATGTTCTTCTCAATTATGTTATCGCCCAGCACCACGCATATTTTTTCCCCTTCGACAAAAGGCTCCGCCAGGCGCAGCGCATCGGCAATGCCGCCTTCGCCTTCCTGATAGGTGTAATGAATGCGATGTAGTTGGAAGTCTTTGCCATTCGAAAGCAGGCGAAGAAAATCTCCAGAGTTTTGACCTCCCGTAACGATGATGATGTCACGAATGCCGGCATCCACGAGCGTTTGGATCGGATAAAAAATCATCGGACGGTCATACACCGGCAACAAATGCTTGTTCGTGACGCGTGTGAGCGGGTACAGCCGTGAGCCTTTTCCGCCTGCAAGTACTACACCCTTCATGATTCGCTCCTATGGCCTTCTACTAGCGTAACGACTGTGTGTCGGCTTCGTTGCGAATAATCGTGCCTGGTTGTCTTGAAGAAGACGGGGGTGATTCATCCGGTGTTTTCTCACCGCGCCGATGCTAGCGACAGAAACGGTTGAGTGCGATCACGCGCTTCGGTAAGCAGGCGCCGCAGGACTGGCCACATCCCAACGCTTTTGCTTGCAATTTGGTTGTAATCCACGTGGTTCCTGGGAGGCAAAAATATCTCCATCGCATTATTCGAAATCTTGTACCACGCCGGCACATTAAGCACCGTAATCTCGGTGCCATCTTCGTGATTACTGCCTAGATCGATTGTAAATCCTTCACAATACGGCGAGCGACACACCTGCACGCTGGTGATCTCCGGGGCCAGCGGAATTTTAAAACGGCGTGAGTATGGCCAGATTTGGAGCAATCCATTATGCGTTTTGGAGAGAAAATTCGTCCTCGACATATCTTCGATTCCCATCCATCGAATATTGCCAATGCGATTAACGATGTTCGCCATGCCTTCGAGCCGGGCGAAATTGGAAACACAGTCCTGATGATGCGTGGCAACAATCACCGGAAGGCCCAAAAAAACGCTGAGCCTGATTTCCGTTTCCGAAATACCAGTTCTGTGAAAAACGGGAAATGCCAGGCTTCCGACAGATTGCGCCAACGAAAATCCTAAATCCGGCGGCCAAAGCTTGTCAGGGTTCCAGCGAACCAAGGAACCGACCGAAACGCACGCAGCTTCGTAGCCCAGGCGTGCCATCAAGTCCGCTATGGATTCCGCGAAGGCCCCATGAGGAGCTGCCATAATACGCGCAACGGTGACACCCGAGCGTGTCTCAAGGTCTGTGATTCGGCGGAGCCCAGTTGCGAGAAGACTCAATGCGTACTCTTCCGAGTAAGCCCGTGCCAACTCATCTGCCACATGGTTGACGCCATGCATCATCAGCGAAATGTATTTTTTGTGGATCTGAAACAGACCAACCACCTTGCGATCAAAATACCAGGCATCCAGCGGGACCGTGGCTATCGACGCGTGGTAATTGTGAGCAGAGGCATGATTCGCCAATTTGTCGAAATCAATATAGCCATAACTGCGATGATGAAGATTCGGGTCGTCGATGATGAAACAGGCGCGCGGTTCAGGTGCCGGCCAACCGCCTGGTCCGAGCAGCACCTGCAAAAAATGCAACAAGGGAACCATGGAAAACCAGCATAGCTCTCGAAAGTAGTTATGAAAAACTTCACCCTGCCTTAACACCGGTACGTCCACCCCAACGCAGTGATGCGCGTAGTTACCATGCTGTTCCACCGCCCACACTGGCTGACCGCCCACACTCGCGAGACATTCGAACGAATCTGGAACATGTGAAAAATTTACTAAGCTGGAATCGGCTAGTGTCTTACCGCGAAACGCGCGGTGTACCGCTGCCGACGAGGTAAATGTGATCGCCGATTGTGGTGCCAAAGAAATTGCCTGCGAAAGATTAACTTCAAAGCAACTTATACGGCGCTCGGACGCGCCGCGGGCGGCATCAGCACCGCCAGACAATGCAATCAGCCCATGAAGCCGTTCATAGTCGCCCGGCGTGTGCGGTTCGAACGCAAGGTCAAGCTTGGAGGCCAACATTTCAAAAAAACCGCGACGAAGTTCGTATTCTGCCGCTGGCGCTACAGCGACTCTCATTTTAGGTTGGAGCAGCACGATCAGGTTTTTCCGAGAGGGCGAAGTTTTTTGGAAAATTCTCGCAACGAGACATCCATCTTTAATGGGACACCAACGCGAGCGATAGGTTCTGCGGGATTACCCTGCACCACCGTCATCGCTGGAACGGATTTTGTCACCACGCTGCCGGCAGTTACGACCGATCCTCTACCTATTGTAACATTCGGCATGATAATGGCACCCGGCCCGACAGAGGCGTCTTCTTCAATGACCACGCCGTGCAGTTCCCGGAAATGAGCGATAATCACCGCCCGTATTCCAATTGACGCTCCAGCCTTTATGGTTACGTAATCAGGATGAGCCGTTTCTATGATCGCGTCGTATCCGATCCACACCCCTTCTCCGATGTGAACGCCACGCCATCGATGCAGGGTTACGCGAAGCCCGGTGGCCCCAGGTGCGCTGCGGGCAATATTCTGCAGCACACGGTTCTTAAGTCCCGAGATAAACCCGTCTTTGCCCATATTGTTAAGCTACTCCGAACCAGCCGTGCCCTGTGCCGAGCTTACTCTTTTGGTTTCTGTGCTATAAACATATCGTTGTCAAACGATTCTCCATCAGGTTCGGGGCATTTGCAGGGTTCGGGGTTGTACCCGGCTGCTCAGTTTTCCCTGGAAACGTCGAAGGCCCGCCGCCAAAGCCATCATCCAACCCTGTGTGACCAGTGCGTTAGCGCCACCATATAACCGCGCGCGCATGCATTTTTTAATCCAGAAGAAAATTGGTCCGCCAAGGAATGCATATCTTTGAAAACGGAATTGCGTACCACCCGGATATTGCCCAGTCTTTTCTTTCCGAATTAAAGCAAGCATTGCCGGGATAAAGGGGGGCACCTGACGCACAGTATTGCCGGGATGCACGCGATAACAGGTCGTCGCCGGCGACAAGATCTGAATGCAACGACCCGAAACCCCCAACTTCATCATGATATCTAAATCATCCAGGTGAAACAGCCCCTCAGTCCAGCCGCCGACTCGCTGAAATGTTGTTTTCTCGACAACCGTAGCGCTGGCGCTGGCGCGATGAGCTCGATCTTTTTGAATCAAGTTCGGATATTCAACGAAAGCGATCTCCTCAGGAATTTCTCCCATTTCTATGGGCTGCGTACCTTCAAAGTAAACAAGGCGACTTAACACGATGGGAGCCTTTGTCGCTGTGACAAGCGCTTTGTAAGTATTAAGAGCCCACGGCGTCAATAGATCATCTCCATCTAGAAATACCAGATAATCACCAGCAGCTAACGACGCGCCAAGATTGCGGGCCGCATTGGCGCCGATATTCTTTGGTGCGCGAATAAGCCGTAAGGAGTTGCCGAAGCTCTTCAGAATTTCGACCGAATCATCCATGGAAGCGTCATCCACAACGATTAATTCGCTGCTTTCGTCTCTCTGTGCCACAGCCGATTTCACTGCCTGCTGAATGAAGGCCGCCTGATTGTGACAGGTGATAATCACGCTGAACTGGGGTGCTTTCACTTCGGCTCCCCTAATGGTTTCCACTGGGCGGACGCCGAATCTTTAAAATAATCGCTCGCGACCATAGCGCAGCTCTAGGCACTCGAATCATTAACCTGAATATTTCCATGAAGATCCCGCCCGAACTAGTAGTGACAGAATCGGGCGAGTGTTGCAATCAGGTCTGGTGAGAAGCTTTGTGCTATCCGACGTGCGGGTACAAAAGGTTTCCCGCCAGGCGCAACAAACCCTGCGGACAATGAGAAAACACTTTTTTGCCCAGCTTCATGATTATTGAAGAGTCTTGTTCGGTACTGATCGGCCGGTGCGGATATCGGAGATAGGTTATCAACTGCCGCTTTGTCCCCCATCTGTCTTTGAAGGTTACCAACCCGGTGTTGGCACATTCTGACCGGCCGAAATCGAGTTCCACGAACCCGTGTTCTTTCGAATGGCGGATCAAATGCCAAAAAAGAAACTGCATACCCCCAAGATTGTGCGAATGCGCGTCAGAGCAACCGTACTTGTACACCATTTTCTGTTTATGCGAGACAGTGAAGATTGAGGCGATAGCATTTCCATTCTTCTTGGCGATGCGGATCTGCCCCTCTTTACCCAAGCAAGCGAGCACATTCCGGAACCACTTTAAAGGATGCGGCGGCAGTTGCTGTCTCTGCCTGGTAATTATGTGAAGCTTGTAAAACTCCGCGAGCATGCCCTGTGATGAGCCTGTCTCTAGCGTCAAACCCTCGCGTTCGGCTCGCTGTATTTTTCGCCGGATCGAATCGCCATGAAGTTTTTTGTATAGTTCGTCCAGTGTTGGCCGCAAATCCAACGAATGGAGAAAGTAGGACTCTGCACCTTCTGTCCCCGTGCTAAATGACAAGCTTAATGGCCGAATGTCGATGTATCTTATCTTTCCTTCCCGCAATTCTCGTTGAGCGGGGGCCAGCAGTGACGTCAGTTCTGCAGGGTGATCTACGAGAGGTTCACAATGGTCGGAAAACGGAAGGGAAACCAATCGGCGTCCGGTAATCCGGCTTTTCACGCGACAAAAAACCACGCCGTCTGTCAGTGGCGCCTGCGGAGGAGCGCTGGTATAGACAATTGGCTCGTAACCATACGTTTTATGAAGCGCGTTGAGCCAGCCCACGGTGTGAAAGACACTGGATTTTTCTTTTTCCTGGATGATTTGGGCCCACCTGCCATCCTGCAAGGGGTCTAATGTATATACGGTTGCGTTCCCCACGCCTCCGGGTTGGTTATCCACATGCGGGTCTACGAGTGCAAGCTGCATGTCTTTCATGAATTTTCGCCACTAGAAATCGAAACGGATTTCTGGACCCCAAGAAGCCCACTAAAGGAAACTATCAAGTCAAAACGCGCCATCTGAAAAATCACCTTTATCGGGCGCCGGTTATTGCGCCATTCATTCATCTTAAGTCAGCTAATCATTCGCTGAATAACGAATCAGCGCGTACGGTATCTTCCGACGAACGCTCGGCAGCCACCTTCCTGAACCCATCCTAAAAACTCTATTGTTTAAAATTCTTCTCTTTAGCGCGAACGCTAGAGGGAGCCAGCGATACGCTCCCGCTATCTTAAGGCGGGTCTCCAATGGCCAGTCGGTCGTGTCTGCGCGAACTCTCCCGACGGCGAAGCCCTGGGGATCAGCGGAAGCTAAGGTCGGCAAAGTGGTAAAAACCCTCCGGTATCCAGCTTCACGGCAAATATCGACCAGTGCCGGCGTAAACCCGCCAAACGGAAAACTAAATAATTCAATCGGCCGGTCTAACATTTTTTCCAATTGTTTCCGTGATTCGACGATCTCCTGGTAAGCCTCTGTTTTTGTCGTTTCCGGGAGAAACGGATGCGTCAAGGTATGAGAACCAATAGTAACAAGATCCTCTGGCAAATCGCGCAACTGTTGCACTGACATCACTCTGTCCAACCGCTCTCTTGTGCCAAACTCTTGTCCGACAGCCCTCACTATTACGAAAACGGTAGACGGGAGATTCCGGGTTCTCAGCTCCGGGAGAGCCTGCAGGAGAAAATCTTCAAAGCCATCGTCAAATGTAATAGCGGCAGCGTTTTTGCCAGGCGGTGATGTCGATGCGCGATCAACCCTGACCGGTGTTGCCCAGCGACAGACAATATCAAGTTGGCGCGCAAACGCCTCGCGTTGATCAGCGGTGATCGAGTGATAGTTTAGAATTACACACGATCCCGCCGTTCTAATCCCGAATAGCCGCAGTACAGAAACACGCAAGCGCGTAGCCAGATCCACTCCTAGGCTTATTCCTAATTTTAGAAGTCTAAACCACGGAATGTTTTTTGGATTCTTCATCGCGACTGGTATATGAGCGTCTTGGCTATTTCTCCCGGGCTTCGCTCCAAGTATCGGAAACTGCTTTCTAAATATCTGAAGGAGCAGGCCGACATATCAGCGTTTGTTGGTCACAGATAATTGATCTTATGGCCATCAGATCAGCCGTTGTCCTATCTATTACGGGGTTGCATTCCAAAAAATAAACGCAGTTTACTCATTTGTTCTTGCCTCAAGTACCGCGTGTATTCGGCCGAAACTTCCCTCTTCGCGCCCGTACAGTAGCCCCAAACAAAGCCGGCCAGCCGTACCATGCCCCCCACCACATATGGCTTCGCAAGTATTCTGCGCGCAACTCTGAAAAGTTCAAAAACCGGGTGGGTCCCGAAATAATGATCCATTAACCCACCCCGGAACGTATAGCGCATGGAACCAAACCCAGCCCCGGTCGGGCGATGATGGAATGCCTTCAGCTCCGGGATGCTTTGTACTTTCCATCCCATCATACGCAATCGAACACAGGCATGAGAGTCAGTCCCGCCCCAGGAAAACGGTTCATAGCCTCCGAGAAATTCAAGGCATTCACGGCGAAACATCTGCACCCCATGGGCAACGGACGAGATACTATTTCCGGGACGGTTTTTGAATTCACCATCTTGTTTCTCGTATATGTATCCACCGGCCATCCCTAATTTAGGGTCTTGAGCAAATTTATCCAGGAGCGATCTGAAATAATCTGGTTCCAGAGTTATGTCTGCATCCAAATTGCCGATGAAATCAAGCGGCCGGATCTTTAGCTTTGAGAATCCCCGATTGATCGCATTCACTTGCGCCGTAAAGTTGCGCGGGTGGTCTTCAGAGATGCGATCCAGCTCTATAAACTCATACTGAGCAGCATAGGAGCGCACAATTTCGTCGGTCCTATCCGTGGAACCGTCGCTAACGATGATCCACTTTTGGGGCCGGTGGGTCTGGGCCACTATGCTCTGGATCGTCTGCTCCATAATTTTTTCTTCATTATAGGCAGCCGTAGCCAAACCATAGGAGCCGGTGCTAGTGATATTTTGTGGTTCGAGCTGCATCACGCGACCTCACTGCCGGTTTTTAACCCGACGAGCCAAAGCAGACATGCTGCGCTCCGCTTCACTTTATGCGCCGCGATTTCCCGCCGTCGTTTCTGCACGGCAAATACCAAGCTGTAACCGATGAGTCGCAAGGTCTGGTGAAGCCAAATGGCGATCCAAAAGCCGATGACTCCGATGATATTGTGGTGCTTCCTGAAATATTGCAGGTTGGCACGATTCATCTCGACATAAAACCGGACGGGAGCGCGGTCGGAGCTGGCGCCGCAGTAGTGAATCGCGTTGGCTTCTGAATAAAATACCACTTTCCACTTTCCGTCATGAAAACGCTTTGGCCAGTCTATGTCCTCTCCATACATAAAAAACTGTGTGTCCAGAAGCCCGATTTGTTGTATCGCTTCTCTACGAACCAGCCAGAACCAACCAGTTAAAACATCCACCTCCATGGTTCGATCATGCTTGAAGTCGGACATCTTGAAATCCCCAAATCCTGCCGTCTTATTCAAGATGGTGCTCAACGAAAGTGCTTCGGTAAACCATCGTCCAACCGTCGGATATCGATAACACGACTGTCCGGTTGTACCGTCACGAAGAATCATTTTTGGTCCGAGCATTCCGATATCGCGATTCTCTTTCATGTAAGAAACCATCTTTTCCAGCGACCCGTTGGGAACCTGGACATCGGAATTGATGAGTGCGATGAATTCGCCGGAACTGGCCTGTAAGCCTAAATTGTTAGCGCGCGCAAACCCCAGGTTCTCACTATTTTGAATTATCAGAGTGTTGGGAAACTGTTTTCGAACGCATTCCACCGTGTCATCGGCCGATGCATTGTCCACCAGGATTACTTCCATAGCCATGTGAAGCCGGCAATTCTCGAGAGAGTTCAGACAATCTAAAACGAGTTGCCGGGTGTTCCAGCTAACAATGACTACAGATAAAGTTAGCCCCATTGTTTGACCTCTATGAAAGGAAGAATGTTCGAAGTTCGTTTAACAAGGCGATGTGCCCAGGGAGGTCGTCACCGATTTTCAGAAGAATTCTTCTTTCTGATTTGCGTTCGAGCGCAACTGCGGTCTCCACGGTCTTCTTCGCAACCTCGCTCAAATACTGATCATCGCGAGTCATGCATCTGCTCTTTTAAGCTTACACGTTCAAGCGATTTCTATAAGTTGGCACCGGTCTGGCTGGAGCGGACTGCTTATTAACCTTCAAAGTACGGTGCCTCAGCGGGAGCAGAACTTCGGGTGATGCCTCGACCTTTTTTGCCTCGAGCACAAAACTGGTTGTCACCGAAATGAGCACTAACGTGAGATACCAGGCTATAGCGCTCTGATCGAAATAAATAATTCCCAGAAAAGCGACTGCGTTACTGAATAGCGTGGCCCCCAACGCAAATAACAAACGCTCGTTGTTCGGATCGTCCTTGGTTAACATCTGGGCGCCGCCAATTCGCTTGAATCCGATCACCAGGATGGAAAGAAATAACAAAAACGTGACCAGGCCGCCTTCTACTCCAGCTCTGACGTAAGCATTGATGGTGTCCCACATATCTAGGCCCCAATTGGCATTGTTTCTGGTGCCTATCAGCCACCACTCAAAAAACCTATGCACAAATTGGTCAATCAATTCAGCGCGATGCCATCCAGTTCCACCGATGACCGCGGCCACGCGATTCATTAAGAACCAGACTGGCGCCTTCATTGTTAGCTGGAGAGCAATCAGTAGAATAACTGCGCACCATCGAACCGTGCGCATGCGCCGACGGAATGGCCAGAAGCACAGAGCCATCAGGCCACAGGCATAAGCGATCAAAGGCGTGCTGGAAGCAGCGGTGACGGCTATAACAGTTGCGGCCACCATACCGAGTGCCGCCGCTAAACGATTACCTCTTCCTTCAAACCACAACGCCACAAAAAGCGGGAACTCTACGGCCCCAAAACTTCCTGCCACGATGGGGTGTAGAAACGGTCCCTGTGCCCGTACCCTTCCATCACGGACATTCGATAGTTCGTCTAGCCCCCCTAGCATCGCGAACGGGTTTCGCCCGGTGGAATGCTCAATGGCCATTGATATCGCAATAGGCACTGCGACGATTGCGAGCAATCGAATAACTCGAATTACGTCAGCCCGATCCCGAATCAAATATCGGAACAAAAAATATGTTCCGAGGCCTGTATACAGAAAACCAAGTCTGTTCAGAAAGGCGCCGGTGTCGCTCCAAAGGATGGAATATGCAATGGCATTGCAGACGGCCCAACCAACAAATACTTTGTCGAGCAAATTTAACGGACCCGGAAAAGGGTCGGTCCTGGTTATAAAGGCGAGCCACGAAATACGCATCCCGGCCACAAAAATCAAGAACCGCCAGATCGAGAGGTGGGCACCGAAAACCACGATTACTTGTCCAATGGGCATCAATAGCGTGATTACGAGGAAGGGTACCGTCAACCATTTACGTCTTACCAGGAGAATCGCCAAACACCCCAGGATCAGAATGCAGATTCCTACTGGCGTGATATTGGTGGACGTTCCTCCGCCGAAATAAAAATGTTCTTCTAATCCGTCCGGTGTCATTTTGAACTCAGTTCCGGAAGCAAGGTTACGGCCTGCGCTTCCAGAGGTTGCACTTGCATTCTGGGGAAAGTGACTCTGCGTCGCCGAATAGCGTTACGATATCGTTCTATTTTTCGAAGCAACCAAACTAAACTCCGAGTACCCGGGACCTTGGCTCGGCAAATTTTGGCGATATTTAATTCTCTCTTATTACGATTGCGTTCCCGCCCTAGAATTTTCTCGAGTTGCTCGAACTCTGGGATACCCGAGATTCGTTCGGCTGCAACCTGGCGAATCTGTAGCTCACATTCTTTCAAACGTATTTCATCGCCCATCGCCTGCAAGTATAGACTTTGCGGCGACCCCTGACGCCAAACGACCAGGGGCTCCCGAACGAACGCCCAGGAACGGCTTTCCAGCGATAACCGTAATGGTAAATCGTAGTCCTCCATATACCTGTATTGCTCGTCAAATCCACCGATCTTCTTGAATGTCTCGCTGCGAATCAGCGAACATTGATTGAAAAGAACGGAAGTCGTGGACAAAACTTCCGCCACGTTTGTCCATAAGCCACTCTCAATGCCCGGTTGGAGCCACGCTAGGTCGAAAGAAGTCGTACTCCTATCGGCGAAATGCATCTCTGCATTGCAGAGACAGCACGAGATGTTTGACCCCGCCTTCTGCAAAGCTTCGACTTGTTTTTCAAGCTTCGTCGGCATCCACACATCATCGGAGTCTTGAAAAGCAATCATTTCTCCGTTAGCTACTTTCGCGCCGCGATTACGCGCAGCAGACGCCCCCGCGTTGGCTTGCGTGATGACGTGAATTTTCTCTCCGAACGCCGCCAACTTTTCTAAGGTATTATCCGTTGACCCATCATCTACGATAATTATTTCAAGATCTTGATACGTCTGCTGAAATACATTCTCAATGGTTTGGCAAATCAATTCGGCCCGGTTATAGGTCGGGATGATTACGCTAACGCTAACGCTCGGTCTAGTCATGCTTTGATTCCCACGTCGGTACACCACTATGACATTGCGCACTCCCCAGGAATATATTGGAATGATGGGAAGTTGCGTTCCTGTCACCGTCCCATGGAAATTCTGTCATGGGAGGGATCACCCGTTGATCACTTGCCCGGTAATCGGCCACAACTGCAGGCAAAGGCGTTCAATCGCGCTCTTGAAGGCGGCAGGCCTATCTCCAAGGCCAGGGCACGAAGACTGCAGCAACTGTTGCCGCCACGAATACCACGAATTCCGCCGTTTCAGCCCAAATCACCGGTTTCAGACGTCGCCCTAACGCGAACAGGTACACGAAATAACCTAAAGTACCCGAGAAAGCCAAAACTGCAATCGCAGCATGAATTCCATATTTCGAGAAGGCCACCGTCAAGCCAGAGATCATCGCCACCAGTCGAACGATATTCGCGACCCCCGCAATTTTCGAATTGCCACTCGCGAGCATAAAATTAGTCGTAGGTGTGGCGAACACATCTTGCCCAGCTCTCCACCCCAGCAACTGCAGCATCCAGCCGGTCATGGCATATTTCGGCGACAGAAGAATGGCAACAATTCTTGGCCCATAGGCAATGGCCCCAACACCTATGACTATTCCCAAAGCCGTGAAAATAATTCGCGCCTTTTTATAACGACGGACCGCTGAGGTCGTGCTCTCCCGCAAGGCCGCCGCAATCATCGGGAAAACCACCCGCCCCCCGACTTGCTGAACCGCTCCCGAGAGCGCTCCTGACATCGCCAGGGCTAAAGCGAAGCACCCTAACTCCGCAACGGTTACAAATTTGCCCATAATTAAACGTTCGGCCTCGCCACTCAAGAAATAGGTCGCGGAGGAAAAAAATATTCCCGTCCCGAACATCAAAATGTCCTTGGCAGCAGCCCGATCCCATTGCAAGGAAAACTTATGACCAGGAATAAGGTGGCTGCCCACCACGTATGTCAAGGCCGTCGCGACTCTGCCAACCACCAATGCCCAAGCCGTGGGAGAGATGAGCGCCCAGATTACAGAAACGATGAAGCCGGCCACATCGCTCGACAAGTTCAGTATCGTGACCTTCTTCAGTTCAACGTGTCGTAGTAAACCCCACACGGATCCGCCGGCGAATCCACGTAGAAGCACCGACGTTGACGCCACCAAAGCCAACACAACGATCGCAGGTTGATGATAAAACTGCGCAAATGGACGGGCGAAAGCCGCAGCGACTCCCCATATAAGAACGCCCCGCACCATTTGTATGATGTACGCGGTATTGATGAATTCCGGTTCGTCTCCGCGTGGATTTTGCACCACGTCTAATCCAATTCCCAAGTCGGTCAACATCTCGAGTCCGCCGAGATAGACGTTTACAAGGGCGATTAAGCCAAAGGCTTGAGGTACCAAAAGCCGGGCCAGAAGAAGTGTGGAACAGAGACGTAACAATTGGCCTGAGCCATAACCCACTACCGTCCAGGTCGTCCCCCGCATAGCAGTCAGGAGTCGCGGCGATGACGCCATCCCACGTAACCCGGGTAGATAACCCAGCGTTCTAGTCACAGCCCTCTCTAGTGACGAGTCTGCGGACTTCACGATCGGTTCGGTATCAGACGTCGAGAGATCAGGCGACATTGGTTCTTTCACTATCCATGAACGAACGATTCCCTTGAGAGGTCGTCAAACAGGACATGGCAACGGGAGTTTAATTCTAGGGTCTTTAGTTCGCGTCCAGCCGACTGTTTTCCGTCCAATTGGATTTAACTTTTTTGTCCGTACTTATCGCAGGTATATCTCAACGCATGCTTCCATTTTAACATTGCGCAATCTCGTGCGCTGAGTTCATAAGTTAAAGACACTTTCGTGCCTGATAACGCTGCGACCCGCTACTTTATGCGGTTAGCGCCGCGGATTTGCGGCATCTATAGAGTGGAGAGCTATTGAATCTGCCGAACTTTTATTGCGAATTGATCCGAACCACTCCGCGTCTCTCGGCTACTGGACTTGCGCTTTCAGCCCTGAGGGAGCCGCGGGCGCCTTCGTCGCAGTAATCCCGCTCTGGTAGACTCCATTATCCCAAGGCCCTCCGTTAGGCCTTGTATTCTGGTCCTTATCGAGCCCCAAGGCGGCAATTGCGGTGCCGGCTAAAGAGGTTCCCAGACCTATGGCCGCCGATCCGCTTTGTGGATGGAAGTTTGCATCAAGTTTAGGATCGCCGACAATGGAGTTAGAGTCACAATTGCAGCCAGAACGCCAGGATGCCAGCGAGTTGTAATATATTCTGCCATCTCCCCAGATCCATTGGTGCAGATTACCCAGATTGTAATAATCGTTGTTGTTCATCCCTGCCAGAGACGTTTCCGTTTGATTAACAATCGCGCAGTACATCGCTCCTTCAGAACTGCCGCTGAAGATGTTGTTCTTTATTGCCGTTACATTAGTTCCACCGTCGCGTATTTTGATCCCCGGATTCACTGAGATTAAAGTGTTGTTAATGACTGCGGATTGCGAGTGAAAGCCCAGCACGATCAATGCTTCTGGAAGCCGTGTATCTCCTGATGTAGGCTTAATCGAATAGATCAGATTGTTGTAAACCGTAATTCCGCTCATACCCCCACTGCTGCCAGTCAAGTAGATATAGGCTGTTCCATTTCCATCCATCGGCCCATGTAGATAATTATTGTAAATACTGGAATTGGTAAACGATGTGTTGGGATTCGTGCTGGCGAACATAATTCCGTCGAAGTGGATTTCAAAGTTGGCGTCCCACCAATTAATAAAATCGTGGATATCGTTATCGTGCACTTTTACCGCAGTTGCGGTGCTTCCCGTATTGCCATCGAGGAAGGGAATACCCCAACAAATGTTGGAGATGGTGTTGCCATAAACGTCCGCTCCATTGATCGTGGCGAACCCGAAGATTATTCCGCTTCGTGCGTCATTGATGGTGTTGTTATGCACACTGACGTTCGTAAGCGGGGCTTCGTCAAAACGAATTCCCGCAGAATTCTGCCCGTCGCTGCCGCCAGGGCTGTGAACATAAATATTTCTAATTATCAAATTCTTGATTTCAACGCTGTTTCCACCCACGATATAAATTCCGTTGGAATCGCCATGATTTGACAAATTAGAGCCGTTCGCGGTGTTTTCAATAACTCCGTTTGCGCCGCCATCAATAGTTATGAAGTCGTGGTGAGAAGAAGAAATTGCATTACCCCATTGAGAGCTGGTCAAATCCGCGCCATTCTCAAATAACAGCGTGATGGGATTTCCGCTTGTGCCGCTTCCCTGAAAGGTTAATCCCGTCGCTCCCGCACCTCCGCTGATCTTGCCGCAAAGATGCACAATGGTGCCCGGACCGATTTGATTCGCCCCATTCCCCCAATTCGATGAGCTGTTGAACCACGAATATGGCAGTGCGTCCCCACAATCACCACCATTGCCGGCGCCTACGGAATTTTGCGCCAGGTAAATGTCTCCAGCTCTTGCCGCGGAGGCCGAAAACAGTAGCCCGGACAGCAGGAATACCACCACCAACACCCTTGCCTTAGAATTATTAAAGAGTCCGACCATATCACTCGATTCTTGCTGAATAAATTGTGTCACTATATTGCGCCCCCAGGCGAAAACAGTTTGAGATTATCAGGGGATTTGGGAGGCCAACAACTGGCCTTAGGTTCAACAGAGGGACAGGACCCAAGCCCTGTCCAACCATTGCCTGATTGAATTTTAGCTTAATCCCGACTCTAAGAGCGTCCTAAAGCTAATCAGTGTTCCTTAGGCTAACCTTTATCCCCGAACGCCAGCGCAGCAAATCTTCCACTCATTCGAATCCGCCCGTTTCCATCACGCTGGAGCGCTCCATTAATGAGATATTGTGGTGCACCACCTTGTTGAACCACTGTGGCCCGTGCAACCAGTCGTATCCGCCTTCCAGCTTGGCGCGAAGAAGAGGCGAATCATCCCATGAATTTATCGGCAGCCTTGGCAAATAGAAACGGTTACTGGACGAGCTGGCCCGTCCGATGATGGCGGATACGCCGTTTTCGAAGCCGTGATTTTCAAGCAAATCAACCAAAAATCTTGTGAACCCGCGATCTTCTTCGGGGAACGATAGTGGGTATGCAAATGTATCGACCGGCGTTCCGAGTTTCTGCTCGATACATTCTTTCGAGTAACCCAATTCATAGTCGATTTGTTCCAGCCCCAAGGACCATAAGTCAGCGTGCGTAGCGGTATGAGAACCGAATATTATTCCTGACTGGTGGAGTTCGCGAACCTGGCTCCAGGTCATGTAATCCACGCCTTCCATTCGCATAGCGGAATCGTGAATACAGTCTGTGGTGAGATATACGGTCGCGCCGAATCCATATTGTCGCAGCACCGGAAACGCCGTTGTGTAGAAATCCTGGTATCCGCGATTGAAGGTAATGACCATTCGCTTGTGAAGGCTTTTCCCGGAGGCCGTGGCTGCCAGCATCTCGTTTAAATCCATGGTCCGGTAACCATGCTGGTGCAACCAGCGCATTTGATCTGAGAAAACTCGCGGCGACGTATTGATTTGAAAGTACGGATGGGACTTTCCAAACAGATTTTCAGAAACGCTGTGGTACATCAAAATGGGAACACAGCTGCGCGATTGCTGCCTCAATAGCCGGCAGAGCGGAGAAAAAAAATACAACGTGGCCATTCGATCTAGTCGAGGCATAAGAATTCCGGCTGAATGATAAATTAACTAGCAGTTAAACTGATACTCGAGCGGGTTGCCCCTTGGCATAGAGCCGCCAAGCGACCGAAAGGTTAGAGAAGAGTTGTGCTACAGACTTGCTGCAACGCGTGCGCTAGAAAACTCTTTGACAGATTTGACAGTCTGGTCTTGCTGGCTTCTAGACATTTGCGGGAACATCGGCAACGAGACGATCTCCGTAGCCACTCGCTCGGTAACTGGGAAATCACCCTTTCTATGGTTCAGGTGCTGATAAGCCCTTTGCAGATGCAGTGGTATCGGATAATGAATCCCGGTTCCGATGCCCGCCTCCGCTAGATGCGCTTGCAGTGCTTCGCGATCCGCGACACGCACGACATATAAGTGATAGACGCCCTTCGTCCATGCTGCTTCAACCGGAATCGTCACCGCCTCCTTTACATCGACAAATAATTCGTGATAGCGGTGTGCATGTTCACGGCGCAATTGGTTCCATTTCGCTAGATGGCGCAATTTAACGGAAAGCCATCCGGCTTGGATCGAGTCCAAACGCCCATTGTAGCCTTCAATGTCGTGATAATACTTTTTTGCCTGGCCATGGTCGCGAATCATTTTCATGCGCTTGGCCAGGGCCTCATCGTTGGTAGTAGTGGCTCCAGCTTCTCCGCAGGCGCCCAGATTCTTGCCGGGATAGAAGCTGAATGCCGCCGCCAAGCCTATGGAGCCGGCCTTCTTCCACTTATTTTCTTTCTTTGAAAAATACTCCGCTCCGTGAGCTTGACAAGCATCTTCGATGACTACCAGGTTGTACTTGGCCGCCAGTTCCATGATCGGATCCATGTCGGCGGTCTGTCCGTAAAGGTGTACCGGAACGATGGCCGCCACACGAAGGCCGCTCTTCCGTTCCGTAAGCTTCCTGGCGTTGCTGTCAAAATTACAGTTCGTTTCCAGATATTCGCGAAGTTTCTTGGGATCCATCGTGTACGTAGACTCGTCAATGTCGACAAAAGCGATTTGCGCGCCAGCCTGAGAGATAGCCTCCGTAGTGGCGATAAACGTGTGCGGAACGGTCACGATGATGTCGCCATCACCAATGCCGGCGGCCATGAACGCAAAGCGCAACGCATCCGTTCCGCTGTTTACGCCCACGCAATATTTGGTGTCGCAAAAAGCGGCAAACTCGCGCTCAAAGTCTTCCACCATCGGTCCGCCAATGAAGCCTGCGTTGCTGAATGCCTTTTTCGCCACCGCCAGGAGCTCCGCTTCCAATTCCTGGTGCGGAATCACCAAATCGAGAAATGGCACTTTGGTTGTGGGTGTCATCGTTACTTTTTCTCCTCTGAAATAAACCGCAGAAATTTTGCTGGATTACCGGCCACGATGGCATTGTCCGGCACGTCCTTGGTGACTACGCTGCCGGCCCCCACGATGGCGTTATTTCCAACCGTGACTTTGCTCAGAATCGTTGCGCCCGATCCGATAGAAGCACCTTTGCGCACCACGGTATTTTCCACTTTCCAATCTGCTTCGGTTTGCAATTCGCCTTCCGTGGTAGTCGATCGCGGGTAGGCATCGTTGATAAAAGTCACGCTATGGCCGATGAACACGTTGTCTTCGATGTTTACCCCTTCGCAGATAAACGTATGGCTGGAAATTTTACAGCGCCGGCCGACCCGGGCATTTTTTTGAATCTCCACAAACGCACCGATCTTGGTTTCGTCTCCAACCTCGCATCCATACATGTTGATGAACTTGGAGAGCTTGACGTTCTTTCCGAGCTTCACATCCGGGGCAATGCAGACGAATTCGTTCACAGCGTTATCGCCTCGCCTCGGTTGCGCACCGATTTATCGGCGGCTTCCAGGATGCGAACGACCCGCAATCCGGCGATGCCGTCATTAAAAGGGTTTTTATTTTCGTCGATGCATTTCAGGAAATAGGCCGTCTCGGCGCGCAACGCTTCGATTTGTTCCACCTGCGGCGCCCACATGTCCCCCGAACGGTAACTGACTAGCAATTGGTGCAGGCTGCTGGGCTTCGACATGCTCACACCTTTGTCGTAAATCTTGATCTTTTCGTCAGCTTCCAAATCGTTCCACACCAGCATTTTCTTCTCGCCGCCGATCAGCGTGGTGCGCACTTTGACAGGAGACAGCCAATTAACATTGATGTGCGCGATGACGTGGCGAGGGAAGTATACGGTAATGAAAGCGACGTCCTCAACGCCGTTCAAGTGACTTTCGCCGGTAGCTACCACCGCGTCCGGCTTGTCGCGTATCACATGGTCCATGATCGACAAATCGTGGGGCGCGAGATCCCAGATCACATTTACATCGTGCTGAAAAAGGCCCAGGTTTACCCGCAGTGAATCGTAGTAATACAGATCTCCCAGCGCGCCTTCGTCCATCAGTTGACGGATTTTTTTGACCGCACCGGTGAACAAGAAGGTGTGATCCACCATAATCTTCAATTTCTTGCGGTCTGCCAGTTCGATTAGTTCTTCCGCTTGCGCGACGCTGCAGGTAAATGGCTTTTCCACGAAAACGTGTTTTCCGTTTTCGAGCGCTTTTTTCGCCAACTCGTAATGTGTCCATACCGGCGTGACCACCGCGATAAGATCAATGGTCGACGATTTCAAAACCTCGTTTTCATCCGTGGTGAACGCCATCGCCGGATGAGACTTTCGCAAGCGTTCCTGGGTTTTAGGATTTTTGTCACAAACTAGAGTTACTTCGGAAGATTCGTGAGTATGAAAATTGCGGACAATGTTGGGACCCCAGTAACCATAGCCAATTACACCAATGCGGATCATACGGCTCCTTGTGGAAGTTCCATCCCACGGCGTAGGAGGCGAAGCGAGGGATGCTTGCCGGGGCGTGGAGTTTCGAACTCTGCGACTCCGCGGGACTATTTCAAGACTACTGCATGCAGCCGGAAGTTAAGAAGGGATTTCAGACCGGCGTTTCCTAACGGAAACCATCAGTGAGCGCCGTCACCGGAGAAAACCGC
>Ga0210384_10002710_pt1 | contig 21314 bp, 22 predicted proteins | sample IncBWH2MmetaG_FD_160574 | JGI IMG/M metagenome (GOLD analysis project Ga0210384, IMG submission 160574) | Forest soil microbial communities from Barre Woods Harvard Forest LTER site, Petersham, Massachusetts, United States - Inc-BW-H-2-M | ecosystem: Environmental > Terrestrial > Soil >...
CCTAGACTAGCGGGCCCGACACGCCGTGATCCCGCGAGGCGACGGAGGCTATCAAGCCCGGCACTCCGGGGAGAGCACGGAATAAGCCCGTAAACCATCGCGCAGGGAATGCCGGACTGTTTCGGCGAACCTGTAGTGACTAACTCGCGTGATTTCTACCTTTGCACGCGAGGCTGCGGGTGCGCAAAGCATCCGGCATTCCCTGCGCCCTCTCAGTACTCGAGGGCAGACGGCTCGCACAGCCCGGGGCCTTTCGGTCCGCGGGAATGCACGCATCTGTCATCCGCTCTTTGACAGGTTTATTGGCTTATCGCCTCAGTTGCGGGATACCCGCGGCCAATTTCGCGCGCATGGCCAGTCGCCAGCAAATACGCGTTACCGAAAACGCTGCGCGGCACACCGATTGTGCCGATAGCCTCATCTATTTCGGCGGCGACTGTCACGTGGTGCGCGCCGGCGGTTGAACCAGGAGAATACGCTTCAGCCAGCCGTCGCCCCCTTGAGGCTCGGGCACGCTCAGCCGGTTGCCTCTCGCATCATGGTCTTGAGTAGCTCCGCAAGCACACTCGCAATCGCGCTCGTGCCGCGCTCATGACCGATCAATATCAGGGCCTGGGCGTCGTGAGCGAGTTCGCGGACGGGAACGTAGACGAGCCTGTTGGCACGGCGTTCAAATTCAATGTCAAACGGCGTCAGAAACGTAATGCCGTTGTTCAGGATGGCCGCGTGGCGCATGATTTCGATCGCGTTGGTCTCAATCGCCGGCTGCAGGTCGATCGCTGCACGCGTGAAGGCGGCATCGAGATACGGCCTGATGGCGCTGCTTTCGTCCGCGATCACGAGCGGGTAGTCGATGCAATCACTGAGGCGGATGTTGGCACATTTGGCAAGCGGGTGGTTCGGCGCCATCACCGCACCGAGCCGGCCGACGGCACGCGCCAGGACCTTGAGATTGCTATCCTTGGCAAAGTCGAAGCCGATTCCGAGGTCGGCCTCGCCGTTGGCAACCGCCGCCTGGATTTCCACGCCGGTGTTGAAGAGCGTGAGGCTGAGCTTAACTCTGGGATTGGCGATGCGGAATTCCTTCACCGTGCCCGGAACAAGATTTGATGCCAGCCCGCTCATCATCGCGACCGTGATTTCTCCCCGCCGCAGGCCCTTCAACTCCTCGATCTTGGCCTGCGCACGCGTCAATTCCTTCAGCGTCTGGCGGACATGGCCGATCAGCACTTCGCCCGCCGCGGTCAGGATCAGTTTTTTCGGAAGCCGTTGAAAAATCGGCGTCCCCAACTGCGTTTCCAGTGCCAGGATCTGGCGGCTGATCGCGGAGGCGGCGACATTGAGATGGTTCGCCGCCATCCGGATCGAGCCGGTGCGCGCGACTTCATCGACATAGTTCAACAATCGGCTGTGCAGCATTATCGTTCCGGTCCCCGCCTGCAAATGCTCCACAGTCAGGATGGCCGCACGTTGCCTAAAAGGCAACAGGTCTGCCGAATCAAAGCGCTTTCAAGCGATGCAGTAGGCGTGCAACATCGGTCAAAGCCAGGCCAATTCGCGGGCAGGTGTCCGCTTCAAATTTCGGTTCAACGGATGGCCCTCAAATCTCGCTGGTGGTGGGATCTCACGACCCGCGACTTCGCCACACTTGATGCGGAGCGGTCGGTCGCGATCGTTCCGGTCGGTGCTGTCGAGCAGCACGGACCGCATCTGCCGGTCGGAGTCGATGCCGCTATCAATGCGGGCATCGTGGCCCGCACCGTCGAGCTGCTGCCTCAGCACTGTCCGGCGCTGGTGCTGCCGATGACCTCGGTCGGAAAATCCGACGAGCATCTTTCGTTTCCCGGCACGCTGACTCTGTCCTACGAGACGCTGGGACGGGTCTGGTACGAGCTTGGCGAGAGCGTGCATCGCGCCGGCTTGCGCAAGATCCTGTTCTTCAATTCCCATGGTGGCCAACCGCAATTGCTCGAGATTGTGTGCCGCGACCTACGCGTCAAACGCGGCATGTTCGCCGTTTGCGCGATATGGCCGCGGCTCATTGACATGACCGACCTGGTCGACGTCGCCGAGATCAGCCACGGCATCCACGGCGGCCAAATCGAGACCAGCATGATGCTGCATCTGCATCCCGAGCTGGTGGATATGACGCGCGCCGATAACTTCGTGCCGGTGACCGTCCAGATCGAGCGCGAGGCGCAATTGCTGGGCGGCGGCGCCGCCCATTTCGGCTGGCAGGCGCAGGATCTGCATCCGGCCGGGGTTTGCGGCAATGCCGCGAAGGCCACCGCGGAGCTCGGCAGGGAACTGGTGGAGCGCGCTGCGCGCGGGCTCGTGCGCCTGGTCGAAGAGATCGGCAATTTTCCGCTGTCGCGGCTGGCGACGGGCACCGCGTTCGACGGGGCGTGACGGACGCCGATAGAGGAGTCATTGCATGCCGTTCAGTGTTACCGCGCTCGCGCAAGCCAAGGCGTTCCGAATTTCGCCGAAGGACACCAATTATTTCGTGATGCTGTTCGACCAGGCGACCGACAGGATCGACAATATCTTCGTGATCGAGATTTTTCGGCCCGGCGGCGCGACGCCACCGAACGAACATGCCGCCGCGCACGAGTTCTTCCATGTGCTGCATGGCGAGGGGGTGGCACGCTGCGACGGCAAGGCGGTGCCGATCTGCAAGGGCGACTCGCTCTTGCTGCATCCGGGATCAGAGCACGTAATCGAGAATACTGGCGCCGGAAAGCTCTACACCTTGACCGTGATGACGCCAAATGAAGGCTTTGCCGAACTGATCCGCGGCGGCGACTGCGTCGAGCTCGACGCGGACGACATCCGCGTCCTTCAGGGAATTTGAGCTATGGACGCGATGCCGCGCCCCGACCGGAGCGACGAGGACTTGCGGCCTCTCGGGCCGAGCGCGCGCAATCGCTGGATGGTGTCGGAGGAGACCGCCAATCTCGTGCGACCGCCGGTCGAGCCCCGGCCACTGACCGTGAAAACGGAAGATAAGAGCGTCACCTTCGATCTTGCGCGCGCGGCCGCCATTGTCGTCGATATGCAGAATGACTTCTGCCATCCGGACGGATGGCTCGCGCATATGGGAGTTGATGTGACGCCGGCGCGCGCGCCGATCACGCCGCTGCGGCGTCTGTTGCCGGCGTTGCGCGACCACGACGTGCCGGTGATCTGGCTCAATTGGGGCAACCGGCCGGACCGGCTCAACCTCAGCCCCGCGCTGTTGCATGTCTACAAACCGAGCGGCGCCGGCATTGGGCTTGGCGATGCCTTGCCGGGCTCGGGTGCAAGGGTGCTGGAGCGCGGAAGCTGGTCGGCGTCGATCGTGGACGAATTGACGCCGGCCGCCTCGGATATCCATGTCGCGAAATACCGGATGTCGGGTTTTCAGGATACGGAGCTCGACAGCATCCTGCGCAACCTCGGCGTGACCACCTTGCTGTTCGCCGGCGTCAATGCCGATCAGTGCGTGCTTTGCACGCTGCAGGATGCCAATTTTCGCGGTTATGACTGCCTACTTGTGGAGGATTGTGTGGCGACCACTTCGCCGGACTATTGCATGGCCGCGACCCTCTACAATGTTCGCCAGTGTTTTGGTTTTGTCGTCGGATCGAATGTGATTGCGGCAAGTCTCACGCAAGCGGTGACCTCAGGTGAATGATCTGTCGTTGAATGCGCTCGATCGGCTGATCGCCGACCTCGGCGATATTCCCGTCGTGACCGATCCGAAGGTCGTGCGCCGGCGCTCACGCGACTTCTTCTGGTACAGCCCGGTCCTGAACGAACAGCTCGATGGCAAATCAGCCGATCTGATCGTCGCTCCCCGCGATGAGACCGATGTCGTCCGCACCGCGGCGGCCTGCGCGCGCCATCGCGTGCCCGTGACGGTGCGGGCAGGGGGCACCGGCAATTACGGGCAGGCGGTGCCGCTGAAGGGCGGCGTGCTGCTGGATATGACCGCGCTGACCGAAATCGAGTGGATCAGGCCGGGCGCCTTGCGCGTCGGCGCCGGCGCCAAGATGAACGTGATCGACGCTGAGACGCAAGTCCACGGTTTCGAGCTGCGGATGCACCCTTCCACCAAGCGCACTGCGACCATCGGCGGCTTCGTTGCCGGCGGCTCGGGCGGCATCGGCTCGGTCACATACGGCGGCCTCCGCGAGGGCGGCAACATCCTGGCCGCGCGCATCGTCACCGTGGAGGAGGAACCGCGGTTGATCGAGCTGCGCGGCGACGCTGCACAGAAGATCAACCGCGCCTATGGCACGACCGGCATCATCACAGCGCTGGAAATGCCGCTGTCGCCTGCCTGGACGTGGTTCGATGTCGTCGTGGTGTTCGACGATTTCATGGAGGCGGCCGCATTCGGTCTCGAGGCGGCGCTTTCCGACGGCATTGTCAAGAAACTGCTCACGCCCATCACCTGGCCGCTGCCGTCCTATTTCGGCGCGCTGCGTCCCCATTGTCCGGATGGCAAGAGCATTCTGATTGCAATGATCGCCGAGCCTTCCCTGGAAAGTTTCAAGTCGCTGCTCGGTCGGCGCGGCACCATCACGCTTGAAATGCCGACCGACGACAGTCCCGGCCAGGTCCCGCTCTATGAATATAGCTGGAACCACACCACGCTGCAGGTGCTGAAGGCCGACCGCTCCGTGACCTACCTGCAATGTCTTTATCCGCACGACCGCCTGCTGGAGAAGGTCGCGGAAATGCGCGAGCTGTTTCCGGACGAAGTGCTGCAGCATCTGGAGTTCATCCGTTTCGGCGGCCGCGTCACTTGCAGCGGGTTGCCCGTCGTGCGCTACACGAACGCCGATCGCCTCAACGAGATCATCCGGCTGCACGAAGAGCGCGGGGTCTATATCGCCAACCCGCATGTCTTTACCGTCGAGGACGGTAGCCGCTACAAGCGCGCCGATGCCGATCAACTCGGCTTCAAGCGTGAGGTCGATCCCTACGGCCTGCTCAATCCCGGCAAGATGCGGAGTTTCGTGAGCGCAAGGCCCTGAAGATGCGCGTGCTCTACGTGTATTGCCATCCGCTTGACGATAGTTTTCATGCCGCCATTCGCAAGGAGGCGCTGGCCGGACTTGCGGAGGCGGGCCACGAAGTCGATCTGCTCGATCTCTATGCCGAGGGCTTCGACCCCGTGCTGACGGCCGAACGCCGGCGCGACTACCACGACCCCGAGCGCAACCTGCGCAACAATGAGGCCTATGTCCAACGGCTGATGGCCGCCAGCGCCCTGGTCGTGCAGTTTCCGACCTGGTCGTTCGGGCCGCCGGCGATGCTCAAGGGCTGGTTCGATCGCATGTTCGGTCCCGGCATCGCGCTGGATCTCTCCGATCCCGGCCATGCCAGGCCGATGCTGCAACATATCGAGCGCATCATCGGCATTGCGACCTATGGCCGGCCGCGCTGGCAGGCGATCGGCATGGCCGATCCGCCGCGCAAGATCATCAAGCGATATCTGCCCTGGTTCACAGGCGGCAAGGCGCGCGTGCGCTACTACGCGCTCTACCATATGAACGTTGCCACGGCGGAAAAGCGCGGCCGCTTTCTTGCAAAGGTCGGGCGGGAGATGCGCCGGTTCTAGCGCTCATGCGGGCGCCGCCGCGACGGCCTCGACCTCGACGACGAATTCCGGACGCGTGAATCCGGATACGATCATCAGCGTGGACGCTGGCGCCGTCTCGGAAAACTGCCGGTCCCGCACGCGCATGTAACCCTGCATGTGCTCGCGGCCCGTCACATAGGCATTCAGGCGAACCACGTTCTCCAGCGTCATCCCGTCCTCGGCGAGGATCGCCGCGATATTGGCAAAACAAAGCGCAGCCTGGGCTTCGCAATCCGCCGGAACCTGCTCGTCAGAATCGATGCCGAGCTGGCCCGAGGTGAAGACCAACCTGTAACCGGCCGGCACGGCAATGCCGTGGCTGTAGCGTGCAAAGGGCGCCCGGATCGAGGATGGTGAGAGAACGCGCAAGACGAACGCTCCGGTTGCAGGAAGATTGTCCGATGCTAGGCTAGTCTGGAGGCTCGCGTCATCGGAAAAATTGGAGATCCGCTGTGGCGCGCATGGCCAATGATCGCGCCGGTTGCCCATGAAAGTGGCGTTGCCTGGAAGGCAACGGATTGCTCGAATAAAAATGCTTTGAGGCGACAGCTCGCCTGTGCATCCTGAACCCGCAACGTCTCCAGCACAGCGCTCGCCGGCCACCCCGGCGTAATATCAATATGAGGGGTCAATTCCGATGGCGATGAAGAGTCTGTCCCGAATGATCGCAACCACCCTGGCGGGGACTGCTGCGTTGGCCCTGTCGCTCACCTCGGCGCTGGCCGCCGACAAGGTGACCTTCCTGACAAGCTGGTTCGCGCAAGCAGAACATGGCGGTTTCTACCAGGCCAAGGCGACCGGGCTTTACGACAAGGCCGGTCTCGACGTGACTATCAAGATGGGCGGCCCGCAGGTGAACGGCTCGCAGCTCCTGCTCGCCGGCGAAGCCGATTTCATCATGGGCTACGACATCCAGGTCCTCAAAGGGCGTGAGCAGAACCTGCCGCTGGTGACGGTCGCTTCCTCGTTCCAGTTCGACCTGCAGGGGATCATGACCCATGATGATGTGGCTGATCTTGCCGCGCTCAAGGGGCGCCCGATCCTGATCGCCGGCTCGTCGCGCGTGACGTTCTGGCCCTGGCTGCGCGCCAAATATGGCTATACTGACGACCAGATCCGTCCCTACACCTTCAACTTGCAGCCCTTCTTCGCCGACAAGACCATGGCGCAACAGGCCTATCCTTCGTCCGAGCCGTACCAGGCCGAGCAGCAGAACGAGAAGGTGAAATTCTTCCTGCTCGCCGATGGTGGCTATCCGCCCTATGGTTCAACCATCGTCACGACCGAGAAGATGATCGCCGAAAAACCCGATGTGGTGGCGCGCTTCGTCAAGGCCTCACTGGAAGGTTGGCTCGATTACATGAAGAATCCGGCGCCGGCCAATGCCCTGATCAAGGCCGACAACACCAAGATGACCGATGGGCAGATCGAATTCGCACTTCAAAAAATGAAGGAGATGAAGGCGATTGACCGCGGCGATGCCGCCACGCTTGGTGTCGGCATCATCACCGCCGGCCGCTACAAGCAGATTTATGATTTCCTGGTCGCGGGCGAGTTGATCGACCCGAAGGTCGACTGGCACAAGGCCTTTGACGATCGTTTCGTGAAGGATCTGAAGATCGGCGTGAAATAGGGAAGCCGGAATGAACGCGCTGTTGCCCGGTGAGCCGCTCGACGAGAACGCCAGGCCGATGACAGCTCCCGGTGAGCGGCCGCCGGCCGTCGAGGTTTTGTCCGCCGAGAAGGTCTTTGCCAACGGTACGCGGGGGCTGGCGCCGATCGACCTCGCCATCGCCGATGGCGAATTCCTGACCCTGATCGGTCCGTCCGGCTGCGGCAAGAGCACATTGCTCAAGCTGATCGCCAACCTCATCGAGCCTTCCGACGGTCGGCTGCTCTGGTGGCGCGGCGATTTCGCGCGGGTGGGGCAGGAAAGCAGGCGCCTTGCCTTCGTGTTCCAGGAGCCGACTTTGATGCCGTGGGCCCGGGTCGAAGCCAATGTCCGGCTGCCGCTGGAGCTCGCCGACATGCCGAGGGCCAAGGCGGATCCACTGGTCGCGGATGCGGTCGCGCGCGTCGGCCTGTCGGCGTTCAACCGGCACTTTCCGCGCCAGTTATCCGGCGGCATGAAGATGCGCGTCTCGATCGCGCGCGCCCTGGTGACGAACCCCAATCTGCTCCTGATGGACGAGCCGTTCGGCGCGCTGGACGAGTTCACCCGCAACAAGCTCGACGACGATCTCGTTAGACTGTGGTGGGAGCGCAAGCTGACCACCGTCTTCGTGACGCATTCGATCTACGAGGCGGTGTTTCTCTCGACCCGCATCGTCGTGATGGCGGCAAATCCCGGACGCATCTTCCGCACCATGACCATCGACCAGACGCAGCCGCGCGATCGGGGATTTCGCGACAGCCCGAAATTCGCCGCCTACTGCCGCGAATTGTCGACCTGGCTCGCCGAAGCGTCGCTGCCGTCGGCCAGGGGAGATGCATCGTGAGGCCGCTCTTCGAATCCGAAGCTTTTGTGCGGGTCGCGGCTCCCGTCGCGGTCGGAATCGTGCTTTTCGCGCTGTGGGAGGTCGGTCTCCGGCTGGCGTCCGTTCCCGTCTATCTGTTTCCGAAGCCGAGCGATATCTTCGCAAGCTTCGTGCACAATGGTCCTTCGCTCTTGCGTGCGCTCCTGGTGACCCTGCGCGTGACCCTTCAGGCCTTCGTGGCGGCCGTGGTCCTGGGTACGCTGGTCGCGTTCATGTTCGTGCAGAGCCGGGCGATCGAGGTCAGCCTGTTTCCCTATGCGGTCCTCTTGCAGGTAACGCCGGTCGTGGCGATTGCGCCGCTCGTCATCATCCTGGTCAAGAACACGCAAGCCTCGCTCACGATCTGCGCGACGTTGGTGGCGCTGTTTCCCATCATCTCCAACACGACGCTGGGCTTGCGCAGCGTGGACCCCGGACTTGCGAACTATTTCCGGATGAATCGCGCAAGCCGCTTCAAGACGCTGGTCAAGCTCCGCATCCCCGGCGCGCTGCCTTATTTCTTCGGCGGCTTGCGGATATCCAGTGGTCTTGCGCTGATCGGCGCTGTGGTCGCGGAGTTCGTTGCGGGTACCGGCGGCCGCTCGTCAGGGCTTGCCTATGAAATCCTCGATGCCGGATTTACTCTCGATATCCCCCGCATGTTCGCGGCCCTGTTCCTGATCACATTGACCGGCGTGGTGCTGTTTGCGGCCATGGTGGCGCTGTCACAACTCGCCCTGTCGAACTGGCACGAGAGCGAAGCAAAGGCCGAAACATGACCGCCATGTTGATCGACAACGCCGCCGGCATCTTCACCGGACTGCCAGGCGCGGCGATGCGCGCCACCGGTCAGATCCGCATTCAGGACGGCGTGATCGTCGAGATCGGCGCGCTCGAGCCGAAACCTGGCGAACAGCGTCTCGATGCCCGCGGCGGGGTCGTCTATCCCGGCCTGGTCTCGACCCATCATCATCTGTTCCAGAGCGTGTTGAAGGGCGTCCGGTCCGGCATCGACCTGCCGCTGGCCGGCTGGCTGCGGGCGGTGCCGTACCGGTTCTGGTCGAAATTCGACGAGGAGGCGCTTGCGGTTGCCGCCAGGATCGGGCTGACCGAGCTGTTGCTGTCGGGAACGACGACGGTTGCCGACCATCATTACCTCTTCAGCGATGCCTTCAGGTTCGATCCGGCGCAGGTGATCTTCGAGGTCGCGCGAAGTCTCGGTCTTCGCCTGGTGTTCTGCCGCGGCGGCGGTACCACCGCACGCCATGTGGATACCGATAAGTTTGCGGCGATGCCGGTTGAAACGCTCGACCGCATGCTGCAATCGGTCGAAGCCTGCGCGCAGCGTTTCCACGATGCTTCGCCGGCAAGTCTGTCGCGGGTTGCGCTGGCGCCGACCACGCCGACCTGGTCGCTCGATCCCGGCGAGCTCAGGGAAGTGATCGCCGCGGCGCGGCGGATGGGCGTGCGGCTGCACAGCCATCTGTCCGAAACCTCCGACTATGTCGATTTCTGCTTGTCAGTGCACGGAAAGCGACCGGTGCATTGGCTCGCCGATCATGACTGGCTCGGGGAGGACGTGTGGTTCGCGCATCTGGTGCATCTCGATGAGGAGGAGGTGCGGATCCTCGCGAGCACCGGCACCGGCATGGCGCATTGCCCGCAATCGAACTGCCGTCTCGGCTCCGGGGTTGCGCCCGCCGATGCAATGGCACGCCTCGGTGGCGCAGTCTCGCTCGGGGTCGATGGGGCCGCCTCCAACGAAGCGGCCGACATGCTCTGCGAGATGCACAGCGCCTGGCACACCCATCGCGCCGTGAAGGGGGCGGATGCGGTGACGGCGGAAGACGTCGTGCACTGGGCGACGGCCGGCGGTGCGCGCGTGCTCGGTATGCCCCACGTCGGCACGCTTGCGCCGGGACAGCAGGCCGATATCGCCATCTTCAACCTCGATGAGCCCCGCCATTTCGGCATGCACGATCCCTTGATCGCTCCGGTGACCTGCGGCGGCTCTGCGAAGCTTCGCTATCTCCTGATCGGCGGCCGGATCGTCGTCGAAGACGGCGCCATTCCCGGCCTCGACCTGCAAAAGCTCAGAACCGATGCCGCGCGCGTCGTCACGCGCTTGGCAGCCTAGCTAGCGGAGGAAGATCATGTTGAGCACCAAGCAACCCGTGCTGCGCCGCTTCTGGTACGCGTTGATGCCGATCGACCATCTCAAGGACGGGCCAAAGCCATTCACGCTGCTCGGCGAGCCGATCGTGCTGTTCCTCGATGCCAGGGGCGAGCCCGCGGCGCTGGAGGATCGCTGCTGTCATCGTACCGCCAGGTTGTCGAAGGGCTGGTGCAACAACGGCAACATCGTCTGCGGCTATCACGGCTGGGAATATGATCGCGACGGCAAGCTCGTGATGATCCCGCAATTTCCGTTCGAGCAGCCTGTGCCCGATGCGAAGGCGCGCTCGTTCCGCGCCAAGGTCCGCTATGGCTATGTCTGGGTCGCGCTCGACGAGCCGTTGAGCGACATCCCGGAGATTCCCGAGGAGGACATGCTCGGCTATCGCCGCATCAACCAGTTCTACGACAAGTGGAACACGGCGGCGCTGCGGCTGATGGAGAATTCCTTCGACAATGCCCACTTCGCCTTCGTTCACAAGGGCACCTTCGGCGACATCAACCAACCAAAGCCGGAGAAGTACGAGATCATCGAGACCGATGACGGTTTCGATGCCGAGACCATCATCACCGTGCGAAATCCTCCGGGCGCTTTCAGGATCACCGGGACGACCGAGCCTACGACGAAGCGGCATCAGCGTAACAAGTGGTTCATGCCGTTCTGCCGGCGGCTCGACATGGAATATCCGTCCGGCATCCGCCACATCATTTTCAATTGCGCGACGCCGATCGCGGACGGCCAGATCCAGGTCGTTCAGCTGCTGTTCCGTAACGACACCGAGGCCGACTGCTCGGCGCAGGAGCTGATCGACTGGGACGCCGCAATCATCGCCGAAGATCGCGACATGCTTGAATCCACGGATCCGGATGCCATCGTCGACATGAGCCGGAAGATCGAGATGCATATGCCGTCCGATCGTCCCGGAATGATCATGCGTAGGCGCCTGCTCGACTTGCTTCGGCAGCATGACGAAGAAGAGCAGCCGCAAGAGCATGTTGCGTAAGCGCTTGGGAAAGACTGGCTAACATGCAGAAATCGCGCTGCTTTTGGCACATGGCTTGCTTCAACGCAGTCGAACGCCGTGTAGCTTACATGGCGAAGGTTGGAGAAAGCCAATGTGCGGATCCCTGTGCGAACCCTTCAGTTCAGCGGCGCTGACGGCGCTACGGTCTTCGAATTTCAGCCGGCGCGGTTTCCTGCGTGCCTCCGCCGTGAGCACGATCGCCTTCGCCGTGGGTGGCGGCGTCGCTCATGCGGCTGAAGCTCACGTCAAATCGATCCACGGTTCGGGCTTCTGCAACCTGAACTACTTCCTTGCCAATGCCTTGCAGACGGCGAAGGACGACGGGCTGTATCTCGATTTCGTGCTCACCCCGACCTCGGCCGAGATGGTGACGTTCCTGGGCACCGGCCAGGTCGACGCCGGCCTGATGCCTTACACGAGTTTCATCGCGCTGCACGACAAGGGCGCACCGGTTACTATCGTTGCCGGCGGCGGCATCGAAGGGCTCACGCTGGTCGCCCAGCCTGGCCTCGATGGTCCGGACAAGCTGAAAGGCAAGACGTTGGGCACGTTCCAGATGGATACGCTGGAGGTGATGCCCTACGACTGGCTGAAGAAGCACAATGTCAGCTTCAAGGACATCAATGTCCGCTATATGGGCAACACACCCGAAGCGGTGGAAGCATTTCGGGCCGGCGCGCTCGACTTGATCTGCACGGTTGAACCCTACGCATCGTCGCTACTGAACGACGTCAAGGGCAGCGTCAAGCTGACCGACGGGACCGATATCTACGGCGCCGGCTACACCGACTGCGTGCTCGCCGTGCGCAACGACCTGATCAAGCAGAACCCGACTGCCATCAAGGCGCTGATCAAGGGCATGATGAAGGCGCAGCTGATGGCGGAAAACCAGCCGGAAGAGGCGCTGAAGATTCTCGTCGGGCCCTTCTACAAGACGACGATCGAGAACGCGCGCATCGCGATGAACAAGCAGCGCTCGGTCGTGGACGCGCGCAGCCAGACCCAGTTCATCCTTGATCGCGTGGATTCGATCAAGGAAATGGGCTACATCAACAGCAGGCCCGGTCGCGATGCCATCGACTGGACGTTGCTGGAGGCGACGATCGCCGAGAACAAGGGCCTCTGGTCGGAGCTGAAATACAAGTCGGCCTGACGTCATGAGCATGATGCGCTTCGCAGCGGAGCCCAAGGCAGCGCCGCCGAGGATGAGGTGGCTCGCAGCATTTGCCCGCGGGCTGCCGACGCTGCTGTGGGGCGTCGCCTCGATCGGATGTTTCGCAGGCGTCTGGGAGATCCTGTGGGCGGTCGGCTGGGCCGATGCAAAACTGCTTCCGCCGCCGCACGTCTTTCTCGGCAGCATCGCCGACCAGGCGAAGTTCTTCAACACGGTCAGCCGCTGGCAGATCGGCGCCGGGCAGGGCGGCGACGTGCCGACGCCGGCGATGGCCGTGGTCCTTACGATCCTGGCTACGACAGGCCGCGTGCTCGCCGGGCTCCTGATCGCCTCGGTACTCGCGGTGTCGATCGGCATCGGCATTCGCTATTTCCGGTTGTTCGGAAAGCTGTCGTTGCCGACCATCACGCTGCTCGCGCCGGTGTCGCCGATCGCCTGGCTGCCGGTGGCGATCTTCCTGTTCGGGATTGGCAACGGCCCGGCGATCTTCATGGTCGTGATTGCGCTGCTGTTTCACATGGTGCTGGCGACCGTCAATCAGATCGACAATGTCAATCGCAACCTGATCAATGTCGCGCGCACCATGGGCGCATCGAAGCGGCAGACCTATGCGCGCGTGATTATCCCGGCCATCCTGCCGCAGCTGTTCGTCGTGTTGCGCTTCAACCTGTTCGCGGCCTGGATGGTCGTGCTGGTGGCGGAAGCGACCGGCGTCGGCTATGGGCTGGGCCAGGTGGTCATGCTGGCGCGCAATACCTTCAACCCGTCGCTGGTGTTCTTCACCATCTTCCTGATCGGCGTCCTCGGTTTCTTTTTCGACTTCGCGATGCGGCAGGTGCAGCGCAAGCTGCTTTACTGGGTCCCCCATGGCGCGGAGGTTCTGCGTGGTCTCTGAGCGCATCCCACCGTTTTCATCCCGCGACGCGGTGGTTTGCCGTAAGGTCGGCAAGACCTGGTCGCCCGGCACACCCCGCACGCACGAGGCGCTGCGCGGCATCGACCTCGACGTCGCGCCTGAGGAATTTGTCGTACTGCTTGGCCCCTCCGGCTGCGGCAAGTCGACCTTGCTGTATCTGATCGCGGGACTGGAGGATACGACATCCGGCGAGCTCTGGTCCTTCGGTGAGCGCGTCGAGCAACCATCGCCCCAGCGCAGCATGATCTTTCAGGAAGCCTCGCTGTTTCCCTGGCTGACGGTCGCAGGTAACGTCGCCTTCGGCCTCGCCATTGCCGGTCTCGCCACCGAGGAACGCATGCGCAGGACCCGTCAGGCGCTCCAGCGCGTCGGCCTGTTGGAAGCCGCCGACAAACGTCCGCACGAGCTCTCGGGCGGCATGCGCCAGCGCGTCGCCGTCGCCCGGGCGCTTGCGATGCAGCCCAAGGTGCTGCTGATGGATGAACCCTTCGCGGCGCTCGATGTGCAGACGAGGGCGCGGATGCAGAGCTTTCTGCTGGACGTGTGGCGGGCCTCCAAGGCCTCGGTGCTGTTCGTGACGCACCACATCGACGAGGCCGTGGCGCTGGCGGATCGCATCGTCGTGTTCACCGCTCGCCCGGGGCGGATCAAGACGATCGTGCCGGTCGAATTGCCCCGGCCGCGCGATCCGTTCTCGCCGGCGGCCGAGACGCTGCGGCGTCATTTGACGGCGTTGCTGGAGGATGAGGTCGATCGGGCGTTTGCCGAGCAGGAAGCTTTGAGAGCGTAAGCCATGTCCGTAACCCTGATACGAAGCCGGTCGCTGATCACCCATGTCATCGATCGCCATTCCTGGAACGAGATCGAAGGCGGCTCCGTGCTGCAAGAGGATGGCGTGATCAAGGCGGTCGGCCGTTTCGATGAACTCGCGAGGCAATATCCCGACGCGCAGGTGATCGGCGGCGAGAACGACATCCTGCTGCCGGGCTTCATCAACGGCCATCATCACGTCGGTCTGACGCCGGTTCAACTCGGCTCGCCCGACATGCCGCTTGAGCTGTGGTTCGTCACGCGCATGGTGTCGCGTAACCTCAACCTGTACCTCGACACGCTGTATTCCGCCTTTGAAATGATCGCCTCGGGCGTGACCACCGTGCAGCACATCCACGGCTGGGTCCCCGGTGGGCTGAAGCAGGTCGAGGCTGGGGCCAACGAGGTAATACGGGCCTATCGCGACATCGGCATGCGCGTATCCTACTCGCATGCCGTACGAAACCAGAATCGCCTAGTGTATCAGCGCGACGAGGATTTCACCGCGAGCCTGCCGTCCGAGCTGCAGGCGCCGATGCGCCGCTGGTACGGCCGCATCAGCATGTCCGACGAGGATTACGCTCTGCTGTTCGAGAACCTCCACGGCCAGCACCAGAAGAGCCGGCGGGCGAGGATCCAGCTCGCGCCCGCCAATCTGCACTGGTGCTCGGACGACATGCTGGGCCGGCTGTCGGATCTCTCACGCAAATACGACGTCCCGCTGCACATGCATCTGTTGGAGACGGCCTATCAAAAGGAATATGCGCGTCGCCGCGGTGACTGCACGGCGGTCGAATACATCGGTCGGTTCGGCCTGCTTGGGCCTCGGATGACCCTCGGCCATGGCGTGTGGCTGAACGAGAAGGACATCGAGCGGCTCGCCGAGACTGGCACCTGCGTATGCCACAACTGCTCATCCAATTTCCGCTTGAGGTCCGGTGTTGCCGCCTTGAACCAACTCGAAGCGAAGGGCATCAACACCGCCATCGGCATCGATGAAGCCGGGATCAACGACGATCGCGATATGCTGCAGGAGATGCGGATGGTACTGCGCGCGCATCGCGTGCCCGGGATGGATGACAGCGTGCCGACCGCCGCGCAGGTGTTTCGCATGGCGACATCAGGCGGCGCCAGGACGACCCCATTCGGCGAAACCATCGGTTCTATCGCCGTGGGCAAGGCGGCCGACTTGGTCGCGATCGATTGGCGGCAGATCAGCTATCCCTATCTCGATTCCGATTTTCCTTTGCTGGATGCGGTCCTGCTGCGGGCCAAGACCAAGGGTGTCCAGCGGGTGATCTGCGACGGGGAGGTGATCTATGAGGAAGGGCGTTTCACGCGGGTCGATCAGGCGGCATCATTGGGCGCCCTGCATGAGGATTTGCAGCGCGCGCTAACCGACGATGAAGTCGAGCGCCGTGGCCTATCCAAGGCCTTGCTGCCGCACGTCCGCGCATTCTATGCCAACTATTTCGATCCCGCCGATCATCAACCCTTCTATCGGCCAAGCTCGAAGGCCTGACGGGCGTCAGCGCGGCGGATCGGCAAGGTGGATGCTGTTGTGACGCTTGTCAAAGCAGGGTGGCGCCGAAGTTCTGTACGGGGTTGACGTCGGAGACGAAGCGGCCGGTTGGCCGTGCGGCCTCACCCCCACTGCGTGCGAGGAAGCGACCGGACCCGGCTTCGACGCTGCGCTTGCCATCGGCGACAATGAGGCGCCCGCGCGACAGCACGGTCACCGGCCAGCCACGAAGCCTGAACCCGCCAAACGGCGTGTATCCGGTGCGATCATGCATCATTGCGTCGCTGAGCATCACGTCGCGCGAGGGATCCCAGATCGCGATGTCGGCGTCCGCTCCGATCGCGATCGAACCTTTACGCGGATGCAGATTATAGATCTTTGCGGGTGCGGTTGCGGTCAAGTCGACGAATTTTTGCAGTCCCAGCCGGCCTTTTGTCACCATGGCGTCGAACAACAGCGGCAGCCGGGTCTCCAGTCCGGGCAAGCCGTTCGCGATCTGCTTGAAATTGGCGGAGGCACCGGCGCGGAGCTTTCCCGTATCGTCGAAGCGATACGGCGCGTGGTCGGAGGACACGGTTTGAAGATCGCCGAGTGCCAGGGCCTGCCAGAGGGCCTCCTGATCGGCCGCGCGCCGCGGTGGCGGGCTGCACATCCATTTGGCGCCTTCCAGATCAGGCTTGTCGAGATCGTCGGCGGTGAGAAAGAGATATTGCGGGCAGGTTTCCGCAAACACTTTCAGACCTTGACCACGCGCGTCGCGAATGACCCTGGCGCCCTCCGCGGTCGAGACGTGAAAGATCATGATCGGTTGATCGATCAACGCGGCCATTCCGATCAGCCGGTTGAATGCCTCCGCCTCCGAAATCCGGGCGTGGCTGATGGCGTGATACTTCGGATGGGTATAACCGGCCTTGAGCAGCCGCTTCACCATCCAGCTGATGATGCCATGGTTCTCCGCGTGGGCGCAGAGCAGGGCGCCGGATTGGCGCGCCGCAAGCAGAATGTCGAGCAAGGGCTCGTCGTCGACCTTCAACCGGTCGTAGGTCATGAAGATCTTGATCGAGGAATGGCCCTGTTTGATGAGCGCGGGCAGATGGTCTTCGAGCGTTTCGCGCGTGGGATCTGCAACGATCATGTGGAAGGCGTAATCGATCACCGCCCCCTTGCGCGCCAGCGCGTGATATTCCTCGACGACTTGCGCCAGATTCATTCCGACATGCTGGGCGGCAAACGAGATCACAGTGGTGGTGCCGCCGAATGCCGCCGAAACGGTCGCACTCTCGAAAGTATCAGCATTCATGATGCCCGCCGCCGAGAGTTGCTCGATATGGGTGTGGCTGTCGACGCCGCCGGGAAGAACCAGCTTGCCGCGCGCGTCGATCTCGCGCTTCCCTGGAGCCAGCGCGCGGCCGATCGCCGCAATGCTCTCGCCGATAATCCCGACGTCCGCATCGAAGACATCGCTTGCCGTGGCGACGCGGCCGCCACGGATCATCAGGTCGTAGATGGGTTCGGTCATGGCAGGCTCCGTCTTGTTTTGCGAGAAGTTCGTTGATGCCCTGATCGGCGGCACGGCCGTTGCAAGGCCGCGGCGACTATGACACCGTTAGCTCTCCCGAGGCGCATCATGTCCCGTTCCCGCATCCGCGTCATCAACCCGAATTCAAACCGCGTCGTGACCAAGGCGCTGGACGACGCCTTGAAGCCGCTTGCGTTTGCAGATGGACCGGAGATCGTCTGCGAGACGCTTGATGAAGGGCCGTACGGGATCGAAAGCCAGGCCGATGCCGACAGTGTGATCATGCCGCTGCGGCGGCTGATCGAGAGCGACAACCGCTCGGCCGCGTTCGTCATCGCCTGCTACAGCGATCCCGGCTTGCACGCCTGCCGCGAAGCCACCGAACGGCCGGTGTTCGGCATCGCCGAATGCGGCGTGCTCACGGCATTGTCGCGCGCGGAAACGTTTGGCGTCATCGCGATCGGCCAGCGGTCGATCCGTCGCCATATTCGCTATCTCCGGCAGATGCAGCTCATGGAGCGGATGGTGGGTGAACGGCCGATCAATATGAGTGTCGCCGATACGGCGTCCGGTGACGCGGCGCTCGCGCGGATGATCGAGGTCGGCCGCACTCTGAAGAACGAGGACGGCGCACAGGCAGTGGTGATGGGCTGCGCCGGCATGGCGCGGCACCGCGCCGCGCTGGAGCAGGCGCTTGGCATTCCGGTCATCGATCCGACGCAAGCCGCCGTCACCATGGCTCTGGGCGTGGTTCAGTTCGCGCAGCATTGACGGACAATACGGGTCATCTGCGCGGGCATCTGAAACGTCATTCCTCGGGCGGCGGGACCGCGCCGGCGCGGCTGGTGATCAGGCCGTAATGCTCGATACGCCGATGGCGGGCGAAATCGAAGATCGTCTTCTTGCCGAACACGGTGGCATCGAGATCGCAGGGGTGGATTAGCAGTTCGTCGTCTTCTGTCCGGGTCTCGGCGACGATCTCGCCGTTGGGATCGACGATCAGGCTGCCTGCAATCATCGGATGCCCATCCTCGCTGCCCGCCTTGGCGACGGCCACGACCCAGGTCGAATTCTGATAGGCGCCGGCCTGCACCGAAAGACGATTGTGGAAGAGCCGTTTTTCGGGGCCTTCCGCGCTCTTTTGCGAGTTGATCGAAGGGGTGTTGTAGCCGAGCAGGACCATCTCGACCCCTTGCAGGCCCATCACGCGATATGTTTCCGGCCATCGGCGATCGTTGCAGATCGCCATGCCGATGATGCCGCCGAGCGCGCGCCATACCCTGAAACCGAAATCGCCCGGCTCGAAATAGCGTTTTTCGAGGTGCTGGAAGGCGCGCTCGGCGTCGAATTCCGAATGTCCGGGCAGATGCACCTTGCGGTACTTGCCGACGATCCGGCCAGATTTGTCGGTGAGGATGCAGGTGTTGAAACGATGCCCATCCGGCGTCAACTCGGCATATCCGAAACTCATTGCCATCTGGTATTGCGCGGCGCGCTCGAACAGCGGCCTGGTCGCAGCGTTCGGCATCTCGCGCTCGAACCAGCGATCGACCTCCGCCTGGTCGGTCATGTACCAGCGTGGAAAGAAGGTGGTGAGCGCGAGTTCCGGATAGACGATCAGGTCCGCCCCCTTCGCCTTGGCCGCGTCCATCAGCGCAAGCATGCGCTTGACCACGGCGTCGCGGCTGTCGGCCTTCTGGATCGGGCCCATCTGGGCGGCGGCAACATTGACAAGGCGCATGGATGAGCTCTCCTGACGGTTCAGCGCGAAACGGTGTGCTCGAGACGACTGACGAGCCGCACCGCCGGCCAGAGTAATGCCAAATAGATCGCCGCGGCCAACACGATCGGCGAGGCGTTGAAGGTGAGCGACCGGGCCATGTCGGCAGAATAGAGCATCTCCGGCATCGAGACGACGCTCGCAAGCGAGGTCAGCTTTACGACTTCAATAGTGTTGGACACGAGATCCGGCAGCACGTTGCGTACGCCCTGCGGCAACACCACCCAGAGAAAAGTCTGCGTCGCGCTCAGCCCCGTGGAGCGCGCGGCTTCCCACTGGCCTGGCGGCACGCTCTCGATCCCGGCGCGAAAAATCTCGCCATAATAAGCGGAATTATTGAGAAAGAACGCGATCGAGACGGCGGCAAGCGGGGTCAGCCGGATTCCGGCAAAGGGCAGGCCCGAATAGACCATGATCAGCAGCACCAGCGGCGGCAACGCGCGAAAGAGGTCCACGAGCAGCTTCACCACCCGCCGCAATGTGGCGCGAGGTGACAGGCTGGTGGCGGCGACCAGAACACCGCCGACCAAGCCGATCGGAATGACAACTATGCAAATCAGGAGGGTCGTCCAGAGTCCGGTCAGCACCAGCGGCAAGGCTTTCGCCATGATCTCGACGTTGAAGAACTGCTGGACGATCGCCTCCATCAGCTGCGCCTCCAGGCGAATCGTCGCTCGATCCATGCGCCGAACGCGATGATCGGAGTGAACAGGATCAGGTAGGCGAGGGCGCCCATCATCAATGGCGTGGCGTTGCCGAGAAAGGACACGGCGGTCGTCGCGTTGTTGATGATTTCAGGCACGCCGATCACGGTTCCGAGCGCCGTATTCTTGATGATGGCAATGGTGCGGTTGGTGAGCGGCGGCACCGCGAGCCGGATCGCCTGCGGCAGCACCACAAAAGCAAGCGTTTGGCCAGCGCCGAGGCCGGTCGAGCGTGCGGCCTCCCATTGTCCCTTGCGAACGGAGAGAATGCCGGCCCAGAATATCTCCTCCGCGAAAGCGGTGAGCACCAGGGACAGCACGAGCCAGAGGACGGCGAAGCTCGGCAGGTTGATGCCGATGTTGGGCAGTCCGAAATAGATCAGTAGCACCGCGACCAGCGGCGGCAGGGCGCGAAAGAAGTCGACGAAGAGGATGATCAGGATGTCGAGCAGGCGGTAGCGCAGCGTGCGGAGCACCGCTAGGACCAGGCCAAGCGCAAGGCCCGTGATGACGACGAGGATGGCGATCTCGATCGTGACCAGCATGCCCTTTGCGATCGCGGGCCAGGTCGAGGCCAGGATCGCGGGCTTAAAGAACGTATCGAGGAAGTGCTCCACCGCGTCAGCCTCAACGAATGACTTCGGCCATGAACGCGCGCGTGCGCTCGTGGGTCGCGGCGGTGAAAATCCGCTCGGGCGGTCCCTGTTCCAGGATCGTGCCGTGGTCCATGAATACGATGCGATCGGCAGCTTCGCGGGCGAACCGCATCTCATGGCTGACAACGAGCATCGTCATCCCGCTTTCGCGCAAGTCCCGCATCACTGCCAGTACGCTGCCGACGAGCTCGGGATCCAGTGCCGAGGTCGGTTCGTCGAACAGAACCATTTTTGGCTCGAGCGCCAGCGCGCGTGCAATCGCGACCCGTTGCTGCTGACCACCCGATAATTCGCTCGGGTACGACTTCGCCTTTTCGGCGAGGCCGACCCGCTGGAGCACTGCAAGACCCATCGCCTCGGCTTCGTCTCGCGGCTTCCGCAGCACCCTGCGTAGCGCCAGCGTGACATTGCCGAGCGCTGTCAGGTGTGGGTAGAGATTGAACGACTGGAACACCATGCCGATCCGCCGCCGCATGGCGTTGATATCCGTCTTGTCGCTGAGCAGCTCGACGCCGTCGAACCGGATCGAACCGTCGTCCGGTTCTTCGAGCCGGTTGCAACAGCGCAGCAAGGTGCTTTTGCCGGCGCCTGATGGCCCGATCAGGAACACGAGTTCCCGCGGAGCGACCGCGAGGTCGACCCCTCTCAGCACCTCTACCGCGCCGAAGCGTTTATAAATGCCGCGAATGTCGATGATCGGATCCCTCGGGCGCATGGATCTATTTGCAGGCGGCCTGATGTGCCGTCGGGTCGTAGCCGGGCAAGTCGGGTACGCCGTATCCGGCAAATACCGTCACGGCGGCGGAACCCGGTGCGGGTTTTGTGCCGAACCATTTCTCGTGCAGCTTGGTGATGGTGCCGTCTGTCTTCAGGCATTCCAGTGCG
>Ga0210384_10002711_pt1 | contig 21313 bp, 18 predicted proteins | sample IncBWH2MmetaG_FD_160574 | JGI IMG/M metagenome (GOLD analysis project Ga0210384, IMG submission 160574) | Forest soil microbial communities from Barre Woods Harvard Forest LTER site, Petersham, Massachusetts, United States - Inc-BW-H-2-M | ecosystem: Environmental > Terrestrial > Soil >...
CCCTGCTCATCATGAATGTGGACCGCTTCCGCGAGATCAACCACACCCTCGGGCACCAGAACGGGGACCGAGTCCTCCTCGAGCTGGCCTACCGGCTGGGGGACGTGCTGGGCGAGCCGGACCGGGTGGCCCGCCTCCGCGGGGATGAATTCGCCCTCCTCCTCCCGGGAGCGGACGCGAATCTGGCCCGTCAGGTGGCGGCCAAGGTCTTGAAGGCCTTGGAGCAGCCGTTTGTGGTGGAGCGGCTGCCCATCGAGATCGGAGCCAGCGTGGGGATCAGCGTGCAGCCCGACCACGGCGACGAGGCGGAGATCCTCCTGCAGAGGGCGGACATGGCTATGCAGGCCGCGAAGCGCTTGAGCGGTGGCTGCGTGGTGTACTCGCCCGAATGCGACCCCTACGACCCGCGGCGCCTCGCCCTGCTCGGCGAGCTGCGGCGCGCCATCGAGGCCGACCAGCTCGTGCTGCACTACCAGCCCAAAGTGGACCTGAAGACGCGAGCGGTGGTGGGGGCGGAGGCGCTCGTGCGCTGGCGGCATCCCAAACGGGGCATGGTCCCCCCCGACCAGTTCATCCCCCTCGCCGAGCAGGGGGGCCTCATCAAGCCCCTCACCCGCTGGGTCCTCGACCACGCCCTCGGCCAATGCGAGGCCTGGACCCGCGAGCGCCCCAAGATCCCCGTGGCCGTCAACCTCTCGGCCCGCAACCTGCACGACCCCCAGCTCGTGGAACAGGTCGCGAGCCTCCTGGCGTCGCGGGGGGTGGCGCCCGAGCTCCTGCAGCTGGAGCTGACGGAGAGCGCGGTCATGACGGATCCGGTGCGGGCGGGGGAGATCCTGAGCGTCCTGGAGTCGAGCGGGGTGGGAATCTCCATCGACGACTTCGGGACCGGTTACACCTCGCTCGCCTACCTGCGCCGCCTGCCCGTCTCCGAGCTCAAGATCGACAAGTCGTTCGTCATGGGCATGGCCCGCGGAGACGAAGACACCGCGATCGTCCGCTCCACCAACGACCTCGGCCACAACCTCGGCCTGAGCGTGGTCGCGGAGGGCGTCGAGGACGAGTCGACCCTCGACCTCCTGGGCTCCTTCGGCTGTGACGCGGCCCAGGGCTTCTATATGGGCCGGCCCATGCCGCCGGATGATCTCGCCCGTTGGCTCCGGGAGTCGCCCTGGGGCGGGCACTCGGGCAGCGGCCGGGCCTAAGCCTACCTGTCGGGGAAACGGCCCCCGGAAGAGAACCGAGGGGCGGCTCAGCGCCCCCGGAAGGCGTCCTGGACGCCGAAGAACGCCGGCTTGGCCCGGTAGCCCTCGTCGAAGAGGAGCGGGTTATCGGCGCCGAAGAAGGCGTCGATCCACGAGTGCTTGTCGGTGAAGCCCCAGAAGGTGACCGCGTGGCAGCGCGGCTCCGCCGCGCAAACGGCCACGATGTCATGGAACACCTGCTTCTGGAGGTCGAGACGCTGGGCGGTGGTTCCAGAAGCCGTTCGGATCCTGACATCCATCTCGCTGATGTTGACGAGGAGTCCGAGGGCGACGAGCCGCTGCATGTTGGCGGCGATGTCGGCGGGCTGGGGATACGAGGTCGCGTCGACGTGCATCTGCAACCCCACACCGTCGATGGGGACGCCCCCCTGCTTGAGAGCCTTGACGAGCTCGTAGACGCGGTCCGATTTGGGCCCTTTCCCCTCGGCGTCGTAATCGTTGTAGAAAAGAAGCGCCCCCGGGTCCGCCTCGCGGGCCGTGCGGAAGGCGTCCCCGATGTAGTCGGGACCGAGGCCGCGGGAGAAGACCGTGTCGCGCAGCCCGGAGCCGTCGGTGGCGACAGCCTCGTTCACGACATCCCATGCCGCCACATGGTCTCGATAGTGGCCCGCGACGGTGCGGATGTGGTTGGCCATGGCCACGCGAAGCTCGGCCGGCGACAGGGTGCCGACCCATGACGGCGTGGCGCCGTGCCACACCAGAGCGTGGCCCTTAGCCCGCATGCCGTTCGCCTCGGCAAAGGCCACGATGGCGTCACCTCCCGAGAAGTCGAACACGCCCCGCTCCCGCTGGATCGCGTCCCATTTCATCTCATACTCGGCGGTGAGGTAGCTGAAGTGCCGGCTGAGGGTCGCGGCGTAGTCGGGCTCCGAGGCCAGGTAGCCCGACTGGACGGCCGCGCCCACCCACTTTCCGGCGGCGGCGGCGTCGTCGCGGAGCGGACCGACGCTCGCGGCCGGGGGGCCGGGCGTTGGACTGGGAGTCGACCCGGCGTTGCCTCCGCCCCCGCCGCAGGCGGCGAGGGCGACGATGAGCGGGAGAATCCTTCCCAACCCTGCTCCCGTCACAGGGTGTCTCACCGCTCCTGTGGCTCGCGGCATCGGCTCCCGGAGGACACCCTCTCAAGAGCCCTGTAAGACGCACGTATCGCGCACGCGCTGATCAGACCCGAGTCCCTCTCCTCAACCGAGCAGCAGTCTGGTCAGCATGACGATCGCATCCGCGGCCGCAGCGTTGTATGGACGGGCCGAGAACCGCCACCTGCTCCTCAGGGAGGTAATTCCAGGTTAGTACGTCATCTCTTCCCCGGTTTCGCCGGGCGTGGTAGCTGTGGGTCGACACGTAGCGCCGTTGGTGACGGGCCAAACAGAGCACCGCCTATTCACTCCACGCGGAAGACAGAGGCCAGCTAGGCCAAGTTCTCCGCCTGCTGGGCCAGATTGACGGTGGCCTTGGACATCTCCTCCACCGTGGACAGGTTGTCGCGGGCGATCTCCGAGATGTTCTCGATGGCCTTCACCACCAGCTCGCCCCCCTTCTTCTGCTCGAGGGTGGCATGGGAGACCTGCTGGGTCATGGAATTCATCTTCTCCACCGCGTGGACGATCTGCCGGCTCCCCTCCGCCTGCTCCTGGGTGGCGATCCCGACCTGGGAGGCGATCTTGTTCATGTTCTCCACGGACAGCCGCACTTGGCGGCCGCCCGCCGCCTGTTCCTTGGTGGAGTCCGCGGCCTGGGTCATGATCTTCTTGATGTTCTCCATGGCCTGGCGGATCTGCTTGGACCCCTCCGCCTGCTCCCGCACCGCGCTCGTGACCTGGGTGGTGGCGGCCGTCATGTGGGTGACCGTCTGCAGCACTTCCGACGAGGCTTGGGACTGCTTGGAGGTGGCGGCCGCGATCTCCGCCATGAGCTGGCTGGAGCGGGACACGGAGTCGATGATGCTGCGCAGGGCCAGCCCCGCCTTGTCCGCGAGCAGGATCCCCTGCTTGGTCTCCGCCGCCCCCGCCTTGGCGACCTCCACCGCGTCCCCCGTCTCCTGCTGGACCTGACGCACGACGTCCCCGATCTCCTTGGCCGCCTCCACCGACCGCTCCGCGAGCTTGCGCACCTCGTCCGCCACCACCGCAAAGCCACGACCCGCCTCCCCCGCCCGCGCCGCCTCGATGGCCGCGTTCAAGGCGAGGAGGTTCGTCTGGTCCGCGATCTCCTCGATCACCTCCAGGATGCGCCCGATCTCCTGGGAGCGCCGGCCCAGGCCCGTGATCACCCGGGCCGTGTTCTCCATGGTGTCGGAGATGCTCTTCATGCCCTCGATGGTCCGGGCCACCGCCTCCCCGCCCGTGCGCGCGTCCTCCGAGGCCTTGCCGCTGATCCGGTCCGCCTCGATCGTCATCTTGGCCACGTCGTTCACCGCCCCCGCCATCTCGGAGACGGTGTGGCTCGTGCGCTGGGCGGCGTTGCTCAGGGCCTCCGCGTTGCGGGCCACGGAGGCGATGAAGCTGGTCATGTCCTCCATGGTGGCGGTGGTTTCGTTGACGGAGCCGGCCAGGCTCTCCAGGTTCTTGGCCATCTGGTCGATGGAGACCGTCATCTGCTCGATGGTGGCCGAGGCCTCCGTGACCGTCCCCGCGAGGGTGGCGCTGGAGCGGGCCACCTGCTCGATGGAGGCCCCCATCTCGGTGACGGAGCTGCTGGTCTCCTCCACGTAGTTGGCCAGGCTCTGGGCGTTGCTGGCCACGGTCTGGATGGAGGCCGCCATCTCCTCCATGGAGGTGGAGGTCTCCTCCGCGGCCTGGGCCTGCCCTTGCGCCCCCTGGGTGATCAGCTTGGCGTTGGCCGAGATCTCTCCCGCCGAGGAGGCGACCTGCACCGACGCCTCCTGGATGTTGTCCACGATCCGCCGCAGGTTGGCCACCATCTCGTTCAGGCCCCGGGCCAGGGTGCCGATCTCGTCGTCGGTCTGGATGGCCAGGCTCTCCATGAGGTCCCCTTTGGCCACCGCCTGGGAGACCTCGGCCATGTGCTTCAGGGGCCGGAACCAGCGCCCGATCAGGTACCAGCCCCCGCCCAGGCCCAGGACCATGAGCACGCTACCGACGCCCAGGGTCTCCAGGGACTGGCGGCGCTGCTGGGCGGCCATCACCGCCTTGCTGATGGCGACCTCGACCCCCCCCTTGAGGGTGGGACCGCTGGGCGCGGCGGCCACCCCGAGCTCCGCCGCCATGTCGCCCCCCGCGGCGGCCACGTCGGTGGTGACCGGAGCCCGGAAAAGCATGACGGGCTCGCCGGCGGCGGTGGTGGTCTCCCTATCCTCGAAGGTCGCGGCGGGGGTGGGGGGCAGGTCGGCGAGGGGTGGGCCCTTTTGGGCGAGGATCACGCCCTTCTGGTCCCGAATCATGGCCGCCACCACGTCCGACCCCTCTCTCCCCCCTCCCGAGAGGGCCCCTTCCAGGAACTGGGCCAGGAGGGGCTTGTCCTCGGTGAGCACCCCGTACTTGCTGTTGTAGGCCAGGTTGCCCACGATGTAGCGCCCGCGCTTGAGCATCTCCTGACGCATGAGGCGCTGGCTGGAGAGGTAGTCGTAGGCCAACGACACCGACCCCACCACGATCGTGATGCTGGCCCCGAGGAGGGTCAACTTCGTGCTCACGGATTGCACACTCAGACGCATGCCCCCTCCTAGAAAACGCGCGCCGCGGCCCGAAGGGCGTCGGCCGGGATCTCGATCCGCAGTTTGTCCGCGATCTTCTTGTTGATCATGAGCTCCGCCCGCGGCACGAGGAGGGTGCCCCGCAGGCCCTTCTCTCCCGCCGCGAAGCGGGTCACGAGCTCGCCCACCTGCTCGCCGATGGAAACCGCGTCGGCGCCGCTGCTGGCGAGGGCCCCCTCCGCGACGAGGGCGGGGGAAAAGCTGAGCACGGGCTTGCCTGCCTTAAGGGTCTCCGCGAACAGGAAGCGCCGGGTCTCCGTGGCCAGGAGGAGGGGGTCGGGAGGCATCCAGAGCGCGTCCGCCGCGTCGTCGCCCTTGAGCAAGGCGCGCAGCGCCTGGGGAACCTCTTTCTCCGACGCGACCAAGCGCGGCACCATCACCAAGCGGACCACCACCGAGGCCTTTTGGGCCTCTTGCACCAGGCGACCCGACCCCTCCTCGCTGTAAATCACGCCGACGCGCACGCCCCGCGGGTAGACCATCCGGAAGGCGGCGAGCTGATTCTTGACGGGGATGGCGTAGGCCACCCCCGCCGCGTTAGGAAGGGCGAGAAGGCCGGCCTTGGCCGGGTCCTGGACCATGCAGTAGACCATCGTGGTTTCGGGGGCCAGATCCTTCACGAGCTGGGCGGCGAGGGGGCCCATGGCGACCACGATGAGGGGCTTGCCCTTGAGGGTGGCCAGCACCTTCTCGCCCTCCGTCCGGTCGCCGCGCAGGTCGTACTCGGTGAGGTTATGGCCGACCGCGCCCCGGCGCATAGCGTCCAGGGCGGGACGCCAGGCGAGCGTCTCCGTGCTTTTGAGGACCGCGACCTCCGCCGCCCCCAGCAGGGATGACGGCAGAAGGCAGGCCGCGGCCAGGGCCGCCGCGAGTCGCGGCATCGTCATGGATCTCCTTGTGGGCTCAGTCTTCTCACCTGTTGTTGCTCCTTCATCCTACCCCTCAGGCCTCTCCGGCCGGTGAGCCCGCAGCTTGGAGCTCGACGGCCAGGATCTTGAGGAGGTCCACGAGGATGATCAGCCGCCGCTCGAGCTTGGCCACCCCCCGGATGTAGTCCCCCCCTTTCTCCACCACCTCCTCGGGGGGGGCGTCGATGCTGGAGATCGGGATCTTGAGAACCTGGGAGGCGCCATCCACGAGCAAACCCAGCAGGCGCTCGCGGATCTTCACCACCACGATCCGGGAGGCGGGGGCGATCCCGACCTCGCCCAGGCGCAGCTTCCTCTTGAGGTCCACCACGGGAATGATGCGCCCCCTTAGGTTGATCACGCCCTTGATGAACTCCGGCGCCCGGGGCACGGACGTGATCTCCGTGACCCGCCGGATCTCCTGCACGAGTCTGACGTCGACTCCGTATTCCTCGCGGTCGAGGAAGAAAGTCGCGAGGTGCTCGGTGGCCTCCACGGCGGCCCGCTCCTCGCGGACGGGGGCGGCGAAGAATGAGACGCTGTGGGCGCGTGCCGGCGCCGCGGGGGCGGGCTCGGGGGGAGAGAGCGGCAACTCCGCGTCCACCGCGGCCGCGTCCTCCCGGGCCAGGATGTCCGCGGCCAGCCCGGAAGAAGGCAGCTCGATCCGGGCATGGGAGGGGGCGGGGGGGGCCTCCGAGGGGAAGACGATCTCCTCCGGAGGGGGAGCGGGCGGAGGTTCGGGCGGGGCGGCGTCGGCCGGCTCCTCGGAATCCGGGGGGGGCGTCGGGCCCGCGCCGTCCGCGCGGCGGGCCCGCTTCCGGGCGTCGGACATCCGGCCCATTAGCGTCCCGCCTCCACCAGGAAGTCCTGGGTCGAGGTCACCGCGGCCACGATTTCCTCGTCGATGAGGCCCGCGCCCCGTCCCATCCCCTCCAGCAGGGCCTGGGTGGCCAAGTGGTTGAGGACGCGCGGGATCCCCCCCGCCGCCTCGTGGAGGCGGTGGAGGGCTTGGTCGGTGAAGAGGGGCCGCGTCGCGCCTGCCACCTCCAGCCGGTGCTTGAGGTAGGCCTGGCTGTCCAAGGCGGAGAGGGGCGTGAGGTGGAACTGAGCCCCGATCCTTTGCGTCAGGGCCCGGTAGGAACGGTGCCGTAACCGCTCGCGCAGCTCGGGTTGGCCGACCAGCACCACCGCGATCAGGTTGCGGTCGTCGAGCTGGAAGTTGGTGAGGAGCCGGATCTCCTCGAAGGTGGCCTTGCCGGGGATGAGGTGGGCCTCGTCCAGGATGAGGAGGGCGGCCCGTCCCTCCCGCTCCAGGGCCAGGAGGCGCTCGTGGATCTGATCGAGCAGATCGCTTGAATAGAAGCGGGGGGAGGCCACCCCCAGCTCCCCCGCCACCGTGCGCAGGAACTGGCGGGGGGTGAGCCGGGGGTTCAAGATCATCCCCACCTCGTAGCGGTCCCCCACCCGGTCCACGAGGGCCCGCGAGAGCAGGGTCTTGCCCGCTCCCACTTCGCCCGTGAGCAGGGCCAGCTCCATCTCCTCCACCGCGTAGATGAGCTGCTCCAGCGCCTCCTCGTAGACATCGTTTAGGAAGAGGTAGCGGGGGTCGGGCGTCTTGCGGAAGGGCTTCTCGCGTAGCCCGTAGTAGGCCTCGTACATCTCAGGAGCCCCCGGCCAGGGCGGCCGCGCCCAGGGCGCTCTTGCGCTTGCCCTCGAAGAGCGCGGCCACGTCCAGGATGAGAACGACGCGGCCGTCCCCGAGGATGGTGGCCCCCGCCACCGCGAAGGTCACGCTCGTGACCGTGGGGTCCAGGGCCTTGATCACCACCTCCTGCTGCCCTTGGAGCCGGTCCACGGCCAGGCCCAGCCGTTTCTCTCCGCGGCCCAGGATCACCGCGTAGCCGCCCTCCCGACCCGCCTCCGGGGTCCCGCCGAAGAGCTCGCCCAGGTGCGACAGGGGGATGATCCGCTCCCGCAACCGCAGGGTGTCACGGCCGTTCATGCGGGTGACGTCCTCGGGCCGGAACTTCAGGCTCTCCACCACCGAGCCCAGGGGGATGGCGTAGGTCCGCCCGCCCTCCTCCACCATGAGGGCGGAGATGATGGCCAGGGTCAAGGGGAGCTGGATGATGAACTTGGTCCCCACCCCGGGGACGGTCTCCGCCTCCACCAGGCCGTTCAGGCGCTCGATGGACTTGACCACCACGTCCAGGCCCACCCCCCGCCCGGACAGATCCGTCACCGCTTCCGCGGTGGAGAGGCCCTCCGCGAAGATGAGCTGGACCACCTCCCGGTCGGAGAGGACCTCGTCCGCTCTGATCAGGCCCCGCGCCACCGCCTTGTCCCGGACCTGGCCGACATCGATGCCCGCCCCGTCGTCCATAATGGTTATGACGACCTGGTTGGACTCCTGGGCGGCGGAGAGGAGGATGGTTCCGGTGGCGGTCTTGCCCTTGGCCACCCGCCGCTGCGGGGTCTCGATCCCGTGGTCCACGCTGTTCCGGATCATGTGAACCAGGGGCTCCCCGACCTCGTCAATGATGGCCTTGTCCACCCGGGTCTCCTCGCCCTCCAGGATCAGCTCGATCTCCTTTCCCTGCTGGCGGGCCAGGTCCCGGATCAGGCGGGGAAAGCGCTCGAAGACGTGGCGCATGGGCAGCATGCGGATGTCCATGATCGTCTCCTGGAGCTGGGCGCTCACCCCCGCGATCTGGTGGACCGTGTCCAAAAGGCTCCGGCTCACCTCCTGGCCGGGCAGGAGGGAGGCCGCCTCCTTGCCCACCTCCTGGAGCTTGGTGCGGTACACCACCAGCTCCCCCACCAGGTTCAGCAGGTGGTCGAGCTGGGCAAAGTCCACCCTCACCATGTTGGAGCGGGTGGCCACGTGCTGGGTGTCCACCGCGGCCCGGCGGGCGGCGGGAGCGGCGGCGGGAGCGACGGGCTCTGCGCTCAGGAGGGCTTCGAGGGCGGCCTGCTCCGCGGAGAGGTCGCGCACCTCCCGCGCCTGCCGGCAGGCCTTCTCCACCGCGTCCCGCAGCGCGCTCGCCCCCGCGAAGAGCCGGTCGAAGAGGACGGGGGACAGGTCGAGCTGCCCGTCGCGCATTCGCCCCAGGACGTCCTCCAGGCGGTGCACGTAGTCCTTGATCCCCCCGAAGCCCAGCATTCCGCTGTTGCCCTTCAGGGTGTGCAGGGGGCCGAGCAGGCCGGTCATGGTCTCCGGGTCCAGCCCCTCCCGCTCCAGGCCGAGCAGGCCCCGGTCCAGGGCCTCCAGATGCCCGCGCGCATCTTCGAGGAAGATGTTCAGAAGCTCGGCGGAGACCTGGAAGTCCCCCACAGAGCCTCCTACTCCGCCGTGATCTTCTCGATGAGGCCGTGCAGCTCTGAAGCCTGGAAGGGTTTCTTGACGTAGCCCTTGGCCCCCATCTTGAGGCCGCGGATGGTGTCCTCTTCCTTGCCTTCGGTCGAGATGATGATGATGGGGATCGCCTGGTAGGCGGGCTCCTTCTGGACGCGCTGCAGGAACTCGAGGCCGTTCATGACCGGCATGTTGATGTCCAGGAGGATGAGGTCGATCCCCTCCTCCTGGGCCAGCTTGTCGAGGGCCTCGAGCCCGTTCATGGCGCTGACGAGCCGGCAATTCTTGTAGCGGGAGAGGAAGAGCTTGTACATCTGGTGGATGAGCGCGGAGTCGTCGACCGCCAGGATCTTCCTGAGCATCGTCCACTCCTCCCGCGCCCCACCGTTCCGGGGCGCCGGCCGCACCGGTACACGGTTTCTACCACCGAAGCCTCCGACGTTCAACTACGCGCACCAAGCGTTTACCAGCTGGGCGCTTCGCGATATAGTGCCGAAGGACTGTGGCCCCGAGCGAACACATGTATGTCGGGCTGGACGTGGGGGGGACGTTCCTCAAGGGGGCCCGGATCGACGGCACGGGACGGGTGGAGACCCGGATCCACGAGCCGGTCGCCCAGGACACCGCAGAGAAGCTTCTCGAGCAGATGACGAAGGCGGTGGAGCGGCTGGGAGGGGGAGCCCCGATTCGCGCGGTGGGGGTGGGCCTGCCCGGAATCGTAGACCATTCCACCTCGCGGGTGCGGGGGGTCCCCAACCTGCCCGCCCTCTCCCAGCTCGAGGGGACGCCGCTGGGAGAGGAGTTGGCGAAGCGCACGGGCCGGCCGGCCTTCATCGAGAACGACGCCAACGCCGCCGGCCTGGCCGAGGCTTGGCTGGGGGCGGGGAGGGACGCGGCCAGCCTCCTCTTGGTGACCCTGGGCACGGGCGTGGGGGGAGCGGTGATCATCCGGGGCCGCCTCTGGACCGGCCGCAGCGGGTACTCGGGCGAGATCGGCCACATGCAGCTCGATCCGGGTGGGGTGCCCTGCGGCTGCGGCTCGCGGGGGTGCCTCGAGACCATCGTGGGGAGCCGTGGCTGGGCCCGCCGGGCGGAGGAGAAGCTGCGCTCCCGGAGCTCCACCCTGGCCGGGAACCCCTTGGAGCCCGCCGCCATCGTGGAGGCGGCGCGGGGGGGCGACGCCGTGGCCCTCGAGGTCGTGGAGGAGACGGCCCGGGCCCTCGGCCAAGCCCTGGGCGGCGCCCTCAACCTCCTCAACGTAGAGCGCGTGGTCGTGGGGGGCGGGGTCGCCGCGGCTGGGCCCTTCCTGCTGGACCGGGTCGTGGAGCAGACGCGCGGCCGCTGCTGGCCCAAGGTCTTCGCGGACTGCTCCTTCCGGCTCGCGGAGCTGGCCGGCGACGCGGGGGTGGTGGGGGCGGCCCGCGTGGCCATGGTCGGCCTGAACGGGCTGGGACTCTAGTGTTCGAGTCAAAGGAGCGCCTCGCCTCCGAGATCGGGGGCCTGCTCCAGTCGATCCGCCACTTGGCGGGCGGTCCTTACGCCTGCCTGCTCGAGCCCAAAGGGATCGTCTTCGAGAACGCCGATCCCGACGCCGGCCCCTGGGTCCTGCGCCGCTTCCTGGAGCAGCGCAGCGCGGCCCTCTTCCGCATCCCCCCCTCCCTGGCCTCCGGGGAGCCCATGGAGGACATCTTCGCGGCCTGGACGCCGCGCGAAGGGGCGGGGGACGACGAGTTCTTCCTGGCTTTCATGAACGGCCGCATCGTGCTGGTGGTGGCCTGCCCCGAGGCGGAGCCCCTGCAGGAGGGGGCGCGGAAGCTCATCAAGGCCCTGGCCGACCGCCTCGTCCGCTACAACGCGGCCTGGCGCCTGGACGAGAAGGGCCGGGGCCTCTTCTTTGGCGGCGTCAAGCTGGACCTGGTCGTGGTGGGGCGGGCGGAGGGCTGAGGCGCGAATGACCGATCTCGCCCGCATCCGGAATTTCTCCATCATCGCCCACATCGACCACGGCAAGACCACCCTCTCCGACCGCCTGATGGAGCGGACGGGGGCCCTCACCTCGCGGGAGATGACCGAGCAGTTCCTGGACTCCATGGACCTGGAGCGCGAGCGGGGCATCACCATCAAGCAACACTCGGTGCGCCTGGACTACAAGGCCAAAGACGGGAACGACTACGTGCTGAACCTGGTGGACACCCCCGGGCACGTGGACTTCTCCTACGAGGTGAGCCGCAGTCTGGCCGCCTGCCAGGGCGCGCTCCTGGTGGTGGACGCGAGCCAGGGGGTCGAGGCCCAGACCCTGGCCAACGCGCATCTGGCCGTGGACGCCGGTCTCGAGATCATCCCCGTTCTCAACAAGATCGATCTGCCGGGGGCGGAGCCGGAGCGGGCCCGGGAGCAGATCGAGAACATCATCGGCATCGACGCCTCCCACGCCATCCTGGCTTCGGCCAAGCAAGGGATCGGGATCGACGAGATCCTGGAGGCCATCGTGAGCCGCGTCCCGCCCCCCAAGGGCAAGCCCGAGGAGCCCTTGCGGGCCCTCGTGTTCGACTCCTGGTTCGACCAGTACCGGGGGGTGGTGATCCTGGTCTACGTCGTGGACGGGCACCTCGCTCCGGGCATGAAGGTCGTACTGATGGCCTCGGGTGGCGCTTACGAGGTGGAGCAGCTTGGCGTGTTCACGCCCAAGCCGCTCCCCGTGGACGGCCTGGCCGCGGGCGAAGTGGGCTTTGTGGTGGCGGGGATCAAGAAGATCTCCGACACCAAGATCGGCGACACCCTGACCGAGGAGAGGCGGCCGGCCGCGGAGCCGCTCCCCGGCTTCAAGGAGGTGAAGCCGATGGTCTTCGCGGGCCTCTACCCGGTGGACGCCGACCAGTACGCGGAGCTGCGGGACGCCCTCGAGAAGCTGCGCCTGAACGACTCCTCCTTTTTCTACGAGCCCGAGACCTCGACCGCCCTCGGTTTCGGCTTCCGCTGCGGCTTTCTGGGCCTGCTCCACATGGAGATTGTCGAGGAGCGGCTGGAGCGGGAGTTCAACCTCGAGCTCATCGTCACCGCCCCTTCCGTCCGCTACCGGGTCCTCCGCTCGAACGGGGAGATCCTGGAGATCGACTCCCCGGCCAAGCTGCCCGATCCCGGATCCATCACGGCGATCGAGGAGCCCATCATCACCGCCACCATCCTCACCGGGGACGCGTACGTGGGGCCCATCCTGAAGCTCTGCGAGGAGAAGCGCGGCGTCCAGAAGGGGTTAGAGTACGTCACCCCCACCCGGGTCATGATCACCTACGAGCTCCCCTTGAACGAGATCCTGCTCGACTTTTACGACCGCCTGAAGTCGGCCTCCCGGGGCTACGCATCCCTCGACTACCAGTTCACCGGCTACTGGACCTCGCCCCTGGTCAAGCTGGACGTGCTCGTGAACGGGGAGCCGGTGGACGCCCTTTCCCTGATCGTCCACAAGGAGATGGCCTACGGGCGGGGCAAGAGCCTGGTGGAGAAGATGCGGGCCATGATCCCCCGCCAGATGTTCGAGGTGGCCATCCAGGCCGCCATTGGCTCGCGGGTCATCGCGCGGGAGACGGTCAAGGCCCTGCGCAAGAACGTCCTCGCCAAGTGCTACGGGGGGGACATCACCCGCAAGCGCAAGCTCTTGGAGAAGCAGAAGGAGGGCAAGAAGCGCATGAAGCGCGTGGGCCGGGTGGACATCCCCCAGGAGGCCTTCCTGGCCGTGTTGCGCGTCGATTGAGCGGTTTCGGCTAGAATATCCACGCAATGGCCGAGAAGGAAGCGTCCGCCAAGAAATCGGTGCCCCGCGAGTACCTGGAGTCGGTGGTGGTAGCCGTCATCCTGGCCCTCTTCATCCGCACCTTTGCCGTGCAGGCCTTCAAGATCCCCACCGGCTCCATGGAGAAAAACCTCTTGATCGGGGACCACTTGCTCGTCAACAAGCTCGTCTACTCTCCCTCCCGGGGGCCCTGGGAGTCCTTCCTCCTGGGCAAGAAGGAGGTGCAGCGGGGGCACGTGGTGGTCTTCAAGTTCCCCGAGGACCCGACCCGCGACTTCATCAAGCGCGTGATCGGCCTGCCCGGGGAGAAGATCGAGATCCGGGACAAGAAGGTCTACATCGACGACCGGCCCCTGGACGAGCCCTACGTGCACTTCCTCCAGCCCCCCCTCCGCCGCGACGACCCCGAGTACGGGCTCAGGGGGGAGGACGGGCGCGACAACTTCGGTCCGAAAGTGGTCCCCCCCGGGGAGCTCTTCGTGATGGGGGACAACCGCGACAACAGCCGGGACAGCCGCTTCTGGGGATTTCTGCCCCGGGACCAGGTCAAGGGCCGGGCCCTCCTCGTCTACTGGTCTTACGAAGCCTCCCGCGAGGAATTCCATCGCACCGGGCTTTGGGAATGGGTGAGCGACACCCTCCTTGCGATCTGGAAGACGCGCGGGAACCGCTTCTTCCACCTGATCCGCTGACGGCCGCGTCGTGGCCCGAGAGGACTGACATGGACACGAGAAACGAAAGAGGCGACGGGAAGCTGGGGAGCTTTGTCTCCCTGGCCCTCATCGTGGCCTTCGCCTACGCCGCCTGGAACGTGGGCCCCGTCTATATCGATCACTACGGGTTCACGGACAAGGTCAACGAGATCGCGCGCACCCCCCGCTACAAGGCCCCCACCGACGACCGGATCATGGACCTCCTCATGAAGGAGGTGCGCGAGCGGCGGCTCTACGACTATATCCGGCAGCAGAACTTCAAGATCAGCACCACGGAGACGAGCCGCCAGATCACGATCCGATACGAGCGGACGGTGGAGGTGCTCCCCGGCTGGAAGCACACCTTCCAGTTCACGTTCACGGCCGACCAGCCGCTCGTCTGATTCGAGGGGGGGGGCGGCGGGGGGGAGACGCGCCGACCGCGCCCGCACCATGCCGGGCCGGCTCCCCGGATAGGGCGGGCGACCTCCTTCACATCCTTCCCAGGATCTGCTTGGCGATCACCATCAGCTGCATGTTGGTGGTCCCCTCGTAGATCTGGCCCACCTTCTGGTCGCGGAAATACTTCTCCACCGGGTACTCGCGCGTGAACCCGTAGCCGCCGTAGACCTCGATGACCTTGGAGGTGACCTCCTCGGCGGTGCGGGAGGCGAACAGCTTGGCCATGGCCGCCTCCTTCACGAAGGGGGCGCCCCGGTCCCGCAGACGGGCGGCGTTGTAGGTGAGGAGGCGGGCGGCCTCGATCTGGGTGGCGAGGTCGGCGAGCTGGAACTGCACGGCCTGGAACTCGGCGATGGGCTTGCCGAACTGCCGGCGCTCCTGGGCGTACTTCAGCCCGTGCTCGAAGGAGCCCTGGGCGACCCCCACCATCTGGGCCCCGATGCCGATTCGGCCCTCGTTCAGGGTCTCGATCGCGATCCGGTAGCCCTTGCCCGGCTCCCCCAGCAGGTTCTGCTTCGGCACCCGGCAGCCCTCCAGGATCAACTCGCAGGTGGAGGAGGCGCGGATGCCCAGCTTGTCCTCTTTCTTGCCCACCGCGAAGCCGGGAAAGGAGCGCTCCACGAGGAAGCTGGTGATCCCCTTGTAGCCCTGGGCGGGGTCCAGGGTGGCCATCACGATGAAGAGCTCCGCCTCCGCGGCGTTGGTGATCCAGAGCTTGCGCCCGGTCAGCTCGTAGTGATCGCCCTTGTCCCAGGCCCGGCAGGCGAGGCCGAAGGCGTCGGAGCCGGAGCCGGCCTCGGAGAGCGCGTAGGCCCCCACCCACTTGGAGGCCAGGCGCGGGAAATAGCGGGCCTTCTGGTCCTCCGTCCCCCAGCGCAGGAGGGCGTTGTTCACGAGGGTGTTCTGGACGTCCACGAGCACGGCCAGGGAGGCGTCGACCCGGGCCAGCTCCTCCACGACCAGGATGGACATGAAGAAGGTCGCGCCCGCGCCCCCGTGGGGCTCGGGGACCTCGATCCCCATGATCCCGAGGTCGAAGCAGGCGTCGATGAGCTCGCGGGGGATCTGCGCCTCCCGGTCCATCCGGGAGACCAGGGGTCGGACCTTCTCCTCCGCAAACTGGCGGACCTGGTCCCGGAACATCGCCTCGTCTTCGGAGAGGTCGGTGAGGGGAAGACCGCGGGGAGCGGTCACGGTCTCGGACATGAAATCACCTCGTAGCCGGTGCTCTATGCTACCCCCGAGGGCCGCGCCAGGGGAAAGCGGGAGAAGTACCTTGACACGGGCCGGGGGGCGCGTATCATTCCGATTGTCATGTTGCTGCCCCCTGCCGAGCGACCCGCGGCCCGCGTGAGGCGAGGCCCGTGTGTCCGGCGGGTGGCCGCGGTCTAGTTCGCTCGAAACGACGAACCGACCTTGAGACCCGCTGGAGCCGCTGCTCCAGTGGGTTTTTTCTTTTGCGGGGGGCGAAGCCGGCGGTCGGTAGGGTCGGGGGACGGGAGGTCTGGGGATGGACGTGGGCGTCTTTGGGGCTACGGGCTACAGCGGGCGGGAGCTCGTGCGCCTCCTGGCCGCGCATCCCCAAGCCAAGGTCCGCTTCACGACCGGCTCCGGCGACGGCCACCTTGCCCACGAGGCGGGCCTGGAACGCGAAGCCGGCGCCTACTTTCTGGCCCTCCCCCACGAGGTGGCGGCGAGCTTTGCCGCCCGGCTCCAGAAGGCCCGGCCCGGGGCCGTGGTCGTGGACCTCTCCGGCGCTCTGCGCCTGCGCACGGCCGCGTCCTACCGAACCTGGTACGGCCACGAGCATCCCGTCCCCGACCTTCTCGGGAAGGCGCCCTATGGCCTCCCCGAGATCTACCGGGACCGCATCAAGGGGGCCCGCCTCATCTCCAACCCGGGCTGCTACGCGACCTCCGTGCTCCTGCCCCTCCTGCCCCTCCTGCGCGAGAGGCTGGTGGAGGACGATGTGGTGGTGGACGCCAAGAGCGGGGCCACGGGCGCGGGCCGGACGCTGCGCGAGGACCTTCTCTTCAGTGAGGTGGCGGAGAACCTGTCCGCCTACTCCCCGGGCCGGACCCACCGCCACGTGGGGGAGATGGAGATGGTGCTGGAGGAGCGGGTGGGGCGGGCCGTCCCTCTGACCTTCTGCCCCCACCTCCTGCCCGTGAAGCGGGGCATCCTCTCCGCGATCTACGTGAAGACGGGCGCTTCGCCCGGCGAGCTGGCGGGGGCCCTGCGCGCCTTCTACGCGGGCGCGCCCTTCGTGCGCGTGATGGAGGGGGGCCCGCCGCGGCTGTCGGAGGTGGTGGGGACGAACGACTGCCGGATCTCCGTGCACGCCGGAGCGCCCGGGCGGGCGGTGGTCTTCTCCGCCCTCGACAACCTGGTCAAGGGAGCCGCCGGCCAGGCCATCCAGAACCTGAACCTGGCCCTGGGCTGGCCGGAGGGGGCGGGCCTGCCGGGGGGGGAGGGCCGTTGACGGGCGTCCGCGTCTACAAGGTGGGAGGGCCGGCGCTCGAGGACCCGGGCCTCATCCCGCCCCTGGCCGCCGAGCTCAAGAACGGGGGGGGTGACGCCCTCGTCGTGCACGGTGGCGGTCGCCACGTGGACCGGCTGCTGCGCGCGCTCTCGATCGAGTCACGCTTCGTGGAGGGTCGCCGGGAGACCTCGCCCGCGGCCATGGAGGTGGTGGAGATGGTGCTGTCGGGGGTCGTGAACAAGGCGCTGGCCTCGGCCTTGACGGGGGCGGGGGTGGCCGCGGTCGGGCTCTCCGGGCGGGATGGCGGGCTCATCCGCGCCCGCCTGGAGCCGGGGCTGGGGCGGGTCGGAACGCCGGAGTGCGTGAACCCCGAGCCGGTGCTCGCCCTCTGGCGGGCGGGGTTCCTGCCCGTGGTCTCCCCCGTTTCTTCCGGTCCTTGCGGGGAGGCGGTGAACGTCAACGCGGACGAGGCGGCGCTCGGCCTCGCCCGCGCCCTCGGCGCGGGCATCCTTGTCTACCTCTCGGATGTGGACGGGGTCCTCCTGGGCGACGCCCCCGCGGCTTCCCTGACCGCGGGGGAGGCCCGGCGCCGGATCGAGGAGGGTACGATTGGGGGAGGGATGGCTCTGAAGGTGAGGGTGGCCCTCGAGGCCGTTCAGGCCGGGATCCCGGAGGTGGTGGTCGCGGGCCGGGGCCGGCTCACGGGGGGCTTCCCGGGCACGCGTATCACGGCCGGCCCCGGAGCGCGGGCGTGAGCGCGCTGCTCCCCGTCTACGAGCGGGACCTCGTTCTCGTCTCCGGCAAGGGCGCCCGGCTCTTCGACAAGGAGGGGCGGAGCTACCTGGACTTTGCCGCCGGCATCGGCGTGAACGGGCTGGGCTACGGCGACCGCCGGGTGGTGGCCGCCATACGCCAGCAGGCGGGGCGGCTCATCCACGCCAGCAACCTCTTCCACACCGAGCCCGGGGCCGCCCTCGCCGAGCGTCTGGTCTCGCTGGCCTTCCCCGCCCGCGCCTTCTTCTGCAACTCGGGCACGGAGGCGGCGGAGGGGGCCATCAAGTTCGCGCGGCGCATCGGCAAGCCCGCGGGTCGGAGCGAGCTGGTGGCCTTCGAGCGTGGGTTCCATGGGCGGACCCTGGGGTCGCTCTCCGTCACTTGGACCGCCAAGTACCGCGAGCCGTTCGAGCCCCTGCTCCCCGGCGTCCGCTTCTGCCCCTGGAACGACCTCAGCGCGGCGGCGGCCGCGATCGGGGCGAAGACCGCGGCCGTCATGATCGAGCCGGTGCAGGGCGAGGGCGGGGTGCGGGCCGCCCCCCCCGAGTTCCTGCGCGGCCTGGCCGACCTCTGCCGCGAGCGGGGGGCCCTCCTGGTGGCGGACGAGGTGCAGTGCGGACTCGGCCGGACGGGGCGGCTCTTCGCCTACCAGCACGCCGGCATCACCCCCGACATCCTCACCTTGGCCAAGCCCTTGGGGGGCGGCCTGCCCATAGGCGCCGTCCTCCTGCGCGAGGACCTGGCCGCCGCCATTCAGGTGGGCGATCACGGCAGCACCTTTGGCGGCAACCCGGTGGTGGCGGCGGCCGCGTTGGCCGTGCTCGACCGCATCACCACCCCCGGGTTCCTGGAGAAGGTGGAGAAGAAGGGCGCCGCCTTGCGGCGGGGCCTCAAGCGGCTGGCCCGCCGCTTCCCCGCCGTGGCCGAGGTGCGCGGCCTCGGCCTCATGCTGGGAGTGGAGTTCAAGGGCGAGGTCCGGCCGGTCCTGAAGGGGCTCCGCGAGCGGGGCGTGCTCGCCACCAAGGCCGGGGACAACGTGCTCAGGCTCCTGCCCCCGCTCGCGATCGGGGGCGGTGACATTCGGACGTTCCTGACCGCTCTGGAGGCGGTCCTCGAGGGAGGTGCGGGTGCGGCTGCGTAGGGCGGAGGAGGGGGACGTGGCGGTCCTGCTGGGCCTCATCAACGGCTATGCCGACCGGGGGCTCCTTCTGCCCCGCAGCGAGGAATCGCTGCGGGCGCGGCTGGGCGACTTCCTGGTGGCAGAGGTGGACGGGAGGGTGGCGGGCTGCGGCGCCTTGAGCGAGCTCGGCCCCGGCCTGGGCGAGCTGCGGTCGCTGGCGGTTTGCGGGGACCAGGCCGGGCGCGGGATCGGACACGCCATCGCGGAGCGGCTGTTCGCCTGGGCGAGCGAGCGCGGCTTTCAGGAAGTCCTGGCCCTGACCCGGCGGGTTCCCTTCTTCCTGAACCTGGGCTTTCAGATCACGCAGCGGGAACGATTCCTGGACAAGCTGGCCACCGATTGCAAGACCTGCCCCCTGAACCTTTGCTGCGACGAGACGGCCATGGTGCGGGCCGTTATCCCGGACGCTCACCCGGAGGTGAGGGTCGACAAGAAGACGGAAGTCCCAGTCGCTTTCGGGGAAGGAGCCTCTCGGAAATGAGCACGGTCAAGAAAGTGGTGCTGGCGTACTCGGGGGGTCTGGACACCTCCATCATCATCCCCTGGATCAAGGAGACCTACGGAGGGGCGGAGATCATCGCCTACTGCGGGGATGTCGGCCAGGGGGACGACCTCGAGGCAGTGGAGCGCAAGGCCCTGGCCACGGGAGCCTCGGCGTGCGTGGTCGAGGACCTGCGCGAGGAGTTTGTCCGGGACTATGCCTTCAAGGCCCTGGCCGCGGGCGCCGTCTACGAGGACAACTACCTGCTCGGCACCGCCCTCGCCCGGCCCCTCCTGGCCTACCACCAGGTCCAGACCGCGCTCGCCACCGGGGCGGACGCCCTCGCCCACGGCGCCACCGGCAAGGGCAACGACCAGGTTCGCTTCGAGGTGACCTACGGGGCCTTCGCTCCCCACCTCAAGGTGATCGCACCCTGGCGGGAGTGGACGATCCGCTCCCGCGAGGACGCGCTCGCCTACGCGGCCGCGCACGGCGTGCCCGTGGACCAGACCCCCAAGGACCTCTTCAGTCGGGACGGCAACCTCTGGCATCTCTCCCACGAGGGCGGCAACCTGGAGGACACCTGGGACGCCCCCCGCAAGGAGATGTTCAAGCTTACGGTGGACCCCGAGGACGCCCCCGACCGGCCCCAGGTCGTGACCCTGGCCTTCGAGCAGGGGGTGCCGGTGGGCCTGGACGGCCAGCGGCTGGGACCGGTCGCCATCGTGGAGGCCCTGAACCGCCTGGCCGGGGCCCACGGCGTGGGCCGGTTGGACCTGGTGGAGAACCGGCTGGTGGGGATCAAGTCTCGGGGCGTCTACGAGACCCCCGCCGGCACCGTGCTCCACCTCGCCCATCGGGAGCTGGAGCGGCTGGTACTCGACCGCGACACCCTCCACTTCAAGCAGTCCGTCTCCGTGCGTTATGCCCAGCTCATCTACGACGGGCTCTGGTTCTCGACCCTCCGGGAGGCCCTGGCCTCGTTCGTGGACGAGACCGAGAAGGAGGTGACGGGGGAGGTGAGGGTCCGCCTCTTCAAGGGGCGGGCGGAGGCCATCGGTCGCCGATCCCCCCGCAGCCTCTACCGCCAGGATCTGGCCACTTTCGGCACCGGCATGGCCTACGACCACAAGGATGCGGAGGGTTTCATCCGCCTCTTCGGCCTTCCCGAGCGGGTGCGGGCCCTGACCCGCGAGCGCGCGGCGGGGGACGCGAAGACGGGGGCGGTCGGGGAGCGCCTTCCCCGGCCCGCGGCCCGAGCCAAGCGATGAGCTCCGGCGTCACCGCCCCCCTGGGCTTCCGGGCCGCGGCCGTCGCCGCCGGCATCAAGCCCCAAGGCCTGGACCTGGCCCTGATCGTGGCCGACCAGGGATGCGCGGCCGCGGCCGTGTTCACCCAGAACCGGGCCCAGGCCGCGCCCGTCATCGTGTCCCGCGAGCACGTCGCCTCCGGGCAGGCGCGGGGGGTGGTGGCGAACGCGGGCGGCGCCAACGCGGGCACTGGAGAGCAGGGGCTTCGCGATGCCCGCGAGACGGCCGCCCTCCTCGCCCGCGAGATCGGAGGCCGGCCGGAAGACGTAGTGGTGGCGTCCACGGGCGTGATCGGGGTGAACCTGCCCATGGAGAAGATGCGGGCGGGCATCGCGAGCGCGGTTCCCGACCTCTCGCGGGAGGGAGGGGCGGCGGCGGCCCGAGCCATCCTCACCACCGACACCCACCCCAAGGAGGTGGTGGTGGAGTTCCCCCTGGGGGGGGCGACCGCGCGCATCGGGGCCATGGCCAAGGGCTCGGGAATGATCGCCCCCAACCTGGCCACCCTGCTCGCCTTCTTCACCACCGACGCCGCCGTGGCCCCCCCGCTGCTGCGCCGGGCCTTGCGGGAGGCGGTGGGAGAGAGCCTGAACCGGATCACCGTGGACGGCGACACCTCCACCAACGACATGGCGCTCCTTCTGGCCAGCGGGGCCCTGCCCACCCGTGCCATCCGCGAGGAGGGCCCGGATTACGACCTCTTCCGGGGCGCGCTCGTCGAGGCCGCGCGCCGGGTCGCGCGCCTGATCGTGCGCGACGGCGAGGGGGCCACCCGGGTGGCGGAGGTGCGGGTGGAGGGGGCCCGGGTGGAGGCGGAAGCCGACCGCATTGCGCGCACGGTGGCGGAGTCGCCGCTCGTGAAGACCGCCCTGAGCGGCGGTGATCCCAACTGGGGCCGCGTC
>Ga0210384_10002712_pt1 | contig 21307 bp, 22 predicted proteins | sample IncBWH2MmetaG_FD_160574 | JGI IMG/M metagenome (GOLD analysis project Ga0210384, IMG submission 160574) | Forest soil microbial communities from Barre Woods Harvard Forest LTER site, Petersham, Massachusetts, United States - Inc-BW-H-2-M | ecosystem: Environmental > Terrestrial > Soil >...
CTTTTTACGTATGGGTTTGCAGGATTTGTTGCTCGTCGTCATACACAAAGCCGTTGAAGAGGGTATTTCCATAGCACACCAGGGCCAGGAGAATAAGTAAGCCGATCAGAACCTGGTCGGAAAGATGAATGGAGCCCCAACGTGAAAGCGGCCTAGAGACCGCCGGTGCTTCGCCCGGAGGCACGGGAGCGCTAAGCATCTCTGGTGGATCGGCTAAGGTAGTCATGTGGAAGCTGCAAGCATTGCATTCATTCCCGACAAGTCTGCTTCAACGATTTTAGTGCAGTCAATTATCACGCGCCTACCTGATTAGGGTGATTATCAGGGTTCGGTTCCATAACTGCACGGCGCCGTTGCCGCCAAAGTGACACCGCGTTCTAAACCACACCAGCGTTGACCAGGCGGACGCTTTCGTTGTACTTCGTTATACTTGTTGAATGGATGTCAGAAAGTCTTGGGCAAGCATCGCGGAACGTTGCGCGTCTGCTCTGAAAGTAACGATAGTGGCTTGCGCTGTAGCCAGTTCCACCGTGACCGCGCGCGCAGCAGAGAAATCCGCCGACACTGAACCGATTCGCCGCATGGAGCATCGTTACCGTGCGGCCAAGACCTTGCAGGCGACTTTCCTGGAGCGCTATACCGAGAACGACCGTACCGTGCGAGTAGAGTCGGGTGTGGCATACTTTCGGCGTCCCGGTAAAATGCGCTGGGAATATGCCGCGCCAGAAAATAATTTGTTTCTGATCGATGGCAAGATGGCCTGGTTCTACGTCCCGGCCGATCATACCGTGACCCGCGTGCCTGCCAAACAAAGCACCGATTGGCGCACGCCACTAGCGCTGCTGGCCGGCGAAACGAAAGTATCGCGCGTGTGTGCGCGAGTTGAACTAGCGCGTGATCAGCCCCCCGAAAAGCTCGGCGATGCGGTTTTTAGTTGTACGCTGCGCGGATCCGTAGACAGTAAAACGCAAAGCGCAAATAAGAATGTCAGTACCGGCGAAGCCGCAAAACTAACCAGCCTTGCGCCCCAAAATAGCGAGCAAGAAGACACCGTGTTACTGGAAATCGCGCCAGAATCCGGTGAACTCGTGCGCATTGCTGTGCGCAATAAAGGCGGAGTCGGAATCGAATTTCATTTTGCTAATTGGGTCGACAATCCTCCGATTGCGGAAGCCCTGTTTCACTTCGAGCCTCCCAAGGGAGTGGCCATCGTTAACGCAGCATTGCCTGCCGAAACGCATAGTTCGGAGTAGGCTCTTTGACGGGGTAACCGGCCCCTTTGGGGTACCCGTTTCTAGGAAGGAACGGCCAACCATCCCGGTTGACCGCGCAGACATCTTACTTGGGGTAAACTGAGGGTCTATGGGGGAGTTTGTTTGCCGCGTTGCGGATGCCAACGGCCGGGTGTTTTCGCAAGTAGAGGCCGCCGGCACGCTGGATGAAGCCCGCCAAAAACTGGTGGACCGGGGTTTTTACGTTTACTCCGTAGAGAGCCGCGGAAGTGTGCTCGGCATGCTGAGCCGCCGCAAACAGCGGCAAATCGGCGGCTCGGACTTTCTCATCCTGAATCAACAATTTAATACCCTCGTTAAAGCTGGAATTCCGATTCTGCGTGCGCTGGACTTGCTGGCCACCCGCGCCACTACGCCTAAGCTGCGCCCCGTCATCACCCAGATTCGCGACCGTGTGCGCGAAGGCAAGTCCTTGTCCGAAGCTGTTGACGAGGCTGGCGTTTTCTCGAAAGTTTATTCCACAGCAATTCTGGCGGGTGAGAAGAGCGGGAACCTTCCTGGCGTCCTGGATTATTACATCGCCTATCAGAAGGTCAGCACGGGCGTCCGAAAGAAGATCCTGGCATCGCTGGTGTATCCAGTACTCTTGGTCGTCGTGGCCACCGTCATCGTGACCTACCTGGTCACCGCGGTGGTTCCAAAATTTGCGGTCCTGTATAGAGACCTGGGCGTCGAGCTGCCCACCTCGACAAAACTTTTGATGGCCCTGACGGTCGATTATCGCTTCGTAGTATTGGGCGTCGTCGGACTGGTCGCGCTCGTGGCCTTCGGGGTTTTTCTGTGGTCGCGAACCGACGATGGCGGTGCCACCTTTGACCGCCTCAAGTTTAAGCTCCCGGTCATTGGCGATACTCTGCTGAAGTTTCAGGTTGCGCAATTCTCGCGCACGCTGGCGACCCTGCTGACGGGCGGCACAACTCTGGTGACGGCGCTGCAAACCGCCTCAGATGCGCTGACCAGCAAACTGCTGCGCGCCACGATTCTTCGCGCCACGCAAATGGTTCGCGAAGGCGAGTCCCTGCACAGTTCTCTGGCTACCACGGGGGTGATGCCAGAAATGGCGCTGGACATGGTGGAAGTAGGCGAAAGTAGCGGCGCGTTAGGGCCCATGCTGACCAGCATCGCGGAATTTTATGAGGAGGAGGTAAGTCTACGTCTTGGCGCGCTTGTGGCCATCATCGAGCCCGTTATGCTTATCTTCATGGGAATTTTGGTGGCGTTCATACTCATTTCACTTTACCTGCCTATATTCTCGCTTTCGGTGTCAGGCGGAGCTAAGTAAATGGCAACTACAGACTATACGAACGTAACAGCGACGTTGGGTGGCGGCGACGAAGAGCGTGAGCGCGAGCACGCAACTAGATTGGCGCAGCGCTATCGCTGCAGCTTTGTTGATCTTCGCGAGCAGCGCATCGACCCCGAGCTCTTCCGCACCATTCCTGCGGACTTAATGTTCCGCTATAACTTCGTGCCGCTAGAAGTGCATAACAATTTGTTGTCCATCGCGGTTGCTGATCCCAGCCAGGTGCTGCTCAGCGATGAACTTCCCTTGCTGCTCGGGAAAAAACTCGCTATTAAGGTCGCCACGGCTCACCAGATCAGCGACCTTCTGAAACGCACGGAACAGTCGCAACGCGTACTGGAGCAAGCTACCGAAGCTTTCACCCTGCAAGTCTCGAAGGAAGAAGGGGAGAGCGACGAAACCATTTCCGGTGACCGCCTGACTCGCGACACTGCGGTCAGCCCGGTAGTCCGATTGGTGGAGACGGTTATTTTCACCGCTCTCGAACGTCGAGCGAGCGACATTCATATTGAAGCGCGCGATTCGGAAGTGGCCGTGAAGTACCGCATCGATGGCGTTTTACAGCACGCCATGCAGCCCATCGCCAAGGAATGGCACTCCACGGTGATTTCTCGTATCAAGGTTTTAAGCGATTTGGATATCGCCGAACGCCGTGTCCCGCAAGACGGCCGTTTCCGCGTAAAGTACAAAGGCCGCTATATCGATTTGCGCGTTTCCATTATGCCCGCCAGCCACGGTGAAGATGCCGTCCTCCGTGTTCTCGACAAAGAAACGCTCTCCGAAAAATTCCAGAGTTTAAGCCTCGACGTCGTTGGCTTTTCCGCGGAAGAGATGCGCCGATTCCGCCGTTACATTCGCGAGCCATACGGCATGGTGTTGGTCACCGGCCCAACCGGCTCCGGTAAAACCACCACGCTATACGCAGCTATCAATGAAATTAAATCCGACGAAGACAAGATCATCACCATTGAGGATCCCGTCGAATATCAACTTAAAGGAATTACGCAGATACCGGTTAACGAGAAAAAAGGCCTCACCTTCGCGCGTGGCTTACGCTCCATTTTGCGCCATGACCCCGACAAAATCATGGTCGGCGAAATTCGCGATCAGGAAACCGCCCAAATCGCCATCCAGTCAGCTTTGACTGGCCACCTGGTCTTCACCACCGTGCACGCCAACAACGTCACCGACGTAATCGGCCGGTTCATCAACATGGGCGTCGAGCCTTACAACTTTGTGTCCGCGCTCAATTGCATTATGGCCCAGCGGCTGGTGCGTATCATCTGCATGAACTGCCGACGACCGAAGAAGTATTCGCCCACCGACTTGAAGGAAGCGGGTCTCGATCCCGCGGCCTGGGGCGGCGTGACGCTGATGGAAGGCGCAGGGTGCCTGGAGTGTTCGGGTACCGGTTATCACGGCCGCACCGCCATCTGCGAACTCCTGGATCTAACCGACCGCATCCGTGAAATGATTGTTGACCGGCGGCCCACTTCGGAAATCAAGCGTATCGCCCGCGACGAAGGCATGATCACCCTTCGCGAAAGCGGCTTGGCAAAAATTCGCGACGGTATTACCAGCGTGAAGGAAATCAACAAGGTGACCTTCGTTGAATAGCGCTACCGCATTTCGCCAGGGAATCTATAAAAGCGAGCTGGTACGCCGCATCACCCGCTGGCTGGACGCCACGCCTCATCCGCCGCTGGCGCTGGAGATTACTCCGGAACGTGTGGCGGCAGCGCGCTTTGGCAGGACCGGAGCGCTGGACGGATATGCCATCGAGACTCTTCCGGAAGGTGCGATTGTGCCCTCGGCCGTGGAATCCAATATTGGAAATGCTGGAGCGGTCAAGCTGGCGGTCAGCAATGCTTGCGCCAGGCTGAAAGCCACCGATGAAGACATCGCGCTCATCCTTCCCGATCCCGTGATCAGAGTTTTCGTCCAGCACTTTGACGAATTTCCGCGCTCGGCTCAAGAAGCCGAGCCGATGTTGCGCTGGAAGTTGAAGAAAAGCGTTCCCTTTGAAGTGGACGAAACGCTCATTTCTTTTATGCGCCAATCTCCGCGCGAAGATGGCGTGGACATTGTCACTGCGTTGGCGCGGTTGCGCATCGTGCGGGAATACGAATCGTTAGCGGAAGCGCAGGAGTTGCGGCCCGGCGTGGTTCTGAGCTCGTCACTCGCCGCCATTACCTTGCTGGATGATCAGAAACCCACGCTGCTCGCTCGCGTTTCGGCAAATTCCTTGACTACCGCGATTGTCCGCGAAGGCGTCCTGTGCGGGTATCGCTGCACAGAACTTCCTGCTCAAGGCCTCGATCTCACGCCCCAAATGTTGCTGGAGGAAATTTATCCCGTCGCTGCCTACTACCAGGACACTTGGCGGGAAGGGGTCCAGGCCGTGACCCTCACAGGACTTGGCTCCCGCTTACCCGAATTTGTGCCGCCCTTTGAAGAGGAATTTCACTGCGAAATAAGTTCCTTGGTAAATTCCGCGGTTGCCGGCGGGCGCGTGCACGACGATGTTCGGCCTCTTGCTGAGCGCGAATTGGAAGGTTTGGTCGGCTGGGCCATGCACCGCGGCTAGATCGGCAGCACGCGGAATTGAAAAATAGTTCGGGGTTTTTGGGGACATGAGAGTTCGGCTCAATCTAGCAACCAAAGCGCAGGAAACGCATCGGCGTTTCATGGTGGTGGCGGGCTTCGTCGCCGCCGTTGCGGGAATCATATTTCTCGCTTTGGGTTGGCACGTGTACTCGATACGAAATGTGGATGCGCGTCTGCGCGCCCAGTCGGAAGCCACCAGTCGCAAAATCCAAGAATTACAGGCCGAGCGCGCCGATCTTGAGCGTTTCTTCCTGCAACCGGAAAACGCCAAGCTGCATGATCGCGCGGCGTTCCTTAACTCCCTGATCGATGGTCGAAGCTTCAACTGGACGCAAATGTTTATGGACCTCGAGCGCATTCTCCCCGGTGGCGTGCGGGTGGTAAGCATCGAGCCGCGACAAGCCAAGGGACACGTGGAAGTAAAATTAACGGTCGGTGCTTCCAGCGACGACGCCAAATTGAAATTTCTGCGTGCCCTCGAGGAATCCCATCAATTTAGCGACATCCAGTTGGATAGCGAACTACCGGCTAAAGCAGGCAACCAGCGAGTTGTGGAACTGACCGCCGTTTATTCGAGGAGCTGATGAAACGCGACGTTAAATTACAAAAGCGCTTGGTCATCGGCTCACTGGCTCTCCTGGTTCTCGCCGACATCGCCCTCGCGGGTTACAGTTGGCAACTGAGTGCCGCGCCACGCACTCCGCAGCAGGAGCTGGTGCTGCAGAATCAGCAACTGGAAGTGTTGCGAGCCGATATAAAGCGCGGCGAATCCATCCGCCAGCTGACTCCCGCGATTCAGAGAGATTGCGACCGTTTTGAACAGTCCTTGCTGCCGGTCAGCAACGGGTATTCGTCGGTATCCGCGGAACTGGACAGCATTGCAAAAAAAGCCGGAGCGCAAATCGAGGGACGTGGTTTTAAGCAAAAGGAAATTCCCAAGCGCGGGTTGCAGGAAGTCAATATCGATCTAACCGTGAACGGCGATTATAACGCCGTGGTGCGATTCCTGAACGGATTGCAGCGCTCCAAGAACTTATACGAGGTCGATGGGCTGGCACTTGCGAGCGATACTCAGAATCAGGGCGCTAACGGGCCCATTAAAGTAAGCGTACACATGAAAACATATTTTCGAGTCGCTTCATGACCCAAAAGAACCAAATGATCTTGCTTGGCGCGCTGGTGCTGATTATGGCGCTGGTGTGGTATTTCAATCGCAATACATCTTCGGTGACCCCCGGGAACGTAGCAGCCTTTCAGAATTACCAGCTACTGGCGGTCGAGAATCCTCAATTGCATCGCGACAAGATGGAGGCTGCGGAGAAAACGGAGTATCACAGTCTGGGCCGCAACCCCTTCAGCGAAGTTGCGCCAGCACTGCAGCAGACGAAGCCGACTAAGGTGGCCTCGCATGACCCTGTAGGGCCTCCGGTCTTGCCGCCACCACCTCCGCCGGCATTGCCCCCGAACATGAAATTTTTTGGATACGGCACCATTCCCAATGGAACCTTGCGCCGCGCTTTTTTGTCCGATGGCGAAGAGGTGTGGATCGTCGGCGAAGGCGACACTTTTTTGGGGCGCTTCCGCATCGTGAAAATAAGCAATGCCAACCTCGAATTTGAGGAGATCGCAACCGGCCGCCACGCTACCGTAACGCTGCAAGAAGAGCAATCCGCGCCACCAGCCTGATGAAAAATTTCTTCAAGCCGCAAAATCGCAGCACGCGCCGTGCCCGCGCTTGCGAGGACGGCTACGCCTTGATGATGGTGGTGTTTTTCACCGCGCTGCTGCTCATCGCTACGATGGTTGCGGCCCCGCGCATCTTGCTGGAAGGCAAACGCGAAAAAGAAAAGGAAATGATCTGGCGCGGCCATCAATATGTCCGCGGCGTCAAAATGTATTACCGCAAGATGGGACGCTTTCCGACCTCCATCGACGATCTGACCAAGCCAAAGACCGGCTCGCTGCGTTTTATGCGTCAGGCCTACAAAGATCCCATGAATGGCGAGGACGGTTCCTGGCGGCTGATTTATGTGGGTCCGGCCGGACAGCTGATTGGAAGTCTGAAGCCCCCGCAGAGTTTGCAATTGCCTAAGGGCGGCGCTGGGCTGGGCACCTCTGCATCGTCATTGGCGAGCAACAGCACCGGGCAGTCAAGTGGATCTTCCGCGTTCGGTTCATCTTCAGGGTTTGGTTCCTTCGGATCGTCGGCTGCGAATGCTGGATCATCTGCCGGAGTCGCGCCGGGATCTGGCGCGCCTGGCGCTGCGTCACCTACTGGAGGCGGGGGCAGCACTACTCAGCCTGGAGCGCAACAGAACCCTGATTCGCAAAATAGCCAGCCAAATGGGCAGTCAAATGCTCAAGGAGGTGCGCCGAATGGCGGTCAACCTGGGCAGCCTGGTCAGGGTGGCGTCACAACATCACCGGATGGATCGCAACCCGCTTCCACAGACGCATCGGGCGCGGCTTCGAGCGACGCGATGTCCACGCCGCAAGCTATAAATCCCACGTCCACCTCTCCAATCATCGGCGGAAATATTATTGGGGTGGGAAGCAAAGTTTCGGCGCGCTCGGTCATCGTGTACGAGAAGGCCAAAAATTATCACCTGTTTGAATTCATTTGGGATCCATCAAAAGACACTACCATCGCAGGGCAGGCACCGCTGCAAACGGGCACCGGTTTGGGTCAAAACATCGGAACGAACCCGAGTACGTTTGGGCAGCAACCTGGCGTTACAAATCCAAATCAAGGCCAGCCCAACACGCCGGGTAACAGCCCCCAAGGAGCACCTTCCTCTGTTCCTCCGCTGGATTCCGCGCCCGCTCCTCCGCAGCAATAGGAATTCTCACCGCAGCACACTAACGGGTTTCTGCTTTCTTAAGCCGTTTTCTCAAATTAAATTTGACGATTACGTTGGGGAATTAGCTTTGGGCGCCACTGTAGTGGGCGACGGCGGCGGGATTTTTTGCTGATCATAAGTGTGCTTAACTCGCCGCACGTAGGACATGGTTTCGGGAAATGGCGGCACTCGGCCGTATTTCTGCACTCGCTCAGGCCCCGCGTTGTAGGCTGCCAGAGCCAGAATCAGATCGTTGTCATACCGGTGTAGCAGCTCCCCGAGATAGCGCGTGCCGGCGTCAATATTCTCAGCCGGATCAAAAACGTTACGTACCCCGAGTCGATTTGCAGTGTCGGGAATAAGTTGCATTAGTCCCCGCGCGTTGCGGCGTGACACCGCTTTTGGATTGAAGTTGGATTCAATGGCAATCACGCTGGAGATCAGGTCGGCATCGACATGGAAACGCGTCGCGGCCGACTGAATGAATTGGCCAAATTGGGGATTCTGTGCCAGCGCACCCGCTGCAACAGGCACGACAATGTGGGTAAATACTTCTTCCGGCTCGATGGCTACTACTTCAGCACTGGGAACTTCCACAAAGCCACCGTTCATCTGCAGGCGGTATTTGTCTCCGAGTAATTGATAGCCTGTTACCGTCAAGCGCTGGCCGCTGCGCAGCACCACGTATTCGGCGCGCAGCGCTGGAGCTACGAGCAACGTCAGCACCAGCAGGATGAGCTTGCGATTCACGCGCATGAGGGCGCCTCTCGCAAAGCAAAAAGTTCGATAGCAGCGGCTACTCCGTCGTTGTCATTGCTGCGCGTCTCATGCCAGCCAAAAGCTTTTAATTCCGCCACGCAATTTTCCATCACCACGGGAATGCCCGCGAAATTCAGCATTTCCAGGTCGTTGTGATTGTCGCCGATGGCCAGTACATCCTCGCGTTGGATGCCGCGTAGAGCTGCCCATTCAGCGAGCGAGGAGCCCTTGGAGCAGGACGGATTGATCACATCGATCATGGCAAAATCTTTTTTGGCGTAAATGGTCACCGCCAAAGCGAATCCCTTCGCGCAGGGCGAGGCACGCAGCGCAGCCTCGATCTCGCGGACCGGCGCAATATTACCTGAAAACATGACCTGAATGGGGTCTTCCGTGAGACAAGTCTCCAATGGTTTGGCGAACGCGATGAATTCCCGGTTGCGCGCAAAATACCCGGCACGCAGCGAATCATCGGGATTGAGCGATTCGACCATCACCTGTTCGGCGCTGGGTCGATCGAAAACCACCGCGGCGGCTTCTCGCCACGGCTCGGTGATTTCCAAAGCCTTTCTGGCAACAGCGCGCGCGAGCAGATGACGCACGTGCGTGCGCCCTTCCTTCGAGCGGATCAGCGCTCCATTGTTGACGATCATGGTGAGCGGCGCGTCAATTTTCTGCGCCACGGGAAGAGCAAAATCGTAGCGGCGGCCAGTGACCAGGGCAACCTCTATTCCACGTTTGGAAGCTTCCGCGATGGCCGCGCGATTGGCTTCGGAGATCTGCCAGCGGCTGTCGAGCAGGGTACCGTCGATATCAAGGGCGATGAGACGCACCGGCATCCGTCAATTATATCGTGATTCTGCGCCTTTTATGCGGCATTGCGTCGTGCGTTGGCTTAAATGTTAGCGAATTTAGCCTGTGCTAGAATTTTGTAACATTTAGTGGGCTTCGTGAACACGCCAAATAGAAATGCCGACTGAACGACTTTATTATGACGATGTATTTACGCGGGAATTTACCGCTCAAGTTTTGAGTTGCGAGCCGGGAGGCGCTGCGGCGTTAGAAAATCACGGAAACGCGGCTGCGTCAAAAACTGCGGCTGGCGCGTTGTGGCGCGTGAAACTTGATCGCAGCGCGTTTTATCCCACTTCCGGCGGCCAGCCGCACGATATCGGGCGGCTTGGAGATGCGCGTGTCGTGGATGTGCTCGATGAAGCAGAGGAAGTAATCCACGTTGTCGAGAAGCCGATTGGAATTGGCGCAGTGAAGGGAACTGTTGACTGGGACCGGCGCTTCGATCACATGCAGCAGCACAGCGGCCAGCATGTCCTGTCCGCGGTGTTTCATTCCAAGTTTGCTCTTCCTACGGTGTCTTTCCATTTGGGCTTGGATATTTGCACCATCGATGTACGCGGGCGGGAGCCTAGGCAAGAAATTCTAGACGGCGCGGCGGCAGCTGCAAATGACGTGGTGTATGCGGACCGCGCGGTGAACGTGAGGTATGGCACAGCGGAGGAGTTGGCTGCCGTGGGCGTGCGCAAGACTGTGGAGCGCGGCGGCACGCTGCGAGCTATCGAGATTGAATCGCTGGAGCTGCAGCCGTGCGGTGGCACGCATGTGCAGCGCACCGGGCAGATCGGAATGATTTTGCTACGCGGCGTTTCGCGGATCCGGCAAGATTGGCGCGTGGAGTTCGTGTGTGGCCGGCGAGCAGAGCGGCTGGCGCGGGAAGATTTCGCGACGTTACGCGCCGTGGTGCAGCGGCTCAACTGCTCGCCGCAAGAAGGGGTTTCTGCGGCCAAGCGCGTGGTCGCGGAGCGCGATGCGAATTTCAAAAGCGCGCGCAGCAGCATTCAAAAACTTGCCGAGATAGATGCGCGCGCATACCTGCAAGAAGTGCAAGTTGGTGCAGACGGCTTGCGGGTGGTCTCGAGATTATTTGAAGGTGAACCGCAAGAGTATGTGCAGTCCTTTGCGCGCGAAGTGGCCCAGGCGGAAAACACTGTAGCGTTGCTTGTCCGGAGCGAGTGCGGGCAGATTGGGTTCTCGCAACATCCGACGGCAAAGAAAGACATGCACGCTTTACTAACGGAAGCGCTGAAGCACGTCGCCGGGAAAGGTGGCGGGTCGCGCGATTCAGCGCGCGGACGGCTTGCGGACCCGCAGCGCGCCCAGGAATTCCTGGCGTTCGCAGTTTCGCGGTTGCGACCATAACTTTAGTTCTAAAAACTTGCGTATCCGCGGCGCGGGTCAGAATTTCTTAGAATCGCTGGCGGTGCGCTGAGGCCAGACCTTTAGTTCCGAAAGCGATTAGAGCTGTCATTCTGTTTTGGCGATTCAACGTTATGATGTGAGCCGCGTTGACGCGTTCGCGGCGTGAATTGAAACGGCTGGGCGCGAGCGAGGGTGATCGGAGATTGGTCATGGCGGAAGCGGCCAAAAGTTTGTTTTTGATTCTTAGCGCGTTGTTTCCCATTGTCGATCCGCTGGGCGGAAGCCCGGTTTTTTTATCCATGACGCGGGATTACTCGCAGGCCGTTCGCAAAGAACTGTCGTGGCGGATTGCCATGAACAGTTTTTTTCTGCTGGTGGGCTCGTATTTTATCGGTACGTACATTTTGCGCTTTTTTGGAATTTCGATTCCTGTCGTGCAAGTGGGCGGTGGACTCATCGTGATTTCCACTGGCTGGTCGTTGCTCAAGCAGGGCAACTCTTATGGCCAAAAGGGAGTGGCGCAGAATGTTCCGCCTCAGGATCCGTATGGCGACGCTTTCTATCCGTTGACGCTGCCGCTGACAGTGGGACCTGGGTCCATCTCCGTGGCGATCACGCTGGGCGCGAATGCTCCGTATCATCAGGGAGTGCATGTGTATGGCATTTTCACGGCGTTTGTCGGGTGTGTGCTCCTGGCTGCAAGCATTTATCTCTGTTACAGCTTTGCCGATCGCCTGGGCCGTGTGCTGGGCACGACGGGGATGACGGTTATCTTGCAGCTGACCTCTTTTTTGCTGGTGTGCATTGGCGTACAGATCGTATGGAACGGGGCCAGTGCGCTCTTGACGTCGCTGCCTGCGGGCACGCGTTGACGAGGTTTCCTGCTCATTCTCAGGTTTTCTTGAATGGCAGATTCCCCCGGTGACTTTGAAAGCCGCGACCTACAAACTGACAAGTATTCGGACATGCCGGGAATTTCGCTAGGTACGGGAGCTATGAAACGCGGCCAAGATTGACAGACTAGAGCACAGCAGTAACCCCGCACCGAGCAAGGCCAGCGATCCCGGCTCTGGCGCCGCGGCCGCAGTCACATCCACTGTCCCGTTAAATCCCGAGAACGTATCGTCGATTGCGACCGCCAAGCCCGGATACACGCCGAGTGCGGGGAAGCCCTCAACCCCTGGCTGCTGGAACACTCCAATAACCCCAACGTCGATGAAATGCGTGCCGTCCACAAATACAAACGTGGGCGCGGCGGTGTTACTTGCGGCCGCATTGTACATAAACGTTGATCCATTGAAGTCAATGAAAGGGGTATCCACGACGGTTGCTGTTGTCGCGTCGAACCCGAACGAAAAACTCAGCGGCTGCCCAGCCATCTCCAGCGTCGGGCTGCTGCTAATAATCACGATTTGATCTGCCCGCGCCGGGGCATTGAATAGGGAGCAAACGGCTACAACCACAACTGCCAAGGCAACGCGGGAAACGATTCTTCTAACAGAGATATTCATGCATGCCTCCAAAAAAGACAATTTTTCGGGGTCGATCTGTTCCTGCGAAGGGGCGCAAATCGACTTAGGCGCAGACACTACCATCGAGTCCTTATGATTGTTATATAAATTTATGTAATAACAATGTCTGTAATAATTAGCCCCATTTCAGGGCGGTCGTGGCTGAGATTTCCACCGCTTCATGATGAGCGCTGAATGAGAAGCTTACAGTGACGTACGGGGCGGCATTACGGTGATTACCTTATCGACGGCTAGGGCGGGCCGATTCGACACTTATGGGCAGCCCGTCGTAATACTCTTTCAGGAGGAAAACGTGATACGACATCTGAAGTATGCCGCGGCTACGGCTCTGGCCTTACTGTTGTTGGCGAGTGTCGCCGCCGCTCAAAACGACTACGGAGGTTCCAGGAAAGCCCGCGAGCATGGATATCAACATGGTTACCGCGACGGATACCGCCAGGGACGCGCGGACTTGAAGGCCAACGTGAAATATAACCCCGACAGTCAAGACTTCCGGAACGCGGACCTAGGGTACGAAGAATACATGGGCTCGCGGGAGGATTTTCAGGACGGGTATCGCGAAGGCTTCCGAGCTGGTTATGACGATGGGTATAACGGGAAACCGGTGCGCGCAGACGTTTACGGGGTAAGGGGCGACGACTATGACCCAGATCGTGTGCCGCGACGAGACGAGGATGCAGATGCTTATGCGAAGTGGGCGTACACGGATGTGGCGACAGACATCGGCTATCGCGATGGACTGAGCGCCGGCCAAAACGATCTACGTAATCACAAACAGTACCGGCCGGAAAAACACGACGCGTACGAAGACGCCGATCACGGATACCGGAAGGATTACGGAGATAAAAACCTCTACAAGGAACAGTATCGCAAAGGATTCATGCGCGGATATGAGGACGCGTTTCACGCACAGAGACGGTAAACGCAGGCATTAATTTGGTCCCGTAATTTATTTCCAAGCGATTGAGGCTGGACCACCGGAGGTTTGAAGTTGATGGCAGCCAAAGGCGGTCTAGCCTGAACAGTTCGAAAAAATCGGCACTCCCCGGCGGCAATCGACGTCGGGGAGACTCGCAGGTTATTATCCACAGTTGGTAAGATAGCCTGCGCAGGTTATAACTAGACAGGTGCTAACAGAAGTGTTATACCGAAAATGGAGCGCGTCCCTCCACTATGTGTATAAAAGTTCTGTTAGCCGATGACACCTCGGTAATGCGCAGAGCCATCCGCGCCTTGTTGAGCCACGAACCAGAAATTGAACTGGTGGGTGAGGCTCAGAATTTTGCGGAGACCGTGAGCATGACCCGCAAATTCAAACCACAGGTAGTAATCCTGGATTTACACATGCCAAATAGCTCCCGTCTCACGCCCATGAACGTCAGTGAGGGGCTGCGGGCTTACGCAGCGCGCGTGCTGGCGATTTCAGTGTGGAACGATGAGGATACGCGGGCTTTGGCGCAAAGTTACGGGGCAACGGATCTGCTGGATAAAATGCGCCTCGGCCAGGAACTTATCCCTGCGGTCATGAAGCTGGCGTCCGGAAGTGAACCTGAGCGCAAAGCGCGCGCGGCATACAACTAAGCTCACCATTGCAGCTCTTGCAGGCGGCGGGCTAGAGCGGTACAAGCGGAGTATGCATGTTCCGGGTGAATTGAAACCCAAGGGTTTGCCGCGCCCGATTCCAACCGGACGAACTTCAGGTAATGCTCGGCCCCAATCAGGCCTTCTGTTCGTGGGACGCCTCGATTTCCAAGGTCAGCGAGTCAATGGCTCGCTGGCCATTTTTGTTTTCAGGGCATCGCCTGTTGGCGACCCGCCGGCAAGCAAAGTAGGATGAGCACGCCTAGGCGCGCAAGCATGCCCCGGCGTGCAGGCCTTCCACAGTGGCGTCTAAAGTTTAGAGTTCACATTAATCCTACAGCGGTAAACTCATGAATGTTAATTGGAGGAAGAGAATGTCGCTCGCGGATAGGCACGCCCAGGGAAATTACACGATCGCGGTAAAGTCGACGATTATTGGGGCGAAAGTGTTAAATGAGGCCAAGGAAGATCTGGGAAAAATTGAGGATTTGATCATCGATGCGCGCACCAGCGTGGTGGTCTACGCGATCTTGTCCTTCGGTGGTTTTTTGGGTCTTGGAGATAAACGCTTCGCCATCCCGTGGCGAGTGCTGGACTTCCATGCTCCGGAAGGCTATGCGATCTTGCCTCTTGATAAGGAGCGATTGAAAAACGCTCCGGGTTTTAAGGCAGACGAGTGGCCTGATATGAGCACCAGAGAATGGGTTAACAGCATAGACGATCACTTTGGCACGAGGTAAGCGGACGATCGCACTACAACTCATTACTTGCGAAGGGTTGCTTGGCGAGCAGCCTGCGGCCTCCCGCTTTTACACATCGGCGAGTTTCTTCCGGTCTTCGAGGCCCTCGTATTCCGTGAATCTGCCAGCTTTGATATCTTCCATCCCCTCGCGGAGGAGGCGACGAATGGTGGGGAGTTGTTGCTCGGTGATCGAGATATTCTTTTGCGGCATAGTCACCATCCGAACTTTTTTTGCAACCCACGCAGTCAATTCTTTCGGTTGGCTGACATAAGAAGTATTCCGAATCAATTCGCCACCAAACATGCCTTCGCCAAGGGGCGCATGGTCCCGCGACTGAGTCAGATTTGCGAATCAGATCTTGGGTCTCCCTTGGCATTCCATCCCAATTATTTGTCCCGCCGTTTCGTCTCCGGCTATCAACCACGATCATTGGGTAATTAAAAACTTTCCAGAACTTTTGCGAGTCTATTGGCTTGTGACGAACCGTTTTCTAATTCTCCGAGGTTGTTTGGTTTCCCGGTAGCCATGGCATTGGCCCCGCATTTGATTCGCTTCACTTCGATAGCGACGGCTATTCATGTAGGTCAACGATTAATTCATCCTCCATCCAGGAATTTTCCTATTGGAGGTACACAAGTTCAATCCTAGCGGTGCCGAGCAGCGTGGTTTGGTGACGCTTAGCAAACTGGCTGAGACCACATAGTTTAAACAGGTCATTTATGTAGAAAACTGGTGGATCAGACCAGAGTCGAACCGGCGAGTTATCCGGGCATAACTACCATTTCGTCTTTGGGTAGGGCGTCGAGGGTGGCGCGGTCTATGCCGAGGTGAGCTACGACCAGATCGGGTGGGGTGTGGGTGAGCCATTGGGATAGAGAGAGGTCCTGGTAGATGCTGCTCTTGAACATTTCCAGGAATTTGAGGTCGGTGGTGCCGGTGTTCTGAATGTAGTGGGGCAGGGTTTTCTGGATGTAGCCGACGTCGCCGGGCTGGAAGTCCATAGTGCGGGCGCGGCCCCCGGTGGCGAAGACGGTCATGCGGCCTTTACCGCCCATGTAGTACTGCCATTCGTCGGCGTTCTGGTGCCAGTGGAGTTCGCGGATGCCTCCAGGGTGAACGGTGACGATGGCGGCGGCCACGGTGGTGGAGATTTTAAATTTGGTGGAGTCGACGATGCGGACTTCGCCGCCTTTGGTGCGCTTGGTGATGGGCACTTGCGAGGGGCGGAAACTGAAATCAATGGGCGAGAGGCCGAGGGTGCCTGCTGTGGCTTTGCGGTCGGCCTCGAGCGGGCCGGGGACGGCGGCCTGGAAGATAAATTTCTCTCTGCCAACCAACTTCTTGAGGGACTGCTCGTTGACGCCGAAGTTTTGCGCGAGGACGTCCTTGGGGGTATGAGCCATCCAATCGGTGAGCAGGACAGTTTCGTATTCGGAGAAGTTGCCGTCGTCGAAGACCAGGAGGAATTCGGCGCCGTCGGGCTTGAGGCCCTGGATGGAATGCGGAATGCCGGTGGGGAAATACCAGAGGTCGCCTTCGCCCACGTCGTCGACGAAACTTTTGCCTTCGGAGTCGAGGCCGGTGATGCGGGCTCTTCCGTAGAGCATGATGGCCCACTCGCCTGCGGTGTGCCAGTGGAGCTCGCGGATGCCACCGGCGGTGAGGCGCATGACGACCCCGGCGATGGATTTTGAAACGGGAAGCTCGCGGACGGTAACTTCGCGGGACCAGCCGCCCTCCTGCATCCGTTTGTGGGCGATGCCAAAAGGGTATTTGAAGGCTTGAACGCCGCCTGCGTCGGTGGGCGGGGGGAGGAAGGAATCGGGATTTTGCGCGTCGAGTTCGGGATTGCCAGGGCCAGGAGCGCTGGCGCTGCGGTCGTCCTTAGTGGGGTAGGGTTTGCGCTCGTCGTTGGAGGGGTAGGGTTGTTTCTCTCCCTGGGCGGCGGCGTCAGCGGACAGCATGCCTGCGGTGGCGATCGCTGCGGAGCCTGACTCGAGAAATTTGCGGCGGGAATATAGGTCCTTGGTGAAGTTGTCGTGCATGGCGGTCCCCTTTCGAAAGACAAATTGCTGTTATACGACTGGGGTGCCGTGAATTGCAAAGTCAAAAATTGTTGCGGGTGGAGTCTTTGGTTGGAGTGCTTTGATATTTTGAGGGGAAGAAAAGGTGCGAGCGAGCAGCATTCTCGTTTGGAGGTGATCCCGAATAGTCTGAAGGGAAATTGGTGGACGAGACCGGGGTCGAACCGGCGACCTCATCGTTGCGAACGATGCGCTCTCCCAGCTGAGCTACTCGCCCATCGGCAGCTGTCTCTGATTGTCCGTACTCATTTCACTCTACGGTACTTACAAAACACCGTCAAGCCGAGATTGGGACACTTTGGGACAATGAAGGTGCCAGTTTTTCTGCTAGTTCTCGGCGCTGTTCATGTGAGTAGTGGGTGTAACGCCTGGTCATCCGCAAGCTGCTGTGCCCGATCTCTGTCCGGATGACCTTCTCGTTCACTCCTGCCGACTGCATCTTGCTCACCCGTCCGTGCCGAAACGCGCGCATCCAGCCATGAGGAGTTCCGAGCTTCGTCCTAACCGGATGTCCGATCAGCGAGAAGCGCCCGAACTTCTCCCAGCGTGCGTGAATCGAGATAGATCGTGCGTCGACCTTTTCTACTTTTCGGTGCGTCCGCGTCACTCTCACAGTTCCAGCGCCTAATTTAAAGTCGTCAACATAGAGCCCGAAAAGTTCGCCCGCACGCATGTCAGTAGCATAAGCGAGACGGAACAACACTCTGTACTGACCTTTCGCCGCCTGCTGGTGATGGAGTCCATCCTCGAAACGAAAGCGGCAACGATGCTGCGGTTTATTCAGGGTCTGCGCAGCGATTTGCTTGTGACTTTCGAGGAAGACACCCGCGCAGCTTGGTTGCACGATTTGCTTCAAACCCCACATCACGCAAGTGTTGGTTTGCGATCCGCGAAAGAATGGCCTGTTGAAGGTCGGAAGCAAAAGCGACCGCATCGATTCGCGGAAACTTGCCGAACTACTGCGTTCCGATCTGCTCCGGTCCGTCTATCACGAAAACGCGGGCATACGAACGGTGAAGGAACTAGCGCGCAGCTGCAAGACCATCACTGCAAAATCACACTCGCGCGATGGTTCGTCTGAAAGCTCTCTACCGAAGCTGGGCCATCCACTGTGCCGGTCAGCAGGTTTATGCACCATCGCCCGGGCGCTCGGCCAGAAATAACTGACCGATCCCATTGGCGTGATCGTCCTTGTTTCTGACAGCGGCAGCCTCAAGTTACGAAGCGGCGCAGGCCATGCTTTTGCGGGTCAGCGCGAGCAGCCACAACTAAAGCGCGTCCTGCTTTCTGCATCTTATTTCTTCAAGCGTGGGAAGGCGTGAAAAAAGGCGGATAACAACAAAACCGGGCGGGACGTTTGCGCCGGCCATCTGGAATCTTTGTATGAAGCGGGTGTGCAACACGACCGGGAGAGCGCCTCGCTAAGCTGACGTTGCCGCGGCGGCAGCCACGGTCTGATCCAGAATGGTTGCTGCACGGCCGACTTCCGATACTCCAAAAATCACCAATGGTGCGTTCGTCGCTGGCTCGACACCGCAGTACGCGTAATGGATGTTGATATGGGCGTCGCCCAGCTTGGAGGCTGCACGTGCCAATTCACCAAGCCCGTGTGGAAGCTTGACCTGAGCAACTTCCCCTTCCGTGTAGCTTATGCCTTCCTTGTCCAGAATGGCCCCCGCCGCTGACGGATTATCGACGACCATGCACACGAGAATCGTTTTCTCCGAGGGGATCGATTGAAAAGCCAGGATGTTCACGCCGCGGTCCGCCAGCGCCCGACAAACTTTTCCCAACGATCCGGGACGATTGTCCATGCGAATGGTTAATTCCTCGTTGATGGGCATTGGAGACCTCCTGCGTTCGTAGCAAATCGAATGGCGTAGAGGTTCGAGGTGGTTGGTGTGGGAATCTTACGTCTAGCGCTTGCTTGATGCAAGGAAACATCCGGAAATTGGGTGTATACTCCGGCTACCCGAAAAACAAACGATTTCTTCGGATGAGGAGTTTCTCGACCGGGAAACCAACATTTCATTTGAGCCTGCCGGTGTTCGGTCCTCGCGGCTCGGCCGGCTCTCATCAGTGAGGGCGTGATGAAGCAGACCTTTGCTATCGGCATCGGAGGCGCGGCTGGACAGGGTGTCGCGACACCGGGCGACATTTTCGCAAAGATCTTCAGCCGGCGGGGCCTCAACCTCAACGCCTACAACGCCTATCAATCCATCATTCGCGGGGGCCACACTTTTCTGACCATTCGTACGGGCCCGGAAAAGGTCACCAACATGGGTGACCGCATCGACCTGTTCATTCCCCTCAACCAGGACAGCATGGATCGGCACCTGAAGCTGCTTACTGCCGGCGCCTCGTGTATTTACAATGCCGACACGATTGAGGCGGGCGCGGCCGCCGACGGTGTGCAGCTCTGCCCACTTCCGGTTTCAGAGTTGGCCGACATAACACGCAATAAAGTTGCGCAGAACACCCTTGCGATCGGCGCCGGCCTCCACATGATGGGCATCGGCTTCGCGGCACTAGAGGAGGTCCTCGGAGAACAGTTCAAGAAAAAGGGCGAGGCGATGGTAGCCGAAAACATCGGCGTTGCGCGGGCCGGCTACGATTATGCCGCGGCGCATTTCACAGCTTTCGCGAACCCCCTTCCAGAGACAGAGAACAAGTACGCGATCTTGAGTGGCAATGTCGCGATGGCCATGGGGGGTGCGGCCGCAGGTGTGAAGTTTTATTGTGCCTACCCCATGAGCCCATCGACCGGCGTGCTGCATTGGATGGCAGCACACGCACGCAAAGCTGGAATCATGGTCCGCCAGGTGGAGGACGAAATCGGCGTGATTAACATGGCCATCGGCGCGGCTCAGGCCGGTGTCCGAGCTATGTGTGCTACCTCGGGCGGCGGCTTCGCGCTGATGAGTGAGGGGCTCGGCATGTCCGCCATGATCGAAACGCCGGTAGTGGTCATCAACTGTCAACGCGCAGGCCCGTCCACCGGCGTTCCCACGAAAACCGAGCAGGGAGACCTGTGGCAGATGCTTGGCGCGGCCTTTGGGGATTATCCGCGGATCATCGCGGCGCCGTTGGACATCGGCGATTGCTTCAAGCTCATCCCCGAGCTATTCAACCTTGCCGACCGCTTCCAGTGTCCCGGACTGGTGCTTTGCGATCTATTGCTGTCGGAAGGCAGGCTCAGCGTCCGTCCGAGCGACCTGGATTTTAGTCCGCCCATCGATCGCGGCGAACTCATCACCGCCGCCAACGGTAACGGCGCACGCTCTGCGGCCGCGACGAACGGCGGCTACAAACGCTACAAAATCACCGACAGCGGCATTTCACCGCGCGCCCTTCCCGGCGTGCCCGGCTACATTCACACGGTGGCCACTGACGAACACCAGGAAGACGGCGTACTCATCAGCGATGAATTCACCAATCCCATCAAGCGCCGCGCCATGATGGAGAAGCGCATGCGCAAGGCCGCTGGTATTGAAGCCGCCGTGCCCCCGCCCACGCTTTCAGGTCCGTCCAACGCCGATGTCACCTTGATCGGCTGGGGTTCAACCAAAGGCGTGATCGAGGAGGCTTGTGAACAGCTTAACGAGCAAGGCATTTCTGCCAATCAGCTGCAGATTCGATGGCTCGTGCCGCTGCATGGCGAAGCCATTCTCGAAATTCTGCAAGGCTCGCGGCGTACCATCATCGTGGAGAACAACTACAGCGGCCAGTTCGCGCGCTACCTGCGAAGCGAAACCAGCTTTGTGCCCAGCGGCCACATTCGCAAGTACGACGGCGAACCTTTTATGCCCCACCACATTGCGGACGCAGTGAAGGAACAGCTCGCCGGGAACACGAAACTCTCCGTTCCGATGCACGAGATTGTGGTCTGAGGAGGAGACGCAGATGGCGACCAGCGTACAGCGTGCGAGTCAACTGACCATGGCGGACCTGAAAGGCAAAGTCGATCCCGACTGGTGCCCGGGGTGCGGGGATTTTGGCGTGCTCGCCGCGCTGCAAAAAGCTTTGGTCGAGCTACAGATAGCGACGCATAACGTGGTTACTATCAGCGGCATCGGCTGTTCATCCAATCTTCCGGGCTACATCAACACCTATGGGATGCACACGCTGCACGGGCGGGCCCTCGCGGTGGCCACTGGGTTGAAACTCGCCAATCACGAGCTGACAGTGATTGTGACTGGAGGCGACGGTGACGGCTTCGGCATAGGCGGCAACCATTTCGTGCACTCCATGCGCCGCAACGTCGATCTGCTCTACATCGTCATGGACAACCAAATTTACGGGCTTACCACCGGCCAGACTTCGCCCACCAGCCGCGTTGGCATGAAAACGAA
>Ga0210384_10002713_pt1 | contig 21304 bp, 18 predicted proteins | sample IncBWH2MmetaG_FD_160574 | JGI IMG/M metagenome (GOLD analysis project Ga0210384, IMG submission 160574) | Forest soil microbial communities from Barre Woods Harvard Forest LTER site, Petersham, Massachusetts, United States - Inc-BW-H-2-M | ecosystem: Environmental > Terrestrial > Soil >...
ATGTCGGTGCCGCCGGCGGTCCGCGCGACCAGGAAACCGATCGGGATCGACCCGATCAGGTAGGCGGCGAGCAAGCCCAGGACGGTCAGGGCCATCGCTCGCGGCTCCGGACCAGGTCCTTCGGGTTCGTGTGCAGGAAGAAGCGGTAGAAGTAGTCGGCGCCCGAGAGCACGGTCAGCGCGAGCGCGCTCCACAGCGCGGCCCGCGACACCAGATGGAAGACCGCGACCTGGGTGGAGACGCCGCGCTCCAGGATCAGGAGGGTGATCGCCACGTACTGGGACACGGTCTTGGCCTTGCCGAACGAGGAGGCTGGGACCACGGTGCCCATCGAGAGGGCCACCGCGCGCAGGCCGGTCACCGCCAGCTCGCGCCCGATGATCACCACCGCCATCCAAGCCGAGATCATGTCCACGTGCACCAGGGAGACGAGCGCCGCCGCCACCAGCAGCTTGTCCGCCACCGGGTCGAGCAGCGTGCCGAGCCGGGTCACCTGGTTCCAGCGTCGCGCCATCCGGCCGTCCAGCCAGTCGGTGATCGACGCGGCGATGAAGATCACCGCGGCGATCAGCACGTTGACGCGTGAGGAGGAGATCAGGAACACCATGATCGGCGGCACCAGGACGATGCGGAACAGGGTGAGCGCGATCGGCAGGTTCACGCGCCAGCCCCCGGGTGCGCGCCGGCCCGGCCGGTCGCCGCGAGCCCCACAGCGCCCTCGCGCGCGGACGCGAAGCCGCCCGCCGAGAAGACCGGCACCACCGTGCTCACGTCCGCGCGCAGGCAGAGGGCCAGATCGGCCTCGCGCCCGATCCGCCGCAGCTTGAGCGCCCACTGCGAATCCCGGCCGATCCGGTCCAGCCCCGCCTCGTAGTGCCGTCCGAGGGCCAGCGCCGCGGCCGCGCCGTCGGAGAGCGTGGCGCCCGGCGCGCCGGCCGCGAGCCGGGCCACCAGCAGCCCCGCGCACACGACGTCCTCGAGGGCGAGCGCACCGCTGTCCCCCGCGCACAGGATGGTGACATCGCGCTCCTGGCGCAGCGCCCAGCGCGCGGCCGCGCTCACGTTGGTCAGCGCGGCCAGCCCGGCCGCCGCCGCCCGCGCGGCGGTGAGCATCGCGGCGGTGCCGTTGGTGGTGGTGAGCACGACCATCCGGCCAGCGACGCGGGCCGGGGTGAACTCCGCCGGCGAGTTGCCCAGGTCGAAGCCGGCGATCGCCTCTCCGCTACGCTCACCCGCGAGCACGATGTCGGCTCCGTCGCGCGCGGCGATGGCCTCGGCCGCCGCCGCGTCGGGCACCGGGACCAGCCGACGGCAGCCCGCCTCGCAGGCGGCCACCGCGGCGGTGGTGGCCCGGAGCACGTCGACCGCGAACGCGGTGCGATCGGCGAGCGGGGCGTCGGAGAACTCCCCCGGCGTCAGCGCCACGTGAACCCGCATGCGGAGGGCCGGCCGCCGTCCTACCGCGCTCGGTCCCGGAGGGCGCGGATCTTGAGCCGGAGCGCGTTGAGGTTGATGAACCCCTCCGCGTCCCGCTGGCGGTACACCTGGTCGGCCTCGAAGGTGACGAAGTCGGTGCGATAGAGCGACCGGGGTGATTTGCGGCCCGCCACCGTGACGGTACCCTTGTAGAGCTTGAGCCGCACCGTTCCGGTCACGTCGCGCTGCACGGTATCGATGAGCCCCTGCACCGCCTCGCGCTCCGGGCTGAACCAGAAGCCGTAGTAGATCATCTCCGCGTAGCGCGGCACCAGCGAGTCGCGCAGGTGGAGCACCTCGCGGTCGAGCGTGATCGACTCGAGCGCGCGGTGGGCGGCGTGCAGGATGGTGCCGCCGGGCGTCTCGTAGACGCCGCGCGACTTCATGCCCACGAAGCGGTTCTCGACCAGGTCCACCCGGCCGATGCCGTGCTCGCCCCCCAGCCGGTTGGCGGCCTCCAGGAGGGCCGCGGGCGAGAGACGCCGGCCGTCGACCGCCACCGGGTTGCCCGCCTCGTACTCGATCTCCACGTACACCGGCACGTCGGGGGCCGACTCCGGGGAGTTGGTGAGCAGAAACATCTTGGGCGGCGGCTCGTTCCAGGGATCCTCGAGGATGCCGCCCTCGAAGGAGATGTGGAACAGGTTGCGGTCGGTGGAGTAGGGCCGGTCCGCGGTGACCGGTACCGGGATGTCGTGCCGCCGCGCGAATTCCATGAGCGCGGTGCGCGAGTTGAGGTCCCACTCCCGCCACGGGGCGATCACGGTGAGGTCGGGGGCGAGCGCGGCATAGGTCAGCTCGAAGCGCACCTGGTCGTTGCCCTTGCCGGTGGCCCCGTGGCTGACCGCGTCCGCCGCCTCTTTTCGCGCCACGTCCACCTGAGCCTTGGCGATGAGCGGCCGGGCGATCGAGGTGCCCATGAGATACGACCCCTCGTAGACCGCGTTGGCCCGCAGCATCGGAAACACGAAGTCGCGGACGAACTCTTCTCGAAGATCGACGATGTGAACCGCGGAGGCGCCGGTGCGGAGGGCCTTCTCCTTGACCGGGATCAGCTCTTCTCCCTGGCCCAGGTCCGCGCAGTACGCGACCACCTCGCAACGGTAGGTCTCGATGAGCCAGCGGAGGATGACCGAGGTGTCGAGCCCGCCGGAGTACGCCAGGACGACCCGCTTGACCGATCTCGTCACGGTTCAGTCCCCGCCCACGAGATTCAGCCCGCCCAGGAGATTGAGAATGATCGCCTTCTGCGCGTGCAGGCGGTTCTCGGCCTGGTCCAGGATCAGGCTCCGGGGCCCGTCGAGCACCGCGTCGGTGATCTCCTCGCCGCGATGGGCGGGCAGGCAGTGCATGATCAGCGCGTGGCCCGGCGCGAAGTCGAGCAGCCGATCGTTGACCTGGTAGCGCTGGAAGGCCTCGAGCCGCTGCTCGCGGTCGCTCTCCTGGCCCATGCTGATCCAGGTGTCGGTGTAGACCACGTCGGCGTCCTCCACCGCGTCGCGCGCCTCGGTCGTGACCTGCACCCGTCCGCCCAGCGCGCGGCAGGCCTCCAACACCGCGGCGTCCGGCTCGTATCCCGGCGGGCACGCCACCACCGAGGTGGTCCCGAGCATGGCGCCCACCAGCAGGAGCGAGTTGCAAACGTTGTTACCGTCGCCGACCCAGCCGAGCCGCAGCTTGGCCGGATCGAGGCCGCGCTCCCACAGTGTGAAGAAGTCGGCCATGGCCTGGCAGGGATGCTCCAGATCCGACAGCCCGTTGATCACCGGGACCGACGCGTTCGCGGCGAGCTGCTCGAGCGTGCGGTGCGAGTACACTCGCGCCGCCACCACGTCCACCCAGCGCGAGAGATTGCGCGCCACGTCGGGGACCGACTCGCGCTTGCCCATCCCGATCTCCTGCGCGGCCAGGTAGACCGCGGCGCCGCCCAGCTGCACCATCGCCACCTCGAACGTCACACGCGTACGCAGCGAGGGCTTCTCGAAGATCAGGGCCATGGTGCGCCCCGGGAGCGGAGTCCAGCGATCGCGCGCCTTCTGGCGGCTCTTGAGATCGGCCATCAGAGCGAAGAGGCGCGGGAGATCCTCCCGCGCCAGATCGCGGATCGAGAGGAAGTGGTTCACTTGACGAGGCCGGAGAGAGCCTGCTCGATGATCTCCACCGCCCGGCGCACCGAGGCCTCGTCGACCACGAGGGGCGGCGCCAGCCGCAGGGTGTTGTCACCCGCGGTCAGCACGAGCAGGCCGCGCTCGCGGCAGGCCGTGACCACGTCGCCCACCGGCGGGACCATGTCCATGCCGACCAGCAGCCCCCGCCCCCGCACCGCGGTGGCCGCCTTCGGATGGCGGCCGCGGAGCGCCTCGAGCTGCTCGCGGAGCAGGCGTCCGGTGGCGGTCGCGCGCTCGGGCAGCCGCTCCTCCATCAGGGTGGTGAAGACGGTCAACCCGACCGCGGTGGCGAACGGATTGCCGCCGAAGGTGGACCCGTGGGTGCCCGGGGTGAAGGCGGCCGCCACGCTCTCGGTAGCCAGGGTGGCCCCGATCGGCACGCCGTTGGCCAGCGCCTTGGCCAGGGTCATGATGTCGGGCTCGACGCCGGAGTGCTCGTACGCCCAGAGCCGGCCGGTGCGGCCCATGCCGGTCTGGATCTCGTCCAGCACGAGCAGGACCCCGGCCTCGTCGCAGAGCTTGCGGAGCCCCGGGAGATAGCCGTCGTCCGGAATGTTGATGCCGCCCTCACCCTGGATCGGCTCGACCATGACCGCGGCGGTGTGGCTGTCGATGGCCCGCTCCACCGCGCGCAGGTCGTTGAACGGCACGTACTTGAATCCGCCCGGCAGCGGCTCGAAGCCGTGATGGTACTTCTCCTGGGCGGTGGCGGTGACGGTGGCCAGGGTCCGGCCGTGGAACCCGCCCCGCATCGTGATGATGTCGCCGCGATCGCTGGCCCCGTGCTCCTTGGCCCACTTGCGCGCGAGCTTGATCGCGGTCTCGTTGGCCTCCGCGCCCGAGTTGGAGAAGAACACACGGTCCGCGAAGGAGTGATCGCACAGGAGCTTGGCGAGCTGGGTCTGCTGCGGGATGTAGAAGAGATTCGACACGTGGAGCAGGGTGGCCGCCTGCTCCCGCATGGTCCCGACCACCTTGGGGTGACAGTGGCCGAGCGCGGTCACCGCGATGCCGCCGGTGAAGTCGAGATACTCCTTGCCGTCGCTGTCCCACACCCGCACCCCGTCGCCGCGCACCAGCGCCACCGGGTTGCGCTTCGCGGTGGTCATCAGGTGCTTGTCCGCCCACTCGATCAGGGTCTTCGTATCGGTCATGTCCGTCGCCCTCTCATTGCCACCGGAACCCCTCGACTCACCACGGTGACCCCTCTTTCAAATGCGTTCGCCTCGCCTTCGGCTGCGGCCCTTGCCACCGGAACCCCTCTCTCAAATGCGTTCGCCTCGCCTTCGGCTGCGGCTCACAAAACTATTTCAGTCCCGATGCCTTCCTTGGTGAGGACCTCGAGCACGATCGCGTGGGGGACCCGACCGTCGATGATGTGGGCCTTCTGGGCCCCGCCCGTCAGCGCCCGCAGGGAGGACTCCACCTTGGGCAGCATGCCCCCGTCGATGACGCCCGCCTTGATCAGCCGCTCCGCCTCGCGCTTGGTCAGGGTCGAGACCAGCCGGCCGTCCTCCCCGTTGATCCCGGTCACGTCGGTGAGGTGGATCAGCTTCTCCGCGAAGAGGGCGGCGGCCACGTCGCCCGCCACCAGGTCCGCGTTGATGTTGTAGGTCTCGCCCGCGGCCCCGACCCCGACCGGCGCAATGACCGGGATGAACCCGTTCTCTTCCAGCAGCATGATGGGCTCGGGATTGACCGACTCGACCTCGCCCACCAGGCCGATGTCCACCGAGGTGCCGTCGGGCATCTTGTGCAGGCGGCGGTGGGCCCGGAGCAAGGACGCGTCCTTGCCGGAGAGTCCGACCGCCCGGCCCCCGTGCAGGTTGATCAGACCCACGATCTCTTTGTTGATCTTGCCCACCAGGACCATCTCGACGATCTGCACCGTCTCCTCGTCGGTGACCCGCATCCCGCCCACGAACTCGGGCTCCTTGCCGAGCCGCTTCATCAGCGCCCCGATCTGCGGGCCGCCCCCGTGGACGATCACCGGCCGCATCCCGACCAGCCGGAGCAGGAGGACGTCCTTGGCGAACTGCTCCTTGAGGTCCGCCTGCTCCATGGCGGCGCCGCCGTACTTGATGACGAGGGTCTTGCCCTGGAACGCGCGGATGTAGGGCAGCGCCTCGATCAGTACCTCGGCGCGCTGGACCAGCTGCTGGATCTCCATGGCGGGCTCCGACACTCTTATAAGATGTAGCGGGAGAGGTCCTCGTCCTTGACCACGTCGGCCAGGTGGGCCTGGACGTACTCGGCGTCGATCACCAGCTCGGTCCCCTTCATGTCCGGCGCGTCGAAGGACACATCCTCCAAGAGTCGCTCCATCACCGTGTACAGGCGCCGGGCCCCGATGTTCTCGGCCCGCTGATTCACCGTGAACGCGATCTCCGCGATGGCCTCCACCGCGTCCGGAGTGAACCGCAGCGTCACCCCTTCCGTCCTCAGGAGCTCCACGTACTGGCGGATCAGGGCGTTCTGAGGTTCGCTCAGGATGCGGACAAAATCCTGCCGCGTCAAGGGCTCCAGCTCGACCCGGATCGGAAAGCGCCCCTGCAGCTCCGGGATCAGGTCGGCCGGCTTGGCCACGTGGAACGCCCCCGCCGCGATGAACAGGATGTGGTCCGTTCTCACCATCCCGTACTTGGTGGTGACGGTCGAGCCCTCCACGATGGGCAGGAGGTCCCGCTGCACGCCCTCCCGGGAGACGTCGGGCCCCCGGCCCCCTTCCCGGCCCGCGATCTTGTCGAGCTCGTCCAGGAAGATGATCCCCGAGTTCTCCACCCGGCGGATGGCCTGCCCCACCGCCTCGTCCACGTCCACCAGCCTCTGGGCCTCCTCCTGGGCCAGGAGGCGTCGGGCCTCTGCCACCTTGACCCGCCGCCGCCGGGTGCGGCCGGGCATCAGGTTCGAGAGCATGTCCTTGATGTTGATTCCGATCTCCTCCATCCCCTGCCCGGGGAAGACCTCGAACATGGGCCCGGCGTTGGCCTGGACGTCCATCTCGATCGGGCGCTCGTCGAGCTTGCCGGAGCGGAGCTGAGCCCGGAGCTTGTCCCGGGTCGCATCGCGGGAAGCGTCGGGCGAGACCTCCTCCAGGGTGCCGCTGACGAAGGGTTCCCCGGGGCGACGCGGGAGCAGCAGGTCCAACAGTCGCTCCTCGGCCAGGCCCTCCGCCCGCTCGCGCACCGCCGCCGCCATCTCCGCCTTGACCATGGTCACGCCGAGCTCCGTCAGGTCGCGGATCATGGACTCCACGTCGCGGCCCACGTAGCCCACCTCGGTGTACTTGGAGGCTTCGACCTTCAGGAACGGGGCCTGGGCGAGCTTGGCCAGCCGCCGGGCGATCTCGGTCTTCCCGACTCCGGTCGGCCCGATCATGATGATGTTCTTGGGCGCGACCTCGTCCCGCAGCTCGGCGGGCACGTTCTGGCGCCGCCACCGGTTGCGCAGCGCGATCGCCACCGCGCGCTTGGCCTTCTGCTGGCCCACGATGTAGCGGTCCAGCTCCGAGGTGATCTGGATCGGGGTGAGGCTGAGGCCGTTCACGGGCGACTCACTCGAGGGTGAGGACGGTGATCTGGTCGTTGGTGTAGACGCAGATGCCCGCCGCGATGCGCAGGGCCTGCTCGGCGATCTGCGGCGCCTCGAGCGGCGAGTGGGCGCAGAGTGCCCGCGCGGCGGCCAGCGCGTAGGGCCCGCCCGAGCCGATGCCGACCAGGCCGTCGTCGGGCTCGATCACGTCGCCGGTGCCGGACACGATGAAGGTCGCGTCCGCGTCGGCTACCGCGAGGAGCGCCTCGAGCCGGCGCAGCGCCCGGTCCATCCGCCACTCCTTGGCCAGCTCCACCGCGGCGCGGGCGAGATTACCGCGATACTCGTCGAGCTTCGCCTCGAAGCGGGCGAAGAGCGTGAAGGCGTCCGCGGCGGTGCCCGCGAAGCCCGCGAGCACCCGGTCGTGATGCACCTTGCGCACCTTGCGCGCCCCCGCCTTCACGATGGTCTGGCCGATGGACACCTGCCCGTCGCCCGCGATCGCGACGCGCCCGCGGTGCCGGACGCACGCGACGGTGGTGGCGTGGAAGGGGTCGCCGGCCGGGTTCATCGCGTCGGTCGCCTCAGGTCGCCCGCGGATGCGCCCGGTCGTACACGCGCATGAGGTGCTCCGGGCTCACGTGGGTGTAGCGCTGGGTGGTGGACAGGCGGCTGTGGCCGAGCAGCTCCTGGATCAGCCGGAGGTCGGCGCCCTCGCCCAGCATGTGGGTCGCGAAGCTGTGACGGAGCGTGTGCGGCGTCACCCGTTGCGTGAGGCCCGCCCGCCGCGCCCGGCGCTGCACGATGCGATGCGCGCTGCGCGCGGTGAGGCGGCCGCCGCGGGCGTTCAGGAAGATGGGCCCGCGCCTCCGGCCGCGCATGGCCAGATAGGCCGCGAGGGCCTCGAGCGCGGTGTCGCCGACCGGCACCACTCGCTCCTTGTCGCCCTTGCCGAGCACCCGCACGGTACGCCGCCCCTCGTCGAGATCGTCGAGGTCGAGGCCACAGCACTCGGCGACCCGCAGCCCGCTCGCGTAGAGCAGCTCGAGCAAGGCACGATCCCGGGCGCCGCCCGCCGACGGCTCGGGGGCGGCGTCGAGCAGGGCGGTGGCCTCGTCCTTCGGGAGGAACGAGGGCAGCTTCCGCCCGAGCCGCGGGCTGCGCACCTGCCGCGCCGGGTTGCCGTCGAGCGAGCCGCGCCGCGCGAGGAACCGGAAACAGCTTCGCACCGCGGCCAGCTTGCGCGCGATGGTGGCCTTGGACAGCCGCCGCTGGTGCAGGCGCGCCAGGTGGGCCCGTACCGCGCGGGTATCCGCCGCCTCCCAGCCGCCGATCTTCTCCTCGGCCAGAAACCGGGTGAACTCGCTCAGGTCCGCGGCGTAGCTCCGGAGGGTGTGGGGCGAGGCGCCGCGCTCGACCGCCAGGTACTCGAGGAAGGAGCCGACCGCCGCGTCCATCGGCTCCTCACGCGACCGTGGGGATCACTTCCTGCCGGTACCCGCATTCCTCGCGGACGCATTGGCGGGTGACCTTGCCGCCGCGGGCGATCCGCTCGGTCAGGAACGGCGCGGCGCACTTGGGGCACGGCTCGGCCACCGGGCGCGTCCACAGGGCGAACGTGCACGTCGGGTAGTTGGTGCACGCGTAGAAGGTCTTGCCCTTGCGCGTGCGCTTCTCCACGAGCTGGCCGCCGCAGTTGGGCTGCGGGCACGTGATCCCGAGGGTGACCGGCTTGGTGGTCTTGCACTCGGGGTAGCCGGAACAGGCGATGAACTTGCCGAAGCGGCCGTGCTTGAGCACCATCGGCCGCGAGCAGGTCGGGCAGATCTCGTCGGTGGGCTGATCCACGGGCCGCTCGCGTCCGCCGCTCATGTCCTTGGTGAACTTGCAGTCCGGATACGCCGAGCACGCGAGGAACTTCCCGAAGCGCCCCCACTTCTCGAGCAGCGGCTTGCCGCAGTCGGGGCACTCCTGGCCGGCGTCCACGCCGACCTTGACGTTCTCCATCTTCTTGCCCGCCGCCTTGAGATCGCGCGAGAATTGCTTGTAGAAGGCCTCCACCGTCTTCACCCAGTCCGCGTCGCCGTCCTCGATCTTGTCGAGCGACTCCTCGAGCTGCGCGGTGAACTCGACGTCCATGACCTCGGGGAAGTGCGGCACCAGCATGTCGGTGACCTGGATGCCGAGGTCGGTCGGGAACAGGGTGCCGCGCTCGCGCCGGACGTACTCCCGCTCCTGGATGGTGCCGAGGATCTGGGCGTAGGTGGACGGCCGCCCGATTCCCCGCTCTTCCAGCGTCTTCACCAGCGAGGCCTCGGTGTAGCGCGGCGGCGGCTGAGTGAAATGCTGCTTGGGATCGAGCGCGAGGAGCTTGAGGATCTCGCCCACCGTGAGGGGCGGCACCACCGCATCCGCCTCTTCCTCGGGCGCCTCGTCGGTGGCCTCGCGCGACTCGATGTACACCGCGGTGAACCCCGGGAACTTGAGGGTCGAGCCCTGGGCCCGGAAGAGGCAGGTACCGGCCTGGATATCCGCGGCCACCGTGTCGTAGACCGCGGGTAGCATCTGGCTGGCCAGGAAGCGCTCCCAGACGAGCCGGTAGAGCGCGAGCTGGTCCTTGTTGAGGAAGCGGGCCACCGCCTTCGGCTCGCGAGCCACCGAGCTCGGCCGCACCGCCTCGTGGGCCTCCTGCGCGCTCTTCTTCGCCTTGTAGGTGGGCGGCGCGTCGGGGAGGTATTCGCGGCCCAGGCGGCCCGCCACCCACTGCCGCGCTTCCTCCTGGGCCTCGGCGGCCACCCGCACCGCGTCGGTCCGCATGTAGGTGATGAGGCCGACCGCGCCCTCCTCCCCGAGCTCGATGCCCTCGTAGAGCTGCTGGGCCAGCATCATCGTCTTCTTGGCGCTGAAGTGGAGCTTCCGGCTCGCGTCCTGCTGCAGCGTGGAGGTGATGAAAGGCGGCGACGGATTCCGCCGCCGCTCGCCGCGGGTGACCGACTTCACGGTCCAGGCCGCCCCGTGCAGCCCGGTCATGACCGCCATGGTCGAGGCCTCGTTGGGCAGGTCCGCCTTCTGGCCGTCCACTTCCTTGAGGGTCGCGATGAAATCGGGCGGGTTCTTGCCCTTGAGCTTGGCGTGCAGCGACCAGTACTCCACCGACACGAACGCGGCGATCTCGCGCTCGCGCTCGGTGATCAGGCGGACCGCCACCGACTGCACGCGTCCGGCCGAGAGGCCGCGCCGGATCTTCTCCCACAGGAGCGGCGACAGCTTGTAGCCCACCAGGCGGTCCAGCACCCGTCGAGCCTGCTGGGCATTGACCTTGTTGGTGTCGATCTTCCCCGGATTCAGGAAGGCGGCCTTGACCGCGCGCTCGGTGATCTCGTTGAACATGATCCGGTGCGTCTTGGCCTTGCTGATGCCGAGCTCCTGGGCGAGGTGCCAACCGATCGCTTCCCCTTCCCGGTCCGGGTCGGTCGCGATGTAGAGCGAGTCCGCCTTCTCGGCCGCCTTCTTCAGCTCGTCGAGAACCTTCTTCTTGGCCGGGAGCACCTTGTACTCCGGTTTGAAGCCCTTCTTCTCGTCCACGCCGAGCTTGGACTTGGGCAGATCGCGGATGTGGCCCATCGAGGCCTTGACGACGTACTTCGAGTCCAGGTATTTCTGGATCGTCTTGACCTTGGTGGGCGACTCCACCACCACCAATCCCCGCTCCCGCTTCGCCACCCGCTGCCTCCTATCCCCGTCCCACGCGGACGAAGCGCTTGCCTTCGATCTGACGCACGCGGCCTTCCAGCTCGAGATCCAGCAGCGCGGCCGAGACGCGGCCCGCGCCGAGCCCGCTGCGCTCGATTACGATGTCGATGTCGACCGGATCGTCGCTCAGCAGCGACAGGACCTGCCGCGCCTCCAGCAGGTCCGGCAAGACCTCCGTCGCCTGGGCCGCCGCAGCCGGCGCCTCGCGCAGGCACGCCTTCCACCGCTCCGGCAGGAGCCCCACCACGTCCTCCCAGCCCATCGCCACCGCGGCCCCGTCCTGGATCAGGCGGTTGGCGCCGCGGCTCTCGAGCGCGGTGATGCGCCCGGGCACCGCGAGCACCTCGCGGCCGAGCTCGGCGGCCAGGCGCGCGGTGATGAGGGACCCGCTCCGCTCCGCCGCCTCGACCACCACCACCGCCAGCGACATCCCGGCGATCACCGCGTTGCGCGTCGGGAAGTGGTGCGGCAGCGGCGGCGTGCCCGGCGCGAACTGCGAGAGCAGCGCGCCCCGCTCGGCGATCTCGGCGGCGAGCCGCCGGTTCTCGGGCGGGTAGACGACGTCGACTCCCGACCCCAGCACCGCGAGCGTTCGCCCTCCCACCCGCAGCGCGCCCCGATGCGCCGCGCCGTCGATCCCACGCGCGAGCCCGCTCACGACGGTGACGCCGCGCGCGGCCAGGTCGGCGGCCAGCATCTCGGCCACGTCGAGACCGTACGACGTGGCGCGACGCGAGCCCACGATCGCCACCGCCAGCGCGTCGCCGTCGACGAGACCGCCGCGCACGTAGAGCGTGGCGGGAGCGGTCGGAACTTCGCGCAGCAGCGCGGGATATTCCGCGTCGCTCCGCGCGATCGCGCGCGCCGCGACACCCGGTTCGCGTGCCGTCTCCTCGTGGATACGGTCATTCATCACGTGTATTGGTTTCCTCCCACACCGACATCGGAAAATACGACAGTGCGTTTCAGTATACCGGACGAGGGGGGTGAATCAAGAAACGCGCCGTTTCCCACGCCGCGACGCACCCCTCCGCGGCGGTCACCGCACCGGGCGACTCGACGATCCGGGTGAGGCGAGCGAGGACAGGAGCGTGCGCGCCTGGGTCGCGGCCTCGCTCTTGGGGTACGACTTCACCACCTGCTCCCAGGTCTCCTTCGCGCGCGGCACGTCGTGCAACGCGCGATAGCACATACCGATCTTGAGCAGCGCCTCCGCCACCGGAGGGCTCTGCGGATACAGCTCGGTCACCTTCTGGAACTCGGCCAGCGCCTGGTTGTAGTCGCGCTGACGGTAGTAGGCCTCGCCGATCCAGTACTGCGCGCTGGCGGCCAGCGCGTGCTTGGGGAACTTCTCGATCAGCTCGGTGAACTCGAGGACGGCCTGCCCGTGCTCCTCGGCGCGAAAGCTCGTCATCGCGGTCTGGTACATCTTCTCGGCCGAGGTCTCCCTGCCGATCGTGGAGGCCGCCGGCTTCGCCGCGGGCCCCGACGCGGGTGGTGGCACGCTCAGCGCGGCGACCTTCTGATTGGTCTCGTCCACCGCCGAGCGGAGTGAGCGCAGTGTGCCGTCCTGCTGCTGGATCGCCGCCTTGAGCTGCTCGCGCTCCTGCGCGGACGCCTTGGTTTCTCCGACCAGGAAGGCGGCCTGGGCGTCGAGGGCTTTCAGCTCGCCGCTGACTCGGCCGAGGTCGTTGGACACCTGGACCTGACTCTTCTTCAATTCGTCGATCTGGGAGCGCAGCGCGGCTATCTCGGCCTGGCGCGCCTGCTCACCGGTGCCGCAACCGGCCGCGGTCACCGCGACGAGGCCGCACGCGACGAGCCGCAGCACGCTCACGCATCGGTCGCGCGACTGGGCTGACATGGTCTCGACCGTAGCACCTGTCTTCTCGAAAAGTCAATTTTCACGAGACTTTGACTGACATTCCGGATTTCGCTAGCATGCGGCCCATGGAGGACGTGCCCTGGACGCTCTATCTCTCCGCCCTCGGCACCGGCTTGGTCTTCGGATACGTGATCCAGCGGGGCGGTTTCTGCCTCACCCGGGCCCTCTCCAACGCGGTGTTGAGCCGCGACGGCGCCATCCTGCGTGCCTACGTGCTGGCCCTGCTGGTCGCCATGGTGGGCGTGCAGCTCATCGAGACGCTCGGCCTGGTCGACATTCCGCTGCGCCCGCTGCGCTGGGTCTCGAATGTGGTGGGCGGCCTGCTCTTCGGCGCCGGCATGATTCTCTCCGGCGGCGACTCGGGCAGCACCTGGTCTCGCGTGGGAGAGGGCGCGATCGGGGCGTGGGTCGTGCTGCTGGGCTTCGCGCTCGGCGCGACGACGTCGGGCCTCGGGATCCTGTCGCCGCTTCGCGTGCTGCTCCAGAAGCCCACCATCACGATCGGGGACGGCGGCGCACCGACCCTCGCCAACGTCGTGGGCCTCTCGCCGTGGATCGTGATCGCGGTCATCATCGCGCTCGGGGGATTCTGGGTCCTGCGCGGTGGGCGCGAGTCCGAGCACGGCAAGTGGCCCTGGCCCCTCACCGGCGTCGCCGTCGGCGTGACGATCGCCGCGGCCTGGTGGACCTCCTCGATCGGCGACCGGCCGGTCGGCATCACCCTCGCCGCCAACACCGGCCACCTCTTGACGTATCCGCTGGTGGGCTACCCCAACCGCGTCACCTGGAGCATGCTGCTGGCCCTGGGCGTTCCCATCGGCGCGTTCGTGGCCGCATGGAGCACGGACCAGTTCGGCTGGAAGCTCCCCGCCGGTTGGAGTCTCGTGAGGATTTTCGCCGGCGGCCTCCTGATGGGCGCCGCGGCCCTCGTCGCCGATGGCTGCAACATCACCCAGGGCCTCACCAACTCCGCCACCCTGGCCCTCGGCAGCCTCCTCACTCTCGCCGCCATGATCACCGGCGGGTGCACCACGCTCTGGCTCCTGTATCTACGCCGGACCTGAAGCTCCCGGCGCAGATCGAAATCAAAATGAGCGACCCGAGCGGGGGGCCGGGCCGCGGGGCGTGGGGGGGGATCGGCTGACCCGTTCCCTCCGGGCGGATGAAAGCCGCGAGCATCCCAGATTGGGAACGCCCCGGCCAAGATTCGCGAAAAGCGGGTCGTGGTCAGAGATCCACTCCCACGCCCCGCGGCCCGGCCCCCCCGCCGGCTCCTCGACCGCTTCTAGATACCCGGCCGCAGGACGATGACCTTCACCGACTCGCCAGCCGCCACGGTGGTATCGCCCGCGACGACGGCGAGGCCGTCGGCCGCGACCATGGAGCGGAGCACGCCGGAGCTCTGCGTGCCGGTGAGGCGCGCGCCGTAGCCGTCGCCATCGGGCGTGAGCGTCACGCGCAGATAGCCGCGCCGGCGGCCCGGATTCGCGATGGGATCGAGCGCCCGCGCCTTCACGGTGGGCCGCTGCAGCCGGGTGTGGCCCGCCATGCGGAGGATCGCGGGCCGCACGAACAGCTCGAACGTGACCATCGCCGATACCGGATTGCCGGGTAGCGCGAAGACGGGCAGCGCGCCCTTGCCGTCCTGCGGGATCGTCGCGAAGGCGATCGGCTTGCCGGGACGCATGTCCACCAGCCAGAGATGCTGCTCGGCGCCCAGCCGCCCGAGCGCTTCCTTCACGAAATCGTGCTCGCCCACCGAGACGCCGGCCGACGACATCAGCAGGTCGCAGCCGAGCCCCCAGCCCAATCTCAACTCGATGTCCTCCAGCCGGTCGCCCGCGACCCCCAGGCTCACCGGCACCGCACCGGCCTCGGTCACCTGCGCGATCAGGGAGTAGCTGTTCGAGTTCGGGATCTGACCGGGGCCGAGCTGTCCACCCAGATCGACCAGCTCGTCGCCGGTCGAGAGGATCCCGATGCGTGGCCGGCGAATCACGCTCACCGGCGAGCGTCCTACCGTGGCCAGCATTCCGATGTCGGCGGCGCTCAGGATGCGTCCGCGCTCGAGCACGCGATCGCCGCGCCGCATGTCCTCCCCGCGGGGCCGCACGAAGTCCCCCGGGCCGACCGGGCGCGGCACCACCAGCGTTCCGCTCTCCTCGCGCACGTCTTCCTGGGGGATGACCGCGTCGGCCCCTTCCGGCAGCGGGGCTCCCGTGAAGATGCGAAAAGCCTCGCCCGGCCCGATCGGCCGCGTCGCCATCGCTCCCGCCGCGACCCGACCCACGACCCCGAGCCGGGCCGGTGCGCCCGCGCCCGCCGCGCGGGTGTCGGCGCTCTGAAGCGCGTAGCCGTCCATCGAGGAGGCCGGCCACGGCGGAATGTCGCGGGGGCTCTCGACGTCCTCGGCGAGCGCGCGGTGCAGCGCCAGGGTCAGCGGCACACGCTCGTCGCCGAGCACCGCGACGCGGGAGAGAATGCGCTCGAGCGCGTCCTCGACGGAAATCACGCCGGTATTCTACCGCGGCGGCGCCGGGAGCGCCGCTCCGCTACTTGGCCAGGTCCAGGACGGGCTTGTAGCGGACCAGGAACCAGTTCCGGCTCAACACGAAGAGGGCGAAGAAGCCGAGCGTGACCAGGATCTCGACGGGGCCGATCGGCACCGTGCTGTCGCGCAAGAGCGTGGGGAAGACGAGCAGCATCCGCTCGAAGAAGATCGCGATCCAGCCGAAGAACAGGATCACCTTGAAGACCTGGTGGCGCTCGGGCGGCCGTCCGGTCAGGCGCTTGAGCAGGTAGGAGAACGGGATGAGCCAGCCGACGATGAAGATGGCCCACGCGATGTAGCCCCAGGGCTGGACGAAGAAGCGCTGGGCCACGAAGCGGGTCTCGACCGGGACGTTCCCGTACCAGATCACCAGGTACTGCGAGAAGAAGAAATACATCCAGAACACGCTCAGGGCGAAAGTCAGTTTCGCCACGTCCTGGATGGCGGGCGGCGCCACGTGCGTCACGCCCCGCTCGTTGGAACGGATGGTCAGGTAGGTGACGAGCCCGAAGCCCGGGTACATCGACGTGACCACGTAGTAGCCGCCGTAGAGACCGCTGTACCAGCGGGGATCGAGCGACATCAGGAGGTCGAACCCCCAGAGCGAGAGCACGACCACGTAGAGGACGAGCAGGGTCGCGGCCAGGCGGTTGCGCCGGTCCAGGGCGGCCGGACTGTCTCCGCCCGGCTGATCCTCGACCAGCACCGCCTTCACCAGGCGCATCGCGACCCAGTAGAGGAGCAGCACGCCCAGGCCGATGCGCAGGGACATGAAGGGCACGTTGAGCCAGACCGCCTTGATCGGGAGCGGCTGGGTGACCCACGGGTAGAGCACGGTGCGGCCCCAGAACAGCACCACGAAGAGCACGAACGACACGGGCAGGAAGCCCGCGGTGGTGAGCGCGATGCGCTTGATGCTCGGCGACCAGCGTCCCTCCGTGACCTGGATCATCCCGGCGATGGCCGGTCCCGTGATCGCCAGGCTCGACCAGAAGAGCAGGTTGACCAGGTAGATGCCCCAGGCCCGTGCGGGCTGGCCCTGGGAGATGCCGTACAGGAAGGCCACGACACCCAGGATGGCCAGCAGCACCAGCAGCGGATGAGCGGGCCGTGACGGCGCGACGGACGCGGTGCCGTTGGGGGTCATTTCTTGGCCAGGGTGCGGAGGAAGTTGACCACGTGCCAGCGCTCGTCGGGGCTGAGCGCCTCTCCGTACGAGGGCATCACCACGCCACCCACGGACAGGTAGCTCTGCCAGTAGCCGTCCGTCCGCACCTTCTGAAGATCGGGATTCGTGAGGTCGGCGGCGGGGACGAACTTGGCCGCCACCAGGCCGTCGCCGTGCCCCGAGGCGCCGTGGCAGGGCGTGCAGTAGATCGTGTACAGCTCGGCGCCCCGGCGCACCGACTCGCTGGTCGCCGGAATGGGATTCCGGCGCGCGGCCGCCGCGTCGCGCTCGGCGGGCGAATAGTAGAGCTGCCCCCCGTTGCGCGGCAGGCTGCCCACGGGCATCGAGAAGTTGGCCTCTCCGGGCATGACGCGCTGGGTGTAGAACATGTTGTGCATCCAGCGGTAGCCGACCGCGCCGCCCAGCACCGCGCCGACCGCTCCCACGAGCAGCAGCGTGAGCAGGAAGACGTACTTCATCATCGCCGCACCTCTTCCGCCCCCGCCGCCGACAGCACCGACTGCACCGAGTCGACCTTGTCGGGCGGACAGGCGACCGCGACGCCGAAGCGGTCCAGGGTGAAGCGCGGGTCGTAGGTGGGTGACGGGGTGAGCTTGGGCAGGTGGCCCAGGATGAGGATCGCCAGCGCGCTGGCGAGTCCCCCGAAGAGAATCGTGAGCTCGAAGGCGATGATCACGAAGGGTGGGATCGAGACCGGAGCCTTGCCACCCGTCACCAGCTCCCACTTGAGCGACGACCAGATGGTGAGAAAGAATCCGGTGGCGGTTCCGGTGAGCGCACCGACCAGGGTGAAGAGCCGCACCGCCGATAGCGGCCGGACCTTCTCGACTTCGTGCTCGATCTCCTCGACCGGAACCGGCGTGTAGACCGTCAGCTCCGAGAAGCCCTTGGCCCGCAAGTCACGGATGGCCTGCAGCGTCGTGTCCACGTGGGCGAAGATTCCCAGCACGCTGGCGGTCGCCATCTCAGTGGTGCCCCCCGTGGGAGGCCGCGTGCTTGAGCGGATGGGGCAGCACTTCCTTGACCTCCACGATGGACAGCGACGGCATCACCCGGATGAAGCCCAGGAACAGGATGAAGAACCAGGCGAAGGAGCCGACGATGATGGTCGAGTCCGTGATCGTCGGGTAGTAGGTGCCCCACGTGTACGGATAGAAGTCGTGACCGAGGCCCGGCACGATGATGTTGAAGCGCTCGAGCCACATTCCGATCAGCACCAGGATCGAGACCACGTAGAGGATCACGGTGTTGACGCGCGCCTTCCGGCTCAGCAGCACGAGCGGGACGAGGCAGTTGCAGAAGTACATGCCCCAGTAGGCCCACGCGTACTCCTTGGTCGCCTTGGCGAAGACGCTGGCCCGCTCGAAGTGCTCCCCGCTGTACCACGCGGTGAAGACCTCGCAGACGTAGAAGTAGGTCAGGACCAGGCTGGTGACCAGGGTCAGCTTGGCCATCGCGTCGAGGTGCCGGTCGGTGATGTACGGGTACCAGTTGAACAGATACCGCATCGGGAGGATCAGCACCAGGACCATCGCGAAGCCCGAGAAGATGGCGCCGTCGACGAAGAACGGAGGAAACAGCGTCGAGTGCCAGCCCGGCACGAGGGCCATCGCGAAATCGAAGGACACCACGCTGTGCACCGAGAGCACGAGCGGGGTGGCCAACGCGGCGAGGAGGCCGTAGGCCCGGCGGTAGTGACGCCACTGATGATCGGAGCCCTCCCAGCCGAGCGAGAGCACCGCGTAGATCTTCCGCTTGACGCCGGTGGCGTTGTCGCGGAGGGCGGCGATGTCCGGGACCAGCCCCACGATGAAGAAGACCACGCTGATCGTGAGGTAGGTCGAGATCGCGAACACGTCCCACACCAGCGGCGACTTGAAGTTCGGCCAGAGGTAGCGCTGGTTCGGATACGGCATCAGCCAGTACGCGAACCACATACGGCCGGCGTGGATCAGTGGAAACAGGCCGGCGGTCATGACCGCGAAGACGGTCATCGCCTCCGCGCCCCGGTAGATGGCGGTCCGCCACCGCGCCCGGAACAGGTAGAGGACCGCGGAGATCAGCGTCCCCGCGTGGCCGATGCCGATCCAGAACACGAAGGTGGTGATGTACATCGCCCACATCTGGGGCGTCCGCTTGCCCGCGGCCCCGATACCCACCCAGATCTGCCACGCCCAGGCGGCGGCGCCGCAGCCCAGGGTGAGCGCCACCAGACACATCCAGGCGAAGTACTTCTCGCCCGGCATCCCGACGGTGCGGATGACGTCGCGGTTGACGTCGGCCCAGACCGGAGCCGCGGCCGTGCTCTGCGCGGGAGGCGCGCTCATGCTTTGTGCCCGGCCTTATCGGGCTCGCCGGCGGGCTCCGCGCGGACGACCTTCTTCAGATAGGTCACCGCGGGCGTGGTCCCGAGCTCCTCGAGCACGTGGTAGCCGCGCGTGGAGAGCGACAGCCGGGACACGAGCGCGCTCGGGTCCTTGAGGTTGCCGAAGGTGATGGCCTGCGTCGGGCAGGTCTGCTGACACGCGGTCTGCATGTCGCCGTCCTTCACGGTGCGGCCCGCGTCCCGCGCCGCGTCCTTGGCCGCGACGGTCCGCTGCACGCACATCGTGCACTTCTCCATCACCCCGAGCTGGCGCACCGTCACGTCCGGGTTGAGCTGCAGGTCGAGCGGAGCGGCCCACGTGTAGTTGAACCAGTTGAACTTCCGCACGTGGTACGGGCAGTTGTTGCCGCAGTAGCGAGTGCCCACGCACCGGTTGTAGACCTGCCCGTTGAGCCCCTCCTTGGTGTGATAGGCCGCGTAGACCGGACACACCGGCTCGCAGGGCGCGACCTCGCAGTGCTGGCAGAACATGGGCAGGAACATGTTGAGCGGCTTGGCCGCGGTGCCCTCCTGCCAGCGCTCGACCCGGAGCCAGTGCTGGATGCGCCCGTACGCCACCTGGGCCTTGCCCGCGGTCGGGACGTTGTTCTCGCTCTGGCACGCGAGCACGCACGCCTGGCAGCCGGTGCACCGGTCCACGTCCACCGTCATGCCCCAGCGATACTCGGGATACTTGACCGGCGGGTACATGCTCGGACGGCTCGCGTGCTCCGGGGGGCGGCCGCGCAGATCCAGCTCGCGGGCCGCGCCGAGGCCGACGAACTGGGCGAGCTCGCGCTCGTCCTGATCGAACGTCGCCTGCGGGATGGCCAGGGGCCGGCGAGCACCCGTCTTCGCGATCGACACCTTCACCGCGAGATGCGGCAATCCGCCCGACGCCGGATCGGGCGCCCCGGCCAGCAGTTCGATGGGATTCGCGCCGACGTTCAGGTAATTCGGCTGGGCGGCCGCCCCGACCGTCTGGACGCCCTGGCTCGCGAACGCGCCGGGATACTTGTGACCCTGCCCCATCGCGACCGCGACGATCCCACCGTGGACGAGATCGGTCGGATAGGCCGGCAGCTCGATCGCGCCGTGCGGCGACGTGAGCTTGACGAGGTCACCGCGCGCGATCCCCATCTTCCGGGCGGTCTCGGTCGGAACCTCGACCCACGAGTCCCACGCCACCTGGGTGATGGAGTCGGGGACCTCGTGCAGCCACGGCCGATCCCCACCGCGGCCGTCGTAGAGGCGGCTGGACGGATAGACCATCAGCACGTGGGAGCCGTCGCCGTCGAGCTTGATCGGCGCGGCCGCCATGCGTCCGGCCTCCGGGCGCAGCGACACGGTGGGCGCCGCCGGGGTCCGCCACACGCCCCCACGCCGGAGCGCGGCCTCCCAGAAATCTGGGAACGGTGCGGTGCTCCCGTAGTCTTTCGCAACCTTTTGCCACTCTTCCTTGAGGAAGTCCTGGAAGCTCGCCCACTTCAACGGGCCCTTGTCTTCCTCGAGCCCCAGCGCCTTGCGCCCCACGCTCAGGAGGACGTCGCCGGTGGACTTGGCGGCGATGGGCTTGCCCTCGATCGGGACGGGCCCCATCGCGGGCTGCATGAGCCCGAGCACGCCCTCCTCCGCCATGTAGTCGCCCCAGGACTCGAGCGAATGGAGGACCGGCAGCACCAGGTGGGCGCGCGCCGTCGTCTCCGAGGGGCGGCCGGCGAGCGTCACCACCAGCGGCACCTTGGCGAGCGCCTCCGCGAAGCCGGACTTGGGCGGCATCGCGTAGACCGGGTTCACGTCCACCAGCACCAGCACCTCGATCTGCCCGGCGGCCATGGCCTGGGCGAGCGCGGTCATGTCCGAGTACGGGCTCACCCGGCTGAAGGGCGACGCGGTGCCGAAGCGAACACGGCTGCCCACCGCCCCGATGGCGGCATTGAGCAGGTTGACCGCCACCAGCGTCTCGGTGGCGTTCGAGCCGGTGGCGGCCATGCCGCCGCCGATCACGAGGCCGCCCCTCGACCCGGCCAGCTCGCGCGCCACCGTCTCGATGGCCTCCGCGGGCACCCCGGACGCGGACGCGGCGCCCGCCACGTCCGCGGAGCGGATCGCCGCGCGCAGCGTATTGAGATCGGCGCCGGGCGCCTGCAGTCCCTCGTCGAGGATCACCTTCAGCATCGCGAGAGCCAGCGCGCCCTCGGTGCCGGGCGCGTTGCGCAGCCACTGGTCGGCGTTGGCCGCGGTCAGCGACATGCGCGGCTCGACGTGCACGAACGTCCCCTGCTTGCCCTGGAAGAACGCGTGCATCCTCGAGAAGTCCGCGGTGTAGCCCTCGCAGTTGAGCCAGGTCTCGAGGAAGTCGGCTCCGAAGGAGACGAGGTAGGTC
>Ga0210384_10002715_pt1 | contig 21291 bp, 13 predicted proteins | sample IncBWH2MmetaG_FD_160574 | JGI IMG/M metagenome (GOLD analysis project Ga0210384, IMG submission 160574) | Forest soil microbial communities from Barre Woods Harvard Forest LTER site, Petersham, Massachusetts, United States - Inc-BW-H-2-M | ecosystem: Environmental > Terrestrial > Soil >...
ACGCTGGTGGTTTGCCGCCGCCGTGCTTGCCGCAGTCGCGGTCGGCGCGATATGGCTGCAACAAGGCAGCGGCGAATCGCAAACCTTGGCGACCGCCGTCGGTCAGCAGCGCAATGTCACCTTGGCGGACGGCTCGACCGTGACTTTGAATACCAACACCATCCTCGAAACCGACCTGCGGTGGCACACTCGAGAGATCTATCTGCGAAAGGGAGAGGCGCACTTCCAGGTGGCGCACGACCGCTCGCGGCCCTTCCTGGTGCACGCCGGCGACGCCGTGGTACGGGCCGTCGGCACCGCATTCGAAGTTCGCGTATTGACGGACCAGCACGTGGACGTGGTGGTGGATGAAGGACGTGTCGAGGTGCAAGCGACCGCGCTTCTCCCGGCGTCGCCTGGTCCGGCCGCGCGCATACGCGCGGCCGCCGCGACCACCGTGCGTGCGCTCAATGCGGGAGAGCGGCTGTCTACCGCCAGCCGCGACTATGCGGTCACCCCCATCACTGCGCAGCAGATGTCGAGCGAACTCGCGTGGCGCGAAGGCGCCATCGTTTTCGACGGTCAACCGCTGTCGGAGGCGATCGCCGAGATCGAGCGCTACACCGATGCCCGCATCGTCGTCAGCGATCCGGAGATCGCGCGGCTTCGGGTCGGCGGCCGCTTTCGCACCGGCGACGTGCAGGAGTTCTTTGACGCGCTGCAAACCGCGCTGCCGGTTTCGATCCGCCACACCAACGCCGGATTGGTATTCATCGACCCCCGGCCCTGACCGGACCCTCGACGCCCTCCACGCGACACTCCAACGGGCCGTACCGCTGCGGCATCGGCAGTAGCGGTTTATTCCCGGCCAACCGTCTAATCATAACGAAGGCCTTTACACGTCGACGATGAGAAACGACGCGGAGGGCGTGTGTTGGGGGGAATGCAATGAGGCGACGGCTCGCGGTTCTGGTCCGCTGTTTGGCACTGACAATGCTCGGGGCGCAGGCGTTCGCGGACCCGACTTTGCGGCACTTCGACATCCAGTCACAGGCCACGGCGTCGGCGCTGAATGAATTCGCGAGGCAAGCGGACATCACTCTGGTGTTCGCGTCCGCGCTCGTCGACAAGCAGCAGATGGTCGGCATCAAGGGAGACTTCACGGTTCTCGATGCCTTACGAAGACTGTTGGACGGCACCGGGCTCTCCTTCACGCAGGTGAGTGCGACGACGATAGCCATCAGTGCAGAGAACAAGACGGCGGAACCGCAACATCCGCCGGCGAGCGGGCCGGGCGCTGCGCCTGACCCTACGGGTAACGGAAATCAAACGAAGGGGGACGACAACATGAATCACCGTGGACTATTCACACGCATAGCCGCGCTGTTCGCGCTGAGCGGTGCCGTATTGGCCGGCGGCCACGCCTACGGCCAGGACACCGCGGCAACGCCGGCGGCGGCAGTCGACGCCAGCGCCGCCAACACCAGCACGCTCGATGAGATCGTGGTCACCGGCACGGCCCAGGCCAAGGGCCTCAAGAAACTCGACGCCAGCTTCTCGATCACGACGGCGAGCCTGGAAGAGATTCGCGACGTCAATCCGTCGAGTTCGGCGGACCTGCTCAAGATCGTGCCGGGCATCTGGGCCGAATCGAGCAGCGGCGAATCCGGAGCGAATATCGAGCTGGCGGGCTTTCCCGGCAGCAGCGATGCACCCTACGTCACCTACCAGTTGAACGGCTCGCCGATCTTCCCAGTGCCGACCCTGTCCTTCATGGACAACGCCTCGCAGTTTCGTCTCGATGAGAGCGTCGAGCGCGCCGAGGTGCTGCAGGGTGGCCCGGGCGTGGTGTTATCCAACGGCCAGCTGGGCGCCACCGCGAATTTCATCCTGCGCCAGGGCACGGCCACTCCCCGTGGTGACCTCGGCGTCACCTGGGGCGATGAAGGCATGTACCGGATCGACGGCTTTTACGGCGGACCGCTGGCCCAGGATTGGTACATGAGCGTGGGCGGTTTCTATCGCTACTCGAGCGGCATTCGGGACTCGCAGTATCCCGCGGATGACGGCGGCCAGATCACGGCCACCATCACGCACACACTGGAGAATGGAACGATCATGTTCTTCGCGCGGGAACTCAACGACAAGAATCTTTTCATCACAGACATTCCGGTCACGGTCACCGGTACCGGCAATGGCCAGAGCGTCTCGGCTTTTCCCGGATTCAATCCCCACACGGGAACCTTCGCCGGCAGCGCCTTGCGCGGCATCTCGGTGCAGGAAACTCCCACCGGGGCGCCCGTGACTGCAGACCTCGCGAACGGCCGCGGCGCGGATCTGCACACGTTCGGCAATGACCTCGACGTCCAAATTAATGACGGTATCTCCTTGAGCAACAAGCTCATGTACTCGGCCGGCGAAGTGGATTGCTTCTGCCTGATCAACAACTTCGCGCCGCAGAGCTTGAGCTCCTTCATCAGCAGCGAAATCGCCACGGTGAATGCCAACCCGGCCATCACCGGGCCCTACGGTCTCGCGACCAGCGGCACTGCGACATTGGTCAGCCCCACGGGCGTCTCCGGCTCGGGCGCAGTCCTCAATCCGAACTCCTCCATAGCCTCGATGGGGTTCTGGATCGTGCAGAAGCAGATCCAGTCCTTCACCGATGACCTGCGCTTCACTTTCGATGTGGTCGAGGGCAACAAGCTGACCTTGGGCGGGTATCTCGCCGCCTACAAGTCCGACGATCATTGGTATCTGGGCAATAACGAACTCATCACCGCCACCCCGAACGCGCAATTGGTCCAGCTCACTCTCAACAACGGCGTGAATGTCACCAATCCAGCCGGCCTACTCGGCGCCTCTTTCTTCACACTCAATGAGCATTGGACCGGCTTAAATACGGCGCTGTTCCTCTCCGATCAATGGAAAATCGACCAATGGCTCTTCGACGCCGGCTACCGCGTCGAAGAGCAGCGCGATCATGGCACCATCGAGAATGACTCTTCCGTGAATCTCGACAGCGATCCCAGGAATCTCTATAACAAAGGCGTCAGCGTCCCCAACGGCACCTTCAACCAAGGCGTGAGCTGCGATACGTCGGGCACCAACGAGTGCACCGAATTTAGGCACACCCGAGGTTCGTGGAGCTTGGGCGCGAACTACGAGATCACTCCGCACATGTCCGCGTATGCGCGCATCAACCAGGGCATTCACTTCCCCGGTTTCGATGACCTGCGCAGCGGCCAGCCGCAGATCCAGAGCATCAAGAACTATGAAGTCGGTTACCGCCTGCAGACCGAGACGTTCTACGGCGTCATCGACGGCTCGCGCAAGATCTTCAGCGGCGTGCCATTTCAGCAGTTCACGGCCACCGGCCAACAGATCACCGCGGTGTACGGTGCCCAATCCTGGGTCGCCAACATCGAAGCGCGGTGGGAACCCATACGTCACCTGAGCTTCGACCTGAGCGGCGATTGGCAGCGCGCCCTGTATTCCCACAATCCGCTCTTCGATGGCTTGACCCTGGCGCGCCAGCCGCGGCTGCAGTTCCGCTTCACCCCGGCATACGAGCTGCCGATGGAGTGGGGTTCTGTGCGCGTCTTCATGACATACACCCATGTGGGTCTGCGCTACAGCGATAACACGAACCAACAGGTCCTTCCGTCCTACTACACGCTAGACGCCGGCATCGTCTCCGAGCTCGGAGACCACTTCGAGGTGCGCCTGCAGGGCAGCAATCTCAGCAACCAGCTGGGCTTGACCGAAGGCAATGCCCGTATCGCGCTGGGTTCGGGCAGCGGCATCGCCAACAACTTCGAAATGGCCCGGCCCATCTTCGGACGTGAACTCAACGTACAGTTGCGCTACAAGTTCTGACGCGCAAGTTCTGACACAAGCTCCGCCGAGCGTGTGACCGCCAACAACGGTTGCACGCTCGGCGGGCTCAAGGGAGCATCGTTGGCGCACGTTTCCGCGGAAACGTCGGAATGACCAAGCTGCGGACGACGCAACGTATCCGCGGGAACGCGCTGCTTTCTCTTTGGGTGTGCGGCGTGGTCTCACCGGTCTTCGCATCGACGCTTCCCAAGTCCCCGTCGTATCTTAGGCTGGTGAATCTCGAGTTTCGCGGCAAGGCATTGGACGTGGTGATTTCTCGCCTGCCGTCGGGCCGCGTCGTGCGGCACGTGAGCTTCAAGGCAGCGGAGCAATCCTGATGAGAGGTAATGACATGACGGCGCGAAGCGCGACTCCCCGGCTTAAGGGAAGCGGCCTCGGCTGCGTGCTATGGCTTGCATTGCTGCCGATCGCATCGACCCAGCCGCGAACCTCGAACGCTCCTGCAGATCCGCCCCAGACGCTGTTCAAAGATCTGTTCGTCGCGGTACAAACCGCGCAGATTTATGCCGACGGCAAGGCGTTTCCCGATGCGGTCCCCAACGCGGCGCCGGACGACATCCTGAAGCAATACCGTGCCGAGCGACCCGATTCACCGGCCGCGCTGAAAGCGTTCGTCGAGACGCATTTCACTCTGCCGTCGGAAGTCGTCGGAGCACCCTCCCCGCCCGACCGGGTATCCATCGTCGCGCACATCGATGGTCTCTGGGATCCGCTGACGCGCACGTCCACCACTGCACCGCCTTACTCGTCCTTGTTGGCGATGCCCGATCCCTACGTAGTTCCGGGAGGCCGCTTCCGCGAGATGTACTACTGGGATTCGTACTTCACCATGCTCGGGCTCGCCACCAGCGGCCGCCGCGACTTGGTGGAAGGCATGGTCCGCGACTTCGCCTATCTCATCGATACCTACGGTCATGTGCCGAACGGCGCACGCACCTACTATCTCACCCGCTCGCAGCCGCCCTTCTTCTTCGCCATGGTCGGTCTTGTTTCGCCCAAGGATCCGGGCCAAGCATTTGCGGCGTACCTCCCGCAGCTGCGCCGCGAATACGCGTTTTGGATGGAAGGTGCGCAGGGGCTGCGCGCAGGGGCGTCCCATCGGCACGTAGTGGCGCTGCCCGATGGATCCCTGCTCAACCGTTTCTGGGATGACAGCGACACACCGCGCGACGAGTCATACCGCGAAGACACGGAACTTGCGCGCACCAGCCGGCGTCCGGCGCGCCAATTGTTTCGCGATATCCGCGCCGCGGCGGAGAGCGGCTGGGACTTCGGCTCGCGCTGGTTCGCCGACGGGCACACGCGCGCGACCATGGATACTACTGAAATCGTGCCCGTCGATCTCAACAGCCTGCTGTTCGGTTTGGAGAATGCCATCCGCTCCGGCTGCGAGCGCCGCGGCGACAAGGCCTGCGCGCTCGAGTTTGAACACCGAGCCGCCGCGCGCCACCGTTCCATCGACCGCTATCTCTGGGACGCCCGCAAGGGCGCATATCTCGACTACCGCTGGACAAAAAAGACGCGCATGCCGCGGGTGTCGGCGGCGACGCTCTACCCGCTGTTCGTATCCCTCGCCTCCAAACCCCAGGCGGCGGCGGTCGCAACGATCACCGCCGGAGAATTGCTCAAGGCCGGCGGCATCGTCACCACCACTCTCGAGACCGGCCAGCAATGGGATTCCCCGAATGGTTGGGCGCCCCTGCAGTGGATCGCCGTCTCGGGATTGCGCGGCTACGGTCAGACGCCGCTGGCCGCGGCGATCGCCTGCCGCTGGATGGCCAACGTCAATGACGTCTACCGGCAAAGCGGCAAGCTGGTCGAGAAGTACAATGTGGTCGCCACCGGGCGCAGCGGCGGCGGCGGCGAATACCCGCTGCAAGATGGCTTCGGCTGGACCAATGGCGTGATGCGAGAGCTCATCGAGCTATACCCTGCGGAGGCGGACCGGACCACGCCCGCCGGCTGCCCGAGCGTGACCGGTCACCTGCAGTTGGAGCGGCCCGACAAAGCGCAATCCTGAAGCTGCGACATATTGCGCAATACGCGCGTCAGCATCAGTCCGCCGGCCACCAGCAGCAGGATGATGACCAACCCCACCAGGGCACCGCGGCGCGTGTTGGACGATCCTGAGTGTCCATCCCGGTCGAGGAGCTTGGGGACGTGAGGCGGGTCCGGCTCCTCCGGTTCCATCGGCGACCATTTGTCCGGATTTCTCATCGGCCAATTCTGACCAACTCGCGCCGACTTGCAAACCCACTGCCCCCCTGCGTAGCTAAAATACAACAAGGAGCGCTGCGTGGACGGGGCAACTGGGTTCGCCATGGGGAATGGCGCCCACGGTCAACAAGTTGACGCCCCAAGCGAGGTGCCTACCCCACCCTTCCCGTAGGCTCGTTAGAGATGTACTGTGGCGGTCAGTCCACAGGGGGTGGCAAAGAATCACTCCCGTCAAGAAATTGCATAAGGAAACTGGACAAGGGGGGAGCTATGACAATTCGACGTGTGCCTTTGCGACAAGGTGTTGCTCTGGTATTGGCCATATCCGGCGCCATCGCGGCCGGTTCCAGTTGGGCACAGCAACAGGCGGCGAGCCAGCCGGTTTTGACCGAAATCATCGTCACCGCGCAGAAGCGCGAGCAGAACATCCAAGATGTGCCCATCTCCGTCATCGCGCTGTCCGCACAGCAGCTCAAGGATGCCGGTGTGACGGATATCAAGGACATGCAGGTGTTGACGCCGGGCCTGACGGTGACTTCCACCACGAATGAAAATTCCACGACCGCGCGCATTCGAGGGATCGGCACGGTCGGCGACAACCCCGGGTTGGAATCGTCCGTCGGCGTCGTGATTGACGGGGTTTACCGTCCTCGCAACGGTGTCGGCTTCGGCAATCTGGGAGAGATCGAACAGATTGAAGTCCTCGAAGGACCCCAGGGGGAATTGTTTGGCAAGAACAACGACGCCGGCGTCATCGTCATAACGACGAAGCGGCCTTCGACGACGTTTGGAGCTACGGCAGAGATCACCGGCGGGAATTTCAACGATCGAGAGGCCTCGGCGTCCGTTACGGGACCGGTTGGCTCGATCTCGGCCGCTCGGCTGTACGTCGGCTATCAGAAAAGGGACGGTTGGATGAATGTCAATACCGGCGAGGGCCCCAACACCAACGATAAGGCCAATGATCGCAACATGTTTACCGTGCGGGGCCAGTATCTGATCACCCCCAACGACGATGTCGACGTTGTGTTCATCGCCGACTACTCGAAGCGCAATGAAGTGTGCTGCGACGGAGTCGCGACGGTTCTGGGGCCATTCGCGGGCATCGCAAACGCGATCGCAGGGAACCCGCTCTTGGGCGGCCGAGCCGGCGGTACCGCAATTGCGGCGGGCGGCGGCTATCAAGCGTATTCGAACTATCCCTGGGGCCAGCAAGTTCGCGACACGGGATTCTCCGCTCAGATCGACTGGAATCTCGGCTTCGGGAAATTCACCTCGATCACCGCGTGGCGCGACAATACGGTCGAGGCCGGCAACGATACTGATTACACGGCGATCGATCTCCTGTGGCAGCCCGACACCAAGGCCAACGAGACGGACTTCAAGCAATTCAGTCAGGAACTGCGATTGGCCGGGAAAGAGGGCGCGCTCAATTGGCTGGTCGGCGGGTTCTTTGCCAATGAAACCCTGACTTCGAATCAGACGCTGTGGGGCGGCAAGAACTTGGACCTGTACTTGAGCGGGCTGGTCGGAGCCGCCGGGGGCTTACCGAACCCATTCGCCGCGCCGCCCCTCGGCCTGCCCTTGCTGACCGAATTGACGAGACAACCGCCCGGCTCGCTGTTCGTTCCGGGTGTGGCCGGCTACAGCGACACCTTCCGCCAAACGTCCAAGAGCTTTGCGTTCTTTTCGAGCGAGACCTACACGATTACCCAAGGCTTGGATCTCACGGCCGGGGTTCGTTACACCCACGAAAAGAAAGACCTGACCTCCAACTACAATGATACGGACGGCGGCGCCGGGTGCGGCCAGATACTGGCGTCGACATCGCCCCTGCTCGGCACGCTCACCGCCAACCAGGACGCATTTCTGTACGGATACGGGTGTTCAGTCATATTCAATCCGTTCTTCAACAAAAAGGCGGATAGCCAATCGCTCAGCGAAAACAATGTGTCGGGGACGGTGAAGTTGGCCTATCGATTCAATGAAGACGTGATGGCCTACCTCTCGTTTGCGGACGGCTACAAGGCGGGCGGATTCAACCTGGCTCGCGTGACGAATCCGTCTGCGCCGACGTTCCTGGGCACGCTGCAACCGGTCCTCGACACATCATTCCCCAAGGAAACCGTCGATTCCTACGAACTCGGCATCAAGACCACGCTGTTGGATCACACGCTGCGCCTCGACGCGGCGGTGTTCGATCAGAAATACAAGGATTTCCAGCTGAACACCTATACAGGCATCCTATTCGTCGTCAGCTCGATACCTCACGTGGACTCCAAAGGCGCCGAGTTCAATGTGGCATGGGCAACGCCGCTTTCCGGGCTAAGTCTCTCCGGCGGCGTGACCTATGCGTTTACCAACATCACTGAATTCGGCAACGCGGCATACTTGTTCGCTCGGAATACGGCCGACCCCTTCCTCCCGCGCCTGAACAATCGGCTTTCATTTGCGCCGCTCTGGTCAGGGGTGGCGTCGGCTGCGTACCGGGCGCCGATCACTTCTTCGCTGGATTTTCGTGCCAGTGTCAGCGAGAAGTACAACTCTTCGTACAACACCGGATCGGATCTTGATCCCCGAAAGATCCAGGCGGCCTATGGAATACTGAATGCGCGGATCGGCGTGGGCGCGCCGGACGACAAATGGGCGGTGGAAGCCTGGGGCGCGAACCTGGCCGATAAATACTACTACCAGGTCGCGTTCGATGCGCCGTACCAATTCAACCAAATCGACGCATTCTTGGGCGCTCCACGAACCTTCGGCCTCACCGCGCGAGTGAAATTCTGATAGCGATCAGGGCACCGGCCCCGCGCGGGGCCGGTGCATCTCTCGAGAGCGAACAATGCTGCGTCGGCCGCGAATTGTGCAACAGGTTCATTCCGCCACCAGCGACGCTGCCGTCGCAGTAGCGACCCCTCCCGCATCGAGTGCTTCGTTTGCCCTCTTCGTGCTGTTCGCCATCAATTTGCTGAATTTTTTCGACCGCCAGTTGCCGGGTGCTCTGGCGGAGCCGATCCGCAAGGAATTTCACCTGAGCGACACCGCGCTCGGATTGCTGGGAACCGTGGCTACGTTGATGTACGCCCTGGTCGGCCTGCCGTTGGGCCGGTTGGCGGACAAATGGTCCCGCACGCGCCTCATCGCCATCGGCACGGCCTCGTGGAGCCTGCTGACGGCCGTGTCGGGTCTCGCGCAGAACTATGCGCAGTTGTTCGTTTCGCGGCTGGGGGTCGGTCTGGGTGAAGCGACCTGTGCGCCTGCCGGCCAATCGCTGATCGGGGATTTATATCCGCCGCGGCAGCGCGCACGCGCCATGGGCGTATTCATGCTCGGTCTGCCCGCCGGTCTTTTTCTCGCCTACTTCAGCGCCGGCGCCATCGGCGCCGCGTTCGGGTGGCGCGCGGCGTTTCTGTTCGCCTGCGTCCCCGGACTCCTGTTCGCCTGGCTCGCGCTGCGGATTCCCGAACCCGTGCGCGGCGCCTCGGATGCCGCACGATCGGCCGCCGCCACCGATGCCGCGCTGGAGGCGCCCTATGCGGCCGTGCTCAAGTTGCCGACCATGTGGTGGATCATCCTGTCGGGCATCTTCCACAACTTCAACATGTATGCCATCAACGCCTTCCAGACCCCGTTCCTGCAGCGATTTCATGAAATGGGCTTGAGACAAGCCAGCAATGTCTCCGCGATCTCGGTCGGCGCCGTGGGTGCCATCGGTCTGCTGGCGGGCGGCTGGGTGGCGGACAAGATGAGCGCAAAGCGCCGCGACGGGCGCCTGCTTTGCGCGGCATATTCGATGGCGGTCGCGGCGCCCGCCATCTTCTTCGCGCTGAATCAGCCCAAGGGGTCGATCTCGGCGTTCATGGTGCTCATGGCCATCGGCACCATGACCATGTTCGTGTACTACGCCACCGTGTATGCGGCCATTCAAGATGTGATCGAGCCGCGACTGCGCGGCACGGCGGTGGCCATCTACTTCTGCGCCATGTATGTACTCGGCGCGAGTCTCGGCCCGCTCGGAATGGGCATGCTCAGCGATCACTTTGCGCATCAGGCGATGCGCGACGCAGGCGCCACGGCAATGACCGAAAGCGCCAAGGCCATCGGCCTGCATAGCGCCATGTACGCCATTCCGGTGCTGGCCGTGCTGGCATCGCTGGTGCTGTTCGCGGGGTCGCGCACGGTCGAAGCCGACATCCGCAAGCAGGAACGGAGTCACGGCTGAGAGCAAGGCGCCGGCGGGGCCGCTTGCCTGCAGATTACCGTCGCTTCTTTATCGCCCGCTTTTTGATCTGCTTTTTGATCGTCCGCTTTCGATCGACCGCCTTCTTGTTCTTTGCTTTGCGCTCCCCGACCGCCTTCTTCTTTGCCTTGCGCCGCATTTTCACCAGCGCATCGATGAGGTCATCGACCGCTTCATGTTTTTTTGCCTTACGTCGCATCCAAACGAGGGCATCGAGAAGGTTGTCAACGGCCTCAGGCTTTTTCGCCATGCATCACCCTGGATTTTCCGCCATATCCCCAATCCCGGGGGATAAGCCTGTGCACAACCTGAAACATGTAATCAAAACGTCACCGTGATTCAGTTGCTTGCGCTCATCTGATGCATTTTTGACCATGCCCAGTGTCCTATCCCATGGACACTAGAATCTAGCATTCACCGCCATGCCGTTGATACCCCGATACAGCTTGATCGCAACCGTCGAATTCGCGGCGCACGCCGCCACGGCGGCTTCCAGCTCCTCAAGCGCCTTGACCGGATGGCCATCGAATTCGTAGAGGATGTCCCCGGTGATGATGCCGGACTTTTGTGCAACGGAGCCGCTGTTCACGCCGAAGACCAGGATGCCGGCGCGATTCGGTTGATCCGAAGTGGCGGCAACCGGCATGCCGCTGATGCCCAGATCGCGTTTGAGGGACGCGCTGGTGGCGTTTGCTTTGACGACGGGGAGTGCATTGCTGTACTCATCGATCTTGGCCAGCAATCCGGCGATCTCGGCGGTCGAAAGTCCACCCGCGTAGTCGGGACCGGTTTTCGGGATGAACCTGTAAGCCCAGATCGTCGGTTTGCCGGGCACATTCCCGGCCGCGAGTTGACGCAGCAAGTCCTCATCGACTGGGAAAGCGACGCGCTCGGTGTATAGGCAGTCCCCCACTGCGCAATTCGCCGTTTCCTTGCCGATCTGAATCGCGGGCACCGACTTCGGGCCGGCTGGCGTCTGATAGTTCACGGACTCATAAGACCGCAGGCGCCCGCTGTAGATGGTCCACGCATAGACCTGAAACGACTTCTGACCCGTCTTCTTGTCGATCACGCTCGTGAGATATTCATCGTTCCACACCATTCGCATCGGGCCCTTGTGCTCCGCGTAGCCGTTCTCGGTGGAAATCGTGGTGATGGCGCCGGCCGGGTCGTCCTTGACGGTCGCGGTATCCCTGAAGTGCTCCAGGGTGAGCGAAAGCAGCGCAGGATCCTTCGCGTAGGTATTGTTGGCTGTAAAGCCGAGGACGATCAACGGAACGAGCGCCGCAATGCTATTTTTCATGCGCTCGGATGTTAGCCGATCCGCGCTCGCTCCGACAATCGACCGGCGCCGCCGGCGGCGCAGGATTGCGCCGAAGCGCTCAATGTGCCTCCGGCGGCACGCCTAATTCGCCGGTTTGGCTAAACCTCGGCGCGGCGCATTCGGGTTGCAGCGTTCATCCAGTGCAGCAGGAACCCGGTCCGGTGCTCTCACGCCCTCCTAGTCAGCGCGTGATACGCGATGAGGAACACCGCCGCCCCGATTACTGCAACCACCACGCTATACACATTCAATCCGCTGACGCCCGGCATGCCGAACGCGTGGAATAGCCAGCCGCCTACCACCGCTCCGACTATGCCCAAGAGAATGTCCAGGAGCATCCCTTCACCCGATTTGTTGACGAGCTTGCTCGCGATGAATCCAGAAATGAGCCCCAGCACGATCCAGACGATAAGTGACATTTCGTACTCCGATTTAGTGAGTGTTAAACCATGAGCCGGCCTACGAGCCGGCTCATCTCATCGTGTTACATACTGTCGACGTGAACCTTAGACGCCGCGCCCTACGATCGGTGCGCCATTCTCTCCGCCGATCACCACTTCGACACGGCGGTTCAATTGCCTTCCGCCTGAATCCACATTGTTCGCAACCGGAAACCCCTTTCCGTAGCCTTGGCTTCCGATCCGCGACGAGTCAATGCCTCGCGCTATCAGCGAAGACTTGACCGCGTCGGCGCGCCGTTGCGAAAGATCTTGGTTATACGAATCCGTGCCGACGCTGTCGGTAAATCCATCGATTTGCACGCGCCGTTCGCGATGGTCAGTGAGAAATTGCGCCAATTGGTCGAGCTTGCGCGCCGATCCTGGATTTAATTCCGCTCGTCCCGTGTCAAACAACACGTCCCCCAGAGTGAGCACCAGCCCTCGGGGAGTGGGCGTCGCCTTGAGTTGATCCACTTCCGCTTGCAAGCGAGCTGCTTGTTCTGTTGCCTGGTCTCTCTGTCCCAAGGCGGCATTGGTCGCCATTTTTGCGTTGTCGACGTCGCGAGTGCGGGCGGCCAGCTGAATCTTGTCGCGCTCGGCTTGACCGGCTGCAACCCGCGCGTCATCCGCTTTTGCGGTCGCACGCGCCTGCGCCAGGCGCGCCGTCTGCGCGGCAAGGTAGGCGGGCTGAGCAATGGCGGCATCTTCGTGATGCGTTGCTGCCGTCTCGGCGACCTCCAGCTGCTTCTTCGCTGCTTCCAAGTCCAAGGCGGCATACTTGCTGACGTTGGGATCCGCCTGTGCCGCCTCCACGGCGGTCCGCGCACTCTCTAATGCGGCGTTCGGTCTTGGAGTTGAGGCGCAGCCGGCCAGGGCCAGCGCCAAACCCATTCCCATCACTATTTTTGCGTTCATGTCATTGCCTCATTGAGTCGGTTGTGAGCTGCGCAGCGATTCTTGGCGAAGGGCCTGCATGCTCGCGTCGAATTCCATCGCAGCCTTGTGCGAGCGTTGTTGCTGTGCGGATGCTTCCGCGAGCTGAGCGTCTACGTTCGCTTGCTCAGCCCACACGGTCGCCGGTTGGAGATTCCGGTCAGCATTTGCTTTTTCGGCTCGGGCGAGCTTGTCGCGCGCGGCCGCCAGCTCGACCGGCGCGAATTCCGGTGCTCCGGAGCCCTCGGCGCGCTGCACCGATGCCTTCGCTACCGCGATCTTCTCATCCGCAGCGGGGTTGCTGGCGCATGCCGCCAACGCCACTACCGTCGCCGCGAATGCGGCGGCGCCCTTGGTCAGTCTTGATAGTTTAATACGCATAGCAGTATCTGGTCCTTCTAGTATCGGCAAGCGTCAATCATTCGCGCTGCCGTCAATCCGGCGCGCATGCGCGCATGGTGTACATCAATCCGTTGCGCCGTGTAACAGCACTTGATCCATTACGCTCTGTAACAATACGCGGCCGCAGCGAATCTGTCGGTGCGCCACCGCGCTTAGGGATCGCCCGCCTGCCAATCTCCGGACTTCGGTTGGAGCCTGGCGCTCAGTGCAGCATTTTTGCGTACGCCGCCCGATCGGCGGCGTAACAGCTGCAGGCGGCAGCTTCGAGGCCGCGGCGGCTCAGTACCTGGATCTCACCGCGGTGATATTTTATGAGCCCGCCACGCTGCAGTACGCTGGCAGCCGTGGTGACGCCGACCCGGCGCACGCCGAGCATGTACGCGAGGAATTCATGTGTGATGTGAAAACGGTCCGAATGGGCTCGATCTTGCGTCATTAGAAGCCAGCGCGCCAAGCGCGGCCCGATCTGGTGAAAGCGCAGACAGGACGCGGCCGATGCTAGTTGCATCATCATCACGTAAACGTAACGATTGAGGCCGCGTTGCAGATCAGAATTCCGCGCGAGTTCCTTGCGGAACGCGACTGCGCCGATGCGCCAAGCCGCTCCCGGGCCTTGCACCAACGCATGCAGCGGAGCATCTCTGACGCCCAATGCTAGTTGGGTGCCTAACATCCCCTCACGGCCTATCATTCCTACCTCTAAAACGGGTTTCCCGCTGATCGGAGTCACCAGCGAGATGAAGCCCTCCGTCGGAAAGTAGACATAGCGCGTCGGAATTCCCACTTCACTAAGAACTTGCGCCATCACGAGCTCCACCGGCTCGCAGATCGCAAGCAAGCGCAAACGTGGCTTCCTCGGAAGCAATTCTATCAAGTGATTTTGGGCGGTAGACAAGATGCTCACTATGATATTTGCTATTTCGGTCGTCGCGAGCAGCGCGGTGATCATTGAATGAGACCCAAGGAGTTTCGCGCTGTCGTCCGAGCATACTCTCTATACGCGAGGGAAACCGTCCTGCTGCGCCTAAGGGCGTTACCGCACAGAGCGGACAGCGCATATTGTGCAATTGTTGCAATCCACAACCCGACAGGAAGTATCGATGGAAACGGATACCCAGGTGCAGCAGCAAGGTTCCGTCGAATCGCAAACGGAGCCGTCGGACGTCACGGCACCAGTCGAGTTGCGGGTCAACGATGTTGACGCAGCACGCTCGGAAGAGAACATTTTGCAGTGGAAGTCGTATTTGCCCGAGGACTGCATCAGAACCATGGTTGAAATGGGCTGGGACGTAACTACTTGATGGAGTGACCGACAGTTTTTCGACCCTAGATCTCAGTCGTCCGGCGGGCCGGGTTTCCGAGCATGAGCCGTATGCTGTGAATGTTCCCGTCATCGACCAGAGGGATGCGCGTTTGGAAATCCGACGGCAGCGTGTTGCCATCCAACTCCGCGCGCCCTACGCCGGAGCTGACGCCCAGAGGGTTGTCGATCAGGATTTCGTAGCGCGTAGAGCGATACTTGAATGCGATCTCGAAGCGCGGCCATTTTTCAGGGATGCACGGGGCCAGGAAGAGGCTGGTTCCCCGCACGCGAAATCCAAGGATCCCCTCGAGGCCGGCCCGGTACATCCAGCCGGCTGAGCCGGTATACCACGTCCAACCGCCGCGCCCGACGTGTGGAGCGACGGAATAGACGTCTGCGGCGACGACGTAGGGTTCCACCTTGTAGCGATGCACATCGGCGCGTGTGCTCGTGCGATTGATGGGATTGAGGAGTGAGAACAGTTCCCCGGCATTGTTTCCCTGGCCGAGCAGGGCGTACGCAATCACCGACCACGTGGCTGCGTGTGTGTACTGGCCACCGTTTTCGCGAATCCCGGGCGGATAGCCTTTGATATAGCCCGGGTCGGCCGCAGTCCGATCGAAGGGCGGCGTGAAGAGCAACGCCAGACACGCGTCACGCCGAATGAGATGACTATCCACTGCGGACATCGCACGCGAGGCGCGAACTGGGTCGGCGGCCCCGGAGATGACGCTCCAGGATTGCGCGATGGAGTCGATCCGGCATTCGGTACTCGCGGCGGATCCGAGCGGCGTCCCATCGTCAAAATAGCCCCGCCGGTACCATTCGCCATCCCAGGCCTCTTGCTCCAGTGAGTTCTGCAGCGTTGCCGCGTGGGCCAGCCACTCGGCCTCGCGCGTACGCTGATCGCGTGCTCTCGCCAGGGACGCGAACGCCACGAGCGTGGCGTGCAGGAACCATCCGAGCCAGACGCTTTCACCCCGTCCCAACTCGCCAACCCGGTTCATGCCGTCGTTCCAGTCGCCAGTGCCGATCAATGGCAGGCCGTGTTCTCCAACTGACAGACTCTGCTCCAGCGCTCGCGCACAGTGCTCGAAGAGCGAAGCGGTGTCGTCCGAGATCCCAGGCTGAAAATACGCGTCGTGCTCACCCGGCTGCAGCGCCTGGCCCTCCAGAAACGGTACGCTTTCATCCAAAACCGCGACATCGCCGGTTGCCTCGACGTAGTGAGCAGTGGCGTACGCCAGCCACACCCGATCGTCGGCAATGCGGGTACGAACGCCGGAGCCGGCCGACCCCTCGTTCGACGGCAACCACCAATGCTGGACGTCGCCCTCGATGAACTGCCGGCGGGCGGCGCGCAGCAGATGCTCGCGCGTCAAGTCGGGTCTGGACAGAGCCAGCGCCATTCCATCCTGAAGCTGGTCGCGGAATCCGTACGCGCCGCTGGCCTGATAGAGGGCCGATCGCGCCCACATTCGGCAGACGAGCGTCTGATAGAGCATCCAGCGATTGAGGATGACGTCCAAGGACCGGTCCGGCGTCCTCACTTGAACCACTCCAAGCACATCGTCCCAATGTTGAACTACTGTGTCGAAGACCGCATCGAGATCAACCGACCGGTAACGCCTCAACAGAGATTGCGCGTCGGTCGCACTCGCGGCTTGCCCCAGGAAAAAGACCACCTCCACCATCTCGTCGGCCGCAAGATCTACGAAGGTTTGCAGCGCGCAACAAGGATCGAGGCCGGCGCCCGCGCGCTGGGACAGAGGTGCTCGCCCGGCAAGCGCTGCCGGCCTGTCGAGGGTGCCATGTCGTCCGAGAAACTCGCGCCGATCGGCGGTCCACTGCGTTTGAATTCCCGCAAGATCCGCGAACGCCACACGCGAGCCGAACGCACTGTTCCAGGGGTTGTGCGCGAACATGGCTCCCGTATCGGGGTCGACCGCCGTCACAACAAACGGCGCCGCGGCAGCCCGCGAAGACCCCAGCACCCATTCGACGTAGGCCGTGACTGAAAGACGCCGCGCCCGGCGCGAGGTGTTGCGGATCTTCAGGCGCGAGATCTTGATGGGATCGCCCATCGGGACGTACACAAGGAGGTCGAGGTCGATGCCGTGTGAGGAGTGTTCGAACCGGCTATATCCCTGTCCGTGCCGCGCGGCATAGTGCGCTCCGGGATCCCGGATCGGCAGGGCCGTCGGTCCCCACAGCTCGCCGCTCTCCTCGTCGCGCAGATACAGCACCTCGCCGGGGCGATCCGTGACGGGATCGTTTGCCCACGGAGTCAGCTGGTTCTCCCGACTGTTCAGCGCCCATGTGAAACCGCCCCCCTCCGCCGCAACTTGGAAACCGAATCTTGCATTGGCGACCACATTGATCCACGGAGCCGGTGTTGCCTGCCCCGGACCCAAGAGCGTGACGTATTCCCGTCCGCCTCCTGAGAATCCTCCAAGTCCGTTGAAGAATTCCAGATCTTCCGTGACAGGAGCGGCCGTCGCCGCCTGGGGATGCGGGCTGCTCCTCGGTCGCGGCGGCGCGGACGAGGTGGGCGTTCGCAGGCGATCGAGTTGATCGGCCAGGCTGCCGCGCTGCCCGACCAAGACGACACGTGCAACGGATGACAGCCGCGCGCGCGTCTGTTCCGAGATCAGATCCGTGCGCAGCAGAAATACAGAGCCGCGGGTGGTGTCCGCGGCCATTTGCGGATGCGACTGACTCATTCGAAGCTGTGTCTCCAGAGCGCTCTGCAGGTCCTGGAGATAGGAAGTCGTTCGCTCGTTCAGGATGACCAGATCGACGGCGAGCTGCTTCATCCGCCAGTATTCGTGAGCGCGCAATAGCTGCCGCGCGATGGCAATGTCGTCGACATCGTTGATCCGCAAGAGCACGATCGGCAGATCCCCGGAAATGCTGTGCGCCCACAATTCGGCGGGGCCGCCGCCTCCTCGCCGAATGGTTTCGGACGAAGGCCGCATCGGCGCGCCCGCATAGATCACATGGCCTGCAAGACGCTGGAAGAGGCTGGCCTCCGCCGCGTCGATGCCGAGGTGACGAAGTTGTATCTGCGCCTGCGTCCACGCCAATGTGGCCGCGCGCGCGAAGGCGTTCGGCTCGCGGAGCTTGTCGACGAGATCCAGAACGCTTTCACGAGATGCGGCAATACTGGTCCAGAACGCAATACGCACCGTGGCGCCCGCCGCTATACGTACGCGGTACCGGAGCGCGAACACCGCATCAAGAACGGTGCCCACGGTGTTGGACAGCCGCCGTCCGTCCATCATGGCAATGGGCGCCTGAATGTCCCGCCCACGACCGAGGAAACGAGCTCGATCAGTTTCGATCTCCGGTTTGCCCAGCGCCTCGCCTTCAATGACGGCATGATGGGCTGCCCAGATTTCCGGATCGGTGGGCGAGCGCCGCCGCCGCGTCGCGAGGATCGCGCCCACTTTCGCCACGTACTCGGTCTGCACGAAGAGCTTCGAGAATGCCGGATGCGCCGTATCGGCGGCGGGGGGCGCCAGCACGAGTTCGGAATACGATGTGATCTCCAGTTCGCGCACTCGGTTGCCGGTATTCATAATCGATAGGCGGCGAACCTCCGCGTCGTCCTCCGGCGAAACGACCACCTCCAGGGTCGTGGTGATCGCAGCGTCGCTGCGAATGAATTCCGCCCGATCTTCTGTGAAGGTCACCGCGTAGCTGTCGGGCTCGACGCCGCTGGGTTGATAGCCGCCGGACCACACGGCGCCGCTTTCGGTGTCATGCAGAAAGAAATAGCTGCCTGAATCGTCGCGTGTGAAATCCTCGCGCCAACGGGTTACGCCGAGATCGCGCCAGCGGCTGGAACCGGAGCCGGCGCCCGTGAGCATGACCGAATAGCGGCCGTTCGAGAGCAGATGGGTTTGCGGCGTCGATTCGTGCGGAGTTGTGAGACGCCGCGATTCCGGGAGTTGCACATCACTGACCCGCGCCGCAGTGCCGACTTCTTCGGCCCGGGGATGAGCGACCGAGACGTCACGCGGCGTGCGTTCCTGGAGCAGCAGTTCGGTCGCCTGGATGCTCGGCTCCGCATGAAACCGTTCGCGCATCCTACCGTCGAAGAGGACGTTGGCGATGGCAAGCACAGTCATGCCTTGATGATGCGCCATGAATGCGCGCACGACGGCAACCCGGGATCCCTCGGGCAGACGGCTACGGGTGTAATCGAGCGCCTCAAAGAAACCGTACCGGCCGCGCGCACCGTTCGCAGCGAGTCTCGCAAAATTGAGCGCCGAGCGTTCCGGATCGACCATCACGGCCAGGGCCGTCGCGTACGGCGCGATCACGGCGTTTTCGCTCAAACCCCGTTTGAGCCCCAGGCCAGGTACGCCGAAGTTCGAATACTGGTAGGTGAGCTCCAGGTCGCGCGCGTTGTAGGCGGATTCCGAAACGCCCCAGGGAAGGCCGAGTTCGTTACCGTACTCGATTTGCCGCTGGACGATCAGGCGATTGGTCTGTTCCAGAAGGCTCCCGGATGGGGCACGCATGACGAGCGATGGCATCAGGTATTCGAACATCGACCCCGACCAAGAGATCAACGCTGCCCCATGTCCAACGGGTGTGACAGCGCGCCCCAGCCGAAACCAGTGGCGACCCGGCACGTCGTTCTTGGCGATGGCCACGAAGCTCGCCAGACGCGCCTCGGAGGCGAGCAAGTCGTAACAGCTTGGATCGAGCGCGCCCTCGGCCGCGCGGTAGCCGATCGAGAGGAGCCGACGCTCCGGATCGAGCAAAAAGCCGAATTGCATCGCCTCGGACATAGCCTTCGCCGTCGACTCGAGGATTGCCAGCCGCCGCCGCAGGCTCAAGGTCGCCTCATCCCTAAGACCCAGATCCCGCTGCCGGCTCTCGACCGACCGTCGCGTGGCCTCTGCCCAAAAAAGTATGTCGCTGCCCACCTCATCGCCCAGCTCAATCGCCAGTGCCCGCGCAATGTCTGCAACGGTCGCAGCCAGAGGTGCGATCCGACCTAGTCGCGCCGCGGCGTCCCCCGGTTCCGCCTCATCGTCGCTGAGCGCCGCGGCGAGCGTATCGAGAGCATGATCAAGCTGGCCCGCGGCGATGGTGTGGGTTCGCAGGTCATTGGGTAGTTCCTGAAGGGCTTCTCTCGCGAGGAGCAGAGCGTCGTCGACCCCCGCAAATGACGAACGACCAGGCACGGGCGCATCGATCCATTCGCGGCACGCATTGGCCAATGCAATGAGATGCGCAGCAAGGTTGCCGCTGTCCACGGACGAGACGTATCGCGGATCCAGCGGGCGCAGATCCCGGGTGTCGTACCAGTTGTAGAAGTGACCGCGATATTGCTGTAGGCGGCTCATCGTCGCGAACGTCGCTTCCAGCCGATCAACGGTGTCGATCGTGCCCGCCCATCCGAAGTCGCGGGCGCTGACGGCGGAAAGTAGATAGAGGCCAAGATTGGTGGGCGAGGTTCGATGCGCTACCACGGGTCGCGGATCTTCCTGGAAGTTGTCGGGCGGCAGCATCTGGTCGTCCGCCGTGACAAATGTCTCGAAGTAGCGCCACGTGCGGCGGGCGATCAGTCTTAGTGATCGAGCGTCCACATCCGTGACTGCGAGGCGACCCGCGACGAGCGGAGAGAGGCTGATCCAGACGGCGATCGCGGGGGAGACGATCCAGAGAATCAAGAATGGCGCCGCCACAGGCCAGGCGTCGGGACGGAGATACCCGACGAGCGCTGCGGCAACCAGCGCGATGACCATCCCTCCGCTCATGCGGCGATAGGCGCTGTGGAGGTCGAGCCGGGGCATGAGGCTCGCCTGAGCTGCAGTGACCCACTGCAGCAGGTTCCGCCGAGTCACGAACAGGCGAAACAGCGTTCGACCGATCGCGTCGATCATCAGCCATGCCTGATGCGCAAGAAAGATGATCAGGAAAGCGATCAGAGACGCGGCAAGCCAGATGTCCTTCCGGAGTGCGCGAAAGTGGCTGAGTGCGTTGACGCCGGGGCGGTGCGGCACAATGGCGGCGAAAATCGGGAGCAGCGCCGGCAAGCCAATCGTCAATACGACAAACGCAGTCCAGACCAGTGCGCCGTTCCGGGGCAGCACCCATCCGGCCAACAGGGCCGCGACACTCGCGGGCGCCGACAACGTCCGCCGCAGATTGTCCAACATTTTCCACAGACCGATCAGCGGCAGGGCGCGGCTGCCCCGAATGGCGCCCGCCGCATCGCCTCTTCCCAAGATCCAAGGCAGCAGCTGCCAGTCGCCGCGCGCCCAGCGGTGCTGCCGCGCGGCAGCGATGTCATATCTCGACGGAAATTCCTCGACGACCTCGACATCGGAAACCAGACCCGCGCGCGCAAAGGTCCCCTCGAAGAGATCGTGACTGAGCAGCGTGCCATCGGATACACGACCGGCGAGCGCGGCTTCAAAGGCATTCAAATCGTAGATGCCCTTGCCGGCGTACGAGCCTTCGCCGAAAAGATCCTGGTAGACATCCGACACGGCGGCGGCATACGGATCGATTCCGCTCGCGCTCGAAAAGA
>Ga0210384_10002716_pt1 | contig 21291 bp, 17 predicted proteins | sample IncBWH2MmetaG_FD_160574 | JGI IMG/M metagenome (GOLD analysis project Ga0210384, IMG submission 160574) | Forest soil microbial communities from Barre Woods Harvard Forest LTER site, Petersham, Massachusetts, United States - Inc-BW-H-2-M | ecosystem: Environmental > Terrestrial > Soil >...
TCCGGGCTCGTGCTTGCGCGCATCGAACTGGAAGCTGCCGCCCTCGTTGGGCTTGTCGATGGTCCAGCCGGTGAAGACTTTTGCGGCTTCAGTGACGTCGCGCTGCGAGTAGCCGCCGTTCACGCTGAGCGTGTGCAGCTCGAGCAACTCGCGGCCGTAATTTTCATTGAGGCCGCTGTTGGGGCGGCGTTTTTCGTTGGCGTTGGGATTGCGCGGCGGATAACGGAATGGCCCGTGCGCCCCTGGACGTCCCGGGATTCCCAGCCCCTGCATGGAGTCCGGGCCGATGCTGAGCCAGTTGTCGAGGTAGAACAACATGGCCGGACTGTGCGCGGTCGCGACCAGCAGATCTTCGAATTTGCCCAGGGCGCGCGGGCGGATCACGTTTTGCTCGTAGTTCGTAATCATCACGCGGTCGGCGCCCTTGCCGATGAAAACGTTGAAGTGATTGAACCAGAAATCGGTCATCACTTCTTCGAGCTGGCGATCGCTGTAGATGGCGCGGAGCAGTTTAGCCTGCATCAGCTCGTCGGTGATGACGCCCTGCGGATTGTTCATGGCCTGCAGCGTTTCTTTTTGCCTGGGATCGAGGCCGGTCAGAAAGTCCTGCCCTTTGCCGCCGCGCAGTTCGTCGGCGAAGGCGAACTGCTCGTCGGCATTCATCGACATGACTTTCTTGAAACGGTCGGCGGGAGGAAGATCGGCCAGGCCCTGCACTTTTAAATCCGCGTAGAGATGGGCTTCAAGGCGGCGTGCCTCGGCGTCGTCTGCGGGCGAGGGTTTTGACTCATTTGCGGGCCCGGCGAAATTTCGGAAGCCGTCATCGGCAGTGTTCGTCGATCGCGCGGCTTTGTTGGCGCTCGCCTTCATCGGCGCGGCGGTTGCTGCGGTCGTTGCTGGGGACATCGAGTTGCCGTCCGCGCTCATGGCTGGCGTAGCGTCTGGGCTGGCTGCGGCCGCGGCGGCGAGTTCTTCCATGGTCTTTGCGCCGTCCGCAGCTGGCGGTCCAGACGGAGCGGGAGCCGACGCCGGTTGAGGAGCTGCGGCTGCTTCAGTTTTCTGCTGCTTCTCCTGCTCGCGCTGTTGCAGGCGCGCGATCTGTACCTGATAAACGGCTCGCCTGGCGGGGTCGGAGGGCATGGGCTTCTTGCCATCGAGAACCTGTTTGACCATGGCGCCGTCGGGGAAGTCTTCCGCGATTTCGTGCGAGCTCATGCGCAGCGTGTGGAATGGCGCGAGGCGCGATTGCAAGGCGTCATCCTGGATTTTTTCGGGGTGAAGTTGCAGGTCGATCCAGCGGTCGACGCCCATGGCCTGCACCTTTTCGACGTCGCCGGGGCGCGGGCCGAAGGCGAGGCGATTGAGGGCGTGAACGGCACGCTTGCGTTCGTCGAGAGCGGGCGCGGTGTCTTCTTTCTTTTTCGCGAGGAGTTGCGGAACTGCAAGGGCCAGGCTCAGGCACAGCAGGAACAGCGCGAGCTTACCAGGGCCGGATCTCATGAAAACTCCCGGGGGAAGGACAAAATCTCTCCTCATTATGAACCCGAACCACAGAAAAAGTTGCTGCCGGAGGTGGTTCGGGGAGGGCTGGAATGTCGTTGTGGGGCAAGGAGTTCGGGGGTGCGTTCTTGCTGGCGTGACGGTGCGAGCGGTGCCGCGCTCGACTGCAAACAGCAGGTTCCTCGACTGCGCACAATTGCCGGAAACCGGCAATTCTGCTTCGCTCGGAATGACAGTGGATGAACTGGGATGACAGCGAGTGAGCCCGGATGACAGTAGTTGTCAAAGATTTTTTAGGTTAGGTAGTTTTTTCCGCGCGAGACTTTGTGTTGCAACGTTGCAGCGAGCTGATCGATGTCCGTTGCGGAGATACCCACGGACATGCCGTGGAGTAGCGGCGTGCGATTGCTGCCGACGGCATCGCGGCGCACTTGAATGAGCAGGCCTTGCACCACGTTGGGATCGAATTTCTCTGGAGCCATGCGCACCAGATCGCTGAGGGCGCTGCCAATGGAGAGTGGAGCGCGATAGGGGCGGGCGCTGGTCATGGCGTCGAACGAGTCGGCGATGCCGACGATGCGCACCGCCATGGGCAAGTCGCTGAGGCCGAGTTTGTCGGGATAGCCGGAGCCGTCGTTGCGCTCGTGGTGCCAGCGCACGGCTTCGGGAATTTTGGGCCAGGGAAATTGCACGGTGCTGACGATCTGGTGGCCGACGGTGGTGTGATCGGCCATCTCGCGGAACTCCTCCGGATCGAGCGCGCTGGGCTTGCCGAACAAACGGCGGTCGACGGCGACTTTTCCGATGTCGTGCAAATATCCGGCGCTGCGCAGGGCTGCGACTTCGCTGGGCTCCATGCCCATGGCCTCGCCGATGGCCGAGGCGTAGCGGCCGACGCGCAGGGAGTGGCCGTGAATGTTGACGTGCTTCACGTCGATGGCGGTGGCGAAGGCTTCGAGCGCGTTGTCGTAGAAGCCGTGCAGCGATGCCATGAGGCGCAGATTCTCGGGGACGCGCTGGGCGATGGTTTGAGTGAGCGCGTGATTCTGGACGGCTAGGGCGACGTAGCCGCAGAGAAGTTGCAGGGCATCGAGTTCGCTGTCTTCGTAGAGCGCGTCGCCGGGGCGGCGGCCGAGAGCGATGACCCCGGCGAGCCGGCCTGCCGCTTTCAGCGGTGCGATGCACTTGAACAGCTCGGGCGCGACGTTGCCGTTGGAACTGAGAAACACTGAGCAGGTCGAAGAGTTGAGAACGATGGGGCCGCGCGCCGCCATCAGCGCATGGACATGTTTGGGAAGGAGAGGAATGAAGCCGGGGTCGGGCATCAGGGCGAATCCCTGCGCGGACGCCGAGGTCAGGATGGCGGGCTTGTCGCTGAAGATAAAAAGCACGCCTTCGCGCGCGCCCGCGGCCTCCATGACCGCAGCGAGCATGAGCCGCGAGGATTCGGAGAACTCACGCTCCGCCGCCAGGGCGGGGCCGAGCTCCGAGAGAGCCTCGACGGTGTGCAACAGCCGCCGAAAATTGGTGGTCTGAATCGCCAAGACGAAGTGCGAGCCAGATCGCCGAGCAGATTGAGCGTAACACGGTGCAAACGGGGGCGGGGGTGAGGGTTGTTGGTTAGTTTGATGCTTAGCCCTAAACGGAATTGAGTAATTGAGGAATTTGGTAATTGAGAAATTGAGTAATTGAGTAATTTCAAACCCGAGCTCTCCGCACCCTGGTTTTTCAATTTCTCAATTTCTCAATTACCCAATTACCCAATCTTCAAATGGGGATCCGCCAAGCCACTCATTGCGATGCGATTAGAAGTGTTCGCGCAGCTCGGCGAAGCGGCCCACGATCAAAAGCTTTTGTCCAGCGGGAGCGGGGTTGAGTTCCTCGTGCTCGAGAATCCAGGTGTCGCCGTGGGGGACGAAGACGGCGTGCAGGCCGGCGGCCAGGGCGGGATTGATGTCGGATTTCGGGCTGTTGCCGACCATCCAGGTAGAGTCGCGGGCGAGTTTGTGTTTTTCGAGGAGGTGAGTGTAGGTGTCAGGACTTTTTTCGGCGACGATTTCGACCGCGGCGAAGTGCTTGTTCACTCCTGAGCGTTCGACTTTTCCGTTCTGCTCGGCGAGGGCGCCTTTTGTGACGAGGATTAAGCGATGGCGCGTGGTCAGATAGTGCAGGGTCTCCGGCACGTCGGGGAGGAATTCGATGGCGTGATCGGCTACGCTGTGGGCGAAGGCGAGAATCTGCGCGTGGAGTTCGGGCGTGACCGGTTGCGGGCTCAGGCGTTCGAATGTGTCGACCAGGGCATGGGCGAAGCTGTGCATGCCGTATCCGTGCTTGGCGATGCACTCGCGCTCGACTTCGTTGAGAACTTCGCGCACCTGCTCGGCGGAAAACTCGTGATGATTGAGGAATGAGATGAAACGGGCGATCGCGCGCTCGAAGTAGATGTTGTTCTCCCAGAGCGTGTCGTCGGCGTCGATGAGGAGATTAGCCATGAGCTATGAGCAATGAGCCGCGAGCATGCGCGGGTAGGGATCCTTCGACTGCGCGGGAAGTCAGCTTCGCAGACTTTCCACTCCGCTCAGGATGACAGTTGGTAAGACTGGGCACAGATCGTAGCTCAGCCTACCCACTCGACTTTGGCTTCTGGGCCGATAACGCCCGCTTTGTGGCCCATGTCGAGCAGGCGGCGGACGGCTTCGCGGCCGTCGGGGCCGTAATCGAGCGTGCGCTCGTTCACGTACATACCAACGAACTTGTCGGCCGTGGAGGTGTCGAGATCGCGGGCGAACTGCATGGCGTAGGAAAGCGCTTCTTCGCGATGATCGAGCGCGTACTGGATGCTCTCGCGCAGAGCGGCGGTCACTGCGGTCATGAGCTGTGGACCGAGCGCGCGGCGAATCGCATTGCCGCCCAGCGGCAGGGGCAGGCCGGTCACTTTCTGCCACCAGCGGCCGAGATCGACGATGCGATGCAGGCCGGATTTGTCGTAGGTGAGCTGGCCCTCGTGAATGATCAGTCCCGCTTCGTATTTCCCTTCGAGCACTTGCGGAATGATCTGATCGAAGGGGACAACTTCGGTTTCAACTCCGGGAGCGAAAAGCTGCAACGCGAGAAATGCCGTGGTGAGCGTGCCCGGAACCGCGATGCGCTTGGTCTTGACTTCGTTAGGAGTAAACGGGCGCGGCGACACGATCATTGGACCGTAGCCTTCACCCACGCTGCCGCCGCACGCCATGAGCGCGTATCTATCCTGCACGTAGGGATAGGCGTGGAATGAAATCGCGGTGACGTCGTAGACGCCTTCGCGGGCTTTCTGGTTCAAGGCCTCGATGTCGCAGAGCGTGTGCTTGAAATTCAGTCCGGGCGTGCGCACCTTGTGCGTGGCCAGGCCGTAGAACATGAATGCGTCGTCGGAGTCCGGGCTGTGCGCTACGGTGATCTCACGCACCTGCGAGGAAGTCGTTCCGGAAATCTTGGCTTCTTGTTCGGACACCGGGATCATTGAGAACTCCACAAAAACAGGGGTTAGAGATTAGGGACTAGAGGTTAGCAAGCTCGGACGGCCTGCCTCGCCGCCAGCGCGAAGCTATGCCCGCGGCGAGCGCTACCTTGATTACTTCTGCGGCGATGAAAAAGTAGAGGCCGAGATATGCGGCCTTGGCCAGGGAATGGGTAAAGAGATAAAGCCAGGTCAGGCCCGAGGCAAAAAGCACGACCTCAGCATCAAACGCTGCCATGGCGGCGCGGGTGAAACTTTTCGAGCCGCGCTCAAACACATAGCCCGCCACGAAGGCGACGAACGGATACGCCAGCAGAAAACCTCCGGTGACGCCGAACAACTGGGCGAGTCCTCCGGGACCCATTGGACTGAAAACGGGCAATCCCGCCATGCCTTCGATCAAATAGAGAGTCAGCGCCGCGAAGCCGCGGCGGCTGCCCAGGAGCAATCCGACCAGCAGCACGCCAAGATTCTGCACCGTGAGAGGAACCGGCGTGTGGGGCAGCGGAATGGAAATCCGGGCGCAGAGTGCCACAAAGACGCTGGCGCTCACGATCAGCGCGACTTGCAAAGAGGCTTCGAGCGCGCGCCCGCGAGGAGAACTGACGGCTTCAATGCGGGGCTTTGCCATAGATGCTGCGTGCTCCATCGGTCGAGCGGCCATACCCGAGCTCGATCGTTTCCAGCTAATGCTCATGCTTGCTTTCACTCACGGTCGCGTCGTGCGCGGCGTGCCCTTTGCGCAGGTTCCGGCGCAAGTGCATGACCAGGGCGATGGCCACGCACACGATGACCAGGGTACTGACACCCAGGATCAGGAACCACCAGACCATCCGCACAGCCAGCTAGGATAACAGATGGACGAGACCCGCCCACCGATTCATTCCGCAGATTTGCGGGATTCTGCCATGATGGCCGCCAGCGCCGAGTTCGGAGAGGCAGCAGCCAAGCGTTCCACTTTCAACGCGTGCAAATTTCTCTTTTCCACTTCACCGGAGTTGCGGACAAGCTGATCGAGATCGTCGTAGATCGAAAGAAATCTCCCGGAAAGCGCGTCTGCCCTACCGGACGCGAGTTCGAGAACAAGTGACGCCGGACGTTCCGGCGGTACCGTAAACCCTTCGTCGAAGATTCTCTTGAACCATGGCAGCCACTTCTGGCCTTCGGCAGAATTGAGCGAATACTCGCTCATGGTGGTTCTTACGGTACCCGGCGCCACCGCAAAAACCGCAATCCCGTGCGATTTCGTTTCCAGTGCCAGACATTCGGTGAATCGCACCAGCGCGGTCTTGCTGCAGACATAGCTGCTGAAATTGGTCATCGCCATTGCGCCGGCGCCGCTCGACATATTGATGATCCTCCCCTTGCGCCGGGAAATCATGGTGGGTAGGACGAAGCGGGAACACAACAGTGGTCCGAGCATATTCACTTCCATGCCCCGCCACCACTCCTTGACATCGCACTCCGCGAACGGAGCGAGCGGCTTGGCGGTGCCCGCGTTGTTGACCAGTACGTCTACAGGGCCGAGCGATTGTTCGATGTCGTCAATTGCCCGATGCATCTCTTCCGCGTTGGTGACGTCGGCGGGAAAGGCCGAGGCGTGGCCGCCATCCTGCCGTACCAAATGCACCGTTTCAGACAGTTCTCCGGCGGAACGCGACACGACCGCAACCGCCGCTCCGGCTGATGCCAGGGCCTGGGCAATGGCACGGCCAATGCCGCGGCCGCCGCCGGTTACAAGAGCGACTTGGCCCTGCAGAAGCGATGAGCTTTGCGGCGAGCGTGGCTTCATCGCGACAGCATAGCATGGTGAATAAAGTACAAATATTGCCGCGGCCTAGCTGGCCTTGCGCTCCGCCGTTTTCTCGCGCAGGATAGCGATCCGTTTTTTCAGGAATTGCAGGCGGTCCTTGCCGTACTTCGTCCGGGTGATGGCTTTTTCAACGTTGAGGAAGAACTCGGGGTCATCGAGCTTTTGGCGAATCTCTTTCACGAAGGGGTGGATTTTGGCAAAGATAAAGAAAAGTTCCCCGCTGAAGCCGGGCTGCAGAAAAAGATCTTCATTCAGCACGCCCTGCATCACGAACGAAGTTACGATGCCCCAGTAGCCGCTCACCTGCCGCAGCCACGCGTTCTCCTGCGATCCGAAAGCCCATGCGACCTTCATGAAATCGTCGGCGCTTTGGGGGTTGAAATCGATCAGCCACCAGTGGCGCGCTTTGCGCATCTCGGCTTCGCGGCGCAGATCGTAGAGTTGCAGAATTAACTGGGCATCAGCTGCGGTCGGTTTCTTGGCCATGAAAGGATCCTCCAGTAAATCGAAATCAAGCAAAAGGGTAAAGCAAAAACCCCACTTCTCGCAAAGACGCGAGAAATGGGGCACCCACAACAAACTGGATTTTCGTTAGGCCGGAACTGAGGCGCTTGCGCCCGCTTCCGGCGGTGGCGGAGGCGCGGGGCGCTCGTAGTCGCATTCTTTGTTGGGGCAGGCGATGACCGGGCCGGCTTTCAGATTCTTTTCGACCAGATATTCGCTGCCGCAACTCGGGCACTTCTCGGCGATCGGCTTGTGGGCCGAGGTGAACTTGCAGTTGGGATAGTTGCCGCATCCGTAGAACGTGTTGCCCTTGCGCGCGCGCTTTTCAACCAGATCGCCTTCCTTGCACTCCGGACATTTCACACCGATGAAGTTCTGCTTCACATATTTACATTCGGGATATCCGCTGCAGGTGGTGAACTCGCCGTAGCGGCCGTGGCGGATCATCATGTTGCGTCCGCACTTCGGGCACAGCTCATCGAGCGGAATGTCGGGAACTTTTTTGCCCTGGTCGAGACGGCGCGTGGTCTTGCAATCGGGATATCCCGTGCAGGCCATGAATTGGCCGAAGCGTCCGCGCTTGAGCACCATGACGCGGCCGCAGTTCTCGCAATATTCTTCGGCGCCGCCGGTTTCCTGCATGTCGGCGGAGTCGAGGTCGGGCAGATTGATGGGATTTTCTTTCGTGAACGTGCAGGTGTTGGGATCTTCTTTGTCGTAGGTGCTGCAGGCGTAGAACGAGCCGTGCTTGCCCCACTTGATCACCAGCGGCGCGCCACAGCGCTCGCACTTCTCGTCTGTGGGCTTCTCCATCCGCTTGATGTTCTCCATATGCTTTTCGGCATATTTGAGATCTTTCTGAAATTTCTTGTAGAAGTCGCCGAGGGCATCCTGCCATTTCTCCTTGCCCTCTTCGATTTCGTCGAGTTCTTCTTCCAGGCGCGCGGTGTATTGCAGATCAAAGATGTCGCGGAAGTTTTCGACCAGCAGGTCGGTAACTACCAGACCGATTTCTGTGGGCGTGAACTTGCCGCCGATTTTCTGCACATATTGCCGCTCTTGAATGGTAGTAAGAATCGCCGCGTAGGTTGACGGACGGCCAATGCCACGTTCTTCCAGTTCTTTCACCAGAGAGGCTTCGTTGAAGCGCGGCGGCGGTTCGGTGAAATGCTGCTCCGGCTTCAGTTCCTTGAGTGTGAGTTTTTCTCCGGCTTCGAGCGCGGGCAGCTTGTGCTTGAGCTCTTCGTCTTCTTCGTCCTTGCCTTCTTTTGACTCTTCGTAGACTCTCAGGAAGCCGTCGAACTTGAGGACTGAACCGGTTACACGGAACCAGAAAACTTCGTTGCCATTCTTTGCTTTTGCGTCGATGTCGACTGTGGTCTGATCGAAAACGGCGGGCATGATCTGCGACGCCACGAAGCGCTGCCAGATCAGCTTGTAGACCTTGAACTCGTCTTCCTTTAAATACTGCTTGATCTGGTCGGGATAGCGCATCGCCGAAGTAGGACGGATGGCTTCGTGCGCGGCCTGCGCTTCCTTCTTCTCTTTGAACGTGTTCGGCGATTCGGGCAGATATGTTGGGCCGTATTCCTTGCCCACGTATTCGCGGACTTCTGCGATCGCCTCGGGCGCGACGCGGGTGGAATCGGTACGCATATAGGTGATCAGGCCAACCAGGCCCTCTTCGCCCAGTTCCACGCCTTCATAGAGGCGCTGCGCGATCATCATGGTGCGCTTCACGCTGAAGCGCAGCTTGCGCGAAGAATCCTGCTGCAATTTGCTGGTGGTAAACGGAGGCGCGGCGTTGCGGCGGCGTTCTTTTTTATCGACGGAGCGGACGAGCCAGTCGGCTTTTTCCAGCGCCACGCGGATTTTTTCCGCGTCCTCGCCATTGGTGACTTCGACCTTTTCTTCGCCTCTGCCCACGAAGCGGGCATCGAAGGCCGGCGGCTTCGCGGCGGCGAGGTGGGCGTCGATGGTCCAATATTCTTTCTTCTCGAACGCCTTGATTTCGCGTTCGCGTTCGACGATCAGGCGCAGCGCAACGGTCTGCACGCGCCCGGCGGACAAGCCGCGGCGAACTTTGTCCCAAAGCAGCGGCGAGACCTGGTAGCCCACGAGGCGGTCGAGGACGCGGCGGGCTTGCTGCGCGTCGACGAGATTCTGGTCGATGGCCCGCGGATGTTCGAATGCTGCCTGCACCGCCCGTTTCGTAATTTCGTTGAAGGTGACGCGCTGAATGCGGGGCGGATTCTCCGCGTCGGCTTTCTTCGGCTTCTTTTTCTTTCCCTTGCCGCCATTTTCATCGAGTTCAAAGGCCAGGTGCGCGGCGATGGCTTCGCCTTCACGGTCCGGGTCAGGCGCCAGGTAGATGGCGTCAGCCGACGCGGCCAGCTTCTTCAGCTTGGCAACGACCTTCTCTTTGCCGGGGATGACGACGTAATCGGTCTCGAAGCCGTTGGTGATGTCCACGCCCAGAGTGCTCTTGGGCAGATCTTTGACATGGCCGAGCGAGGCCTCGACCGTGAAGCCCTTGCCCAGATATTTCTGGATCGTCTTCGCCTTGGCCGGCGATTCGACAATGACTAAACCTTTCAACAATGTTCCCTCAGTTCTCTTGGCTTTCTTTTTCCGACGCTAGCACGAATGGGCGGAAAGGGACAAGTTCCGCAAAGAACTCAGCCGCACTCGGTGGCTGAATTCTTCCGCTGGCCGGGCCGCGTCCTGGTTTTTCAAATCCTGATTTCACGGCATCCTTTGTCGAGACCAGGCGATGCGAAAATTCTCTTACGGCCTGTTGGATTCGCCCACAATATGCGAAACTATCGCAGCTATATGCCCGTGCGCATTGAGCCGACAATCCTACAGCATCCGGTCGAGACATTCGCATGAACGAACGGCGCATTCCGTCGCTTGACGGTCTTCGCGCGATCTCCATCACGATGGTCATTCTTAGCCATCTGGTGAAGTGGAAGCACATCTCGAATCCGGTGCTGGGCGCGTACGGCGCGCTTGGTGTTTTCGTATTCTTCGTGCTTTCCGGCTACCTCATCACGAATCTCCTGCTTCGGGAACAGAAACGTACCTCGACGATCAGCTTGCGGGATTTCTATCTGCGCCGCGCTTTTCGTATTTTTCCCGCGGCGTTCGTCTTTCTGGCGGTTGTTTCCTTCCTTTACTGGAGGCAGATCGGCTGGCTGCATCTGGCCGCCGCCGCGTTCTACGTCGCCAACCTGGACCTGGCTCGCCCGTGGATTTTCGGTCACCTCTGGTCGTTGAGCATCGAGGAACAGTTTTATCTGCTTTGGCCTTTCGCTTTGCAAGCCTGGTATCGTCACAAAACCGCCATCCTGGTGGGCGCCTTTCTGATCACGCCTGTGTTTCACGCTGCGTTGCTTGCTTTCAAAGTGCATAACGGACTGATAGCCAGCCTGCCTATCTATTCGAGTCAGCTTGCCATCGGCTGCCTGCTCGCGATTTACAAACCGCGGATTCCGAGGATTCGCGGGCCCGTCGCGCTCATGATGTTGGCAGCGTTCATCTCAATTCCGTGGTTTGCGGGGAATACTCCGCTCCGCACCTTATTCATCCTTTTTGTTCTCAACCCGATCCTCCACGTTGCCACGGCGGGCCTGGTGGTTCATGTGATTCAAGTGCCTTACCGCGCGCTCAACTGGCTTCCGATCGCGTGGCTGGGCAGGATTAGCTACAGTCTCTATCTGTGGCAGGAACTGTTCTGCTCGAACGCCGCATTCCACGGCGGTTACGTCCTCGTATTGCCTGCGATTGCCTGTGCCTGCCTTTCGTACTACCTCGTAGAGCAACCCATGCTGCGCATGCGAGAACGGGTGCAGGGCAAATCCGTCGCCTCGATGCAATCCGCCGTGTCTGGCCAGGATGCGCCTTCTCAAGAAATGAACGCCGCGTAGCACATTCGTCTCTAAAAACTCTTTACAAAATTCTTGCCCGGCATCTGGCGGACTTTGCCGGTCAGCTCCAGCTCGAACAAGGCGGCGAAGATTTCTGAAGACGACATTTCCGTCTCCAGCTTTTCCACGATTTCATCGATGTGGATGGCTTCGTCGGCCTTGAGCAGGCTGAGGATTCGCTTTTCGTGAGGAGGAAGCCCTTCGTCCGGGAATAGAGATGCAGAAGAAGCCCCTGAGGATTCAGGCGAGGCGGCAGGAGTCAGCGCAAGTCGCACATCTGTGGGGAGATCCTCCCACACGTCTTCCCATGTGGCGGTGAGCTTCGCGCCCTGTTTGATGAGCGTGTTGGTGCCCCACGAATTCTTATTGGTGACGTTGCCGGGTACGGCGAAGACGTCACGATTCTGCTCGAGCGCGCAGCGCGCGGTGATGCGCGTGCCGGAGTATTCGGCAGCCTCGACCACGAGAACACCGACCGACATGCCGCTGAGGATGCGATTGCGGATGGGAAAATTCTGCGGCGCGGCGAAAGTGCCGAGGGGAAATTCGGAGATCAGAGCGCCGCCGAGCGCGAGAATCTGCTCAGACAATCGAGAGTTCTCTTTCGGATAAATCACGTCGACGCCCGTGCCAAAAACCGCGATGGTCTTGCCTTTGGCTGAGATTGCGCCGCGATGGCTGGCGGTATCGACGCCGCGAGCCATGCCGCTGATGATGACCAATCCCTGCGAGGCAAGGTCGCAGGCCAGACGCTCGGCCATGCCGGTACCATAGGGCGTGGGATGGCGCGTGCCGACCATAGCGATACCGGGCCGGGCCAGCATGGCTGGATTGCCGCGAATATAAAGGATGAGGGGCGGGTCGTAGATTTCCTTGAGGCGCGGAGGGTAGGCCGGGTCGTCGACGGAAATGATGATCACACCTGCGGCGGCGGCGCGCGCAATCTCTTCCCGCGCCAGCTCTGCGGACTTTCCCGTGGCGATCGACTGCGCGGAAACCGCTTGAATGCCGGTGCTCTCCAATTCTGTGAGCGACGCTCTGAACACGGCTTCGGGCGAGCCGAAGTGTTCGACCAGCTTTCGGGCTTTCGTGGGACCGAGCCCCTGAGTCAGGAAGATCGCGAGCCACTCCAGTAGATGGGTGGCGGACGGTGGTGAGGCAATAGTAGCCAAGTCAGCTCCGGGCGAGACTTTGTTCAGCGGGACTCTACGCATCGGCGAAAAGCGGAGTCAAGGTCATCCGTCACATTGGGTCTGATAAACTTGAGGAAAACCATGCGAAAGCTGCGCATTTCGGCCATTTCCTACCTCAATACCGCGCCCCTTATGTGGGATTTCGAGCAGGGTCCGTCCGGTCGTGCATTTGATATTTCCTACACTTTGCCGTCGGGGTGCGCGAAGGCGCTGGCCGAGGGAACGGCCGACATCGGAATCATTCCTGCCGCGGCCTATACGCAGATTCCTGGGTTGCAAATACTGCCCGATGTGGCGATTGCTTCGCGGCGGGCGGTCCGCTCGATTCTGCTGGTCAGCAAAGTGCCGATGGAGAAAGTACGCAGGGTCGCGCTCGACACCTCGTCATTGACGTCAGTCGCACTGACGAAAGTTCTGTTTGAAAAATGGCTGGGCGGCGGCAGAACATTCACCCCGATGGCACCGGATGTCGACCAGATGCTGGCCAAGTGCGATGCCGGGCTGGTCATCGGCGATCCAGCGTTGAAAATTGACCGTTCGCAGTATTTGACTCTCGACCTTGCGGAAGAATGGATTCGCTACACCGGCAAACCTTTCGTCTTTGCGTTCTGGGCGGTGCGGAGCGAGGCTGTGCGCGAAGCCGACCCGTCCTTGGACTTGCCCACGATCTTCCGCGAGTCGCGCGATCGCGGTCTGACGCCTTCGAGCCTCGATGAGATGTCGCGCGAGTGGGCGCCGCGGCTGGGGTTGAGCGAGGCGGATGTTCGCTCCTACCTAACCGAGAATATTTACTACGAACTCGACGCTGGGTGTCTTGAGGGCTTGCGGCTGTTTTATCGGTATGCGGCTGAGATTGGCGCTCTGCCCGCCGCGCCCGAGCTGCGTTTCGTGGAAGCGACGAAGGCAGTCGCTCTCTAACGGCTTCCCGACACCCCATCTTTCGCGAGCCGGCCTGCCCACTAGTGGACACCTATTTCGCAACCGGACGAATCCGTCGCCCAAAAGCACGGTAGATCGAGGCGATTGAGCAGGCTTTTCAAGCGCATAGCGCTTCCTGCTCTCTGGTCCGAAACTTGCACGGTTTTCTGGGCTATGACTATCGACGGTTGGAAATTCAAAGGATGGGCTGGGTACGGCATTGCACTGGCTTCCCTGGTTGCCGGATCGCTGATGACTGCCCGCATGACGCATGTGAATCAAGTGAATGCCGACAGCAATCGTGTCTTCGAGCTTCGCGTCTACCACGTTGTTCCCGGGAAATTGCCGGCGCTGGAGCAGCGGTTTCGCGAAGCAACTTCCAAGCTACTCGCGAAGCACGATCTGAAAGTGGTGGGCTATTGGGTGCATGAGGATGATCCCGCCTCGGACAACACCTTCATTTTTATGCTGGCGCATGCCAGCCGGGAGAAGGCGAAAAAGAACTGGGATGCCATGCGGGCCGATCCCGAGTTTCAAGAAATGCTGAAATCCGAGCAGATCGACAAGACGGTGGAAAAGATCGATTCGACGTACATGCGTCCGACGGATTTTTCGCCGATGAAGTAGCGGCGGATTTCACCAGATTTACGGGCTAGCCTGACTTTTCAGTGCGTTGACAAATTGAGGCGAGGAGAGTCTCTGAACCATGGGCACCCTACTGCAGGATGTTCGCTACGGCTGGCGCACGTTGCGCAATAAGCCCGGCTTTACGGCTGTGGCGGTTCTGACCTTGGCGCTGGGAGTCGGAGCCAACACCGCAATCTTCAGCATCGTAAACTCGGTGCTTCTGCGTCCTCTTCCCTACCGCGAGCCCAACCAGCTGGTAAGAGTCTATTTTAGCAACCCGGGCGTGGGCATGCGGGACGTTCTGTTCTCGGTACCCGAGTTGGAGGATTTGAGAAATCGCTCCGGCGTATTTCAGGACGTCAGCACGATCGGCGGCGGAAGCACGAATCTCACGGGTGCGGATAAGCCGGAGCGCCTGGAGTTCATCGTTACCCATCCCAACTATTTTTCCATGCTGGGCGCGACTCCGCAGATTGGGCGCTTGTTCGGGCCCCAGGACTTCGCGCTCGGTTTCGCGCCGGTTGCGGTGATCAGCGATGCCCTGTGGCGCAACTCTTATGGCGCCGATCCTGGCGTTCTCGGTCGCACTCTACGGCTAGACAACGATCCCTACACTATCGTCGGCGTTCTGCCGCCCTCGTTTCGCCATCCGGGACCCACGGTTTCGGGCAACGTAGAGGTATTTCTGACTGCCGGGTTCAGCGGCAACCCTGTTCCTCCTCCGGCACGAACCACGCGGATCATGCCCGCAGCGATCGGGCGACTGAAGCCCGGAATCACGCTACAGCAAGGGCAGGCGCGGCTGACCACGATGGCGGCTGAGATTCGGCAGGATTTTCCCACCGACTATCCCGCTCAGGCAAAGTGGACCATCGAGATTCAATCGTTGCAGGAATCGCTGGTGGGCGATGTACGGCCGATGCTGCTGGTATTGCAGGGCGCGGTCGCGCTGATCGTGCTGATCGTGTCCCTGAACATTGCCAATCTCATGCTGGCCCGGGCTTCCGGACGACAACAGGAAATGGCGATTCGATCGGCGATCGGGGCCAGCCGCAGCCGCATCATCCGCCAGATGCTGACCGAGTCGCTGCTGCTCTCCGGCATGGGCGGGATCGCGGGAATCCTGGGCGCAGCCGCCACTTTGGGCTTCATCCTGCACTTCGTACCGGGCAGCATTCCCCGGCTCAGCGAAGTGAAAATTGATTGGGTGGTACTGGCGTTCGCCGTAGCGATGTCGTTGCTCACCGGATTGCTGTTTGGACTGGCTCCGGCGACTCATACTGTGAGGTCTGATCCTTTTGCGGCCATTCGGGAGGGCACGCGGGGATCCGGCTATAGCGTGAAGACGGGACGCCTGCGGGATGGCCTGATCGTGTCGGAGCTGGCCTTTGCCGTCGTGCTGATGGTGGGCGCCGGTTTGCTGCTGCGCACGCTGCGCGATCTCCTGCGGGAAAACCCGGGATTTAATCCCAGCCAGGTGGTTGCGGCCAACGTCTGGCTTCCAATTCCCAATGATCCGAAGGTGGATCCCTATCTCGGCGCGGCCAAGAACACGCCCTTTAGTCGAGAACTGCTGCGGCGGATGCGGGCAATCCCAGGAGTGGACCTGGCCGCGCTTACCTCAGATTTGCCCACTACCAACCTCGACGTTACGGATGCCCAGGCGATCGACGCACTTGCCATTGAAGATCGTCCGGCGGAGTCCGAGCCGGATCTGCGTGCTGAAGAAATCACCATCAGCCCCGATTATTTCAAGGTCATGCAGGTTCCGCTGGTGAGCGGGCGCTATTTCACGGAAGCCGACGAGGACGGGAAGCAACCAGCCGCGATTGTAGACGAAACTACCGCACGCAAGTATTGGGCGGGCCGCGACCCGATCGGCCGCCGGGTGCGTTTCGGCTCGGCTCCTCGCCAACCGTGGCGAACCGTGGTCGGCGTAGTCAAGGACGTCCGAAGTGATGGCCTCGACATTGCCGGCATTCCCCACCTCTACGCCTGCCTTTATCAGAACCCCAACCGGAATCTGAGCGTGGTCCTGCGGACATCGCTGCCCGCCAGCGCGCTTGAGGCGCAGATTCGGCGGGAGGTCCAGAGTGTCGATCCCGGTCTGCCGGTGTTCGGCGTATCTTCCATGAACGATGTGCTTGATCAGTCGCTGGCTTCGCGGCGATTTTCAGCGCAGCTGGTCGGGGGATTTGCCGCGCTGTCGCTGCTGTTGGCTTCGATCGGAATCTATGGCGTGCTGGCCTACATGGTCGGCCAGCGGTCACGCGAAATCGGACTCAGGATGGCTTTGGGTGCGACGCGGAGCAATATTCTCAAGCTGATCCTGCGGCGAGGGGCAGGCCTGGCCTGCGGTGGAGTCTTGGCCGGCATGTTCCTGGCCGCATCGCTGGCTTCGATGATGACGGCATTGCTCTATGGAGTGCAGCCGCACGATCCGGCCGTGTTTCTATCCGCGCCTTTGGTCTTGCTTGCCGTAGCCTTGCTGGCGAGCTATCTTCCGGCCCGCCGGGCAACCAGGGTCGATCCCATTTTTGCCCTGCGAGAGGCGTAATCATTTCAGCATGGCAGCGCGAATTGTGGAGCCACGAGGTTACTCTTGCCCCAAAAACGCATTCCGTAGTAGGATTGACGCGAATTGTAGGAGATATGAACAAGAGACATTTCTCAAAAGCTGAGACGCGAATCCTGGAGCAATACTGGAAGCTGGGAACTCGTTCGATCCGCGAGGTGCTCGACAGTTTGCCCGAGGACGAGCGTGTGGCCTATACGACCGTGCAGACGCTCGTCTACCGCCTGGAGCAGAAAGGTGCGCTGCGGAAGGTCAAGAAAATCGGCAACGCACAGCTATTCGAGCCGGCAATCGGTCAAGGCGAATACCGGAGTGGGGTAGTGCGCGACCTTCTGGATTTGTTCGGCGGCTCGCCGCGCCTGCTCGTCTCTAATCTCCTCGAAACCGGCACCATCTCGCTGAAGGATTTGAAGGCCCTGCAGAACGCGGCGGGAGGTAAGAGCAACCGCAGCAGCCGCGGAGGGAATGGCCATGCATGAGCATATTGCGCAGACGCTCTATTATCTGGGGGTTCACCTTCTTTTTGCGTCGATGGTTTGGACCGCGGCCTGGGTGCTGACCTCGATCCTGCGCGGCAGTGCGACGACGAAGTACTGGATCTGGCTGGCAACATCGCTCAATTTCATACTGCCGCTGGGCGCCATTTCCGACAAGATGTGGGCGCGGCATCTCTCCTGGGCCAGACCTTTGGGCGCAATCGGCGATGCAGGAGTGCGCCTCTCGGAAAGCGCGACGCTGGTCGCAGTGCTCGGCGGATCCTGGCTGGCGGGCGCGACCCTGATGCTCACCCGGCTTTGCCTGCGGGTACGCGCCGAGAGGCGGGAAGCCCGGGCCGCCGTGAGCCATAGCGATCCCGTGTCGCGGCGAAGCATTCTGGCAGGGGGCGTACCAGTGAAGTTTGCCGGGACGCGGCAGGCTCCGGCAGTTGGTGGTCTCGTGAACCCTTACATTTCACTCCCCCACGGAATTGAGCGATTGCTAACCAAACCGGAACTCAACGCCGTCCTTCTCCATGAGTTGACGCACGCCAAGAGGCTCGACAATCTGGCTCGCCTGATTCATGAAGTGGGACTTTGCGTGTTGTGGTTTCATCCGCTGGTCTGGATCACGGGCTCGCGGCTTTCCTTGTACCGGGAGCTCTCCTGCGACGAATCTGTCATTGAGAACGCACGGGGCAGCGACCTGGTTTCTGCGCTCGCTAAACTTGCCAACCCCGAAGAGCCACTGCTGTTGCAGGCGTCCGCATCGTCGTTCCTTAGCCATCGTCTGGCGCGGCTGAGCGCTTCTCCTGCGCAGCGCTCGGGTCTAGTCGCGAATACAGCGCTGATTGTGGTGTTCTGCATTGCTTTATTCGCGGGCGTGTTCGAGACAGTCGCGCACACGGCTTGTTGTTTCGTCCATCGAGGCCAGGCCCAGGTCGTTCATGCCTGCCGGCGTACATAAGCAAGCGGCGTCGTTCGATCCTGCCTCCGCCGCCGCTTGGCGCAGACTACGTGTTGATGGTCCGCGATCCAGCGCAGCCCGACGCGCTCTAGCCGGCCGGTAGTCAGAAGACGCAAAGCTCACCGACGTGGCTTTGCCGCGTCTAATACAACGTACTGTGTAGTAGAGAAGACGTGATATGTAGTAGCTATGAAGATCGCCATCTTCGGAGATCGCCGACATCACGGAATTGGAGAAAGTTCGATTCGTGATAAGAGGCGGCCAGGCGTTCAGAAATGATTTTGCTTCGCATTGACGCGCAGAACGCAACCACTTGAGGAGAGGACAAACATGAAACAAGTGCGCATGATCCTGCCATTAGCTGCGTTTGTTTTGGTGGTCGGGCAGCTCCTGGCCCAATCACCTGGCCCGGCTACTTTAGTAAGAGCAGGTCGTTTGCTCGACCCCAAAACAGGGAACGTGCTAGCACCCGCCGCTGTGCTCATTGAAGACAACAAGATCAAGGAAGTTGGCCCGCCCTCGAAAGTGCAAGCCCCAGCGGGAGCCAGGATCATCGATCTGGGCGAGGCCACCCTTTTGCCGGGACTCATCGACAGCCACACTCATCTGCTTGTGGACCCTGTTGTGCCGGCGGAAGCCGAGCGTTCACGCCGGTACAACGGCGATTTTGCGACGGGGCTGTTGCTGGCCATCGTCGAATCGCCCAGCAAGCGGGTGTTGATGGGCGCACAGTTAGCACGCGAGGACTTGGAGAGCGGTATCACCACGGTGCGCAACCTTGGACACTCCGGCATTGACGGGGATACGGAACTGCGCGACGCCATCAAGGCGGGGCGCGTCCCTGGTCCGAGGATCCTGGCTTCAGGACGCAAACTCATCACGCGTGGTTCGTACATTCAGAGTCTCAATTCCGCGCTTGCCGATGCGATCCTTCAGCAGGAGTTCTTGCTGATTGACGGGGCAGACCGCGCGCGGGAGGCAGTCCGGCTGAATGAGTTTCAGAACGTCGATGTAATCAAGGTCACAGCGGACGAGAATCTGACAGTCCCTGAGTTGGCGGCGGTCGTCGAAGAAGCGCATCGTGACCACTTGAAAGTCGCGGTGCATGCTGTTGACAAGACCAGCATTCAGACGGCGATCGATGCAGGGGCCGATTCCATCGAGCACGGCAACCAGGTAACCGACGAGCAATTGAAGCAAATGCGCGACAAGGGGATTTTTTTCGACTTAACGCCGAGCTTTTACGGCGATTTTTTTACGAGACTGACGGAGGCAACCGTTGTGATGTCCCCAGCCCGTCGAGAACGATGGGCCAAGCTCGATGTGAGTGATTCGCAGACATACGACATTCTGGTACAGCATGTTCTTAAGTCGGGAGTGAAGTTTGCCGCTGGCTCCGACATGGGGTGGTGTTTCCCGGGGAAGACGCGCGGCCAGACGTCGGTCTCGAGGTTTCCGGTTTTGCATCAGGCCGGAATGCCTTCGATCGACGTTCTTCGTGCGATTACCACGAACGCCGCGGAAATGCTGGGCTGGCAGGACCGCATCGGCGCGATTGAGCCGGGGAAATTTGCCGACCTCGTGGCGGTCGCGGGCGATCCGATCGCTGACATCACGGAGCTGGAGCGGGTGCGATTCGTGATGAAAGACGGCCAAGTGGTTCGGAATGACCTTGCCTCGCATTGAAGCGGACCTCGACACGGAGAAACAAGCCAGCCCTTAACCCAAAGGAGAATCTACGATGAAACGTTCTTCGAAGCGGTGTTCGTTCGCGGTGGTTGCACTCACGCTACTGGCTGCCGGAATCAGCCTTGCCGGGCAGACCCAAACGCAGAATCAATCTCCCGCTCCGGCGAAGTCTCGATCCGAGGAGATGTTGGACAGGTGGAACGGCATCGGGAACAAACTGGTCGCTATGGCCGAGGATTTTCCCGAAGACAAATACGACTTCAAACTGCAGAAGGACGAGCGCACATTTGCTCTGAATCTGCTCCACGCCGCCGCACTGGATTTTGTTTTGATCCGCAGGATTTCCGGATCAAACCTCGGGCCGGATTTCGGCGAGGGCGACAATCCTACGCGTGACGCTTTCAAGACCGAGGCCGACGTGGTGAAGTTCGTGAAGGAGGCTGTCGCGGACGGAGCGCAGGTGATTCAACAGCAGGGCGACGCGGGGCTGGACAAAACATCGAAGTTTTTTGGGAATCGGCTGGCCCATAACTCCACCATCTGGACGATGGCCATCGAGCACAGCGGGGAGCACTACGGGCAGCTTGTGGTCTACTACCGCGCGAACAACCTTGTGCCGCCGGATTCGCGGCGATGAGGCGCCCCGTGGTTGTTGATCGCACGCACGATTTCCAGAGTGCGAGCCAATTGAGGAGACTAGTTCTGATGAGAGCACTACGGATTCTGTTTCGATCGTCACTATTTGTCTTCGCAGCTATGGCAGTGCTCATCTCCGCAGTCGCGGTCTCCGGCCAGCAAGGAGAGAGCAGCAGCAGCGCTCCCGCTGACATCGTTTACGCGCGCCCCGGTCAGCTCGTTGACGCCGGGGGATTTCGGTTGAATCTCTACTGCATGGGGAGCGGGTCGCCCACGGTGGTTTTCGATTCCGGATGGGGAGACTGGGCGCCCGCGTGGTCGAAGGTGCAGCCCGAGATCGCCAAATGGGCGCGCGCCTGCAGCTATGACCGTGCCGGCGCGGGATTTAGCGATCCGGGTCCCATGCCGCGTACCAGCGTGCACATCGCCGGAGAGCTGCGCACTGCGCTTCACCATGCCGGCATTGCCGGACCTTACATTCTCGTGGCAGGCGCCTTCGGAGGCGACAATGTGCGCACCTTTGCCGACCTGTACATGGACGAGGTTGCGGGGCTGGTATTGGTTGACGCCGATTCCACCGACGTCGAACCGAAGGTGATGCAAGAAGAGGAACATCGAGGACTTGCTGGGATTCCCAAGGACATGCGCGATTGTCGAAACTTGATTGCCGAGCACAAGCCGTTGCCGAATGTGTCAAGTCGTAGACAGCCACCACAGACCTGCGCTCAGCAGTCTTTCTTTCGCGGTCTGCCGGAAGCAGCGTGGTCTCCAGAATTGAACGCCACAGTGTTGGAGATCGCGCAAACCAAAGTTGCCATGTATGACTCTTATGCTTCAGAAATGGAACAAACACCGGCGGACGAAGCCTATCTGCAACAACACCGCCGCTCATTGGGCTCGCGTCCCATCCGCGTGCTCACCTCAGGAAACCACGCTGTCGGCCACCTGGAGACGAAGCCGCCGGA
>Ga0210384_10002718_pt1 | contig 21275 bp, 17 predicted proteins | sample IncBWH2MmetaG_FD_160574 | JGI IMG/M metagenome (GOLD analysis project Ga0210384, IMG submission 160574) | Forest soil microbial communities from Barre Woods Harvard Forest LTER site, Petersham, Massachusetts, United States - Inc-BW-H-2-M | ecosystem: Environmental > Terrestrial > Soil >...
TAAGGCCCTGCGGGTCGAATGTGTCTAACTCAGTAATATTCCAGTCCCAAGTGCGTAATCAACTCTTCGCCCTTCAAGTGCCGCAATGTGTTCTTCAGCTTCATCAGCTGAATAAATAAATCATGCTCGGGATAAAGCCCGGGCGCGCTCATCGGCGACTTGAAGTAAAAACTCAACCACTCCTGGATTCCCAGCGAGCGAAGTTCCTTGCTGCGCTGCGCCAAGTCGAGAAACAGCACCAGGTCGAGGACAAGCGGCGCAGCCAGAATTGAGTCGCGGCACAGGAAGTCAACTTTGATCTGCATGGGATAGCCCAGCCATCCGAAGATGTCGATGTTGTCCCAGCCCTCTTTGTTGTCTCCACGAGGAGGGTAATAGTTAATTCGGACCTTGTGGGTGAACTTGCCGTACAGTTCAGGATAAAGCTCCGGCTGCAGGATATGCTCCAGCACCGACAGCTTGGACTCCTCCTTGGTCTTGAATGACCCCGGATCCTCCAGCACTTCGCCATCGCGATTGCCCAAAATGTTGGTCGAGAACCAGCCGTTCAGCCCGATCATTCGAGCCTTGAATCCGGGCGCCAGGATGGTCTTGATCAGGGTCTGCCCAGTCTTGTAATCCTTGCCGCAGATCGGTGCCGAGTTATCACGCGACAGCTGTTGCATCACCGGTAAGTCCACGGTGAGGTTCGGGGCCCCGTTTGCGAAGGGCACGCCCTCCATCAGCGATGCATAGGCATAGATCATTGAAGGCGCGATCATTTCGTCATTCTGGGTCAACGCCTTCTCAAACGACTTCAGCGACTGGTGTGCGGCGGTCGGCTCAATAAACGATTCCGTAGAACCGCACCAGATGGTGACCAGCCGGGACGCGCCGGAGGTCTTCTTGAAATCCCGCATGTCCGCCCGGACCTGTTCCGCCAAGTCCATCTTGTTTTTGCCCTTCTTTACGTTCGGGCCATCGATCTTCTTCACATAGTTGTGGTCGAAGACCGCTTTGCGCGGGGTGATGGAAGTCAGGAACGGCTTGATCTGTTCGAGCAGATCGCGCTCCAAGACTCCGGCGTTCGAGGCTGCCGCGTACATGTTGTCTTCAAAAATGTCCCATCCCGTAAAGACCAGGTCATTGAGCGACGCGAGAGGAACAAATTCCTTGATCTTGGGCGACAGAGCATCGGTACGCTTGCCTAACCGGATCGTCCCCATCTGGGTGAGCGATCCGATCGGCTTGGCGATGCCCTTCCTTACCGCCTCCACTCCAGCGACAAACGTGGTGGCCACGGCGCCCATGCCAGGGATCATGATTCCCAGCTTGCCCTTGGCTGCTTGAATATCGCTGCTGCTCTGTTTCGACTCCGTCTTTGTCTTTACGCTCTTCGGCCGCGTCGGCATGTTTAAGCTGCTTCCTCATAGACTCCGTTGGGAATGTAAGGCGAACTGCTTATGTTCTCGTATTGAGTCGGCATTTGCAACCGCGCGAGCAGTGAACGGCGACGGAAGCAACGCGAATGGTAACATCGCGGGTTGGTGTGGTCGCGGGCAACCCGCCCGCTGCTTTTGACCTGGCCCCTCGCGGACGAGTCGCCGGCGACCGCACGCTACTTCTCCAGGTCCAGCGTCTTCACCGGCAAGTCCCAGTGCGCATCCAGAATCTCAAAGCGTCGCTGCTCTTCGCGCTCGTAGGCAGCTTGATCGGGCCAGAGCTGCTTCTTCAAGGCATCTTCTTCGAAGGGCTCGTTGGCCACGGTGGAATTCTTGAACACAATGGTCACGCGGTAGTCCCAACGCCCGTCTTCAGTTGTGTGGTAACGCGGCTGGTCCATCCAGACCTTGACCATACGCCCCATCTCAACCTCTTTGTTGAGCAGGGGATAGTGGTTCTTCTTGAATAACTTCAGGAACTCGTCCGCATGTCCCCACTTGGTCTTGTAGTAATACTCGATTACGTAGGGCTGGCCCGGCGCAGCGGAGGCGTTCTGCGCCAGGCTGGCATTCACACCAATCAGCAAGACAACGAGCAAGAGCATGAGACGTTTCATGGTGGGTCTCCTGAGACAATGCAGATCGCAAATTTTGGATTGTAGATTTTTCAGAACTTAGACAGCAGGTTAATCGATAATCTAAAATCACCAATCTGCAATGATTTTAGAACGTTACTCCGTCCGCATCCGGCTCTGCCAGTGTGACCACACAAACCAGCTGATACCGGCGGCCAAGGCGATTCCGATAACGAGGTCAAGCTGATGGAAGTATTTGCCCAGCTCGCGCCAGTTTTCGCCAAGCTTCATGCCAAAGTACGCCAGAGCAAAACACCACGGCCACGATCCCAGAAAAGTGTAGATGTGGAAGCGTCCGCGCGGCATGCGAGCGATTCCCGCCGGCAGCGCGATGAAGGTCCGGATTACAGGCAGCATGCGCCCGATCAGTACCGCCAGGTAACCCCAACGCAGAAAGAAGCGGTCGGCCCAGTCCAGCTCGCGGCGGCCCATCAGAATCCAGCGACCATATTTCTCCACGAGCGGCCGCCCACCGTAGCACCCAATCTCATAGGCCACCAAGGATCCGAGGTTGCAGCCGATGGCACCCGCGGTCGCCACCCACAGAAGCTTCATCGAGCCCTCGTAAACCAGGTACCCGGCAAAAGGCATGATCAATTCGGACGGCAAAGGAATACACGCTGACTCGATCGCCATCAATATGGCAACCCCGCCGTAGCCTGTGGCCGCCACGACGGACTTGATGAACACAAACAGAACCGCAAGGATTTTTTCAGTCATGCGGGAAATATATTAAACGGGGATCGCTGGGCACGGTTTCTTTACTCGCCAGACCGACAGCAAGCTTCAGAATGCGCCTTCCTGGGTAAATGTGTATCCGGGCAACGAGGCGCCACTGGCGTTCTTCGTCACTTTCACTCGCACGGTGGGCACATCCGGCGCGGTCAAACCCGCAGGCCGCAGCATCGCATACTGGGTGAACACTTCGCTGTACATCTTGGTGACAAGATAGTCCTGGCCGTCAGTATCGTTCCGCCAAACCTGCCCGAGTTGGATGGACTTCACCGCCACGTCAAGCTCCTGCGATTGCTGGGAAACCTCTTTCAGGGTACCGGGACAGCCGCAGTGCGTCAATTAGCCCCGTGGTTCCACAACATTACGAAAGGACCGGCAGACCATGCCGAAGAAGGATTTGAGTTCCCGAGAATGACTGTGTGGGGATGAGCCCTCGCCCGTCCAGGCGGTCCGAAGGACAGCTAGCCTTTGCCAGCCCCCGACCCACAGTTGCCATCGAAACAATTGGCTAAGATTGACCCTCGATTTTGAGGAGCCCCCATGCCTCGCGGCATCACCCCGCGCCAACCCGCCAAGACCGGACGCCACGAAGGTACCCGCAACGCTGCCAGCAAAAAACCAGGCGTCCTTCGGACGCCCCGGACGGGCGAGGGCGCCCGTCCCCACACTGTTCGTGCCGCCGCCCCCGCCAAGGCTCGAGCCAAAGCTTACAATCCGAGAGCGCCTGACCGGCTCCAGGACATCCTTCAGCGGCTTAACACCCTCTACCCCGACGCCACCTGCGCTTTGCACCACAAGAGCGCATGGGAATTGCTCGTGGCAACCATCCTCTCCGCCCAGTCGACCGACGTTCGGGTAAACATGGTTACCCCCGAACTCTTCAGAAAGTATCCGACCGTCCAGGATTTCGCCGCGCTCAAGCCCGAGCAACTCCAGCCTGACGTCCGCTCGACGGGCTTTTTCCGGAACAAATCGAAGTCCGTTGTGGGTGCGGCAAAAAAGATCATGAGTGATTTCGGCGGCCAAGTCCCCGATCAGATGGACCAACTCCTCACTCTGCCCGGGGTAGCCCGCAAGACCGCCAATGTGGTTCTTGGCACGTGGTTTAGGAAAAACGAGGGCGTAGTCGTGGACACCCACGTCCACCGTATCAGCCGCCGCCTCGAACTTACTCGTAACGACGACCCGAAGAAAATCGAACAAGACCTGATGCAAATCATCCCGCGGGAAAAGTGGACACTGTTCTCCCACCAGATCATCTGGCACGGCCGAAAACTATGCATCGCCCGCCGACCCAAGTGCGCGGATTGCCCGCTGGAAAATATCTGCCACGCCGCCGACAAAACCTGGAGCACAGTCGAAATCCACAAAAACGCAAAGTAACGTCAGCAACGCCAAACCCTGTCATCCTGAGCGGGATTTTCCATTCGCTGGCGAATGGAGAATTCGAGTCGAAGGACGCCCAGCATCACCGCAAACACCGGCAATCTTGTGCTGAGAGCGCGAAAGACCGAAGCGTTCCAAAAAGGCAATAGGGCTCCTTCGACTCCGCAACTTCTTCGCCATGCGAAGAAGTCGCTGCGCTCAGGATGACAAACGCCTCTGCTACACTTTTCGTATCGCCGATGCGCTCGTTAACTTTGTTGGCCATGGTCATCTCGATGAGCACTCTCACCCTGCCGCAAACCCTGCCCCCACCCCAGGCGATCACCGACCCCAAGCAGATCACCAGCAAGCCCAATGCAAATGTAGAACAGAACCAGCAAAGCCTTTCGATCGAGAGGCTGTACATGACCCGCTCGGTCGGAGCCAGCGCCTGGTCTCCGGACGGCAAGACTGTCGCCTTCGTCTCGAACATCAGCGGGCGCAACAATATTTGGCTGGTCCCCGCCGATGGTGGATGGCCCACGCAACTCACCGTCAGCGACCAGCGCGAAACTCAGCCCACGTGGTCGCCCGATGGCAAGTGGATCGCCTACATCTCCGACTACGACGGCGATGAGCAGTGGGATATTTTCTTCGTCTCCCCAAAGACGGGACAGGTAATCAACATCACGAACACGCGCGAGATCTCAGAAGAGAGTCCGACCTGGTCGCCGGACGGCCGCTATCTCGCCTATACGGTGAAGCCCAAGACGTCGTCGGTTTACGAAATCGATGTCTTCGACACCCTGATGCGCGACACCAAACACCTGACCACTGGCACGGCCAAGGACAAGATGAACGTGAAGCCCATCTGGTCCGCCGACGGCAAGTGGATCGCATATACCCAGCACCAGGCCAAGGGCACAGATTCCAATATTTTCGTCGCCGAGGTCGCCACCGATAAAAGCACTCTGCTTACTCCACATCAGGGAGAGACAACCTACGCCGCGAACGAATTTTCTCCCGATGGCAAGCGCCTGCTGATCACCTCGAACGCGGGCAATAGCTACGACAACGTCGGCCTGCTCGACATTGAAGCAAAGAAAATCGACTGGCTCACCCAGGACAAATGGGAAATCGAAGGCGGGAATTTCTCTCTCGGTGGATCCGTTACCTGGATCGCCAACGTCGACGGCAACACCGACATCTACCTACACAACCTTGCTTCCGGAAAGACCGCTTCCCTGCCGCTGCCCAAAGGCGTAAACCGGTTGGGTGGCGCGAAATCCGCGTTCACTCTCGACGGCTCGCGCCTGCTCTACTATCACAACGGCCCGACCTCGCCCAACGATGTTTGGACTTATTCCTTGGCCGACGGCAAGTCGCAACAGATCACGAATTCGCTGGTCGCGGGCGTGCATTCGGAAGACATGGTCGAACCATTTCTTGTGCACTATCCCAGCCGCGATGGCAACTGGACCATCTCCGCCTTCGTCTACGTGCCATACAACATGGCGCGCAGCGGGCAGAACGCAGCTGTGGTTTACGTTCACGGCGGGCCGACGTCGCAAACCGTGAATTCTTTCAGCCGAATTATTCAGCACATGGTCAACCAGGGCTACATGGTGATCGCGCCCAACTATCGCGGGTCTACTGGTTACGGCAAAGATTTTCAGCACGCCAACCTGTTCGACATGGGCGGAGGCGATCTGCAGGACGTTCTCGCCGCCGCCGACTTCATCAAGCAGACCGGCTACCTCGATCCCAAGAAACTGGTCCTGATGGGCGGCAGCTACGGCGGGTACATGACGATGATGGGTGTAACCAAAGCGCCCGACGTGTGGGCGGCGGGCGTGCCTGTCGTCCCCTTCGTCAACTGGTTCACCGAAATCGCCAACGAAGATCCGGTGCTGCAGCAGTCTGATCTAGCTACCATGGGCGACCTGGAGAAAAACAAAGACCTCTTCCACGACCGATCCCCGATCTTCTTCGTGGACCAGATCAAGGCGCCGTTGCTGTTGCTGGCCGGAGGCAATGATCCGCGCTGCCCCAAGGAAGAAGCTCAGCAGGTGGTGGATGCAGTCAAGAAGCGCGGAGGGGTGGCCGAATACAAAGTATACGAGAACGAAGGCCACGGTTTCGCCCGGGTTGAAAACCAGATCGACGCCTACAAGCGTGTCTCGGAGTTCCTCAAAGCACGCGTCCCGCCAGCGAACTGCGGCTGTTCCCTCACTGAGTGAAATATAGGCGCGAGCGCCCCCGCTCGTGCGGCAGCGCCACGAACGCCCCAGCACGAGCGGGACGCTCGCGCCTACATCACTTCTTAGCAAATTTGTTGAAGAAGTCTCCCGCGTTCCAGTGCGGACGTCCCGTCTGCTGCGCGACCTCATATCCCACAGCCAAATCCACTCGCGTGCACTTGACGGTCGCGTTGAAGTCGAACGGCTGACCCATGTCGTCACTAGGCTGGTGATAACGCTGAACTTCCCAATCAAACTGCATTTTTTTGCCATCAAGATTGGGGTTCACAGTCTGAAGTCCTTCTTCGATGTACAAAGCTGGAACGCCCTGCAAGATGAAGGAGTACTGGTCGCTGCGCACGAAATAAACTTCTTCCGGCAGGGGATCCGGGCTGACCGTGAGACCCATGTGCCGAGCCACATCATCGGCGATCGCTCCCAGGCTCGAGTGCTCGCCCCCCAGGGGCACAATGTCCTTGAAGTCGTAGAGAAAGGAAACTTCGTCCATGTTGATGTTGGCAACGATCTGTGTGATCGGCACCGTGGGGTTTTGTGCGTAGTAATCGGAACCCAACAGACCCTCTTCTTCCCCGGTGACTGCAATAAAAAGAAGCGAGCGCCGCGGAGCGGGATGTAACTCGGAAAAGGCCCGTGCCATTTCGAGCAGCGCCGCCGTACCCGACGCATTGTCAGCCGCCCCGTTATATATGCTGTCTCCCTTCACCGGATCCCCGATACCCAGGTGGTCCAGATGGGCGGTAAACGAGACATATTCATTCTCAAGCTGAGGATCGGAGCCCGGCAAAATTGCCGCAACGTTCGGACTCTCTGCCTCCGAATAGCGGCTGACGATGTGCATGGTCACGCTGGCGGTTAGCGGAAAGGCCTGCGGCTGACTATTCTCCGCGGCCTGGAGAGCGTCTTTCCACGACTTCGGCGCGCCCTCAAACAGAAGCGCCGCCGCGCTGGAACTTATGCGCGCGGCACCCCGGATACTTGGCTCCGCGCCATCCGGCACACCTTTTTCATCCAGCCAGCGCAGCGCCGGCCCTCGCGTGAAGCGAATGTATTCTGAAAACGGGGTACGCTGCTCGGTTTTGCCGGCCCAGATGGAGATATACCCAATGGCCCCATGCTCCGCCGCCATCCGTAGTTTCTGTTCACTGGAGGAAAAATGGGCACCGGGAGCGGACGGCATCTTAGACGGAGCGCCATACAACGCCGCCACAATCTTGCCTCGGACATCGATGCCGGCGTAATCGTCGTATTTGAATTCCGGGGCGCTCACGCCGAAGCCAACGAATACTACCTGGCCCTCGGCCGTGGTGTCGGCAGAAAGCGGGTCGCCGCCCATCACGTAATCCTTTTCAATGGTCAGAGTCCGAGTCGAACCGTTCCTGGGTTTCACTACGAACGAGCTCTTGTCCCGCAATAATTCAATCCTGCGAAAGCGTACGTTTTGGAAATACGAGCCGTTCACTCCCGCGGGTGTTAGTCCCATTTCTTCGAACTGCGCCCGAACGTAGTTTGCCGCCAACTGGTAGCCGCGCGTGCCCGTGCCGCGTCCCTCCAGTAGATCGTCCGCCAGAAAGGCCATGTGCGCCCGCAGGCCCTCCGCGGTGATGCGCTGCAAGAGTTCGTTGGGTGGAAAATCCGAAGAACTGGTCTGGGCAGACCCAAAAGAAACCGTCAAAACCAAAACGAGTGATACAAGAAGACGCTTCGTTCGCAAACTTACCTCCCGGAAGAAATGGCCTTGATAAGCCCGGGGATCGTATATTCGGCAGCCTCAACGTCTACCGGCAACCCAAGCTCCCGAAGAGTAGACGAAGTCACGGGCCCAATGGAAGCAAGCCTGACCCCTTTAAGATGATGCTTGTGGCTACCGCTCATGTGGTCGCGGCCGACTCGGCCGCGGCTTTCGTCAACCAGTGCCATGAAATTCTTAACCGTAGAAGAACTGGTAAATGTGATCCAATCAGGCCGTCGATTCTGAGACGCCAATGCTGCCCGCAGCCGTTGCCGCGAAGACGGAGGAACTACAGTCTCATAAGCCTCAACCACGTCCACCCGCGCACCCAGCTTGCGCAACTCCCGCGGAATCACATCGCGTGCGACCTTCGCCCGCGCCAGTAGCACCCGCTTTCCTTTTACCTTCCGCCGCAGGCTCGCCACCACCGATTCTGCTACATACTCCTTGGGGACAACGCTGACCTTCACACCATGCTGCTCGATGGCTTGCCGGGTCGCCGGCCCGATGGCAGCGATTTTCAGGTGACGCATGGGCTTTCCACCCAAGTGAAGCTTTCGCAGCCTCTCCCACAGCGCGTCGACTCCGTTGACGCTGGTCAGAATGAGCCAGTCGTACTCGGAGAGATTTCGCAGGGCAGTATCCAGCGCTCTATAAGACCGGGGCTTGCGGATCTCGATGAAGGGAATCTCAAGAACCTCCGCGCCTAGGTCGCGAAGTTCGGCAGAGAGTGCACTCGCCTGATGCCGGGCCCGGCCGACCAACACACGGATTCCTGAGAGGGGCCCTACAGTCCTTGATTTTGTCGCGGATTTCATGCCTTGGACGCACTGGCCTGATCAGCGCGGACGAGTCGCCCGCAACCACACAGGCCCTACAGAGACCTTATGGTTGCTGTGGTGTCACTACCGCTTGTCCGTACACTTCCCGCAAAATCGCATCGCCGCCACGGCGCAGCAGCGCTGCGCCCACCGTTTCACCGAGCTTCACCGCATCGTCTCCGTCGCCCGATTCTCGCAACACTTTGGTCCCGTCTGGACGCGCAACTACCGCTTCAAGATGCAGCCGGCCGTTGACGATTTCCGCCAACGCCCCGATTGGGATCTGGCAGCCTCCTCCCATCTGGTTCAGCAGGGCCCGTTCGCAGGTTGTCGTGTTGCGCGCCGCGTCGTCATCCAGAAAAACGACGTGCCGTCGCACGGCCGAATCATCCTTCCGAATTTCGATCGCCAGCGCGCCCTGCCCTGCCGCCGGGCACATCAGCTTGGCCGGAAGCACCTGCCGTATGCACTCCCGCTTGCCCAGGCGATTCAATCCGGCAGCGGCAAGGATTACGGCATCGTACTCACCGGCCGCGAGCTTGCGCAGCCGGGTGTCCACATTCCCGCGCAACGGATGAATATCAAGATCGGGTCGCAAAGCCTTCAGCTGCGCCTGCCGCCGCAGGCTGCTGGTCCCTACCCGCGCCCGGTTCGGCAGCTCTTTCATACTGCTGAACTTGTGCGAGCAGAAAACATCTCGCGCGTCTTCCCGAGTGGTGATGGCCGCAATCTCGAAGTCCGCCGGAATTTCCGTGGGCAGGTCTTTCAAACTGTGTACTGCGAGGTCCACTCGCTTTGCGGCCAGTGCTTCTTCAATCTCTTTGGTGAACATGCCCTTGGTGCCGACCTGCGCTAGAGCCACATCGGTAATGCGATCACCGGTAGTTTTAATGATCTCAATTTCGATTTGGTGTCCGCGCTGCTCAAGCAACACTTTGATGTGACCGGCTTGCCAGAGGGCCAGCTGCGATCCGCGGGAACCGATACGTAGCAGAGCCACTAAGTTTTCGCTCCGGAGTCTCCACCAGAGAAGTTCGCCGCCTTCTTGTCGTCTTCTTTTTTCTTGTCTTGCAAGTCGAACAGCCGCCGCACAATGTCCACTACCGTAGTGGCTTCCGGCTGGCTCACCGCAGTCTTCAGCGTGCTGATGGGCGTATGCATGATCTTGCTGATGATCCCACGCGTCAGCGTCTCAACGGCCAGTTCCTGCTCCGGCGAGAGCGGCCCCAGGCGCCCGCGCACCCGGTCGATCTCCGCCTGGCGAATCGTTTCCAGGTGGTCCTGCAATGAAACGATAGTAGGAACCACATCCAGGGTCTGCAACCGGACCTTGAAGCGCTCCACTTCTCCCGTGATGATGGCCTCGGCGCGCTCCGCTTCTTTTTTCCGGTCATCGACATGCGAGGTGACGGCCTGCTGCAAATCGTCAATATCGTAAACGAAGATGCCATCCAGCCGATTCATCTCCGGATCGACGTCCCGCGGCACGGCAATATCAATAAAGAACATGGGCCGGTTCTTGCGCCGCGCCAGAAACAGCTCACCATGTTCCCGCCGGAATATGGCATGGGGCGCTCCTGTCGAAGTGATGACGATATCCGCCCGGTCGCAAGTCTCGTAGAGTTGTTCAAACAGAATCGCCTGCCCGTCGAACTTGGCCGCCAACTGCTGGGCACGATCATAGGTGCGGTTGGCCACAAAAATTGATTCCGCGCCGTGCGCAATCAGGTGACGTGCCGCCAGTTCGCTCATCTTGCCCGCGCCTACCAGATAAACGTGCTTACCCTGCAACGATCCAAAAATCTTCTTCGCCAGCTCCACTGCGACCGAAGCCACTGACACTGCCGACGAGCCCACCGCTGTTTCCGTCCGGACCCGTTTGGCCACCGCGAACGACCGGGTCAGCAGCAGATCAAGCTGCGAGTGCACCGCCCCTACGGCGCGGGCCGTAGCATAAGCCTCTTTCACCTGCCCCAGAATTTGCGGTTCACCTACAACCATCGAGTCCAGACTGGAAGTCACGCGAAACAAGTGACGCACCGCCTCGCTCTCGCGATATTCATAAAGGTGGGGTTCATACTCGGAAGGTTTCAGCTCAAAGTAATCGCGTAGAAACGCGCGCAAGTCCACGGTGCCATTTTTTGTTTGGGTCAACACTTCCACCCGGTTGCAGGTCGAGAGGATCATCCCCTCTTCCACTCCCGGATGCCTGGCTAATCGCCGCATCGCCTCCGGCAGATGCGGCTCAGGGATCGCCAGTCGCTCCCGCACCTCCACCGGCGCGGTCTTGTGGTTCACACCAATGAGCTGAAACTTCATGATTGGACGAACCCGTGAATCGTACTGTAGTAGTTCGCCGACCAGGCGATCACCGCAGCCACCACGGCGCCGGTCGCGAGATAAGCGGCCCGCCGTCCTCGCCACCCCGCATTCCAGCGGGTAAACACCATCACCATGTATACCGCCCACATCAGCAATGAAAGAAAAATCTTGGGATCGAGAAAGTCCAGCCGCCCATAAGTGGCCTGGGCCACGATGCTTCCCGCCACCAACCCCAGCGTCATAAAGGGAAACCCGAGCAGCAGCGAGCGATAGCCGATCTGATCAATCACTTCGAGGGCCGGCAGGCGCAACAGAATCGTGGCGGGTTTCTTCGACTTCAGGCTCCGCTCCTGCAACAGATAAAGCAGACTGGCGGCGAAGCTCAGGAACAGCGCCGCATAACCGACAAAGATCATGGCGATGTGGACGAAGAGCCATCCCCGGCGCATGCCGGGCGACGCCAACAGAAATGGCTGCTGCGTGGTCACGGCGACAAACGTCAAAACAAACACCAGGGGAAAGACCACGATCCCGGGCGAGGTAGTGCGGTAAACCAGATACACAATCATAAACGCCGCCATCACTATCAGAGACAGCAGCGACTCTGAATTGTGCACCGAAGTGAGGGTAAGCTGTCCCGATATCAGTGCCGCCTCGGTCAAAGAAACAAATTGGAATACCATGCCCAGGCTCATGGCCGGCAGCGCCACCCGGTTCAACAACGCACTGGTGCGAGTCAAGGCCAGCAGCGCATAGAGCAGTCCCACGGCATAACAGCAAAGCGCCACTCGGAGCCACAGTATCGGCATAAACAGTTTCGAAGCCCACCGACCAGATGTCGTCCGTCCTGATTATAGTCTGCACCAGTCGTGAGGCAGACAAATCAACAGTTCACCAAGTAACCGGCCAAGCAAAGTAGCGCCGGCATCCTGCCCTCCGGGAAAGCGCCCGAGATTGCAAAGGCGCCACGGCTCGATAGCAGTTATTGCACGCCCAACGTGCCCAGCGCCGTTTCCAAATTCTCCTGACTCAGCACCAGTTGGCGTCCCTTTGCCAGCATGTCCTCGATTTCGTCAAAAGCCTGAAACAACCTCATCTTGACCGCGCCGTACTGCTCGGCGTCGGTCGGGGCGCGTCCATGCCGATCCGCCCAGGCCTTCAGAGATTCTTCCGGCAGAAAGACGCTCACCGCAAATGTAGTCTTGCGGTCCGCGGTGACATCAAAAATATATTCGCTCGCCGGACCCTCGGCCGCGTCGGCCATTGCCGCACGCTTTCCCACAAAATAGTACTGATAGACGTATCCCTGGCCACCGGTGTACGTCTTCATGCGACGGAGAGTCATAAGAGCGGTCGTTGGTCGTCAGTCGGTCACGTGGAGCCACGCCATTAGAGTAGAGGTGACGTTCGAGGTCCGACGCCCGCCCTTACCTACTCAATCCTCGCTTCGTGCAACAGTTTGACGGCGCTCTCCGAGGTCACCGGCGAATAATAAACTTCTTTGAACGTATACGATTTCGCCTTCCCTCCAACCACCGGCAGGATTTCGATGTGCCAGTGGTAGTCATCATCGATGGACTTCCAATAGTCGAGGCTCTTCGATTGAAACAGCGTATTGGGAGAGGTGTGCAGCACGAGATGAAATTCGCCAGTCACAGTGCGAATCCGCTGCAGCGTGCGCCGCAGCAGTACGGCGAGGTCAAGCATATTAGCCGGCCGGGTCAGGCCGAAACGCTCGAAGGCCGCTTCATGGGTCCGGGGAACGATCCAGGTCTCATAGGGTACGCGCGGCGCATAAGGGCAGAGCGCGATAAAGTCGCCGCGCACTTCGATGACCCTTTGGTTCTGCTGCAGCTCCTGGGAAATAATGTCACAGAATACACAGCGCTCCTTGGCCTTGAAATAATCCCTGCCTGCCCGTAGTTCGTACAGCACCCGCCGCGGAACAAACGTCGTCGCGGTCAATTGCGACGTGGGATGCTCGAATTCCTGCCCGGCATTGGCCCCGTGATTCTTGAAGACGCTAACATACTTGAAGCGCGCATCGCGTTTCAAATCTTGGATTCGATGCGCCACCAGCAGCAGGAACTGCTCAATCTCCGCATCACTCGCGTTCCACAACTGCCGGTCGTGCCGTGGATTTTCAACCAACACTTCGTGCGCACCTACCGAGGACATGCGATCGTAAATTCCGTCGCCGCGCCGGGTCGGCTCGCCTTCAATCCGGTAAAGCGGCGCCGGATGCACCACTGCGCGCGCCGACCAGGCGGCGCCTTCCACTCCTGGCATGTTGGAAACCACTTGCGGCGCCACCGGCGCATCCACACAAAACCGGCAAAAGGCTTCGGCGCGGGGAGCGTGATCAGGCACATCGTCGCCGGTAATTACCCAGGACCGGGTAATCGGATCCTTACGCAGTTCCATGCGTGTAAGGAAAACATCGGCCCGGAGGCCACGTCAACTGCGATCTGGCTCCCACCCACGTTTGGCCGAGCCAGCATACGCGGCCGTGTCCTCTAACAATAGCCGCGAAGCGGCGGAAGAATGAAGACCCGGGCGCAAGCCCGGGGTCACGAGCGCAACCCACCAAGCTCCGAAGGAGCGAAAGGAGCGAACTGTTTGTGATCTCCATCACCGGAAGAGCGCCACTGCCTTTGTTATAATCCGCGCACGAACCCCGTTGAAATGAGCGAGCCGTCCACCCCGCTGATGCGGCAGTATGCCGCCATCAAAAAGGAGCACCCCACTGCCCTGCTGTTCTTCCGCCTGGGAGATTTCTACGAGCTTTTCTTCGACGACGCCGTCCTCGCTGCTAAGGAGCTCCAGATCACGCTCACTTCGCGCAACAAAGAAAAGGGCATTGCTATCCCGATGTGCGGCGTACCCCATCACGCCGCTGAAGGCTATATCTCGAAGCTGATTCGTAAGGGATTCAAGGTGGCAATCTGCGAGCAAGTGGAGGACCCGCGACTGGCGAAAAAGCTGGTGCGTCGCGAAGTCACTCGGGTCGTCACTCCTGGAACCGCGGCAGATTCTTCCCTGAGTTCGGAGGAAAACAATTTCCTCGCCGCTGTCGCGCAGACCGGTGAGCGCGTAGGCTTCGCCGCTCTCGACCTTTCCACCGGCGAATTTCGCGCTACCGAATTCCAGGGGGAAGGCGCCGACAAAAGAATCCAAGAAGAGATTCAGCAACTGCGTCCTAGAGAAGTGTTGTACGCGTCATCAGTCCCCCTGTTCGAGGCAGGCCGGCGGAACCACGAACCGTCTGGGGACGGGGCGGAGCCTGCCCTGAGCAAAGTCGAAGGGAGCCGTCCGGGCTGCCCAACGGGCGGTCCAGGTTACGCCGAAACTCCGCTCGACGATTGGATCTTCGCCCCCGACCACTCCATCCCGCTATTGGAAAATCATTTCGGAGTTCTATCGCTCGAAGGCTTCGGCCTGTCGGGCAAGCCCGCAGCCGCGGCAGCCGCCGGCGCCATCCTCTATTACGTCCGTTCAACCCAGCGCGGGACCTTGAGTCATGTAGATCGCATCGGGTTCTACGAACGTCAAACCTGTCTGGTGCTCGATGCCGTCACGGTACGAAACCTCGAGCTGATCGAACCGCTCTTCGCCGGCGCCGATGCCGGCGTCACTCTGTTCAGGTCGATAGATGCGACGGTCACGCCGATGGGCAAGCGACTTCTGCGCTCCTGGCTGCTGCGCCCATCCATCGACATAGCTGAGATCAACGCCCGCCAAGATGCGGTCGAGTCTCAGGTAAAGAAAACCATCGCCCGCGAAGAACTCCGGCGAGCCCTCGATGGGATCCTGGATCTCGAGCGCCTGCTCAGCCGAGTCACGCTGGAAACCGCCAACCCGCGTGATGTCCTCGCCCTCGCGGCATCCTTAGCGAGACTCCCAGCAGTCCGCAAAGCATTGGAACGCTTTGGCCCCTCGACTGCACATGCGGTCGCGAATGACTCGGCCGTGCAGACCTCGCCCGTAGCCCAGGCCGACGAAAGCTTCCCGGATCGCCTCACCAAACTCCATACCTCAGTCGACGAACTATCCGATCTTCGCCAACGCATCGAAAGCACCATCATCCCCGAACCCCCGATCTCCCTGAGCGACGGTGGTGTAATTCAGCCCGGAGCTGACAAAGAACTCGACCAACTGCGCGACCTGAGCCGAAACAGCAAACAATTTTTGGCTCAAATCGAACAGCGCGAACGCCAGCGTACCGGCATCGCAAGCCTGAAAGTAAAGTTCAACTCGATCTTTGGCTACTATCTCGAAATTTCGAAGGCGAATTCGCACTTGGCGCCTCCGGACTACGAACGCAAGCAGACCCTGTTCAACGCCGAACGCTTCACCACGCCGGAGTTGAAAGGATACGAATCCAAGATTCTCGACGCCCAGGAAAAGATCGTAGATATCGAACGCCGCCTGTTCGCCGAATTGCGCTCGGCCATTGCCGGAGAAGCCCGCCGCATCCGCCAGACCGCGCTCGCGCTCGCGGAAATCGATGTTCTGGCAGCTCTGGCTCAGATCGCAGCCCTACGAAACTACTGTCGCCCCGAATTTGACGACTCTGCCGACATTGAAATCGTAGCTGGACGCCATCCGGTGATCGAACAACTGGAATTGGGCAGCGGAGACCGCTTCGTGCCCAACGATCTTTTCCTGAACTCAACCACCAACGCCATCATGGTGCTGACCGGCCCGAACATGGGCGGCAAGTCCACTTATCTCAGGCAAGCCGCGCTCACCGTGATCATGGCGCAAGCCGGATCGTTCGTGCCCGCGCGATCGGCCCGGCTGGGTCTGGTGGATCGCGTCTTCACCCGCATCGGCGCCAGCGACAACCTGGCACGCGGCCGCTCCACTTTCATGATCGAGATGACGGAAACCGCTGCCATCCTGCACACTGCGACTCCGCGCTCACTCATCCTGCTCGACGAAGTCGGTCGCGGCACTGCAACCTACGACGGCCTCGCCATCGCATGGGCGGCGGTCGAGTACATCCACGCCCGGACGCGGGCCAAGACCCTTTTCGCCACTCACTACTTCGAATTGACCGAACTGGCCGAGCAACTCTCCGGCGTCAAGAACTATCACGTGACAGTAAAAGAAACCGGTGGCGGAATCGCCTTCCTGCGAAAGGTCGCGCCCGGTGCGGCCGACCGCAGCTACGGAATCGAGGTGGCAAAACTGGCGGGACTTCCGCACGAGGTCATCGTACGCGCCCGCGAAGTCCTGGCCGAGCACGAAAGTGCAGAACGTCAATTGATGGGACACCTCTCGCCAGGCACAACCCCGCAGGCGGCGCAGTTGACTATCTTTACTCCGCTGTCGCAACCGGTCCTCGACAAGTTGCGCGAAGTAGATTTGAATTCGCTGACTCCACTGGAGGCGCTGAATCTGCTGGCCCAGCTGAAAAAGCAGGTGGAATGAAATTCGCGTGGATTTTGGGTGGCGCCAGGCGGCTTCAGCCGCTGAGGTAGTCGTCGGTTGATAAATAAAGTAATACTTAAATGATTACCTATAATGTCCAGACAGACAAGCTCCTCTAATCTTCACCGAAGTATCGGTCAGCTGCTTATTATCGGCTTCGACGGAACCGAGATGTCCCCCGGCCTTGCCGCCTTACTGACTCGTGTACAACCCGCAGGCGTAATCCTTTTTGCCCGCAATATTACTGGCGGAGAGCAAACCTACAAGCTGCTGAAGGATTGCCAGGCCTGCGTTTCCACTCCGCTCTTCACCGCCGTGGACATGGAAGGAGGCCGCGTCGACCGCTTCCGTAACGTCATTGGCCGAAGCCCTTCCGCCGCCGACGTCTTCGCCACCCACGACCGCAAACTCTTCCGGAAGCATGGCAAAGTAATCGGCGAAGCCTGCCGGACATTGGGATTCAATACCGATTTTGCGCCGGTAGTGGACCTTGCATTCGAGGCGTCCAAAACGGTGATGAGTTCCCGTGCCGTTTCGGCCGATCCCAAACAAGCGGTCCTCTATGCTCGCGAATTTCTCAAGGGATTGCACGCCACCAACGTAGTAGGTTCAGCCAAACATTTTCCCGGCCTGGGCGAAGCCAACCTCGATACGCACGAGGAACTCCCGTCGATCGACAAGCCCTGGAAGAAGATCTGGGCAGAAGATCTGTATCCGTATCGCGCGCTGCGCCGTGAGCTGCCCATGGTCTTGATAGGACACGCCAACTATCCCGCCATCACGCACGACCAGAGTCCGGCATCGCTCTCGAAGAAATGGATCACAGATGTTCTGCGCAAGAAGATCGGTTACCGCGGCCTGGTTGTCTCCGACGATCTGGAAATGGGAGGAGTACTAAAAGCCGCGCCCATCGAACAGGCGGCGATCGAACACATCCGGGCCGGAGGCGATCTCTGCCTAATCTGCCACATCGAAGAGTACGTCACGCGATCCTGCGAAGCCCTGATCAAGGAGGCTGAGGGCAACCGCAAGTTTGCCCAACGGGTTGCAGACTCGGCGGCCCGCGTGCTGGCCTTCAAGAAGAAATCATCCGCGCTGAAGCGCAGATCGCTGGCTCCGTCTCCCCAGAAGCTGGAGAAACTTTCGCACCAGCTGCGGAAACTCAGCGAGCAGGTCGGCCTCTCCAAGCCGGGAGCCGCACGCGTATGATCGTCGCAGGCCTCATGAGTGGTACCTCCGCCGATGGCATCAACGTGGCGCTGATCAAGCTGGTGTGGCGCAGGCGCTCTCGCCCGCGTTCGTCCGAATCGACGGACCTGTCATTCAAGTTCCTCGCCCACGCCGAATACCCCTACCCGAAAAATGTCCGGCAAGCTGTCCTGCAGGCCATGAATGCCAAGCAAGCGAGCGTAGCCAACCTGGCGAGACTAAATTTCCTGCTGGCCGAACTCTACGCCGAAGCCGTACTAGCCACACAACGCCGTTTCCGCCTGAAAGCAGCGCTGATCGGCTGTCACGGACAGACTCTCTACCACCAGGGCGAGCCCGCCAAATTCCTGGGCCGTCAATTGGCCGTCACCTGGCAGACGGGAGAAGGCGCCGTGCTCGCGGCCCGAGTCGGCATCCCAGTCGTCTCCGACTTCCGCCCAGCCGACATGGCTGCCGGAGGCAAAGGCGCGCCCCTGGTTCCCCTCCTCGATTACCTGCTCTATCGCAATGCCAAAGTTGGCCGCATCGTGCAAAACATTGGCGGCATCGCCAACCTCACAGCCATCCCGGCGGGAGCAACCGCTAAACAAGTCACAGCTTTCGACACCGGCCCGGGCAACATGCTGATCGATGCCGTCACCGACCGTCTTTTCGGCAAACCCTACGATCGCGATGGACGCATCGCGGCCACAGGCCTGGTACTTGACCGCGTTGTTTCTGATGCTCTGCGTCTCCCATTTTTCCGTCGCAGGCCGCCAAAAACCGCCGGACGTGAAGAGTTCGGACGCGAGTTCGCACAGCAATTCATCAAACGTTGTGGACGAGCAAGCAAAGCGGATGTGGTCGCCACTTCCACGGCTCTGACAGCCCGTTCAATCGCCGATGCCTTACGCCGCTTTGTGCTGCCACGTCGCGGACATTTTCGAGAATTCGTGGTCTCCGGCGGCGGCGCCAACAATCCAACGCTACTCGCTATGCTGGCCAACGAGCTTCGTCCTATGCACCTGACTATTCGCGCCTCCGACGAATTCGGATTGCCCTCCGAAGCCAAGGAAGCCGCGGCCTTTGCCCTCATGGCCTACGAAACCTGGAACCATCGCCCGTCAAACATTCCCTCCGCCACGGGAGCCCAGCGGCCCGCGATCCTGGGAAAAATCTCGAATGCATAAGCGCCAAAATACATTGTCATCCCGAGCGAACCTGGAGGCGCGCTCGCGCGCCGAGGCGAGTCGAGGGACCTTGTGTTGGCCTGTATTTCGCTCCAAGACGCCCAGTTTTCTTGCTATTGCGGCTCTCCTCGCATTCACCCTCTCCTGCGCCAGCAAACCCAACCCCAACACCCTCGTAATGATCATCGAGAGCAGCCCCACCAACCTCGATCCCCGCGTGGGTCTGGACGCTCAATCCGAACGTATTGACGACCTTATCTTCGACGACCTGCTCACCCGCGGTACCAATCTCGACGTCGCTCCTGGCCTGGCCGAACGCTGGGATATCCCCGACCCGCTCACCTACGTTTTCCACCTGCATCACGGCGTGAAGTTTCACGACGGCCGCACGCTCACCGCCCGGGACGTGAAATGGACTTTCGATTCCCTGCTGCAGGGCAAGATTCGCAGCGCCAAGGCTGGCGTTTACCAATTCGTAGACCACATCGACGCCACGGATGATTACACCGTCGTCTTCCACCTCAAAGAGCCTTTCGCTACCTTGCTGTGGAATCTCTCCGACGGCGCCATGGGCATTGTGCCCTACGGCAGCGCCGACGAGATCAGCCGCAAGCCCATCGGCTCGGGGCCTTTCCGTTTTGTCAGCGCCGAGCCGGACAAAGAAGTCGTGCTTGCCCTTAATAGCGAATACTGGGGTGAAAAAGCGCATCTCCAGAAAATCCGCTTTATTGTCGTGCCCGACACCACAACGCGCGCTCTCGAATTACGCAAGGGCAGCGCTGATATCGCGATCAACGCCCTGACCTCTGACACAGTCTTGAGCCTGGAGCACGACCCCAAGCTTGCCGTTTTGCACGCCCCCGGCACCGTACTCGCCTATTTGGCTTTCAATCTGCATGATCCCATTCTCAAAGATGAGCGAGTGCGGCAGGCCCTCGCCTATGCCATCGATCGCCGCCCTTTTCTCGAATATCTGCTGCGCGGTTTCGCCCGGCCCGCCAACAGCGTTCTGCCCCCAGAGAGCTGGGCTTATAACGGCGACGTGCCAGCCTATAACCACGATCCCGCCCGTGCGCGGCAGTTGCTCGAGCAAGGGGGATATCCCGCGGTGAACGGCGTTCGCTTTCACCTCACTATGAAATCGTCCACCGAAGAAAGCACGCGTCTGATGGCGGCGGTGCTGCAACAGCAATTGCGTCAGGTAGGAATCGCGCTCGATATTCGCACTTTCGAATTCGCGACCTTCTTCTCCGACGTGACCCACGGCCTGTTCCAGCTCTATTCCCTGCGCTGGGTCGGAGGCAATGAAGATCCCGACATCTTCGAATATCTTTTTCACTCCTCCAAGTTCCCTCCCAAGGGCGCCAACCGCGGATACTTTGCCGATCCGCGGATCGACACGCTGATCGATCAGGCCCGCCAGGAACTCGACCAGAACACTCGCAAACAGCTCTACGCGGAAATCCAGCGCACTTTGGCTGACGAACTGCCCTACATCAATCTCTGGTACTTCGACAACGTGCTGGTGCACTCCAAACGAGTGCGCAACCTCACGTTAAATTCTTCCGGCAACTACGATTTTCTGAAGACGGCAGAACTGGATGAAAGTCCAGTTGTCGGTCGTCAGCAAGAACGATGAGGATTGCTGACGACTGAAGACCAACGACTGATGACTAGTCAGTGTTACCATCGAAACACAATCTTCATCATGCACATTCTCTTCATCGGCGATATTTTCGGACGTCCCGGACGCAATATCGTTAAGGACCGTCTACCCAGCCTGGTGAAAGACCATGCCATTGATCTGGTAATCGCGAACGGGGAAAACTCTGCCGGCGGCTTCGGCATCACGGGCGCGCTGGCCGAAGATTTGTTCGAGCTGGGCATCGATGTAATCACGACCGGTAACCACATCTGGGACAAGCGCGAGATCATCGACTACTTTCAAAGCGCGGACGGCAATCAGCACAGCCCGGCCCGTCGCCTGTTGCGACCGGCCAACTATGCGCCCGAATTGCCCGGCTGGGGTATCTACCAAGGCAGCAAGAATGGGATCCCCTACGCCGTGGTTAATCTCCAGGGGCGCGTTTTCATGGCCGCTAACGACGACCCGTTTCGCGTTGCTGATCAATTATTGAAAGAGATCGAGGCCAAAGTGATTTTTGTCGATTT
>Ga0210384_10002720_pt1 | contig 21263 bp, 24 predicted proteins | sample IncBWH2MmetaG_FD_160574 | JGI IMG/M metagenome (GOLD analysis project Ga0210384, IMG submission 160574) | Forest soil microbial communities from Barre Woods Harvard Forest LTER site, Petersham, Massachusetts, United States - Inc-BW-H-2-M | ecosystem: Environmental > Terrestrial > Soil >...
AACAGGAATCGCATGGTGGGCTGGGACGGGATTGAACCGCCGACACCAGGATTTTCAGTCCTAAGCCCGAGTCCATGTAAGTGCGCGTAAATGTTTGCTGCCGCAAGCAGGGATCACGACGGTCTCGTGCGCTGGAATGTGCTGGAGTGATCAGGAATGCGCTGGAGTCGGTCACAAATTTGGCACAAAGCCTAGCCTACTGAACTGCCTCGTATCGTCCGCAGCAGGCGCGACGACGGGATCGTGGGGCCGAGCCCGGCCGCCCGCTCACGACGGGAACTTCCCCATGGCCTTCTTCCAGCCCTTACGCCACTCACCCCAATCGTCCAGGGTAACCTCGAACATGGACTTGGCCGCTTTGTGCAGCCAGCGGCCGCGCCGCTGCGCCAAGTCGCGTTTCACTCGTGGAATCGCACGGGGGCCTCCGAAATGCATGTTCGCGGCTTCCCATCCCATGCAATACAGCAGCCGCTGCTCGTCTCGTTCTGCGGGGAGAGAAGCCAGTTCGATCCGGGAACAATCCGGCGCCAGCCGACGCACCAGCCAATGTCCGCGAAAATGCATGCACGGATCCTTTACGCGGACCGCGTGCTCGACCAGTTGCGACCCATAGAGGGTCGGGGAAGCGCGCTTCCTGTACCAGGCCCAGGCCGACGGGCGCATCGCTTTCGCTTCGCGCGCGATGAACGCGCCCTGCCACGCGGACAGCGCAAGGATGCGCGGATGCCCCAGGCTCCCCACGCCCGCGACACGCCGCTTCAATTGATAGCGGCGCCGTGGCAGCGGGAACGACTCCTCGATCACTCGGCGCGCCTCGTCCGGCAATGTCTGGGTATACGGCGGGTTCTGCTGCATCTTGTCCCAGAACCGCACCGGGTCCCGCAGTTTGTTCAGGGCCAGCAGCCGGAGCCACCGATGTTCCTCCGCCAGGATGAACGCTTGCCCACCCACGGCCAACGCATCACGGTAGCCCGCTTCGATGGCTTCGGCGGCCTCGCGCCGCGTGAGGCACAAGTGCTCGTCCCAGATCGCGAGATACGCACTCGTGGTGAGCCGCACCAGATCCAGCGTGTAGGGCCCCGGCCAGGCTTCGTCGAGATCATTCACGCCCCAGATCAGCCGGCCTTCCTGGTCACGCCAAGTACCGAAGTTCTCGATGTGCAAGTCGCCCACGCCCAGTAACGCAGGCGCCTTCGCCAGATTGCTACACACCGCCGGCCACTGTTGCAGCCAGCGGTAGAAGGTCCCGCGAAAAAACTGGAATGGGGCCTCCGCCATCAATGCGTGCTTGAGCGCGACGTCCTGCCGCACAAGAGGCAGTTGCCTGGCCAGCCACTGCTCGAATTGCTGCGTCGCGGTGAAGATGTTCATCGCTGCAGAGTGCCAGCGGCCAGTGCCCAAAACAATCGGGCCCCTGGAGCAGACGGCCGAGGCCCTTCGAATCCACCCTCCGAACGGCTAGTCCAGCTCCAGGATGCGAAAGACCGCACCCGCACGACAGAGAGCACAGACGATCAGGATCGTGACCACGGTGGCGTTGGGGGACGCACAGAGGTCAAACGTGACGAGAATAATCGCAATGGTTTGCCAGCGCTCTTCGTGCTAGAGCGACCGCAGAAAATCAATGATTTTCTGCTGCTCTTGAGTGCTCAGCTTATTGAAACGTTCGATGACCTTATTTGCCTCACTGCCAGGGCTCCGATGATCTCTGATGGCCTCGACTAGGTTGGGCGTCCGTCCATCATGGAGGAAAAAGACGCGTTGCCCGACGCCCCAGAGGGGAGCGGTCCGGAACTCGTCGGGGCCGGCGCCGCCTTGCGTGATGCCGTCGGCGAGGCCGTTGCCCATATGGTGGACGATAAGGTCAGAGTAAAGATTCGCCGTTTGATTGGACAGCGCCGCACTCGGACGAATCGTGGAGCCGCTCGCAATCATCGCGCCCGTGGTCAACGACGGTGTATGGCAGTGCACACACCCGATCGTTGCAAACGTGCCGCGGCCCTTCTCGCTCGACGGCGTGGTGGGGGCGGGAGTGGGTGGGGCCAACATGCGCATGAAGTTGGCAAACGCTTCGATGTCTGAGATCACCCCCGTGTTCGAATTGCCGCTGGTCGCGGGCGCCGGCGTGAAGTTGAGTGTGTCCTCAGGAGTGGGGTTGAAGAGACAGCCGGGCGTTTCGTCGCGTTCTTGCGGGAAGAGTTCGTTCGTGATTCCCATCTCGACGTTGTAGGCCTCGCTCGCGAACAAGAGCAACGATTTATTCTGCGCCTTCCACCCAAAGCGGGTAATAGTCCCATCGTTGGCACTGCGGTTCACATTTCCGCTGAGGTGTGAGTTCGGATGCCCGGCAATACCCAGCGCAGACTTCAGGGATGCGTCGGACCTCATATTCGCCAGGATAGCCGAGTCGGGAATCGCTTCGATGAGTCCCGCGCCAAAGACCGGAGTCGGGATTCGGAGAATAATGTTCGCATTCCCACCCTGGCCCGTCAGCGGATTCCCCGCGGGCAGGAAATCGGGCTGGGCGATGTGGCAACCCGGAGCGTCAGTTCGGCCGGTAATCACGAAGAGGTCGTGCACGGAGCCGTCACTGACTCCGTTGCTCTTCTTAAACCGCGCTTCGCGGATCGGACCATTTTGCACGATGAACCAAGGCACCGTATTCGTTGCCCCATTCAAGTGGGCAACTTCCAACAGGGGATTTTGCGCCGGGCTCGACCCGCCGGCATCCGGCTGCGAGTGGCAAGAGAAGCACTGGTTGGAGTTGAATCGTGGACCGAGGCCGTTGTTCGATCCCTTGGTCACGGTCTCGACTTCAGCGAACCGTGCTAGCCCATCCATGAAGAACGCAGTTTCGTCCGCGGTAAGACCCTTCAGCGGAGTGCCAGCACCCGCCGGGCCACCGCGCACGCCCGGGTCTACTGGGGCTGACCTGCTTTGACCCCAGGCGTAGACGCATGTGGTCAAGGCCACAGCAACGATTCCGGCGAAACTCTTGAGTGCAATTCTCCCGCGCATCATACGCACCACCCTTCCTTGACCCAGGAACGCCGGTATTCTACACCCGGTCTGCCGGCCTTCGAGTGAGGAGGGCCACTGAGCGCAAGCACCCGGCCGAGCGATACCCTCTCCGACCAAGTCGAGGTGCGCGAGAAACAGTGGTCAAAGAGAAGCCCCACCCGGCTCAATGCGGACGCCTCGATCAAGTCATTTCTTCGTCAATCCAGTTCTCTGCCACTAGAAGAGCGGCGGCATGGGCATCCGCCGGAGACGCAGCGCGCTTCCAGAAAGGCACAACGATGCCGCTATGGCTACGTGGGTCGTGTTCTGGCTTCCAAACCTCGACCCTTGCCGAGAACGTGGTTTCTGCTGCTGTGCCAGTAAGGCGGATCTTCCAGCCGCGATAGACATACTCGGATCTGCCCGCGCTAGATTCAGTCATGCCGGATCACCTCCGCCTAGACGATCAGGGGCGGAACTCGCGGGATCGAAGGATGGCCCTGGTCAGCGGTATACTCCGCGGCACCACACTTATCAAGGAGGTCAGCATGGCCTATCCGCAGCCGTCCGGCAGTTTCCTGCATGCGACGCTCTACTCGTCGCTACTCCTACAGGTCAGCCGCGAGCTCTTCCCGGCCCAGCCCTTCTTTGACCTGTCGCCGGATAAGCGCCGCATCGTGGATACGGAAACGGGGAACCTGCTGCTTCAGGCCAAGTGGAAGGTGGATTCGCAAGGCTTCGCAGAGTTCTTTTCGCAGCAGATGCCGCCGCAAGCTGGTGGGGCAGAGGCTCCAGCGGGGACGGTGCTCGGGGAGAAGCCGCCAGAAGGGAAGCGGCCAGGGCAGTACGCCTAAGGGGCCGGCGGCACACACTCTACGTGGAGGTCTCAGGCATGATTCTCATCGAGTCGTTGTTCGGCGGCATGCTTCTCGCGAACGCTGGAATCGTCGTCGTGGTGTTGGCCTCGAAATCGTAGGCTCCCCCGCCTCGGATACAGGTAAATAGTAGACTCTCCCGGTACGTGAGGAGACGTCAATGCGGAACCGCACGGTGGAAATCGCCCGTCACGATCAAGCTCTCGCGCAGTGCCTGGCGATCGCGGCCGAAGCCCTCGCTCATCCGTGACACGCCGCGCCGAACGCGTTCATTGTCGCTGGGGCGGCGACCCGATGAATTCGGCGAGCAACGCGTGATTGTGGTAATCGCGCGAGGAAACGATCAGGCCGTTACGAACTCTGAGCACCATGATATTGCTGGTAGTGATGCGCTTTCCGGTCTGTTTCGATGTTATGCGCGACTCGAATTCGCCGATAATCACTTCCGGGTCGGCCGTTTCGTGCACCACGACATCGGCGATTTCCATGGTGATCGGTAAATTCTCCACATTCCTCATCCGTTCCCTGAGCTGCTCCCGTCCCTTCGTCGTGGTCGGTTCGGGAATCATGAATGGGTGCTCGACGACGACGTCGTCCGCGTAGCATTCGTCGACGATCTCCGACTGCCTCCGTTTCGCGACCGCGTCTACGAGCCGGTGAAATATTTCGGTTGGGCTAGCTGTTTCAAGCATGTCGGTCCCTTTCGTTGAATGATACATTCGATTTACCATATTAAGCGACATTACCGTGCGTGAGCTGGGCCGCCAGCAGCGCGACCTGGATGAGGACTTGGTGGCCGAGCGCTAGCTAGGCAAACTCCCGCAACGCCGCCGACCACAAGCTCCAGACCTCATCCCCCTCTTCGAGCGCGGTGTGTACCATCACCAGCTTTGATGCGGGGTCGATACAGATACGCTGGCCATTGTCACCCAGCAGCGCAAACTGACGACGCTCTCCCGGCAGCAGCCACAACAGGTAGCCATAGCCGAAGTGTGGCGTGGCCCTACCCGGCGCCAGGTACGTGTCGGCGGCGCGAAGCGTGGTCGCGTCCCGCATCCAAGACGCGGGAATGACCTGCTTGCCTTCCCAGGCGCCGTCATGCGCCAAAAGGCGGGCCAGCCGCGCCCAGTCTCGGAGCACCGCGCTGAAGCCGAAGTGCGACAGCTCGCAACCCTCGGCGTCCAGTAGCCACGTGGCGTCCGCCTCCGCGCCAATCGGTTCCCAGACCTTCTCCGCGAGATACTGGGAGAGCGGCCGATCGAGCACGTGACGTAGCACCTGTCCCAGCACGTCCGGCTCGATGCTTGCGTAGTGAAACCGCGTGCCGGGCGGCACGACCCGGTGGTTGAACTGGGTGATGCTGGCGACCGACCCTTTCTTGACCACTCCACTGCCGAGCACCAGATCATTCCACAACCGGTTGAGGTCGCGTCCCCTGTCGCGCGCCTCGCCAAAATCGACACCGGAGGCCATGTGCAGCAGGTCGCGGAGCGGCGTCTTCCCATACTCGCTGCCCTTGAAGCCCGGCACATACGCCTCCACCGTGTCGTCCACCGACCGGATCACCCCGTCCGCGATGGCCAGTCCCACCAGCACGCCGGTGATGGACTTCACCATCGACTGGGACAGTAGCCGGTCGCGGTCTGTCCTGGCGTACTGATAGCGCTCGACCAGGATCACGTCGTCCCGGGCGATCAGCAGCCCGGTGACGGGATTGCGCGCGAGGTAGTCGTCCAGCGATGACGGCTGCCCCCGCCGCTGGTACCGCAAGGGAGCGTTGGCGTGCTTGAACCCCCAGGGTACGGCGCCGCGGGCCACCGTGCGCGTCAGGTAGAGCTGATCGAGGTGGCTGAACGCACCGACGCGATAGCGGGGCGCCCAGGGGTTGCCCTCATGCCGAGCGGTGATGGAGTCCGGCACTGGATAGCCCCCGCCCTGGCCATACCGCGCCGCGTCCGGCCCGCCGGGATCGAATTGAGGACCCGTCGCGCCACGACTCGTACCGCCACCGGGCGATCCTTGCGCGAGCGCGCCGCTGCGCCCCGCCGCGACGGAACCGGCCGCCGCCGCCAGCGTCATCAGTGCTCGACGCCGAGACACCCCACCTGCCGGCTCGCGCGATCGCATCACACCCCGCCTGGTTCCCAAGCGATAACGAAGGAGCTGCGCTCGGGATCGAGTCCCACCGCAAGCCAGTCGAGCGCGACCTCCCATACTGACTCCCGCACCCGCGCCATGTCGTCAGCGTAGTCGGACACCTGGTAGTCGGCGATCAAGAAGTAGCAGTCGTAGCTGCCCTGCAAGCCTACCCAGTTCTCAAGCGCCCCCGCATAGTGGCCGAGATGCAAAGGCCCGGTAGGCCGGATTCCGGTCAGTACCCGCTTCTTATCTTCCACCGTAACGCCATTTTGAGAGTCGTGTCGGTTCCCCCGCGGCGGCGTTCCCTGACATCGCTGTCAGAGAATCGTCAGTTGCCGCGGCGCAGCGCACCCGGGATCATCGCGGCGGAGGTCCATGCCATGAACGAGGTTGCGACGACGTTCCTCACGCTCGGCGCGGTGAGCTATGGCGGTGCCGGCATCCTCGGCATGATGCAGGCGGAGATCCAGCAGAAGCGCGGCTGGCTCAGCAAAGAGCGGTTCCTCGAAGGGCTCGCGCTCTCGAATCTCCTGCCCGGTCCGACAGCGGCGCAGCTCGCGATGTTCCTCGGCTACGCGCGCGCGGGATGGATGGGCGCCCTCGTGGCGGGCGTGTGCTTCGTCGTGCCGGGGTTCGTGGTGATGCTGACGCTCACGCTCCTCTACACGACGTTCGCCGCGGTGTCGACACTGCGCGGCGCGTTCTACGGCCTCGCGCCGGTCGTGCTCGGCATCTTCGCGATCGCCGTGTACCGCCTCGGGCGCGCCGCGATCAAGGACGCGGGGCAGCTGGCGTTCGCGGTGGCGTCCGCGATCGCGATGGCGTTTCCGCAGGTCGGCATCGTCACCGTGGTGCTCGTCGCCGGGTCGGTCGCGATCATGCTGTACGCGTCGCGCGCGTGGGGCGCGGTCCTCGTCGCGGCGACGCTCGCACTGGCCCTGCTGCTCGCGCTCACCTCGGGCGTCGCGATGCCGCTCGCGCTCGACTCGGGCACGGGGCTCGGCGCGCTCGCGCTCTTCTTCGTCATCGTCGGCGCGTTCACGTTCGGCGGTGGCCTCGCGATGCTGGGCTTCATCGAGCAGCACGCGGTCACGAGCTTCCACTGGCTCACGGCGCAGCAGTTCCTCGACGGCCTTGCGCTCGGTCAGCTCACGGCGGGACCGGTCGTCATAAGCACTTGTCATCCCGAGCTCGCCGCCGCGGGCGGGGGATCAGCTTTTCGCTTCGGCAGAAACATCAGAACTTGGGAGGATTCCAAATGAACCAGCCAAAGAACGCCCCTCATTACTCCCTCCTGCTCGCGGTCGCCGCGCTGGTCGTTCTAGTTGCCAGCGCTGATCATTTGTGGGGGCAGCAAACCAGCGTCAATCCGTCTGCCTCCGCAAGCGAAAACCCTTTCCTGGTGGAGTGGGTCTACAAAGTGAAGTGGGGCCACGCCGATGAATTCTGGCAAATCTTCAAGAAATACCAAATCCCCGTCCTCAACCGCCAGAAGGAGCTGGGCTATGTGATCTCTTACACCGTGTATCGACCAGGCTATCACACCGGCGAAGACACTCGATGGGAATACCGTATTGTGATCGCCTACAAAAACCTGGCTTCTTCCCGCTACGGCAGAGAAGTCACTAAGCAGCTCTTCCCGGATCAAGCCACCCTAAACCGCGAAGACAACCGCCGCTGGGAATTGACGGAAGCGCACTACGATCTGCCCATCCGCATCATCGACCCAAACGGTGACGGAGAAGAGTAGTAGTCGCGGAGTCAAAGATGTTAGCGGTCGCCGTAGCAGATCAGCTCGCGGCCGTCGGGGGCCACAACTTTAATGAGGCGCAGGAAATAGGTGCCGTCGCTGATGCGATGGCCGATGGCGGTAATCTGGTCGCCGGGCTTGAGGGTGTCTTTGTCCCAGCCGGTGCCGGCCATGCGGCTGGGGCTGGGCCCTCCGGAGATCGTGCTCACCGCGGAGGAACCCACGCCGGAGTGGACGCAGAAGCTCGGCCAGGCCCCGCCGATCTACAGCGCGGAGATCAACTACTGCCTCGACGGCCTTGCGCTCGGTCAGCTCACGCCGGGACCGGTCGTCATGCTCGCCGCGTTCGTCGGGTATCACGTGGCCGCGATCACCGGCGCCGTCGTCGCGGCGGCGGTGTTCCTGCCGTCGTTCGCGCTCGTGGCGCTGACCATTCCGATCCTGCAGCGCACGCGTCAGCGCCCGTGGCTCCAGGCGGCGCGGCGCGGCGTGAACCCCGCCGTGATCGGGGTCATCGCGGTCGCGCTGCTCAAGATGGTGCCGGTGGCGATGCCCGATCTGCCGCGCGCCGCGCTCGCGGTCGTCACCGTGCTCGTGATGCTGCGGTGGTCGATCAGCCCGCCGCTGCTCATCTTCGCCGGCGCCGTGCTCGGTCTCGCGCTCGGTCGCTGACGGCGCGGTCAGGAAGATGTCAGTGGTGCCCGACGCGAACGGTCGTGATCATCGAGGCGAGGAGGAGCAGAGCGATGATCAGACTGCTGACCGTTGCGGCGCGGTTGACGATGATGGGCGTGGTGGCGATACCCGCCGTGGGCTTCGGGGAGGCGAACGATCCGAAGGAGCGCGACGCGCTGGCGCGCGCGCTGCCGCAGGCGCAGGTGCCGCTCGCGCGCGGCCTGAGCGCGAGCGCGCGCGAAGGCGTCCCGCTGTCGGCGAAGTTCGAGATCGACGACGGCGTATTCCAGTTGTCCTCGACCTCGCGATGGACAACGTCCGACAGCACGGAGACGACGACGTTGCGAACGCGCTTCTCACGCCGCACGCCGCATGGCCGCCCGTCCGACGTTCTGCTCGTGTTGCTTGTAACTGACTGATAACCCAAGCGTATGGGGCGGCCTATTCCCAATTGTGTCGTGGGCTTGACAAGCGGTGAAACTATTGTTTCACTATGAAACAAGATAATGGATGAGAAATCACACAATGAACAACGCGATGAGGAGAGAGAGCGATGTGGATGGACGTAGTTGTGCACGAGATTCTCGTTCGACAGCAGATCCTCGATGCACAGGAGGCCGCGGCGCGGCAGTTTGCGCTTGCCAATGCAAAAGGCGCGCAGCGGGCACAGCGACGGCCGGGCCGACTCACACAGCTGGTACACGCGATTGCTGATCTGCACCCGAAGCAGCTCATCGCGCGGATGGTCGCTTGCGTTCACTTGCGCTGAGCGTTCGAAAAATCGCAATGACTTCGCGTCCGCTCATGTCGCGAGAGTGCACCTATGTCGCCGGCTGGTACGCGCGGAACGCCGAGACGAATCGCGCAGTTACACGGAAGTGCGCGAAAAACGAGGAGGGCCGGCTCATCACCGGCCCTCGACTCTTAATCAGCGGGTCCAAGGTTCGAGTCCTTGACGGCCCACCAATCACGACAAGGGGTTGCGGGTCACCGCAGCCCCTTCGTCGTTTCCAGTGGCACTTCTTGCGTCTTGTGTGCGTCTTGGCGAGCAGAGACTGCGAGGACGTTATCGAGGCTGCCGACGGCGGTGCGGAGATGATCTGGCGAGAGTGGCGCCGTACCGCATCGTCATCGCCAGCGTGGCAGGGTGGCCCCGTTCTGCTGCTGGGCGGCCTCCACGGCGGCCTCCCAGTAGGCGCGGAAGGCGTAACAGGACGAGGTGCCGAATACGAGAGGGCGAGCTCCACCTGATCGACCAGGGCCTTGTTGCTCTGGGAGTCGCGGACTTCACGCGTCAGCGCGCCGGCGTGTACGTCGAGGCCGGATTCGGCCGCCCGCTTATATGGACGTGCCACACAGATGACCTGAAGGAGACACGAGTGGAAGACGCCGGCAGAAGTTCGAGCAAAGCTCGCGGAACGCATCCGCGCCACGGCCACATGAAGGTCGTTAAGAAGATTGCGACCGATGACAAGCCCGACGGCATCGCCTACGCTCCCCCGTTCCACAAGGCGTACGTGTCTGACGAACGGGCGAAAGCCGAGGCAGTCATCGACACGCGGGACGACCGAGTGATCACAACGCTGCACTTCGATCGCGTCGCGCAGAAAGTGTACGTGAACCTGCAGGATCAGAACGTGCTGGCGGTGATTGATCCCGCGACGGATACCGTGGTTGGCCGCATCGGCGTCGCGCGTTTCTTTCGTGCGAAGGTAACGACGTCCTCGCCGTCTTCAACCTCGATACCCACCAGACGATCGCCCATCTGTCTATGGCGAAGGGGGCGGACGTTGTCCAGTTCGATCCTCGATTGGGACGGATCTATGTAGCCTGTAGCAGTGGGGCGATTTCGGTCTTTCACATGGCAGTCCGGACCGGTTCCGCAAGCTCGAGGACGTTCCCGTCCCGAACAAGGTTCATAGCTTGGTCGTCGATGTGAGAACGCATCGGGTGTACGCGCCGGCGGAGGAGGAAAATGGCCGGCCTGTCGCGAAAATGTTCGTTCTTAAGGCGATATCCGGCGTGTCTGGCGGCACAAGGAGGGAGAAATGAAATGGGTCACACGTGAGAAAGCACGGGTGGATCGCATCGCGTGTCCGTGGTTGATCAGCCGCTTCATCGATCGCGAACCGACCTTCCTCTTCGTTCCCCCAGACCGGGTGCAGGAGGTCGCCGAACGGGAGCAGGCGACTCCGTACGACATTCCTGGGGTGGAACTTGGCCACCACGGCGAGCGTTGCTCGTTCGACGCATTCCTCGATAAGTATCGGCTTACCGATTCGGCGTTGCAGACCCTCGCCCGAATTGTGCGCGGCGCGGATACGGACGCGCGCCAGTTGACGCCGGAATCAGCCGGTCTCTACGCGGCGGCGTCAGGGTTCCGGCTCATCGCGACGGACGACCAGGAGAACATGGCTCGGCAATTTCCTCTCTACGACGCGCTCTATGCGTATTGTCAGTCCCGCCTGGCCGGGTCGTGAGCGCAATGGCGCTTCAATTCGACGGCTACATCAACCTCCCGTTGGCTTCATTTGGCAGCCGTCCGCGTCGAACATCTATCTCGACGCTGCGGTCCGACGCGGCATGAGCGGCGGGGCCTCGGATTGGACATTCACGGCCGGCGTGATCATTCGGATTCAAAGTGTTTCTGTTTTAATGGTGCGGACCGGGATCTTAGCTCGATTCCGTGCGGCTGGCACCCTCGTGTATCGCCTGCCTCCTTCGCCTTCGAGTCGACGCTGTTATCCGGCCGGGCTCAGGCGACGTAAGCGTAGTAGGTAGACTGTCGAGCAGATGGACGTGTTCGCCAAGGGAGGAAATCCGGCGGCTGGTGCGCCGCCTAACGGCCGTCCTACGTCAGTGAACGTCGATGGAACCGGAGTCGCAGCCGTCTACTTCACGGACGCCGAGGCGGTCGCGGCGTGGGCTCGAGATCCCGAGCACCGCGTGGCGAAGAAGAGGGGCCGGGTATGATCCGCATCTGAAAGGTCGAACGCCAGTACGGCCGGCGCGACTCGTGAGCCAGGCTGACGTTGAGCCATCCCCTCCGTCGCTGCGGGGTGCCCATGTTCCCGACATATTCCTACGTCGATTCCCACCGAGTTACGACTACTAGCGTCGGCAATGACTCTTGGGACCAGATGCGAGCTTCCACCTCAAACCTCAGACGAGTCGATTTCGGTGAGTGCGGGCCCGCGCAACGCGTCTAGATCAAATCGACCTCGAAGCTGAGCATCTTTGATATCGGTGGTTGTGGGCCCCTGCAACCACCGAGACCGATCCCCAGGTCGAAAGGCAGATCCTGATGCTATGGGCTGCCCCTGCTCCCCGGAGGGCTTGACCTTTGATTGCTTCACATCCCAGCCACCGCACTCACGGAGTGGAGGGATGATCGCGGCACTCGCGATCGTCGCGTCAGTTCCGGGATGCGGCAGCGTGGTGGCGGCGGGCGAGACGCCCTCCCTCGACAGGACTGGTTGATGCGGTCGCCGGGATCCGAAAATCACTACTTCAAATGCGCTCCCACCTGTGACTTCATACTGGTTGATGAGCGACCGTCGCACTCCGGTCTCGGCGCCTCCTTCCACTGTGCCGATCCAGGTACCGTCCCTGGCCGAGGTGCACGACGACCCTACCGTCCTCTCACGCTTGCCCGTGAGCGTACTTGTTTGTCTGCGCCGCCAGGTCAGCCACCTGGCCGCCGACATCGACACGGCGCTCTTCGCGGCGATGGGACAGACCAGTCAGCGTGATGAGCCCCCGTATCCTGACCGACTGCTGACCCCGGAGGCCGCCGCCGAGCGGTTCGGCGTCACCAAACGCTGGTTGCTAGATCACACCGACCAGATCCCCGGGGTCAAGCGTCTTTCCCGCAAGATCGTGCGCTTCAGTGAGCGGCGCCTCGCGCGGTTCTTCGACAAATCAGCGGTTTGACCCTAGACCCTGTTCTCACTATGCTTCGCCAACCACGAGGAAGGCGGTAGGAGGTGCTCAATTGATGCCGAACAATACCCCCGGGCGACGTCAGGAGGCTGGCCGTGGGCCGCGGCCCTTCCTGGTCGGGTGGACCCTGGATCGCAGCCCTCTCATCGCGGCAACGTCATTGCGAGATCGTCGATGAGAGAGCGTGGCTCCGGCTCCCTCTTCCGTGAGACGTATCGGAACAAGAAAACCGGCCACCTCAAGGTGTGCCGCACATGGATGATGAAGCTCTGGGTCGGCGGTAAGCCGCTCAAGCGGTCGTCCCGAACCACCTCGCGCGCGGTGGCGAACAAGCAGCTGGAGCACTGGAAGGCGCAGATCCGGCAGGGCACCTACGTACCCGACGCCGACCAGACGCGCTTCGACGACCTCGCGACCCTCTTGCTCGACGAGTACCGCGCTAATGCTCGGAAGTCCCTCGACCGGGTCGAGGATGCGGTCGACCACCTCAGAGCGTTTTTCACGGGGTGGCGGGCGCAGGCAATCTCAACCGACCGGATCCTCGCCTATGTCCGACACCGTCAACAGCAGCACGCGGCCAACGCCACCATCAACCGCGAGCTGGCCGCGCTCAAGCGCATGTTCCGCCTCGGCGAGCGAGTGGGCAAGATTCTCCGTCGACCCTTCATCGATCTGTTGCAGGAGCACAATGCCCGAACGGGATTCTTCGAGCGCGACGAGTTTAGTGCCGTCCTGGCGGGTCTGCCCGACGATCTCCAGGCTGCATTCGCCATCGCCTACATCACCGGCTGGCGCGTGAAGTCGGAGATTCTGACGCGGCAGTGGGCGCACGTCGACTTCCACAGCGGCTGGCTGCGGCTGGAGCCGGGCGAGACAAAGAACGCGGAGGGGCGGCAGTTCCCGCTCACGCCAGCGCGCGCGCACCCTGGCGGTCGAGAAAGCGACGCGGACGATCATCCCCTGGCTGTTCCACCGCACCGGCCGGCCGATCAAGTCGTTCCGGCGGGCATGGCTGACGGCGTGCCGGCGGGCGGGACTCACGGGACGAATCCCCCACGACTTTCGTCGCACGGCCGTCCGGAACCTCGAGCGGGCGGGCGTGCCCCGCTCCACGGCCATGAAGATGGTGGGGCACAAGACGGAGAGCATCTACCGGCGGTACGCCATCGTGGACGAGGCGATGCTCAAGGAGGGGGCCGTGAAGCTGCACACGCTCCACGAGGCCCAGGCGCCCCCGGCCCCCGTCATCCCGCTGCCCACGGCCACGCGCCCGAAGCGCGTCAGTCCGAGTACCGTCCGAGGCGGCCGTGCACGACGGCGGCGCCATGAGCGGGCGGCGCGCGCTAAGTCGTTGCCGGCGGGCGAGAAAACAATGGTGGGCTGGGACGGGATTGAACCGCCGACACCAGGATTTTCAGTCCGGGACGTGTGCTGGACCGTGGGGTCGACGCGATATGGGAGCCAGTGGCCAGGGCTCGTGGACGAGTCCCGCCCGGCTCGCAATCCCCGGGGAGAACTCTAGGGTCGGCTAATCTGGTCGAGCCTTTGTGTGGGAAGGGCATCTTCAGCCAACAATACCAGTATATGGGGCCCGAGTAGCCTGGCAGTTGCAGTGGAGTTGCGCCAGAGCCTCTGGAATGGGCGCAGGGCTCGATCGGGATCAGTCGAGTAGCCCCCGCTCCCGGCGCTCGCGGAAGCCTTCGGGGTCGTACGTCTAGAACTCTGCGTAGAACGTCCTGAACGCGATGACCCTCTCTTCGAGCATGTCCTTCTCGATCTCCGCGGGCGTGCGCTCGTCCTCGTCGATGACTCCCCGGACAGGGCCTCGTCACGCACGGCGGCCAGCGTCCCTTCGCGCGGATACATCGCGCCCATGAGGCGGTGCCAGTCGCCGCGCATCACCTCGGGGAAGTCGCCCGCGAACACGGCGGTGAGGATCCCCATCTGCTCGACGCAATGGAAGCGCTCCCGGAGCGTGGGCGCCGAGGAGGTCATGAGGGTGAAGAGGGCACTGCCGATCTTCTGGGCCGCGTACGAACGCTTCATCGTCATCTCCTAGATGCCGCGGGGATCGTGGAAGATCTCGCCATTGCTTGCACGGAACCGACCCTCGCCGAGGTAGCTGGTCCCGCGGCCATCGATGTTGCGCTTGACGGCGCGCCCCCCTTCGAAGGCCTGCGCCGTCTCACTCGTCGTGGTGGTGTGATGCCACGCCGGGATGGAGAAGCTCTCGCCCTTCACCGCGATACTGCGCAGCGCCAGGGCCAACGCCACGATCGCGTCGATCTTCCGGTTCGACTTGGCCTTGTCCATGCGCATGCCGTTTGGCTTCTCGATCGCGACAGTATTGAGCGCCTGCTGCCGCAGATCGGCGTCCGGGTAGACCACGAGGGTCTTCGCCTGGATCGCGGTGATCAACACCTGGCCCATCTCGTCGACGGTGCCCGAGGTCTGCGGGACCTCCTCGATGCGCAGGCCCTCACGCTTCAAGTACCCGATCATCTCCAGCGCCTGGCTCGGGTCGACGGAGATCTTCTGGACGGCGAATCCCGTATGGAGCCAGCGCAGGTAGGCCGCGATGTTCGCGTGGTCAACCGGCGAGCCCGGCTTCGGCTTCCAGATCTTGTGCGCGACGAGCACGTACCGCATCGTCCCGTCCGCGGCCGGGCGCTTCGTCACCGCGACGATCCCGGTGGTGTCGGACTTGATCCCGACGTCGACACCGACCCAGACCTTGATCGCCTTGCTCGGGGACGTGGGCACCAGCGTATCGTCCACGATCGCGTCCCACAGTTCGGCCGTGATGAACATGGACTCGCCGGAGACCCATCTGTTCTCGAACAACCGCAACCACGTACTGACCCGGCCCTTGCTGATGTGGTCCTGGCGCTGGCGTTCGAGCCACTTCGGCGTCTGCCAGGGCTGCAGGCAGTCGTGGGACCAGTAGCACACCAGGTTCAGCCCGGCGCCGTCCTTGCTCTGGTAGATGGGCAGATCGGCATCGATGCGGACGCCCCGGCCCTCGGGATGCTCGTCCGTGTCCACGCCCGCCAGGTAGAGTTCCTTCAGGGTCTTCGACTCGCCCTCGAACCCGCTGTAGCTGGCCACGATGCGGATGGAGTTCAGCCGGGTCGGCACGGGCGTCAACTCATCCCACAACCGGCGATAGTTCTCGGTGACGCCTGCCCAGACTTCATCCCACAAGGTCAATCCGTGGTTGCTACCCGCGGCGCCCGCGTACTCGCTGGCGATCGCCTTGATCGTGGTGCCGGACGCGAACTTGATCATGGTGTTCGAGGTCTTCTTCGCGCGCAGGCCCAGTTCGGGGTTCTTCTGGAGCAATGTGCACATGGTGGCGAACGCCCGCGAGGCCGCCTGTTCGAGGTCGTTGGCCACGACCAGGATCTCGTTCGGCGCTTCCTGGGTATCGCCCCACCACAAGCCCAGCGCGGCCATCAGTGTCGTCTTGCCACCCTTCTTGGGCTCGCTTCAGACGAGGTCATCGGCCCACAGCTTGCCGTCCTTGTCGAAGACGAACATCTTCTTGAGCACCGCCCGCTGGTAGGGTGCCAGGGCGAAGGGCTTGCCCAGTTCGGAGGTCGTGATGTTGGCGTCGATCCAGGCGGCCGGATCCCGGGCCAGACGCAGGGCCTCAGCCTCCGCTTCGGCAGCTTCCTGGTCCACAGCTTCCGAATACTGGTTCTCGTCCTTCGCGGGCGCCACGAAGATGCGGTTACCGTCGGGCTGGGTGATCACCCTGCTGGGCGGGCTGATGCTTGCCGTGCTTGCCTTGGCCGAGGGCGGCGCCTGGTATCGTGCACAGGTCCTCAGATGGCCGTTCGCCATGGCCACGCAGTCCGGCGTGCCGTCGCAGAAAGGCTGCTCAGGCTCCGTGCTGCCACTGAGCGGCGACTTCTCGTCAGGAGCCATGCTGGAACCGCACGTCGGCGTCTTGCGGCCGCTGCCAGGGCGATCGCTCGGCCTCGTGCACTCGTGAACGGCAGGCCCCGCGGCTTCCCCTTCGGTCGTATCCTGCGGCATGCTGGACACCAACGTGCCCGAGCACCCGTCCTTCGTACTCGCTTCGGCTTCTCGTCCATCACATTCATCTCCTGGTCCTTGATCTCGAAGGCTCGCATCAGCCTGCTAGCCTTCGTAGCGCCCGCCTGCGTTCCCGGTTGCGCTCACGCCTGCGCCGGGTGGCTATGGACAGTTCGGTCTCCCTACCTGTCCATGATAACGTCTTTGCTACGTTTTTCGTAGCGGATTCTCCCTCGTGAAACGCTCCGACCACCCGACGCGGGCCCCTCGACCAGGGCGCTGGCGGTGGTGTGCCTGGGACGTTGGGATCTGAGCCGGTTGGGTTGTCCGCTCCCAGTTCCTTCGCGTGCAGGTTCATGGCCCCGTAGAAGTGCGTCACGGTCCCAGCCTCGCGAGTCACGGGCATCACGCTGCATCTGAGCGACCACGTCAGCGGGCAGGCCAGGGATCTCGTAGACGATCGGGTCGTTCTCCACCCTGTTCTTGTTCGGGAACAACATCACCGGGTCCTTGTGGAACTCTCCCTCCACGTACTCCTTCTTGGTCTTCGGTCTCCCGCCCTTCCGGCCGTTGAGCTTCGAGGCTTCCGCTCGGCGGGGGGATCGAGTCTGTCCTCCTCGCCGTCCCATGGCTCTCGCCTGCTCTCTCGTCCACCTCATCGGAGGCTCCGGGTGCACCGCACCTGACGTACTGCACCTATATAGTAGAAGTGCGCAGGTGCGGTGGTGCCTGCACCGCATGTACCTGGGCCGCACCTGAGAGTACGAGTGCACTTAATCATCTGATTCTTCATCCGAATTTTCCGCACCGTACTCGGACCGCACCTGAGACTCGGGTGCGATGGACCACACCTGGCTCTTTTCGGGTCCGAGTGCAGTGATCAGGCCCTTCCGGGCCGCTTCCTCGATCAGGGCGTCGACCGTGTCCTGCCCCATGCCGATGCCCGCCTTGATCTTCCGCTTCGACGCCTTCGGGTAGGTGCGCAGGTACCCGAGCAGCGTCCGCATCTTGGCGTCCTGGATCTCGTCCTTCCCGAGCGGCTGGACCAGCGACAGCCGAATGCCGGGCTCCTCGAAGCCGCCGATCAGGTTGAGGGTCCCGAGTGGAAGCTCGGGGGTATCGCGGTGCTTGTTGTGGCGGAGCATGGAACTGTTCGCCCCGATGGCCTTGCACTCGATCGCGGCCTGGGTGAGCGCCCGAATCTGGGTCGCCCCGCGGAACACGCTGTCACGGTCCGGGATCATGCCGGGCTTGTTCTGCACGTGCCCGCGGAGGTGGGTGAAGACGACGGTGATGCCCGCCTGGAGGATCGGGGAGATCCTGGAGCGCCACCAGGCGGTGTACGCGGTGTTGTCGTTCAACTCGATGCCGCAGCCCTCGGACAGGCTGTCGAAGGCGTACAGCACCACCCCGGCGTCCGTCATGTCCTTCAGCCGGGCCTGGTAGTCGCCTTCGTCGGTCAAGGCGACGGCGGGGTTACTCATCTGGATCAGGTTGTCCGACGCCTCCTCGATCCCGTAGCCGTAGAGGATCTTCTGCGACCGACGGGTGTCTTCGGCCTGCCCCTGCTCCCACGATTCCAGCAACACGGGACCGTGGATCATGATCGGTTGCCCCAGGAACGTGGTGATCTGCTCGTGCGCGACGCCGATGCCCAGTTCCCACAACAGCCAGGACTTGAGCGAGCCTGACGCACCGACGATGGCGTGCTGCAGGTTCCGGGTGAACAGCCCCTTCACCAGCGCGTCGGGCGAGACGATGCGCGTTCTCGTGATCGCCGACCCCCGCAGCATCGAGCCCCAGCGCCAGCCCGACGGCGTGACGTTAGGCTGGTCAGGCTGGCTGGTATCCGGCGGCGTGAAGCCAGGGCGGTCAGGCTGGCTGAGCACGTTCGCGATGAGTAGCTCCACCTCGGCATCCGGCAATGGCGGCTTGAAGTCCTGATTGGCAGCGATGAGCGCCGCCCCGATGGTCACCGCGGGGAGGCCCTTCGCTCTCAGCAATCGGCCGAGCTTGTAGAGCGTGCCGTTCCGGCTGCCCGGCGTCACCTCGGCGGGTACCGTGAACGGCTTGGTGTTCTTCCGGGTGAGCTTCTCAAGCAGCCACCCCGGCATCTTGGGTAGTTCCTGTTCGAGATCGCGGATCCACTTGTAGGGTCCCGTGGTCACGCTGGGCGGGACTACCACGTAGCCTAGGCCCGTCTTGATGTCGACACCGGTGGCCACCTTGCTCGTACTGGAACTGAGCGAGACCCCGGGCGAGCGGAAGTAGAGGTGGACGCCGCCACCCCCGGTGCGAACCGCGGGGCCGGTAGCCGGGAGCGGTCCGTTGAGGGCTTCGAGGCCTTCGAGCCCCTTGTCGCCACCGTTGCGCGGGTCCACGTCAACGACGACGAGGTCGTCGGCCACCAGGCCGATATTGGCGGTCGGCCACTTCAACCACCACGCCCGGATCTGTTCGGGATCAGACGAGGCGCGGCGCTGCCACTCGTCAATCAGCGGCGGCTTCTTGTCACCCGGCGTGATCGGAAAAACGCGGTAGCCCAGCGCGCCATAGCGCAGAGCGGCGTCGAGGATCTGATACTGGAACTCGATGGACCACTTGGTCTCGATCATGGCCGCTCGTCGAGCGCGGCGGACTGCGCGTCAAGGGCGATGCTGTATGCTCCCGGTACCCCCCGCTTATCCAGGTTGCGCACAAGATCTCTGACCGAGGGATAGTCTTCGGCCCGGATCTTGCGGAGTTCAGCCGCGAAGACCGTATAGAAGACCACGTCACTATCGGCCATCTCGATCAGTTCCGCGAGCTTCGCCTTAACGCCTGCCTGTCTCGTCTTCATGGCACTACGCCCGCGACTTCCGACGGCGGCGCCGTGGAGCGACGATCGCGGGATCCGGCGCGGCGGTGCTGAAGCGGCGACGGCGCCAGTCCAGGAACTCCTGCTTGTTGATCATGTGCTTCCTGCCGTAGTTGAAGCTGGGCAGAGGATCGACCGCGTCTCTGAGGTGCATCGCGATCTTGTTGCGAGAGATGCCGCCCCAGATCGCGAGGTCCGCGATCGAGAGGTCTACGGCGAGTTCGATCTTCGAAGCACGGCGGGGCGAGATGCTGCTGGTTGCGAGGGCTGCTGACATGGAAAAACCTCCAGCGTTGCACTGGAGGTTCGGGCCTAACCTACACCTCGTTTAACGACGGCTATGCCCAGGCATCGACTCCCGGACCCAACCCATTGTTTCCTGCACTGGGGGGCCGTCCATCGAATCGTCGAAGGGGACCTTCCCAGTAGCGAGCCGTCGTATCGACCGTAATATACTCCGGGCAATCTGAAGTCAAGCATAATTTGGGCCACCGAGTACTAGTTGCACTAGTAGAAGGGCATGAACTATGGTAGCCTGGAAATGGAGCGGCTAGGCTCCAGGAGGAACACAGTGACCAAGAAGGGGAACGGCAACATCAGGGTCTGCAGAGGCGTGACGCTGGTCCCGCTATCGGACGGGCAGTGGCGCGTGCGGGTCAACGTCCCCGGCATGGGCCAGGCCGGGCGCGAGTCCAAGAACTACCCCGACAAGGCCGCAGCTACCGCGGCCGGGACCGCGTGGCGGACCAAGCTGGAGCGCGACGGCACCCAGGCCGCCGTCAAGGTGATCATGGACCACCGCTCCGCGCGCTTCGAGGAGTTCGCGAAGCAGTGGCTGGTCGAGTACGAGCCCAACGCGATGAAGCCCACCACGCGCTACGGCCACACGCTGAACGTGAACAACCACCTCATCCCGCAGTTCGGTCAGCGGCAAGTCGCCACGATCGATCCCGCCGAAGTCCGCGCGTGGATCGAGACCAAGCGCAAGACGCTGTCGGACGGGACCGTGAAGAACCTGAAGGGCACGTTGAGCTTGATCTTCGACAAGGCGATCGAGGAGAAGCTCTGCAGCTTCGATCCCACTTCGACAATCACCCTGAAGGCCCGGGTCGGCAAGATCGAGGACCTCGAAGACGAGGAGGTCAAGCCGTTCTCGGTGGAGGAGCAGCAGCGCATCATCGCGGCCGCGGACAAGCTGTACGGGAGCATCCACTTCGGCACGATGGTCAGGCTCGCGTTCATGACCGGCATGAGGAAGGGCGAACTCCTGGCGCTGAAGTTCGAGGACTTCGATCTGGACCATGCGAAGGTCACCGTCTCGAAGACGTTCAGCCGCGGTCACCTCGGGACGCCGAAGACCGGCCAGAAGCGGACGGTCCAGCTAGGCTGCCCCATCAGCGTGAAGACCCGGGAGTGGCGCCCGTCGGCGGACGTGGCGCGCGACATCGTGAAGCGGATCCGCCAGGTCGGCCGGATCAACGGGTTCCTGTTCGGTCTCACACCGGACAAGCCCGCCAACGCCTCGAACTACGAGATCCACTGGCGCCGGGTGCTGACCGAAGCGAAGGTCAGCTACAGGGAGCCGAAGACCTCGCGCCACACGATGGCCAGCATCTTACTCAGTCGGGGTGCTGAGCCGTTGTTCGTGCGGAAGCTGGGCGGCTGGAACTCAGACCAGATGCTCACCAAGGTCTACGCTCACTGGCTGCACGAGGGCGAGCAGATCCGGCTGGGCAAGGTGGGCGTTGGCGCGTCGGTCTCCCTCACGTGAGGGAATTTGCAACTGGAGTGCAACTAGAAGGCGTTACCGTGCTGGGGCCCGCTGCTAATGCGGGTTCCAGCGTGTACACTGTCCTCCCAGTAGAACGGCATGAAGGTCGTGAACCCGAGCTGCGTCCAGGAGCGGATCGCCACCACCAGGATGAGCAGGCTCATCGCGCCCACCATCGTCCGGGCGCCCGACGCGTTGGCGCGGGCGCGCGCG
>Ga0210384_10002721_pt1 | contig 21262 bp, 23 predicted proteins | sample IncBWH2MmetaG_FD_160574 | JGI IMG/M metagenome (GOLD analysis project Ga0210384, IMG submission 160574) | Forest soil microbial communities from Barre Woods Harvard Forest LTER site, Petersham, Massachusetts, United States - Inc-BW-H-2-M | ecosystem: Environmental > Terrestrial > Soil >...
GCGCCGTCAGACCTTGCTTCAGCGGCTCGCAAAAATGTCCGTTTCCGAACGCGTGCAATTTGCGATCAAAGGCGGCTCGGAAGCTCGACGCACGCTCATTCGCGATTCCAACAAAGTTGTGCAACGTGCGGTGCTCCAGTCACCGCGTCTCACCGAGCAGGAAGTGGAATCATTTGCGGCCATGTCCAGCCTTACCGATGAAATCCTCCGGCTCATCGCCGGTAATCGCGCCTTTCGCAAAAACTACACCGTGATCCGCAACCTCATGAACAATTCCAAAACTCCTCTGGACGTTACTCTGCACATGTTGCCGTCGCTGAATGCCGTCGACCTCAAAAAATTATCGAATAACAAAAATGTTCCCGAGACGCTGCGCACCAGCGCAACAAAACTTATCCGCACTCGTCAAGTCACGAAATAACATCAACAGTCGTTGCTTTAGAAATTATTCTTAAAAAATACAGCATTCGCTGTAGCTTAAATCGTTTCAAACCCTCGTCCGCTATTCCATTCCTCCCGTATCACAAGGCGTACTGCAGCTTTGCCGCACATCACATCCTGAATCTTGAATGGGGGAGTAATGAACGACACCAGGGAAACAACTTTGAGCGGCATTATAGATCCGCTCAAAGCAGAACAAGAATTTGCGGCAATTCGACGCCAAGAACCCTGATCCCGATCTCGCAACGCTGCTCGCGTCCGTAAGCGTCCTGCCAAACGATGAAGGTCTGGAAGTATCTTTCGCGGTAACCAGCGATCAGTTGCTGAGTCTGATCAAGCACAGCAGTTTTTCAGCAGGGCGCTAAATTCGCTCGCACGCGATCCATCAGCCGTCCCGCAGCACCAGGCAAACGGCTATCATATCGTGAAGCGCCTGCCTTCTTTCCGTCAGTCCGGCCAACATGAATCCGATACCAAGCGGAATCAGCCCGGAAATTAATTTGGCGAAATGGCGCCCGCTGGCGCGCGCAAAACTTACGCGTCTGCCGTAAAGATCGGTTACCCGCAAGTTCAAAGCCTTCTTACCCAAGGTCGCTTGCCACGACGAACTTTCCATCTTGGCGTGATAGAGCCATCCCCCCAAAAAGGCCAGGGACATGACGGTGAAAAGCCCCAGGAAAAATGTGCCGCCGAGAACCGCGCCTAGATCTCTGGGGTCTTCGCCGGGATGGATATTTCCAAGTACCGCCGTCAGTCCCGTCATGATGGCAAACGGAATGAAAAGGGCCATGAACGCCACGCCCATGACCACTGAATCGATTAGGTACGCAACCACGCGAAGCCAGAATCCCGCGTACTGCACAGTAGTTTGCGCGTACACCACCGGTGGCGTTGTTTGCGGTGCGGCAGCGTAGCCACTGGGATCATAGCCAGACGGAAGCACGGCGGCCGAACTTGCTCGAGTGGACGGCAGGCCGGCCCGGGCAGACGCAAAGGGTTGCACCGACTGCCCACACGCCGGACAAAAAGCCGCCCCATCTTCAACCAGGCTTCCACACTTTGAACAATACACAGTTCCTTGCATTTACCCGCACCGCCGCATTTCAAGAGTGGACAAATAAAACTGCGCCATCGTACTTCCCGTTGCGAACGCGGTCAACACACATCAGTGCAACGCTCGGCATTCAGCACAGGCATCGGAAATGTTGTAGGATGCGAATCGATTAAATGTGAGAGGAAATGAAGAAGCGCTCCGGCAACGGAGGCCTTCAGTTTCAAGATAGATTCAGTAATTTTTTGAGGAATGACATGAGTTTTTCGCTAGCGCTCGCGGTTGTATTTTCCTTGATGCTTTTCACATTGCAAACCGGCGGCGGTGCCCGGCCATCCAGCGAAAGAGGGACGCTGGTGGTAGTCAACCAGTCGGAACACAAGGTACTTCTCGTAGAACCTGGCCTACGCCGCATCTTTGCGACCATCGCGGTCGGCGTAAACGGTCATGAAGCCGCCGTCTCTCCCGACGCCCGCCTCATCTACGTCCCCATTTATGGAAATTCCGGTGTGGGCAAACCAGGCACCGATGGTGCTGCGATAGACATGATCGACATTAGCAAGCGCCGGATTTCTGGCTCAATCCCAATAGGACCAGTTCGTCCGCATCGCGCTGAATTCGCCCCTGACGGCCTGCTATACGTGACCGCCGAGATAGGCAACACGGTGAAAATTGTCGACCCCGCAACACAACAGGTGACTGGCGAGATTCCCACCGGAGCGCCGCAATCGCACATGCTGGTGATTTCCCCCGACGGACAGCGCGCCTATACGTCAAATGTAGGCCCGGGAAATATCAGTGTGCTGAACATACCAGCGCGCCGCTTGATCACCGTTATCCCCATCGCGAATACCATCCAACGCATTTCCATATCGCCAGACGGAGACCGCTTATTCACACACAATCAGGATGCGCCTCGCCTGGCGGTCATTGATCTCCCGGATCGCAAAAGCAGCGAAGGCGGCGATACCGCCGCGTCCTACAAAGTATCGCGATGGATTGATCTTCCAGGCGTCGCCTACGCCTCTGCGCCGACCCCTGACGGAAAGTGGCTGCTGGTGGCGTGCATGGCGAAACATTTGCTGTTGGCCATCGATATGTCGACGCTTAAGGTCGCCAAATCTTTCGATCTTCCGGAGTCTCCTTCGGAAATTCTGGTAACTCCTGACGGCGCGATCGCTTTCATTTCCTGCGTGGGCGCAGGAAAAATAGCGGTGCTCGATTTGCGCACCTGGCAATTAGAGCAGCCAATTGTTCTGACCCCGGGGGTCGATGGACTTGCCTGGGCACCCGCGACCTCAGCCGATAAAACTCGCTAATTCCGCAGAATAAAATCTCCAAGTCGCCAGGGTCTAATAGCTTCTTAATTGCTTCTGTCGCCGCGCGGCAAAGATTTAAGATACGCGATAATCGCTTTCGCGTCCCCATGGTTCATGTGATAGATATGCATGGGCGGCCGCAGCTCTTCGCCTTCAGGCCCAGTTCCCTTTTCCAGGATTCGTTCCCCTTGCTCCTCGGTAAAACTAGGGAAACCGGCCAGCGGCGGCGCGCGATCGGCCCAGTTTGAAATTGGCGCGACCGGCTTGATCCATATGGATGCACCACGCAGCCACGCATCGGCGCTCAGTTCACCGCGCGCGTCGCGCGGCGTGTGGCACTCGGCGCATTTCGCGACTTCTTCCACCAGATAACGTCCGCGCTCGACCTCGCTTTTTTGAGCAGCACCGGAATTTGTTTGCGCGAAAATATGCGAACGATTCGCGGGCGCCATAAGCACGGTCGCTGAAATCCCCGCTGCTAAAACTACTGCCGCCAACCCATACCCGCCGAAGAATTTCATACTCACCTCAGGAAGCATCTTACCCATTTTTGTATCATCTTATATTCATCGCAAATCCCTAAATGTATTTTCGCGTAATGATTTCGCGCTAACCTCGCAGGCAAATCCTGGGTCCTACAAAGCTCGAGGGTGTTCGAGGAGTCTCGCACTCTTCCGCCATTTTCGAATTAAGCGCCCCTGTACCAGCGGCCAGTGGCCGAAGGACCGGTGACACCATCGAAACAGCCACACTCGTCCGGCAACGCTCTCAATTTCGCCTCTGGGATAATCGGACTTGACGGAATAGTTTTCCGCGAAGGAGAACAGCACCAATGAAACGCTTCTTGCTACCAGCACTTATTCTAGTTGCCGCAGCGGCCGCCCACGCCAAAGACAAGCCAGCCTACCAGAACGGCTTACTCATCAAGATGGACTCCGCATCCTGCGGATCCGAAGAAAAAGACGGAAGCACTGTGGCCGGTGAGCTTCTCGGCACTGACGGTCAACACAAGAAAACTCACGAATTGCTGTGCCAGGAATACACTCTTGAGACCGACCGCCTGGTTTACCGCATCAGGGCTAAGAATGAAAAACACCCCGCCCTCCTTCCCATTGGGGAGACAGCTCAATTCAGGCTGCACAAAGACCGCCTCTTGCTGCGTATACCGGAAGCGGACGGCAAAGAACGCGAGTACATCGTTGTTTCCATGACGCCGCGTAGTGATGCCCCCGAGTCGGTAAACCGGTCGGCCGCGGCGTTGCACCCGACGCTGTAAAGCGACCCGGCGATATCAGTACTTTCTCAACTCATAAAAAAAAACCATCCGCTACGTGGGGGATGGTTTTTTTCTGAGAGGGTAATTTAGTTAGCGCCCGCTGGTGTTGGTCTTTGTTCCTTTGGGTCCTTTGGCAGCCGCAACCCCTCTAACAGTTTTCATCATTTCCTTGGCCTGCTTCAGGTGATCTTGCAGCGTAGGCAAGGTTTCTGACGCAAAACCCTTCAGCGAATCGTCCTTTCCGCTGCTGGCTTCCTTCTGAAACGCCGCTACGTCAGTTTCGTGATCTTTCACCATATCTCGTGCGTAAGCACGATCAAACGCAGCGCCATTTAGCTTCGAAAGCCCGTCGTAGGTAGCCTGATCCTTTGCGGAAAGATCGGTTGGAAGGGTGATGTTCTCCCGCGAAGCCACTTCCTTCAATTTGTCGCCGGCTTTGGAGTGGTCATCGACCATGCGCTTTCCAAAGCTTTTCACCGTGTCGCTTGATCCTTTTTCCTGAGCCAGTTGCCCAAGCTTCACTTCCGCCATGCCGCCTTGGGCCGCTTCCTTGGCAAAATGCGCGTCGCCCATCGCCGGCCTGCTCTTCGCGGCAGTCGTAGTGTTCGCTCTTAACGGGCTATCCTGATGCGCCAGCACCGCCCAGCTACCGATCGCCGACAACGTTAACGTTACAGATGCCACGTATATCGATTTTCCAGTCTGAGTCTCCAAAAACTTCTTCATCGAAAAATCCTTCAACGAAAACATTGCTCTCCTCCGGTTTAAATTCAAACCGCGCCCACTACACGCTACCTATGGGAAGCGCACTGACCAATCAGGTGAACCTTGTATTAGCAAATCAACGCACGTGTATCGCCTCGGATGTTTAGAACTTATTTAGAAAGCAGCGCTTGGAAGTAACGCTTGAACGGGGAGGAAACTTTCTTAGTCCCAACCTCGCAGTGGCAAAGTCAACAGATTTTCAATTTTCTCTGAAATCCTCGGGTAAATCGTCTTCTTGGGGACGCTGATGAGTATGCACTTCGGACTCATCGGCGTCCGACGCGTCTTCTACGCCCTTCACGACTTCCGCCTCAAAGGCGTTGCCTTCTTCAAGCAATTCGTCAACGCTTTCCGAACTCGCAACCTCAACATCAGACAACCCCTGCAAAGCCCCCGATTGCCCGCCGGATTTCGAATCCAACCCTTTAGGGTCCAGGTTTATAGTTTCAACGCTTTGGCCTTCGCCTCGGGACGCCAAGCTCCCACGAATGATACGGGGGTTATTCCGCGGCGCTGTCCGTCCAGGCGCCGCGCTCCGTGACTTCGCGTTCTTGGTGCCTTTAGCTTGAGGAGTTCGCTTCTTCAGTTTTGTTTTTGCTGTTTTTGGTTTTGCTTTCATCGCCGAAATTTTGCGCGAACGGGTCGAAATAGCGCTTTTCGAACTTTTGCCCGAAGCCCGCTTTTTGCGGGCGTTATTTTTACTTTTCTTGGTTTTCTTTCTGGTGGCCATTGCTCAAGTCTATCATTTTGGCCCGGCGCAATTCACCTTACCGCTAGCTCACATCGATGAACTCGGCCTCCCACGGCTTCCGGTCCAAATCGAGACGCGCAACGGTAATCGGTAAATTGAATCTGCGGGGCCCCGCGCTGCCCGGATTTATGTACAGGATGCCGTCGCGCGTAACCTGCCCAGGCTGGTGGGAGTGCCCGCTCACAATTATGGAAACCCCGGAGGGAATCGAATTCAGGTTTAGTTCTTTAACATCATGCAAAACATAAATCCGCACGGCACCAGCCTTTAGCACTGCGGTTGGCGGCACTTTGGTAGCCCACTCCTCGGTATCCACGTTGCCGCGCACGGCAATTACAGGAGCAAGGCTCTCTAAAGCTTCAAGAACTTTATGGTCGCCTACATCACCGGCATGAATAATCAGCCCGCTGTTTTGCATGGCGCGCAGCGCATTGTCACGAAGCAATCCGTGCGTATCGGAAATTAGACCGAGAATCATTCAGGGAGGATAAGTCGAGGGTTGGAATTTAACAACGGAAGGAAAAACACACCACGACCGACGTCTTACCGAGAAGCCTACGCCAAAACTTTTGAATGCGCCGACCTACGCAGCGGTCGCGCTCCCGGAACCGGAAAATGCATTCGCCAGAAGTTCGAGTTGGACTCGACGAATTCAAACCCAACGTAGGTTTTGCCGTCGCGAGCTTTGCGAATGGTCACGACCTTGGCCTCGGTGGCTTCGCCACTGTTTTCGTTGATCATTTGTAATGCCTGCCCAACAATTACCGGCTCTTCCAGAACACACAGCCCGCCGCTCTGACTGACAGACTGCGAGCGGGTTTTGACGGAAAACACTTCACCCGAAGGCGCTTCCCAACGCACCGTTAGCGACATGGTGACGGCTACACGCACCGTGCGGCGGCGCTCTTTAAATCGAAAGTGTAGCAGGGACATATATTAACCCTTCATCATTAAGCCTTACCGTCACTCGGCTGCCCTCGCTCATCGTTCAGCAACCTGGCGCACGACTGCCAGACCCGCAAACTTCTCCACCAGAGTTCTTACTTTGCCTCAACCCTTTTACACGGACAATAGCCGGTCGGTACCATCCAAACATACCAAAGCACCACGGGGACCCCACTGAATTTCGGGATTCATACTACTTAAGGGATAACCTCTCGTCGACCAGTTGGATAGGGTTGACTCTTGCTTTATTCACCGTCACCCCCCAGTGCAAGTGTGATCCGGTAACACGGCCGGTGGCGCCCACTTTTCCGATTACCGCGCCGGCTTTCACAGCATCTCCAACCGCCACGTCAGTAGCGGATAAATGGCCATATAACGAATAAATCCCTAACCCGTGATCGATAATGACGGTATTTCCCGAGAAATAAAGCTCTTCGGCTAGAACCACGCGACCACTTTGCGTCGCGTGAATGGGTGTGCCAGTAGGAGCTGGGAAGTCCGCGCCGGTATGCGGCGAACGGGCTTGGCCATTGAGAATGCGCCGCTTGCCGAAATTTGTTCCGCGCACCCCTCCGGTTAGCGGCAGACGGAACCGCCCGTGCCATAATTTCTCGGGAGTAATGTGGTCAAAAATAAGACGTAATTTTTCCTGTTCTGCCACGGCCCGTTGTGCTTGTTGCTCGTTGGGCTCCACGAATTGTTTTTGCACCGTAAGGCTTTCCGTCGCAAACTTGCCGGCCCTTACCGCTAACCTTACCGTGCATTCCGCGTGCTCTCCGTTTTCCGTTATCGCTGACACTGATAATTCGTAATCTCCGGGAGCCTTTTCCAGGTCCACGCCTAGTAACGCCTGATCCTGATAATTGATGGTCCCACGGCGCGCCGCCGCGGATGAACCGCCCTCCCAAAAATATACATTCCGTTCATTCCACTTCCCGGTAACCTCGCGCAATGCTTTTTGGCTGCGAACTTGCGCCAAAATCAGGCTGCCCTGGCTGGCTTGCGGAGCACTAAGCTTTAATTCCACGCCGCCGGTACAATGGGCATTCACCGGGGCGCATCTCACACTCGTAGGCAACAACACCCCTGCCAGCAAAGCTGTTTTCACTATGTTCTTTGCTATTCTCATATCAATGCCAATTGACCCTTCGTCCGAACCATGCGTGCCCACCCTCCAAGCAAAGCTTAACTTGGCTTGCCTCCGCTTTCTATTTACTTCCGGCGAGGAGTTTCGATGCAGTCGCTGCGCCTGAATCCGATTCTCAACACCGATTCCTACAAGCTGACCCACTGGTGGCAATACCCGCCGGATACGCGCCACATTTATTCCTACGTCGAATCTCGTGGCGGCATGTTCGATGAAACCATGATGGCTATGCTGCAATACATCGTGAAATCCAATTTTGCCGGTCAGGTTTTTACTATGGAGGATGTGGAAGAGGCCCGCCGCATCGCCTACGCGCATTTTCAGGGGCACCCGAAATCCTTCAACTATGAGGGCTTTAAATCTCTTTATGCCAAGCACGATGGCCGCCTGCCTTTGCGCATTCGTGCGGTCAAAGAAGGCACGGTGGTCAAAAGCCATAACGCCCTGATCACCATAGAAAACACTGATCCGGAATTCTATTGGCTTACCAATTGGGCGGAAACCATGCTGTTGCAGGTTTGGTATCCCATTACCGTCGCCACACTCTCACGGGCTATTAAACAGGTGATCGGCAAGGCCCTCGTTCGCACCGGCGATCCGGCGTTGCTTCCTTTCAAACTCCATGATTTCGGCTTTCGCGGGGTTTCGTCCAAGGAGTCCGCAGCCATCGGTGGCGCAGCGCATCTGCTGAATTTCTTTGGCACTGACACCTTGGCGGCGATCCAGTTGTTAAACCAGTTTTACTCCGCTGACCTGATGTACGATAAACCATTGGATTGCGCGGGCTACAGTATTCCGGCGTCCGAACATTCCACCATTACTTCGTGGGGCGAAGAGCACGAACGCGACGCTTATGCGAATATCCTTGAAAACTGCCCTGAAGGGTTGGTCGCCTGCGTCAGCGATTCCTACGATATTTACAACGCGGTGCGAAATTTGTGGGGCGGCGCGCTGCGAGAAAAAATATTGCACCGCAATGGCACGTTGATTATTCGCCCGGATTCCGGCGACGCGGTAACCGTTCTTGAAGAGCTTTTCAAAATCGTCAGCGAAGTATTTGGCTATGAAGTGAACCGCAAAGGCTGGAAGACCACCGTGCCCCGCGTGCGATTCATTCAAGGCGATGGCGTTAACTTTTACACCATACAAAACATCACCGCACAATTGACGCGCCGCGGCTGGTCGCAGGATATCTGGAGCTATGGAATGGGCGGCGCGCTTCTCCAGCAAGTGAATCGCGATACTTTGAAGTTTGCGCTGAAGTGTTCAGCCATCGACCGCAACGGCAAATGGCAAAACGTCTACAAAAATCCAAAAACGGATCCCAGCAAGGCCAGCAAAGGCGGCCGCTTTAACTTAGTTCATAACGGTAAGGATTTCGCCACCGTCGAAGTCCTCGAAGGCGAGTCGCTCCCCGCAAGCCCAGCCGCCGGTTCGAACGCGCTGGAAACAGTACTCGAAGATGGCGTTGTGATGCGAGATCAAACGCTCGCCGAAGTTCGCGCCATCGCTACGAGTTACGACACCTACGCCCAACTTGAGTGAACTGCGGTAGCCTCTTGAACGTTTGGTGTCGGTAAATTTTTCCCGCCAGCGAGGTCACCAAAAACGACAACGGCCTCCGTAAACCTCTCTAACTGTGTGCGTTAACTACACAATTCGTTTTGGCGTTCCACATGCTACTTATTCCTATAGCCACTCGCTAACGTCTCCCAGAACGCCAGCCTCAGGTGACCGCAAGAAACTGTAATTTTGGTGAACTAATGCGAAGCATACAGCTAACCACACTGGGGACCGTGTTACTCGCATCAGCGTTGCCAGTAGTCGGTGCGGTTCTGGTGATCGTGGACCATCCTCGGACAGTTTCAAAAAACGTTCCAGAGCTTCTGCAGAGTGAATTGCATCTTGATGTTCGCACCTTATCTGGGAAGATTTCTCGCAAGGCGGGGAAATTTATCTTTAAGGAAGATCACCGCGGAATCGTTTATTCACTGGATAATCAAAAGGGGGCTAGAAATTTTTCTGGGAAGGCCGTGCTCATCACCGGAACGATCGATTCCAAAGTCCACCTGCTCCATGTGCATAAAATCGAACCGACCTGGCTTTTTCACCCAACCTCACGAGCAGACTTGCGCGAGCGCGCAAACTAGCCTTCCTCAGCCCCCGGCGGCTTCGGATCGGGATGCATGAACGGCCCGGCAATAAGCGCACACGATAGACTTGCGTAAGCTTTCGATCTGGTGCCCTGTCGCGACGCGTACCATGGTTTCCTAGCCGCCTTTGGACATTCCACCCCTATCGCCACGACTTGCGTTGCTCCATCATACATAAAGCACTCGACTCACCCTAAATTTCTCGGCAGCCTTTTGCTATCAGGAGATTAATGTGTTTCCGGATCAAGGGCGCGGTCGTTAAGCAACTGGCGACTCCTGATACCACGATATCCGCCTATTTGAGTGAGGCTGCGACCTTTTTCTGATACTCGCGAGCCTTTGCGAACACTTCGTCTTCCTTGACCGTCAGCAATTGGTGTTCGCGCATCACCACACGCCCTCCGATAACCACGGTTTCCACATCGTTCCCTTTTAATGCATAGGCTAACTGCGCGTACACGTCGTACATGGGAACCGCGTTGGGTTCATTCAAGCTGATCACGATGACGTCGGCTTTTTTTCCTGCCTCAAGGGAGCCTATTTCCTTTTCCATATGCAGCGCTTTGGCGCCGTCAATCGTAGCCATTTCAACAACCGCCTTCGCTCCCAAAGCCAGGGGATTCATCTTCGTAATTTTTTGAAGCTTAGCCGCCAGGTCCATCTCTTCCATCAAGTCGAGATCGTTGTTGCTACCCGCGGGCCCATCCGTGCCTAGTCCCACGGCTACTCCCGCCGCGCGCAGTTCAGGCACCGGGGATACCCCACTAGCCAGCATCATGTTGCTCGATGGATTATGTATGCAGCCGACCCGCGTCTCTGCCAGCAGCTTACGGTCCGTGTCATCCACGAAAATGCAATGCGCCGCCACCACGTCGGGCCCGAGTATTCCGATTTTATTCAGGTATTGCACCGGCGTCGTGCCGTTTTGCGCACGGCTGTCATCCAACTCTTTCTTCATTTCCGCAACGTGAATCAGAATTGGCGCCTTATATTTTCGCGCCAGCGCGGCAGCGTCCTGCAGAGTCTTCTGCGAACACGTGTAGATGGAGTGTGGCGCGGGAGCCGCGTGAATAAGCGGATCATTCTGCCAGCGCTTCAAAAATTTCTCGGTATACGCCAGCACCTCCGCTTCGTCCTTATTATCCGGCGCTGGAAAATCGATAAACGTCTCGCCCAGCACGCCGCGCATCCCCGCCTTTTTAGTCTCTTCCGCAACTGCGTCTTCGAAGTAGTACATGTCCGCAAAAGTGGTTATGCCCCCGCGAATTTGCTCTGCCGCGGCCAAACGCGTGCCCCAGCGCACAAATTCTTCGTTAACATTCTTAGCTTCTGCCGGAAAGATGTATTTGTGCAGCCACTCGTCAAGAGTCACATCGTCGTGGAGACCCCGAAACAGCGTCATGGGCACATGCGTGTGCCCGTTGACAAATCCTGGAAGCACCAGCTTTCCACGCGCATCAATGGTTTGGTCGGCGATATATTTCTTTTCCACGTCGCTTCTGAAACCGATAGCGCTGATCGCATCGCCTTTCACCGCCACCGCGCCATCTTCCAGGATCAGGCGGTCGCCATCCATGGTGACGATTGTCCCGCCGTTGATGAGCAGGTCGATCTTCTCTTTGTTACCGGCTTTGGAAGTCTGGGCCAGGCCTTGGCCGGCGAACACCGATGCCACCAAGAAAAGCAACAGTGCCACGCGAACCTTAAACATTATTTTTAGTTGCCGCACTTATTCTGCTCCGGAATTGTGCGAATATCTTTTGAAGCTGCTGTCACAAATTCGAATCGTCGAAGGGCTTCGGAAACAATTCCTTCATCTGGACTAATTCAATTTTGCCCTTCAGGTTCGCCAAGCTCACCGGAATGTCGCCGCAAAATTCCCATATCAACTGACGGCACGCGCCACAAGGCGGCGTAAGCACCTCGGTGTCGGTGACGACCGCGATGGCGCTAAACCCGCGTTCGCCTTCGCTGACCGCTTTGAAAATCGCTACGCGCTCGGCGCACATGGTAAGTCCATACGTGGCGTTTTCCACATTGCAACCCCCGAAAATTCTTCCCGAAGTACTGCGCAAAGCCGCACCCACGCGAAAATTGGAATACGGTGCGTGCGCATTCTCTCTCGCCTGCTTAGCCGCCTCAATGAGCAAATCTTTTTCCGTCACGCTTAAGCTCCAGAGCTTACTTGGAAATAGTCACCCGATCGCTTCCGCAATTCTGGGCACCAGCGTCTTCAATAGCGCCACAAAATCCCCTTTTATGCGCGCAGCGGTCTCCAAAACTTCCCGATGATTGAGTGGTTGGTCCAGAATCCCAGCCGCCGCATTGGTCACACAGGAAATTCCCAGCACCCGCATATCGGAGTGCCGTGCCGCAATCACTTCCGGCACCGTAGACATGCCCACCAGGTCGGCGCCAATGGTGCGCAAATATCTAATTTCTGCCGGCGTTTCATAACTAGGTCCGGCAAGCGCGGCATAAACTCCTTCATCCATCCCAATACCCAGACGGTTGCCCTGTCCCACCGCCATTTCGCGAAATCTTTTGTCGTACGCGCTGGACATGTCGGGAAACCGCGGCCCAAAACGTTCGTCGTTGAATCCCATCAAGGGATTCACGCCCTGCAAATTAATGTGGTCGCTAATGACCACCAAACGTCCTTGCGTAAACTTGATTCCGCCGGCGGCATTGGTAAGAATCACCGCCTTGACTCCCATGCGCGCAAACACGCGGATCGGAAAAGATACTTCTTTCACCGAATAGCCTTCATACAAATGTACGCGCCCCTGCATCCCGGCGACGGCCACACCATCCACACTTCCAACCACCAATTGCCCGGCGTGCCCAATCGCGGTCGATTGCGGGAAGTGCGGAATCTCGGCATAAGGAATTTTTGTGCTATTGGCAAACTCATCCGCGAACGGACCGAGTCCGGACCCCAGGACTAAAGCAATCTTTGGACGCAACTCGGTGCGCGAGAAAATAAATTGTGCGGCCGCCTCGGCGCGTTCATATTCACCGGACTCGATCGGGCCGGAAGTGAGAGCAGATTTTTGCGCCGCTCCACGTGTAGCGCGCTCCGCTGCCAAGCTTTCCTCGCTCTGCATCATGTAAGAATTCCGACAAAGGAAGCAGACATCAAGTTCGCCATGGTGCCTGCCAGCATCGCGCGTATCCCTAGCCTGGCAAGATTGCCGCGCTGATCGGGCGCCAGCGCCCCAATCCCACCGATCTGAATTCCCACCGAACTGAAATTCGCAAACCCGCACAAAGCAAAGGTGGCAATCGTAAACGACCGAGGATCGAGCGTGCTCTGCATGGTGCCAAGTTGCTGGAAGGCCACCACCTCATTCACCACCATGCGCGTACCCAACAGATTGCCGATGGTCGCGCAGTCGCGCCACGGCACGCCGATCACCCAAGCCACCGGAGCAAAAACCCAGCCAAAGACCTGCTGCAGGCTGGAAGGAAACCAGCCCACATGATGCGCCGCAAGCCAATTGTGCGTGCCGCCCATGATGGCGTTGACCAGCGCCAGCATGGCAAGAAAGGAAATCAGCATGGCCCCAACATTCAGTGCCAAATGCAACCCGTCCACCGTGCCACGCGAAATCGCGCCCAGAAAATTCGCCTCTTTCTCCATCTCTGGCATTTCCACGCGCCCCGCGGTAAGCGGCATTTCCGTTTCCGGCACCAGCATCTTGGCCATCAGCAAAGTCCCTGGCGCAGTCATGATTACCGCGGCCAGCAGATGCTCCGCTTTAATTCCAAAAGCGATGTACGCCGCCATAATCCCGCCGGACACGTGCGCCATGCCGCTGGTCATTACGCACATTAATTCCGATCTGGTTAGCCGGTTCAGAAACGGCCGGATCGTAAGCGGCGCTTCCGTTTGCCCCATGAAAATACTCGCCGCCACGTTCAATGATTCGGCGCCGCTCGCGCCCATCACCCGCGTCATGACCCATGCGGCGCCGCGAATCAGCAACTGCATCACTCCAATGTGATACAGCAAAGCAAAAAACGCCGCGATAAAAATAATCGTCGGCAATACCTGGAAGGCGAAAATAAAATGTTCCGGAGAATCTTTCAGTCCCAGCTCGCCAAAAACAAATTGCGAACCGACGAAAGCGTAACTCAATAGCAGATTGACGTAGTACCCGAGGAACTGAAAAATTCTGCGCCCTGCTTCAAAGCGCAAAACAAAAATGGCGAAACATAACTGCAAGCCGAAGCCCCACAGCACGGTTTTTAAGCGGATCGCTTTTCGATCGGTGGAAAAGATATAGGCCAGGCCCAGCATGGCAGCCAGCCCCAAAACCCCTGCAAATCTTCCCATCCTTTACACTCATTTCCCGCACTGTAATCGGCGAGCGAATTTCTAGGATCGCGTCGAAAATGCCTCTAGTTGCTCGGACTGTATCCGCCCGAAATTACGCGCTCCAAAATTTACGCACCAACGATTCGTCGTATCAATGGCCTTGGTTCCCCTTGCGCCGCTATGTCTGGATCGATCACAAAGCTTTCCGCCACCATACGCTTGGCTTCCGCTAGCTTGGCGTCGCTATTGTAATGAATTGTAGCCAGAGGTTCGCCTTTTTCTACACGGTCGCCGATGCGTTTGTGAAATTCGAGTCCGACGGCGTGGTCAATCCGGTCTTCTTTGGTTTCGCGGCCCCCACCCAACATCGCCAGCGCAATACCAAACTGTTCGCAGTTTGTAGCCACCAACACTCCGCCTGCGTTGCTTGTCACGAGTACATCGGACCTCGCCTTGGGCAACAAATCCGGCTCGTCAATGACGCGTTCGTCCCCACCCTGCAACCGGATGCACTGTTTGAATTTCTCTCGAGCTTCGCCGCTCGAAATCATGCGTTCCGCAAGTTTTCGTCCTTCCGCAACACTTTTTGTCTTTTCTCCCAGATAAAACATCCAGGCAGAAAGCTCCACGCTAAGTTCGCGAACGTCGGCCGGTCCCCCGCCATTCAGCACTTCGATGCATTCGACAATTTCGTTAGCGTGTCCAGCCGCGCGTCCCAACGGTTGGTCCATATCGGTAATCAAGGCCACCATTTTCTTGCCCATATTCTTTCCCGCGTCAACCATCACTTCCGCCAGTTCCACGGCATCTTCTTCGTGCTTCATAAACGCGCCCGATCCAGTTTTGACGTCCAAAACCAGCGCGTCCAATCCTTCGGCAAGTTTCTTGCTCATGATCGAAGCGCAAATCAGCCCGGTGTTTTCAACCGTCGAAGTGGCGTCGCGCAAAGCATAAATCTTTTTATCAGCTGGAGCGATTTCCGCCGTCTGCCCAATCAATGCCATTCCACACTCGCCTAATACCCGGCGAAAGTCCTTCAACGACAAATTCGTGTCGAATCCACGAATAGATTCGAGTTTGTCCAGCGTGCCGCCGGTATGACCGAGACCCCGCCCGCTAAGCATGGGTACGATCAGCCCACCGGCTGCCACGATGGGCGCGAGTATCAAGGAAGGCTTGTCGCCCACTCCGCCGGTGGAATGCTTGTCGACTTTTTTACCGGGCAGGCTCGAAAGATCCAGCACTTCGCCAGAATGCAGCATGGCTTGCGTAAGCGCGGTCGTCTCGGCGCGGCTCAAGCCGCGAATCCATGCCGACATCAACCACGCCGCGATCTGATAATCGGGAATTTCGCCGCGCGTATACCCGGAAATCAGAAACTCGATTTCTTCGCGGGAGTGTTCGCCGGAGTCGCGTTTTTTTCGGATCAGGTCGACAGCGCGCATGCAGTTGGATGAGTGTCGCGGGAGCGTAACATCCGGTCATTTGCAGGTCAACGCAGTCCGGTTAGCTAGCTGCACAAACTCGACGGCTGACAAGCACATTGCGTAGAATGCCGTTGCACAAGACTGCCGTGCTAATCGGCGCATGCAGTTCGTTTTAACTGCAAGGGAGGTTAAATGCTGTTCACACCAGAGCCTTTGCTTCGACGCAACGCCTTGACAATATTTCTGGGGATCTTTCTTGCGGTAACTTCCTTTGCTCAGAACCAAGACCTCAAAACTCCGGATGACCGCCGCAAAGAGCTTAAGCAACTGCTCGCCGACGAATGGGAATACGAGATGCGCGAAAGCCCCGAATCGGCCACTGCCTTGGGCGACTACCGTTACAACGACCGCTGGAGTGATAACTCGCTCGCGCATATCCAGCAACAAAAACAGGACATTGGAAAATGGTTGAAGCGGTTTAATGCCATCGATACCACCGGTTTTCCCGAGCAGGAAAAACTGAATCAATCGCTGATGGTCCGGAACCTGAAGGAAGAGCTCGAGGGCATGGAGTTGAAAACCTATGAAATGCCCATTAATCAGTTTTTTGGAGCGCATCTGCAACTCGCGCAGTTTGTCGCTCTAGTGCCTGTCGATTCGACCAAACACTACGAAGATTACCTCGCACGCTTGCACAAACTGCCTCAACTGCTTAACGAGTTGATTGAGATTCTGCAACAGGGCGAAAAAGATAGGTTGATGCCCCCGCGTTTTCTGCTCGAAAAAACTGTAACCCAGTGTAAGTCCATCGCCGATCCGGAAGGAGAAGCGAACGCTTTCGGTCAACCAGCGGCAAAAATTCCTGAAGCGGTGCCGCCAGCGGACCGCAAGCGCCTGCACGAGGCCATCATCGCCGCGGTAAACACAGAGGTGCGGCCGGCATACAACAAACTCGCGGACTTTCTGGCCAAGGAGTACGCGCCCAAGGGGCGAACAGAACCGGGCGTATGGGCATTGCCAAACGGGGACACCCTATATCGCTTCGCGGTCCGCCAATCCACTACCACCAGCATGGACCCGGAGGCTATTCACCAGTTGGGCTTGAAGGAAGTGGCGCGCATAGAAGCCGAACAACTGACCATCGCCAAGCAACTCGGATTCGCCGACCTAAAAACCTTTCGAGCTTCACTGAAAACAAATAGCAAGTTGACCCCGACATCCCGAGATCAATTAGTTCAAGCGTACAAAGGGTACATCGCACAAATGGAGCCGGAGTTACCAAAACTCTTTGGGTTGTTGCCGAAGACGCGCGTCGAGGTTCGCCCCATGCAGGAGTTCCGCGAAAAAGAAGCTGCCGGTGCCGACTACCAACAAGGAACCCCAGATGGCTCGCGCCCTGGCGTCGTGTACGTCAACACCAGCGATTACCTGCATCGTACGCTCACAAACGTTGAATCCACCGCCTACCACGAAGGTGTTCCGGGCCACCATATGCAGATCTCCATAGCCCAAACTCTTCCGGACCTGCCGATATTTCGACAGCAGGCTGGATATACCGCTTATGTGGAAGGCTGGGCGTTATACGCGGAGCGACTTGGCAAAGATATTGGCTTCTACAAGGATCCTTATTCTTACTACGGGCACTTGTCAGAAGAAATGTTGCGAGCCGTGCGCCTGGTGCTCGATACCGGCGTGCACTACAAGCATTGGACGCGCCAGCAGATGATCGACTTCTTCCACGAGCATACCTCCGACGATGAACCGGACCTGCAGGCGGAAACCGACCGTTACATCGCAATACCCGGGCAGGCCCTGGCCTACAAGCTGGGCCAACTAGAAATTCTGAAACTGCGTGAAGCTGCCAAGAACGAGCTTGGAACCCGCTACGATATACGTGCGTTCCACGATGAAATTCTCAACGGAGGAGCACTACCGCTAGATGTGCTCGACGCACGCGTGACCGCCTGGATTGGCGAACAAAAGTCGGACAAACTGAATAAATAAATATTTATAACGGGTTCGCGGTGTAAGGAGGCAACGGCGTGTTCTGGCCGGCCACCACGTGCCAGCCACGAGGACCATTAATGTACACATGCATTACGCGCATTTGCGTTTCGATTTGCTGCCCTTTGAAGATTGCTCGCGAGGTCCACAGACAAGTCGCTACCGCGGTTTCCTGAAAGAAACGCACCTGAATATCCGAGGCATTGAAAGATTCATATCTTGCTCCGCTATTTTGCACTACATCGATCAAATTATTCTTATCCACCATTTCGCCATGCGACAAGGTTCCCGAGAAGTCCTCACTGTACACGCGCCTGAAAAATGTTCCGTTGTTCTGCATGATAGCCCGCGCCGTCTCGTGCTCCAGATTGACCACTTCCTGACGTCGCATCTCCGGATTAGGGGGCACGCAGTTGGGATCGTTGCGATCGCAGGGATTTTGTGAGTTGACCGCGGGTGCAAACGACAAGAGCGCGAATCCGAGAACGGGAATAATTTTAACCATACCGGTATCTTTCTCTCTTTCTTTCTCTCTTTCTCCCAGGGGAAACGAGACGGCGTTAGAGCTCCGGTAACCAGTGTAGTAAATTCTACGGGAATCAAAGCCTCATCGATTGGGAACCCTGCCTTCAGGTTCCAGTAACGCAATTACCAGAAGCGGCCCGGTTGCAAAATGCCGAGCCGGTCTGATCCAGCGGACCATTGGAGATAAAGATGGGTGCCTGTTCTCAGCGTATCTCGCGTCGCACCTTCGTGGCCTGGATCAATATGTAATTCCAGATAGCCTGAAAAAATCCCCGCGCCCGTGTGGGGTTTCACCATCGGTGCGGCTTTCAAGAAGCTCTACTCCGAACAACAGTTTTAAGTGACGAACAGTGCAGCTTTCGAGCCGGGATCGACAATTTCCCGATTGGCAATTTGACGCACCCTAACGGCTGCCCAATTACCACAACAAAATTCAGAAGAATGGCGCCATGCTTCCACGCGCCATCAGCCAAGAATCGCGTTCAACGCCTCCTCCAGATTCGGGTGAAGAAATCGGTACCCATGCTGCTCCAATATTTGAGGCGCCACGCGCACCCCTCCCAACAACGTGTCGGCCATTTCGCCCATCGCCAGCCGTAACGCAAAGGCCGGTGCTGCAAATACAGCAGGCCGACGCATAACCTTCGCTAGCGCTTTTGTGAAATCGGAATTGCGCATCGCTCCAGGCGCGACAAGATTTACCGGCCCGCTCCAGCCATGACTTCGCAGCGCTGCCTGGATGATCGCCACAACGTCGTGCAACGCTATCCATGACGTCCACTGCCGTCCTGATCCCAGCCTCCCGCCCAATCCAAATCTAAACGGCAGCATCATCTTCGGCAACGCGCCACCCTCTTTTGCCAGAATAATTCCGAACCGTAGCAGCACAACGCGGACGCCAAATTCCCCTGCCTTAACCGCTTCGCTTTCCCATTCCTTCGCGAGGTCCGCAAGAAAATCCGTGCCCGGCGCACTCTTCTCTGTCACAACTTCGTCGCCGCGATTCCCGTAGTAACCGACAGCCGACGCCGAAATCAAAGCCTGCGGCCGCTTCTCCATTCTTGCGATTGCACTCACCAATCCACGCGTCGTATCGACGCGACTTGATCGCAACAGTGCTTTGCGATCTTTCGTCCACCGCCCGCCCACCACTGGCGCGCCAGCCAGATTGATGAGCGCGTCCACAGGAACTTGAAGCGAGCCCGGAACATCAGAACCGCGAATCTCGCCGCTACCGGGATTCCACGGCACATCAAAAACCCCAGCTCCCGGTGCGCTCCGCGTGGCGGTTTCCGCCCGCGTCAAGCGGTAAATCGTGTGCCCCTCGACCGTAAACGTTTTTACGAGCGCCGTCCCCACCAGACCGGTTGCTCCGGTCATTAAAATGTTCATCAGGTCCTCAGTGAAGCTACTCTGCGTGGTCTGAGCTCTTGTCCGAAGGACTAACTGAGACAACCGCGAACCATAAGCCAAACAGTCCGTCCCACTAGTCCCATCTCTACTACGCAGGTTACAATCGTCTCGTGCCTCCCGTTTCCCAATCGATCCGCGTTAAGGTTCTGTTTTTCGGCCGCCTGAAAGAGATCGCCGCACGCTCACAGGACTCCATAGACCTCGCCGCCGAGTCCAATATCGAATCGCTTTTTGCCTACTATGCCAGCCGTCATCCTGAACTTCAACAGTATCGCTCTTCTCTGGTCGCCTCCTGCAATCGGGAGTTCGCGCCATGGAACACCGTTCTTCATGCCGGCGATGAAGTTGCCTTCCTGCCGCCTGTAAGCGGCGGCTGAAGTATACCCATGGCCGCCACCTTCACGGATATCACCAAGCTAGTTCACGAGCCCATAGACCCAGTCGCTCTGGCAGCTTATGTTCGCGCCAACGGCGACGGCGCCATTGTTATCTTTGACGGATTCGTCCGCGACCATTCCAAAAGCCGTCGCACCCTGTACCTCGAGTACGAGGCTTACGAGCCCATGGCACTGGCTAAAATTGAGGAAATCGCCGCGCACCTCCACGAAAAGTTTCCCATCCATCGCCTCGCCGTGGTCCACCGCCTTGGCCGGCTCGAAATTGGAGAAACCAGCGTGTACATCGCGGTCAGCGCCGCGCACCGCGCCGCCGCCTTTGACGCCTGCCGCTACGCTATCGACACTCTCAAACGCACTGTGCCTATCTGGAAAAAAGAATACTTTGAGGACGGTTCCGTGTGGGCCGATGGAGAATTGCCGCCGGTGCCTTCGGCGACATCCGCCCTGAAACCTGCATCTTAGTCACCTGATGCGGCCCCGCCGATTTAACGTGAAACAACTCGCTATTCTGACCGCTGCGGCGTTATTTGTCGCTGCCGCTGCGGCGTCACAGGACAGCTCCGACCGCCCTCCCTGGGCGCGAAAAGCTAAAACGAAGAACACCCCAGCAAGCACGAGCACCGGCAACACTCCCGAAAATAGCTCTCCGCCTGAGCCCGTTAATAAAGATAATCGCGATACCACTACTGATGACGAACCCCATCAACACGGCCGCATTCGCGTCAGCGTCAATCTCGTTAACGTGCTGGTCAGCGTTCTTGACGACAACAACCGCCCCGCCCCAGACCTGCCCATCGAGGCCTTTCAAATATTTGAAGAAGGTGTGCCACAAAAAATAGAAGTCTTTGAATCAGAAACCCAGCAGCCTCTGGACATCGCTTTGATGATCGACGCAAGCCTCAGCGCGCACAAGGAAATTTCCTTCGAACAACAAGCCGCTGCGCATTTTATCGCTCAGGTGTTGCGACCTGAAGACCATCTGGCCGTTTTCGCTTTCGATGAAAACGTGAAGCAGATCGCGGGCTTTTCCGATAACGTTAAGTTCCTGCAAAGCGCCGTACAAAAGATCCCCGATGGCTCCGGTACTTCTATTTACGACGCTCTAGTGCTCGGCTCGAGCGCCCTGGAACACCGCAAGGAAGAGCGCCGTCGCGTCATCATCATGGTTACCGATGGCGGCGAAACTACCAGTCGTTGGGACTTCGAAGCCGCCCGCAAAGCCGCCGTGCGCGCCAATACTTTGCTCTATAGCATCATCGTGCGCCCGGTGAAGAGCGAAAGCGGCCGCAACACCGCCGGCGAGCACGCCATTGAAACCATCACCGA
>Ga0210384_10002722_pt1 | contig 21262 bp, 15 predicted proteins | sample IncBWH2MmetaG_FD_160574 | JGI IMG/M metagenome (GOLD analysis project Ga0210384, IMG submission 160574) | Forest soil microbial communities from Barre Woods Harvard Forest LTER site, Petersham, Massachusetts, United States - Inc-BW-H-2-M | ecosystem: Environmental > Terrestrial > Soil >...
CCTGGAACGCCGGCAGATCGTCGGCGCGTATGGTCAGCCCGGCTGCCATCGCATGGCCGCCGAACTTCTGGATCAGCGTCGGGGCGTGTTTGGACACCAGGTCCAATGCATCGCGCAGGTGGAAGCCGGGAATGGAACGCCCGGAGCCCTTGATCAAGCCATCGCCGCCGGGTGCGAAAGTGATTGTCGGGCGATAAAATTTGTCCTTCAGGCGGGATGCCACGATGCCTATCACACCCTGGTGCCAGCCCTCATCAAAGACGGTAATGGTGCAACTGTCTTGCGGCTTGAAATCATCCAGCAGCGCCAGCGCGGTATCCTGCATTTCCGCTTCAATCTCGCGCCGGTCGCGGTTGATTGCATCCAGTTGCTGCGCAATATCCCAGGCGCGGCCTTCGTCGTCGGTGGTCAGGCATTCTATGCCCAGCGACATGTCGGCCAGGCGGCCCGCCGCATTCAGCCTGGGGCCTAGCGCAAAACCCAGGTCGAACGGGCTGGCGCTGCGCGCCTCGCGGCCGGCGGCGCGGAACAATGCCGCGATCCCGGCGTGCATGCGGCCGGCGCGCATGCGCCTGATGCCTTGCGCGACCAGGATGCGGTTATTGGCGTCCAGTTTGACGACGTCGGCGACGGTGCCCAATGCCACCAGGTCCAGCAGCGTGTCGAGCTTGGGCTGGTTGTGCGTATCGAATACGCCGCGTTTGCGCATTTCTGCGCGCAGGGCCAGCAATACATAAAACATCACGCCCACTCCCGCCAGGTTTTTGCTGGGGAAGCCGCAGTCCGGCTGGTTGGGATTGACGATTACGCGCGCGTCGGGCAGCGTATCCGCCGGCAAATGGTGATCGGTGACCACCACGTCGATGCCGAGTGCGTTGGCGGCGGCCACCCCGTCTATGCTGGCGATGCCGTTGTCGACGGTGACGATGATGTCGGGTGATTTTTCCGTGACGGTCAGGGCCACGATTTCCGGCGTCAGGCCATAGCCGTATTCAAAACGGTTCGGTACGATATAGTCGACCTGTGCGCCCAGCATGCGCAGTCCGCGCAAGCCGACTGCGCAGGCAGTGGCGCCGTCGCAATCGTAATCGGCGACGATGACCATGCGCTTGTTTTGCGCGATGGCGTCGGCCAGAAATACGGCGGCCTTGTCGATATGCAGCAAGCCGGCGGGCGGTATCAGTGAGTTCAGCTCGGTCAGCAGCTCCCTGGTTTCCTTGGTGCCGCGTGCCGCGTACAACCTGGACAATACCGGGTGTATGCCGCTTTGGCGCAGGGTTTCCGAATCGCGCAGGGAATAGGGACGGGTGGTGATGCGTGTCATTTGCGGGCCAGGGAGGTGAGCGGTTTGAGTGATGGCTTGATCCAGAATTTACGCAGCGACCAGGGCGTCGCTGTAAAGCCGGCGAGCGTGGCGGCGTCGGTGGCATTCAGGGTGAGTCGGCCCAATTGGCCGCCTTGCAGTGCTGCCGCCAAAGGAGCAAACCAGGAGCCTTCCAGCGCGTGCACCTGATCCAGCCAGCTACCCCAGTCTTCATTCAATGCAGGTTCGATTAGCTGGTCCAGCAAGATGAACTCGTTTTGGGCGGCCATGGCGCTGCCCAGGCCGGCATGGGTGCGGTACTTTTTCTGACGATTCAGCGTTTGCGCGCTTCCTCCCCACAGCCAGACGGAATTGATGGGTTTTAAGCCCTGCATTTCGCGCTCGGAGTTGACCTTGTCGGTAAACCACAGCATCTGGATTTCATTTTGCAGTTTGCGCCATTGCAGTTCATTGCTGCCTTTGGCCATCCAGATATCTATATTGTGTCCGCAGGCCGCGTCGGGCGTGGCGGTTTGCATGCCGGCCCAATCGTCGGCACGCAGGAACCAGGTGCGGGCGTCGCCGTACAGCAAGGTTTTGCCTAGCTCGTCGCAGGCGGCCTGCGCGGACGCAAACAGCGTGCGCGCCTCGTTTTCGCTTACCTCCAGGCGCCGCTGATCGGTCAATACCAGATGATCCCGCGCGATATGGATGTGCACGGGGCTGAGCGTGAACCAGCAGCCTTCTGCAACCGGCAGCCCAAGCGCCCGCATCTTGTCATGCGTATCCGCCGGGCTGGACGCGGCAAATTCCTGCAAATCCTTGCCGGTGCTGGAAGCGCCGCCGGACAGTAGCGCTTCATGCGGCAATTGCCGTGAAAATTCTTCGAACTGCTGCGTATTGATTGCCTTGCTACGTGAGATCAAAAGAGAAAGTGCGGGAACTTTAAGTTCCCGCACCAGATCCGGGGCCAGGGGAAGGGGGGGGATGGCAAACGGCAGCAGGATATCTAAATGTTTCATGCCGCCATTTTAGGGCAAACGGAGAGTCCAGTCTAAAAATCAGCCGTAAAGAGCGCGTTTGGCATGATTCTCATGCTCCCTGGTCGGTGGCCGCAAACCAGCCAAGTATGGCGATCGGTAGCAGCAAAGCCCAAAAATGCGCATACAAATAGGCATAAGCCCCGGCTATTGCACCCAGGCCGAAAGCGACGATGGGCCACAGGAATTTGGCCATCCTGCCGCGCACCGCGGCGTCGGCGCTGCCGCGGAGGATGTCCACCAGGTCTATTACCAGTTGCGTTACGTTGCCGGTCATTACCGTGGTCGGAGCGATGTCGCTGAATGCCAGCTTGCTGGCCGCGTTTTGCACGCCCATTGCCGCAGCGCCCGCCATGCCGGCCAGCAAGGCGAGCAGCGCATCGGTGCTTTGTATCGGCAGCGCAAGGTAGCCCAGCAGCATGAAGGCCGCCAGAAAGGCGATCTGCACCGCAAGCAAGGTGCGCAGCGGCGTCTTGCCCTGGCGCTCCAGCCAGATGACTATCATGCGGGTCAGGGCCACAGCGCCGACAAAGGACGGGAACGCCAGGAACTTGATCAGCACACCATGCGAGGGCCGCGCCAGTTCGCTGCCTATGAGCACAAAGTTGCCCGTGACATGCGCGGTGAATAGCCCAAACAGCGACACGAAGCCGAGCGTATCCACGTAGCCCGCAGTAAATCCCAGGCCTACCCCTAATGCTTTATTCTGACTCATGGCCGTCCTCGCTGTGCATCGACAGAATAACGGCCGGGTCCGGCCAGGGCAATGGCGCCGAATACGATCAGCAGCAGCCAGCCGAACTGGCCGTCGGCGATACTCCAGTCGGGGTGCACGAACAGCATCGCCACCAACAGCAAGCCTATCACCGGCAGCGCGGCCAGCCGGGTCAGCAGGCCGATGGCGATCAGCACTGGACACAGCACTTCGGCAAAGATGGCAAACCACAACGAGAAGGCGGGCCCCAGATGGAAGGGGTCTTCAATGTGCTGCAACTCGCTGCTGTAATGCAGCAGTTTAGGCAGGCCGTGCACGTAGAATAGCAGCAAGGCGCCGGTGAGACGCAAGTACAGCAGCCCTATGTCCGGTGTTGGAAAAGCAATGGATTTTTGTGTTTTGACGGCAGTGTGCATGATGTAGTCCTTTTCTATTCTTGTGGGGTTCAAGCCAGATGTCCGGCAATCACGTAGCCGGCGGTCATTGCCACCACCAGTAGTGCGCCTATCGGTGTGGGAGGTGCGGGTGAGGGAATATCCAGCCAGCGACATATCGCGCCTATTGCCAATCCCAGTGTTCCGCCTATCAGTATGTCCATGATTATTTCCTCTCTTTTTCGATTGCATGCCCGCCGCAGTAGGGTTTGCTGGCGGCTGCGCGTGATGCGAAGAAACGGTCCACCAGCCAGTAGCCGACGCTCATCATGAACACCAGGAAGGCGCCGGTCAGCACCGGTGGCGAAGGCACGGGGATGTGCAACAACTGGCAACCTACGCCGGTCACAAAAGACAGTATCAGGCCAAGCAAGACTTTTGAATAAGACATGATGTTCTCCTCAATCAAAAAGCAAAGCAGCTGCAACCCAGGGTGCCCCAGAAGCCGGAGAAGTCCGACACCGGTACGCTAGCCTTGCGCGCCCTGTCATGCGCGTGGCCGTGCACGCCGCAAGAGCCTATGCACTGGTGCGGCAGCATCGGCTTTTGTTGCTGCCGATGGGCAGGCAGCGCCCGGTAGTGTCCCGGCACTTGCGTCACCGGCGACCACTCCGGCAATACCGGAATCGCCGGTGGTGCCAGTGGCGTGAATTCGGCCGCGCCGTACACAATCCTGCCGTCCACGATGGTCAATACCGATTCGATGGACTTGATGCTTTCTTCATCGATCTTGAAGAAATCCGCCGACAATACCGCCAGATCCGCCAATTGCCCCACCCTGATCTGTCCCTTCTTGCCCTGCTCATTGGAGAACCAGCTGCTGCCGGTGGTCCATAGCTCCAAAGCGGTATCGCGCGACAGCCTGGCGGCGTGTTCGTACATCTGCATGCCGCCGACTGTGCGGCCGGACACCAGCCAGTACAGCGCGGTCCACGGGTTGTAGCTGGCCACCCGGGTCGCATCGGTGCCGGCGCCCACAGGCACGCCCATGTCCAGCATTCTGGCAATCGGCGGCGTCGCCTTGGCCGCCTCTGCGCCATAGCGCTCCACGAAATATTCGCCCTGGAACGCCATTCTGTGCTGGATCGCAATGCCGCCGCCCAGTTCCCGCACCCGTTCTATATTGCGTGGCGAGATGGTTTCCGCATGGTCGAACATCCAGTGCAGGCCGTCGAAAGGGATCTCGCGGTTGACCTTCTCAAAGACATCCAGCATGCGGCTGATCGATTCGTCATAGGTCGCATGCAGGCGGAACGGCCAACGCTGGCCGACCAGGTGGCGCACCACCTTTTCCAGCTCGTCTTCCATGCCGGCCGCCAGGTCCGGGCGCGGTTCCAGGAAGTCCTCGAAATCCGCCGCCGAAAACACCAGCATCTCGCCGGCGCCGTTATGCCGGTAGAAATCGCTGCCGTCGCCGGGCTTCACCATCTGCGTCCATTGCTGGAAATCTTCCAGTTCCTGGCCTTTTCTCTGGGTGAACAGGTTGTAGGCGATACGCACCGTCAATTGCTGTTCTTTGGCGAGCTGGTCAATGATGGCGTAGTCTTCCGGGTAATTCTGGAAGCCGCCGCCGGCGTCGATGGCGCTGGTCAGGCCCAGGCGGTTCAACTCGCGCATGAACTGGCGGGTGGAGTTGACTTGCAGCTCCAGCGGCAGTTTCGGGCCCTTGGCCAGCGTCGCGTACAAGATCATCGCATTCGGGCGCGCAATCAGCATGCCGGTGGGATTGCCGGAGGCATCGCGCTGGATCTCGCCGCCGGGCGGGTTGGGGGTGTTCTTGTCGTAGCCCACTGCCCTCAATGCTGCGCGGTTCAGCAGTGCGCGGTCATACAGATGCAGAATGAATACCGGCGTATCGGGGGCGGCAGCGTTGATTTCCTCCAGCGTGGGCATGCGTTTTTCGGCAAACTGGAACTCGGTCCAGCCGCCGACGACGCGCACCCATTGCGGATGGGGGGTGCGCAAGGCTTGTTCCTTCAGCATGCGCAAGGCATCGGCCAGCGAAGGCACGCCTTCCCAGCGCAATTCCAGGTTGTAGTTCAGGCCGCCGCGGATCAGGTGGATGTGCGAATCGTTCAGGCCGGGGATGGCGGTGCGGCCCTGTAGATCGATCATCCTGGTGGTTGGAGTCTGATGCCGCAGCACTTCCTCCATATCGCCGACGGCGAGGAATTTGCCGTCCTTGATAGCCACTGCGCTCGCCAGCGGTTGCGTGCGGTTGACCGTGTGAAATTGCCCGTTGAAAAGAATGGAGTCTGCGCTCATGATGATGTCCCTCGTATTCCGTTTATATTGACGCCCGATGATTTGGAGCCGGCCCTATGGAGGGCCGGTCATATTGTGTTGCGAGATTAATGTCCTTCGGAAGCATTGAACATGGTTTTTGCGTAGATCAGGCCCAGACCGTATCCGCCGCCGTGGGTAATCGATGTGGCCACGGTTTCGTTATATGTTTCACCGCGTGCCCAGTCGCGTTGCAGCTCAAGCAAATACTGTAACGAGGTCATCGGACGGGCGCCAGCCTGTATCATGCGCTCCATTGCGCGTTGGTGGGCTTCATCGGAGACGTCGCCGCTGGCGTCGGCAATCACATACACTTCAAAACCCTGGTCCAGCGCAGAAAGTGCAGGACCGACGATGCAGACCGATGTCCATAAGCCTGCCAGGACGATCTTGTCTTTGCCGATTGCATTGACTCTTTCGGCGATGCGTCCGTCTTCCCAGGTGTTCATCGTGGTGCGGTCGATGACAGTGTCGTTCGGGAATACGGATTTGATCTCGTCGAAGATCGGACCGGAGAAGGATTTTTCTGCCACGGTGGTCAGTATCGTGGATACCTTGAATTCTTTGGCTGCTTTGGCGACCAGGGCTGCGTTATTGCGCAACAATACCGGGTCTATCGATTTGGTGGCAAACGCCATTTGGGATTGATGATCAATCATGATCAAAGTGTGGTTGCTTGGGTTTAGCAGGTTTTTTCCTGGTTGGGCTTTTGCGATTGGCATGGCGATCTCCTGAAGATTGGTTAATTTGCAATTAAACGTAAAAGGCTGAATGGTTTTTATCAAATCAGGTGCGATAATTTCGAACATTGCGATGCAAAGCGAGACTGGCAATATTTTACTTTCGTACTAGGTAAATTTGCTACCTGAGTTGATGAGACTCAGTATGGATGTTTATTCGCCAAAAGAAAAACGGAAAATTTACTGCTCTATTATCGAAATAATCGAATATAAAATTTAAAACTCGCTTGGATGAATTTTTATTTACTGGCAACAAGTGCAGATAGTGGTTTGATTTCTTGAATCAAAACCGAGCAAGAAGGCGCGCCGCACTGCGCCGGTGGCCATCGCCACATCGGGAGCGGTTTGCAAGATTCCAAGATAGCGGGTGCGGAAATCTTCCCGCAAAGCAGGTGTCGGCCCATCAGCCTTTCAATGAGCTATTTGCAAGGTGCGATCTTGTGATCGCTTCCCGCCTTGGAATCGACCAATTCATCGAGCTCGACGACGAGCTCGGACAGGGGGTGTAACCAGTTGAATCCGGGATGCTCCACCGCGAGTGTCAAGCGATCGAAGGGGTTGGCCGCAGGGAGGACGGCGCTCTCCGCCTCGATCAGGGCCTTGTGTAGTTAGGGTGGCGGATAGATCGCGTAGGGTTGGATGAGCGGATAACATCCTTACCTCCTTTGAATGAGCTTGGAAAGGAGCTCCGCCCATGTAGCGCGAACGCATGCTCATATTGTATGTAGCGTGATTTCTTTAAAAATTGCGCCCGCGTTCAATTCTGGCAACGTAGCCGATATAGTTGTAGCGGGTGTCGAACATCTTGGCAGGGTCGCGCAGGTCGGTGGCAAGTAAAAAAACCGACGCGGAACAGGGTGGGGTCGGTTTGATATTGCGGTAAACGTTGGGCTTCGCTTAGCTCTGCGCGGGCGGGCTGCAGATACAGTTGGCAATGCCATTATTGACGATCAGCTCGTCGCAATACGGTCAGGGCAGCAAATATAGTCCGTTGCACCGGCACACGGATACGTTGGGATATCGGCGAATAGTTTAACGAAAATAAGATCTAACGTTACTTTTTGGGAATATTTCTATAACATTATCGTATTCTACAAGTCATGATTAAAGAAAGCGTCGGATGATTGAAAAATTGAAAATTGGACTCGTTTTCGTGATTGTTTCACTATCTTTGTTTGGTTGTGCAACCACAACCACGACGGGACAAAAACTTGTGGCGATTGAGCAACCATTGAACGGTTTCGGAGTCGTACTGATGCCCTGGGTTCCCGACGAGAAAAAGACAAGTAATTCGAGTGCACTCTACTCGGAATTGAAGTCAATGGGGATGTTGTTGCCACTATTGGTTCAACGTATTCCGCTGGTTCTCGAGGCTAACAATATTGAGAACAAGACTATCTTGGGCCGTGCGGACCCAGAGGCGAAAGGCCGCTACAAAGTTGACGAAATCTTGGACTTTCAATACGTGCTGAGCATCGTGCCCGTCAGGGGCGTTTATCAAAATTATGGCGGGCACATTGACATGACGATGACCACCTCGCTTTTTGACCGCGCCGCAAAGAAGGTCATTTGGTCGGGTACGATCAATTTCAAGAAACACGGAATTGCTAAAATAAACGAGGAAACCGCCGATGAATTTGCCAGGCAACTTCTTGTTCAGCTCAACAAAGATGGAATTGTCCGATTAAGTACTCTTGAGCCTAAGATGCTGTCTCAGTAGATCTTGCGCTAACAAATTCATCACAGATATCTCAGCGATGAATGATCAAGGCGCTACGCCATGGAAACGATGGCGCGGTAATGTGGGCTTTTGTAGATTACGGTTGAGCCTTAGGTAAGGCCCAACATTTCTATAGAGTCATCTTGATAATTACATCAAGCCCAATGTATTGGGTAGTGCAGTGGGTAATGGTTTGGTGAAGGTGAATACAAGTCCCTAGCGTGGGCGCCATGTACCCACGCGGCATTCGAAGTGACGTACCCAGCTAACGTAACACTAGGCGCTTACTTGCGATTTCTCACGCTGGAACACCAGGATCAATCCGCCAAAAATTGCCAGATTTTTCAAAAACTGCGTCAATTGATTCTGGAAGTTCGCCGCATCGGCACTCCAGAAGGCGTGGAATACTATCGTCACCGGAATTGTGAATAGCGCTATTGCCAGCGCTGACCAGCGTGCCTGCAAACCGGTTATCAACATCAGGCCGCCGCCGACTTCAATGATGATAGTGATTGCCAGCAGCACACTGGCAAGCGGAACTCCTGAGCTTGCCATCCATCCGGCGACATAGGAAAAGGCGAATACCTTGCCCAGCCCCGAAATAAAAAATAGTGCGCCGATCAGTGCGCGGGAGGCCAGGTAGGCGAGTTTCGTATTGTTGTCCATGAGGGTTCCTGTTGGATTGAATAATGAATTAATAAGGCAAGTCGAACAACAAAATTTCTGCCGCTTCGGCCTGTTTTAAAGTGATCGAATTTTCCTTGGTCACTTTCAGTGCATCGCCGCCGGCCAGCGTTACTCCGTTGGCGACGACCTTGCCCCGTATGACGTGCACATAGGCATTGCGGCCAGTTGCCAGTGCGTGTTCAAGGCTATCCTGGCCATTTAAGATCGATGCGTAGATACTGGCGTCCTGATGGATCAGTACGGAGCCCTCGCGACCATCCGAGGAGGCAATCAAGCGCAGTTGGCTTTGCTTGGTCTCCGGCGCAAAATGCTTTTCTTCATAGCTGGGCGGAATGCCTTTGACGTTGGGCTCTATCCAGATTTGCAGGAAGTGCAGGCCCTCGGTTGCTGAATGGTTGAATTCGCTGTGGCGCACGCCCGTGCCGGCGCTCATGCGCTGAACGTCGCCGTAATGCAGCACCGAGCCGGTTCCCATGCTGTCTTTGTGTTCCAGCGCCCCGTCCAGCACATAGGAAATGATCTCCATGTCGCGGTGGCCATGCGTGCCGAAGCCGCGGCTGGATTGCACGCGGTCTTCATTGATGACCAGCAGCGGGCCGAAGCCCATGTGCAAGGGATCGTGATAATGTCCAAACGAAAAGCTGTGATTGGAATTCAGCCATCCATGATTGGCGATTCCGCGTTCTGTGCTTTTGCGAACTTCTAACATGACGTGCTCCATTCTCGTTATGTCCTGGGGTAAGCTTCCTTGCCTGCAGGTACTTGGTTGGCTTGCTAATAAATAAAATATTGCTTTGCCAGCATAGAAAAATCGTAATGTGCGATAATTTCGATAATTGTTGGCAGTCGGAAGGCAAATCCTTGTAACTAAAAACCCGAAATTTAAAGGGCTTGATTACTGATTTGCATCAACGGATTGAAGTATGCGCGTATTTTATTTCTATGAAAAACGGAAAATTTACCTTCTTATGATCGAAAAAATCGAATGCTAAGAATCAGCCTGGATGCCTTGCAAATTCTCGATGCGATAGACCGGCGCGGTTCCTTTTCTGCGGCCGGCACCGAACTGCATCGGGTTCCATCGACGATTTCCTATACCGTTTCCAAACTTGAAGATGATCTTGGGGTTCAGGTATTTGACAGAAACGGCCCCAAGGTAAGCCTTACAAGGGCGGGGCAGGAGCTGCTGAAAGAGGGGCGCTATCTGCTGAAGGCGGCCGAGGACCTGGAGCACCGCGTGCGCCGGGTGGCGTCCGGCTGGGAGACCGAACTGGCACTGGGCATGGATTCGCTGTTTTCGCCGATCTCGCTGGTCGAGGATATTCGCGCTTTCTATACAGTAGCCGATCGCACGCGCCTGAAAATAGGGCACGATGCGCTGTCGGGTACCTGGGAGGCTTTGTCCGACAGGCGCGTGGATTTATTGATAGGCGCCGTCGGCGAGGGGCCGTCCGGCGGCGGATACAATGCGGTGCCGATCGGGAAAATCCCGTTTTTGTTCGCGGTCGCATCGTCCCACCCGCTCGCCGGCATAGACCGGCCCTTGAATAAAGCAGACTTGCATCCGTATCGCGCGATCGCAGTGTCAGATTCAGCGCGAACCTTGCGGCCCCGCACCGTGGGGCTGTTATTCGGCCAGGACACGCTGACTATCCCCGATATGCGCAGCAAGGTTTTATTCCAATTGGCGGGCGTGGGTTTCGGCTTCCTGCCGGAGCCCTGTGCCCGTAGTGCGCTGGCATCCGGCGCCTTGATAGAAAAGCAGGTGGAAGAGCCGCGCACCGATGAGCCGGTCTTCCTGGCCTGGCGCACAGGTGAAAATGGCGCTGCGCTGAGCTGGTGGATTAACCGCATGCGTCAGCCGGGCGTGTTGGAGCAGCTATTGGCGGGCGCGCCGGGCGCTGGACTTTGATTCCCTGTGCGTGCGCCCGGGGTCGCGCATCAATTCTTGCGAACCTCTGTAAAATGCTGCTGCTTGTAACAGCTTGAATCTGGAACTGTCTTTAGCGGCATGAGTATGGCAAACTGCGGGCTGCATTTATATATGGATAAAAACGGGATAAGAACAGGTAATGAACAATTTGCCCTTTGAATGGCTGGTAGGCTTGCGGTATACGCGGGCAGGGCGGCGCAGCCGTCGCAATAGCTTTATTTCCTTTATTTCACTGATTTCGATGGCGGGCATCTCGCTGGGCGTGGCCGCCCTGATCGTGGTGCTGTCGGTGATGAACGGTTTTCAAAAGGAAGTGCGCGACCGCATGTTGTCGGTGCTGTCGCATATAGAAATTTCGGACGGCTCGGGCTCCATGCCTAACTGGAAAGAGGTTGCCTTGCAGGCGCAAAAGCACCCGGAGGTCAGGGGATATGCTCCGTATGTAGAAGCGCAATCCATCATGCTGCATGATGATGCGATGCGGGGCGTGGTGCTGCGCGGCGTGTTGCCGGAGCAGGAACCGAACGTATCGGATGTGTCCAAAAAACTCATCGCCGGTAATTTTTCCGATCTGCGGGCCGGCGAATTCAATATCGTGGTCGGCAAGGAGCTGGCCAGGCTCATGCATGTCAATATAGGCAGCAAAGTGAACCTGCTGGTGCCGCAAGAGCAGACCACGCCTTTCGGTTTTATCCCGCGCCCCAAGACCTTCACCGTGGTCGGCATATTCGAGGCGGGTCATTACGAGTTCGATTCCGGCCTGGCCTTCATACAGATTGAAGATGCCGAAAAATTGATGCGGCTGTCCGGGCCTTCCGGTTTGCGCCTGCGTATCGACGACATGCTGCGGGCTCCGCAAGTGGCGCGCGAGCTGTCGCAGATGTTGCAAGGGAATTTGTACATCAGTAACTGGTCCGACACCAATCGCATCTATTTTGCCGCGGTGAAGTCTGAAAAAACCATGATGTTCATTATCCTGACCTTGATCATCGCAGTTGCAGCATTCAACCTGGTATCGACACTGGTCATGACCGTGACCGACAAGCAGGCGGACATTGCCATCCTGCGCACCTTGGGGGCCTCGCCGCGTTCCATCATGAAGATTTTCATGATACAGGGCGCCCTGGTGGGCTTGCTCGGGACCGGGCTGGGCGTAGGCGGCGGTGTGCTGGTGGCGCTGAATATCGACGTGATCGTGCCCTTCATCGAGCGGCTATTGGGCATACATTTCCTGGCGAAAGAAATTTACGTGATCAGTTCCCTGCCTTCCGACCTGCACTGGTCCGATGTCGGCTTTATCGGCGGCGTTGCCGTTGTGCTGGCCTTCCTGGCGACTATTTATCCTAGCTGGCGTGCTGCCCGCGTTAAACCGGCGGAGGCTTTGCGCTATGAGTGATCTGGTTCTTTCCTGCAGTAATCTGGGCAAAACGTTTATCCAGGGCGAATATTTCGTGAACGTGTTGAGCGGGATAGACATGGCCGTCAACAAGGGCGAGCGCCTGGCAATTGTCGGCGCGTCCGGATCAGGCAAGTCCACGCTGCTGCATTTGCTGGGCGGGCTGGATACGCCGACTACCGGCAATGTTATTTTACAAGGCCAGGATTTCGCCAGCCTGGGTGAGGCGGCGCGTGGTAATTTGCGCAATATCTCGCTGGGCTTTGTCTATCAATTCCATCACTTGCTGCCTGAATTTTCCGCTTTGGACAATGTGGCGATGCCTTTGCTGATACGCCGCGTGCCGCGCAAGGAGGCGCAGCAGGTCGCTCATGCGATCCTGACCAGGGTCGGCCTGGAGCATCGTGTCACGCATGTGCCGGGCGAGCTTTCGGGTGGCGAAAGGCAAAGGGTGGCGCTGGCCAGGGCCCTGGTGACGCAGCCGGCATGTGTGCTGGCCGATGAGCCTACCGGCAACCTGGACCGCGGCACTGCGCAACAGATATTTGACCTGATGCTGGAGTTGTCGCGCACGCTGGGGACCTCATTTGTGATCGTGACGCATGATGCGGAACTGGCCGGGCGTTGCGATCGTGTTTTGCGCTTGACGGATCAGGGCCTGCATACGCCGGAATGAATGCTGGCGAGGGTGTGCCGTAACAGAGCCGCATAACCCCTGGACGGGTTGTGCGGTTTTGCATTTCAGGCTTGGCAAAAGTATAAAAATGTTGGATATTGCTTCCTGTGTCGTCACCCAATGCAACGAGATTGCGCTGGGCAGCCATATACAGTTTCTTAAAAAGTGTAGACCTAATCCTTGATCGTACCCCTATGAGCCAACAAAGCCAGTTCCGCCTGCTTGCCCAACGCCGTTTTTCCCCCTTCTTCTGGACCCAGTTTCTGGGCGCGTTTAACGATAACGTCTTCAAGACAGCGCTGTTGACGATCCTGACCTTCGATGCACTGCATTGGACCGATGCGGATGCCGGCTTCCTGACCAACCTGATCCCGGGCTTGTTTATCCTGCCATTTTTATTGTTTTCCGCAACGGCGGGGCAATTGGCGGACAAGCTTGAAAAGGGCAGGCTGGCGCGCATTGTGAAGCTGCTGGAAATCGTGATCATGCTGATCGCCGGCGCAGGCTGGATGACGCACACTTTATGGCTGCTGATAGCCGCCGTCATCGGCATGGGCATCCACTCCACCTTGTTTGGCCCGGTCAAATACGCCTATCTGCCGCAGCACCTGAAAACTGAGGAGCTGACAGGAGGTAACGGCGTCATTGAGATGGGCACCTTTGTCGGCATCCTATTGGGCGAAATCCTCGGGACGATGCTGGTCGTGCATAAGCCCTGGGGCATAGAGCTGGTCGCCGGCGGCACGCTTGCCATTGCCGTACTGGGGTGGATGGCCAGTTTGCGCATTCCTCTTTCTCCTGCGGCGGAGCCGGAACTCAAGATAAACTGGAACCCGGCGACTGAGACAGTCAGGAATATCAGCTTCAGCAGCAAGAACCGGCCGGTCTTCCTGTCGATGCTGGGCAATTCCTGGTTCTGGTTTTACGGCGCCATCGTATTGGCGCAATTTCCCTTGTATGCCAAAAATTATTTGCATGGCGACCATAGCGTCCTGGTGTTGCTGCTGGCCGTGTTTTCGTTCGGCATAGGCGCAGGTTCGTTGTTGTGCGAGCGCCTGTCCGGGCACAAGGTGGAGATAGGCCTGGTGCCGTTCGGCGCGATAGGCTTGTCGGTATTCGGTTTTGAGCTGTACCTGGCCAGCGTTGCCTACACAAGTGTGGCCGCAGTCGACATGCACCAATTTTTGCATCAGGCAGGCAGCCACAGGATATTGTTCGATATCGTGATGATAGGCATCTTTGGCGGCTTCTACGTCGTGCCATTGTTTGCGGTGATACAGACCCGTTGCGATCCCAAGCATTTGTCGCGCACGATTGCCGGCATGAACATCATGAATGCCTTGTTCATGGTCGTGGCGGCCGGTTTTGCAATCCTGATGCTGAAGCAGGGTTTTACGATCCCGCAAATCTTCATGGCGACCGCCGTTCTGAATGCGCTGGTTGCGGTCTACATATTCAGCCTGGTGCCTGAATTCCTGATGCGGTTTATCGCATGGCTGCTGATACACACGATACACAGGGTGAGGGGCGTCAATACTGCCCTTATCCCGGAGCATGGCGCGGCGGTACTCGTCTGCAATCATGTCAGCTATATGGATGCTATCGTCATCATGGCGTCCAGCCCGCGTCCGATCCGTTTTGTGATGGATCACCGCATATTCAAGATTCCGTTTTTGTCCTGGGTGTTCAGGACGGCCAAGGCCATCCCCATTGCACCGGCCAAGGAAGATCCGTGGTTGATGGAAAAAGCCTATGTCGATATTGCACAAGCCTTGCATGAAGGTGACCTGGTTTGCATCTTCCCGGAAGGCAAGCTGACCGCAACCGGCGAAATCAATGAATTCAAGGGCGGCGTGATGAAGATCATAGAACGCTCGCCGGTGCCGGTATTTCCGTTGGCGTTGCGCGGCCTGTGGGGCAGCTTGCTGAGCAGGGACAAAGGCAATCCTTTTGAGCGCTCATTCCGTCGCGGCCCTTTTTCCAAGCTGGAACTGGTCGTCGGCGAAGCGCTGAAGGCGGCGCAGGTGACGCCGGAACTCTTGCAGGAAAAAGTCACAGCCCTGCGAGGTGAGTGGAAGTAAGCCGAAACGATGGATCGCCTGCTGGCGCGGGCTAGGGGAGGCAAATATGTCCGGATTGATCAAGGGGTTGGCTTGCTGCTTGCTTTATGTGATAGGACAGGCAGGGGCCGATGCAGCGGCGATCAGCCGCTTTTCTCCTCAAGGGGAAGTTGCCCAGGTCCGGCAGGTGAGGGCCAGCTTCTCCGAGCCCGCGATACAGTTCGGCGATCCCAAGGCGCCGGCGCCTTTCGACGTCAATTGCGCTGAAGCCGGTACTGCCCGCTGGGCAGACGACAAGAACTGGATCTTCGATTTCGTCCGCGATCTGCCGCCGGGCACCAAATGCAGCTTCACATTGAAGCCCGGCTTCAAGACCCTGGCCGGCAATACCGTCAGTGGAAAATCCGCATTCCAGTTTAATACCGGCGGCCCGGCCGTGCTCAATGTGCACCCTTATCAGGGGGAAAGCATTGATGAAGAGCAGGCCTTCATCCTGATACAAAATGGCGCGGCGACCGAAGCCAGCGTGCGCGAACACCTGTATTGCGAAATCGAAGGCGTGCATGAACGCGTTCCGGTGAAATCCGTTGCAGCCGACATCCGGACCCAGCTCTTGAAGAGATTTGCGGACAAAATCGATGCCAGCCGCGTGACCATCGTACAGTGCCAGCAGCGTTTCCCGAATGAAGCTGCGGTCAGGCTGGTGTGGGACAAGGGCATCAGCACAGCTTCCGGCATCGCGACGATGCAGGCGCAAAGCTTCAAGTTCAAGACGCGCAAGGCATTTACCGCCAGTTTCAGTTGCCAGCGCGAAAATGCCAATACTGCCTGCACGCCCATCCTGCCGGTCAGCTTGTCTTTCAGCTCCCCTATCAGCCGTAAAATGGCAGAGGACATCGTTTTGAAGGGCGCCCGCGGGACGGCGAAACCCGACTTTGCCAAAGACGACAAGGAGGAGGCGGTTTACCGCATCAGTTTCAAACCGCCGTTTGCCGAGAAGGCCGAGTATTCCATCGTGCTGCCCGGCAGCCTGAAGGATGAAAGCGGAAGGGCGCTCAGCAATGCAGCGCAATTCCCTTTGAAGTTTACTACCGCTGACTTTCCACCGTTGGCTAAATTCCCGTCTGCGCCATTCGGCATCATAGAGTTGAATGCCGATGCGACCCTGCCCGTGACTTTGCGCAATGTGGAAAGCAGCATGATGGTCCGCAGCGCTAGCGGCAAGGCCTCTCCCGGCACGGTCGCGGATGTCAAGGTCGACAGCGATGCGGGAATCATTGCGTGGCTGGGAAAATTGAATCGCTATCACGAGAGCAGTATACAAATTGCCGGCAAACCGGTGGAAACCCGCAGCATCGGCCTGCTGGAAAAAGAGCCCGGCGCGCGCAAGCTGGATTTGCCGCCACCCTCGGATTCCCCGGGTGCCGCAATCAGGCCTTTCGAGGTGATAGGGATTCCGTTTAAAGACCCCGGCTTTCACGTGGTGGAGCTGGAGTCCAGACGGCTCGGCGCTGCTTTGCTAGGCAAGTCGCAGCCCATGTATGTGCGCACCAGTGTGCTGGTGACCAATCTGGCGGTACACCTCAAGCTGGGGCGAGAAAATGCCGCGGTATGGGTCACCACACTGGACAATGCAAAACCGGTTGCGGACGCCGATGTGCGCATATCGGATTGCAAAGGCAAAGAATTGTGGCGCGGCAAAACCGACAAGAATGGACTTGCGATATCGCCTAAAGCGATCGAGGACGTCTGCCAGTACAGCGATAGCCGGGAAGATCGCCAAGGCCAGATGAATGGCTTGTTCGCCAGCGCGCGCAAAATCGATGAAAAAGGCCGGGCCGATATGGCCTTTGCGCTCAGTTCCTGGAACAGCGGCATAGAATCTTTCCGGTTCAACCTGCCGACCGACGTCAATAAATCTTCTACCGTCAGGGCGCACACCATCTTTGACCGTACCTTGCTACGCGCCGGTGAAACCGTATCGATGAAGCATGTGATTCGCGTAGAAAACATGCACGGTTTTGCATTGCAAAGGCCGGACCTGTTGCCTGACCGGGTACGCATCATCCATCAGGGCAGCAATCAGGAATTCCAGTTCCCGCTGACCTGGCGCGGCCAAAATTCGGCGGTAACCGAGTTTGCCATACCCAGGCAGGCCAAGCTGGGGCGTTACGACGTCGTGCTGGATAAAGGCAAGCCTAAAACGGATGCAGGCCCGGCGGCCGGAGCCGGTGATGTGGCGGAGCAAAGCGGTATCGATGGCGAAGACCGTTATAGCCAAAATACGTACATGAGCGGCAGCTTCAGGGTGGAAGAGTTCCGCCTGCCGTTGCTGCAGGGGCGTATCACGCCGCCGAAGCCTGCGCAGATCAGCCCGAAAGAAATGCCGCTGGATGTGCAGTTGAATTACCTGAACGGCGGCGGAGCGTCCGGCTTGTCGGTAGAAATCACCAGCTTGCTGCGGAATAAATTTGTTTCCTTTCCTGCCTACCAGGAATTTTCGTTTGCCGCGTCCGGCGAATATGACGACGAGCAAAGAATAGTCGCCAATAAACTGCCGGTCAGCCTGGACAAGAACGGCGGCGGGAAAACCGTGATCAAGGATTTACCGGCAATCAGCAAACCGCAGGAATTATTGTCCGAGATGAGCTATGCCGACCCCAACGGCGAGGTGCAGACTGTGTCGGCGGTGACGCCTGTGTGGCCGTCCGCATTGGTGCTGGGCGTCAAGGCTGGGGAGTGGGTGTCGGTCAAAAAGAAAATGACCTTGACTGCCGTGGCGCTGGATACCAGCGGCAAACCGCAGGCGGACGTGAAAGTGGAGTTCAGCGGCATTGCCAAGCAAACCAATTCGCACCGCAAGCGCATGGTGGGCGGATTCTACGCGTATGAAAATGCGGAAATTGCCAAGGATCTCGGCACGCTATGCTCCGGCAAATCCGATGCACGGGGGCTGGTATTGTGCGATGTGGAGCTGGCCGAGCCAGGCAATGTTGAGGTCTTTGCCAGGGCCAAGGATGGCAAGGGCAAGCTGTCGCAGGCGAGGACATCGGTGTGGGTCACCCGGCAAGGGGAAATCTGGTTTGATGGAGAAAACCAGGACAGGATGGATATCTTGCCGGAAAAGAAACGCTATCAGGCCGGCGAGACAGCCAAATTCCAGGTCAGGATGCCTTTTCGCCATGCGACGGCCTTGGTCGCCGTCGAACGCGAAGGCATCATCGATACGATGGTGGTGCAATTGAACGGCCGCGATCCCACCGTCAGCCTGCCGGTGAAGGCAAGTTACGGTCCGAATGTGTTTGTGTCGGTGCTGGCGGTGCGCGGCCGGATGCGCGAAGTGCCGTGGTATTCCTTCTTTACCTGGGGCTGGAAAGAGCCCATTAACTGGTGGCATGAGTTCCGTGAATACCAGGCGCCGGGGGCGTTGGTGGATTTGTCCAAACCTGCCTACAAATACGGCATTGCTGAAATCGGCGTCGGCATCGAGGGCAGCCAATTGGGTGTCACCGTAGCCAGCGACAAGGCCAGCTACCCGATACGCTCCACCGCAAAAGTCAGTTTGCAAGTGCTGCTGCCTGGCGGCAAACCGGCTGCCGGCGCCGAAGTGGCCGTGGCCGCCGTCGATGAGGCCTTGCTGGAGCTGCAGCCCAACACCAGCTGGGACTTGTTGAATGCGATGCTGCAAAGGCGCAGCTATGGCATAGAGACCGCGACTGCGCAAATGCAGGTGATAGGCAAGCGGCATTACGGCCGTAAAGCGGTGGCCGCAGGCGGTGGCGGCGGCAAAGCGCCCACCCGTGAACTGTTTGACACCTTGCTGCTATGGAAGCCGAACGTGGTGCTGGATGCCAACGGTAGGGCGCAACTGGACGTGCCTCTGAATGATGCGCTGACCAGCTTCAGGATCGTCGCGGTGGCGCAAAATGGCGCTTCCTTGTTTGGCACCGGATCAACCAGCATTCGCTCCACGCAAGACCTGCAATTGATATCCGGCCTGCCGCCGCTGGTGCGCGAGGGCGACCGCTATAACGCCGCGTTGACGGTCAGGAACACCACGGCGCGCGCGATGCAGGTCAATGTCGCAGCCAGGGTAGGCGGCCTAGCTGCCGAATTGCCGAGCCAGAACCTGAACATCCCGGCCGGGGAGGCGCGTGAACTGAGCTGGAGCGTTACTGCGCCGGTAGCAGCCAATGGCGATGTGCAACAACTGGCGTGGGAAGTGCGGGCGCAGGAGCAAGGCGGGCAGGCAGTCAGGGACAGCCTGAAGTTCAGTCAGCGGGTGGTGCCGGCTGTGCCTGTCACCGTCCAGCAGGCGAGCCTGTTCCAATTGGATAAGGCGGAATCCACTGCGATAACGCAGCCGGCCGACAGCCTGCCCGGCCGCGGCGGGCTGGCAATATCGCTGATGCCTAGCCTGGCAGGGCCCAGCGAAGGTTTGCGGCGATTTTTTGCGGACTACCCTTATTCCTGCCTGGAGCAAAAAGCGTCGAAGGCGATAGGCTTGCGCGACGCGGCGATGTGGGACAGGGTGATGAGCGAGCTGCCCACTTACCTCGATAGCGACGGGCTGGCCTATTACTACCCGCCCAAAGACGCCGGCCAGCGGCTCGGCAGCGATACGCTGACCGCCTATATCCTGGCGGCCAGCCAGGAGGCCGGCTATGCATTGCCGGAACAGAGCCGGGACAAGATGCTGCGCGGCCTGGCTGCTTTTGTAGAGGGGAAAGTCACCAGGGACTTCTGGTCGCCGAAAAAAGACCTGGACGTCAGGAAAATAGCCGCGCTGGAAGCTTTGTCGCGCTATGGACAGATGGATCCGCGTATGCTGGGCTCAATACAGATAAGCCCCAATCTGTGGCCGACTTCCACATTGCTGGACTGGATGGAGATATTGCAAAGGGTCGCCAGCATACCGCAGCATGACAGGTATCAGAAAGAAGTCGACCAGATACTTCGCTCTCGCCTGAACTATCAGGGAACCAGGATGGGATTTTCCACCGAAAGCGACGACTACTGGTGGTGGCTGATGTGGAATGGCGACGCCAATGCCAACCGGCTGATCCTGGCGACGCTGGATAGTCCCGCCTGGCGCGAGGATATGCCGAAGCTGATCAATGGCGCAATCCAGCGCCAGCAGCGCGGGCACTGGGCGTCTACCACCGCCAATGTCTGGGGTACTCTGGCACTGGAAAAATTTGCGCAGAAATTTGAGGCCGAGAAAGTCAGCGGAACTACCAGGGCGGCGTTGGCGAATGCCAGCCTGGCTTTCAACTGGCCGCTCGCCGGCGGAGGCAAACTGTCCTTGCCCTGGCCGGCCAAGGCGCTTGCGCCGGCAACTGCTTCCCAGGAGGCGCTGAAGCTGACACACGATGGACGGGGCAAGCCCTGGGTGAGTTTGCAGAGCCTTGCTGCCGTGCCCCTGAAAATGCCATTTTCCAGCGGTTACCGGATCATTAAAACCCTGGTGCCTGTGGAGCAAAAAGAGAAGGGCAAGTATAGTCGCGGCGATATCGTGCGGGTTGAGTTGGAGGTTGACGCCCAAGCCGACATGACCTGGGTCGTGGTGTCTGATCCTGTTCCCGCCGGCGCCAGCTTGCTGGGCTCCGGCCTGGGGCGCGATTCGGCGATAGCGGCTAGCGGCGAACGATCCAGCGGCCGCGCCTGGGTAGCCTACGAGGAGAGAAGTTTTGAGGCCTACCGCAGCTATTATGAATTTGTTCCGAAAGGAAAATTCAAGCTGTCCTACACGATGCGCTTGAACAATGCAGGGGAATTCAACCTGCCGCAAACCCGGGTGGAGGCAATGTATGCGTCTGAAATGTTTGGCGAAATTCCTAATGCAACCCTGAATGTGAAGTGATGCGTAGCCAGCTGCCAGGGCTGAAAAGCCTGATTTCCAAGTGCGACCGGTACGGCAAATACCTGCTTGCGGCGCTGTGCTTGTCGCTTCCCGTTGCCGCTGCGTTTGCGGTCCCGACGTTTGCCGAGGTGCAGCAGGAATTCCGCTCATCGGATGCGGTCCTGTATGACAGGAATGGGGCGGTGCTCCACCAGCTGCGCTTGAACCCGAAAGAACGCAAGCTATCCTGGGTCAAGCTGGAGGATGTTTCACCAGCCTTGAGGAACGCGCTGATCGCGTCCGAAGACAAACGTTTTTACCAGCATGCGGGCGTGGACTGGAATGCGGTCGCTGCGGCTGCCTGGGGCAATGTATGGCATACCCGGACCAGGGGGGCATCGACCATCACGATGCAGCTTGCCGGCCTGCTGCA